>Ga0157365_10000017_pt1 | contig 118210 bp, 118 predicted proteins | sample AttsexASBM3_FD_111478 | JGI IMG/M metagenome (GOLD analysis project Ga0157365, IMG submission 111478) | Fungus gardens microbial communities from leaf cutter ant in Ribeirão Preto, State of São Paulo, Brazil - Atta sexdens ASBM3 | ecosystem: Host-associated > Fungi > Mycelium > Unclassified ...
GAACGGACCTTCGGCTGGATGATCCGCTGGCGTCGCCTTGTGAAGGACTACGAACAGCGGATCGACGTCGCAGAGGCCATGATCCACATCGCCATGGGAAGCCTCATGCTACGCAGAAACGCTTATCCCTGAATTTCCAAAAGGGCTCTCAGGGCGATCGCCATGGGATCGTACTTTCTTTTTCTACCCAAACCCCGACACTATTGGATATAATGACGGATATCTTCTCTACGGTATTCCCTATACATTATTCAGATTTTGCGGTGCAGATCCCTTTATAGCATCCGATCTCACAAATTTTACGATTAAGCTCACTGGCTATGTCAGCTTCACCCTGCTTACATTTCTTTTCGCCAGACTTCCTTTCAGCCTGTCCGCGTTCGGGGCATTTCTTTTCACAATCGCGAACAGTTCTTACGGAAACGCCTATCACGCTCAGCTGTTTACCGTTGCATTCGTACCTGTCATGGCTCTGCTATTGCTCTCTTCTGTCAAAGAGAGTTTCAAATCGCCCCGAACCGCCATATTTTATGCTACAGTCACAGGGCTCTTCTACGCTGCGTGGATGCTGACAGCCTTCTACATGGCATGGTTTTTCGCATTTTTCTGCGTGTTCTTTGCGCTCTTCGCCATTTTGTGTTCCTCTCGCCACGAGAAATATCGAGCTTGGCTCTGGATGCGCCATGAAGGCTTGCAACCACTCCTGGCATTTGCTGGAACCTTTGGCATCTCGATTATTCCATTCCTGCACGTCTATCTCGCCACCGCGCGCAACACCGGCATGCATCCCTATGCCGAAGCCGATCGCTATCTTCCGTCTCTACTGGGCATCGCCAATGTCAGTTTTAGCAATGTCTTCTACGGCAAATGGCTGATAGCTCTTTCGACCTCTCTAGGTCCGCGGATTTCGAATGAAGCCGAGCAACTGATGGGCATGCCCTTGCTTCTTCTGATCTGCGCTGCTTTCGGTGCATTTATTTCTTTCAAGGCCAATACTGTCTGGCGTGCATTGGTACTGGCAACACTGATATCTTGGCTTGCAACAACAAGACTGCATGGTCACCCCATCTGGCCATTTTTTTATCACTACTTCCCGGCAGCGGCAGCCGTCCGTGTCATCAGCCGCTATGAACTTTTCCTGGCAGCCCCGGTCACTTTACTCGCAATCAAAGGGCTGCAAACGCTTTTTGCCATCATGCCCCGACGATATTACGCATGGGGTCTCATCATTCCCCTGTGCGGATTGATGACAGGCGAGGAAATCAACGCAGCGACCCCCTTGGGGCTACTTACCGCAGAAGAAGACGCCAGACTGGCAGCCATTCCTGCGCCGCCGGCAGAATGCAGCAGCTTTTTTACGTTGCACGCCCGAAAGGGACCACTACTCGCCCCGGGTTTCGATCAACAATACAGCCATAATGTCGACGGCATGTTTATTGCTGAAATCAAGCATATTCCAACTTTAAACGGGATGGACAGCTTCTACCCACCGCAATGGGATCTCGCTGGCTACGATAGCCCAACATACCTGGAGCGCGTCTCAGCCTATATCAAATTACATCATCTTCAACGGGTCTGTGCGCTTGATCTACAGACGTCGAGATGGATGATCGCTCCCTCCTTGGCAGCCCCGTCAGCACCTCGCGTACCGTGAAACATCTTCGCGGCCTTGCCGTTATCTTGCGAGCAACCGGAGATACTCCATGTCCAGACCAAAAATCCGTTTTGCCGTCGTCGGCGGCGGCCAGATCTCGCAACAGGCCTTTATGCCCGGCATCGCCCGCGCCGAAAACGCCACCCTCGCCGCCCTCGTCACAGGCGATCCCATCAAGGCCGATAAACTCACCAGACAATACGACATTCCCGCCTACCATTACGACGACCTCCCCAAACTGATCGCCTCGGACGATATCGACGCTTTCTACCTCGCCACCCCCAACGCCCTTCATCCACGGCATGCCATCCCCATCCTCGAAGGCGGCAAACATCTCCTCCTCGAAAAAGCGATGGCCGGCAGCGTGAAGGATGCCGAAGCCATCATCGCCGCCCAGAAAAAAGGCGGCGGCAAACTCATGGTCGCTTACCGTCTGCATTGTGAGCCCGGCACCCTCGAACTCATCGACCGCACCCGCAAGGGCGAATTCGGCGATATCCTGTTCTTCAACGCCTCCTTCGGCCAGAACTTTGCCGAAGCCAATCACCGCGGCCATTCCGGCTTCTGGTCCGGCCCAGTCCCGGATCTCGGCACCTATTCCCTCAACGCCCTGCGCAACCTGTTCGGCCGCGAACCCATTGCCGTCTCCGCCCACGGCATGAAAACCCCCGGTCGTGCCTTCAATTTCGACGATACCATCGCGGTCACCCTCCGCTTCGAAGGCCACGGCCTCGCCAGCTTCACCGTCAGCTATGCCTGCGCCCCTACCGAGGAATTCCGCCTCGTCGGCACCAAGGCCTCAGTCCGTGCCAGCCCCTGTTTCATGTTCGGCCCGGACACTGCCATCACCTACACCGTCACCACCGAAGACGGCACCAAAACCCACACCCACAAGCCCACCGAACAGTTCGGCGGCGAAATCGCCTATTTCGCGGACTGCATCCTCAACAACCAGGATCCCGAACCAGACGGCGAGGAAGGCCTCATGGACATGCGAGTCCTCGAAGCCATCGAACGCGCCCTCCAAACCGGCCAGGAACAACCCCTCCCATCCGCCACCCGCTCAAAACACCTCACGCCCTCACAGGCCCGCAGCTTCGCTCCTGTCAGGGAACCCACCCCCGACAAAATGATCAGCATCGTCCCGCAGTCACCATGAAGCAAACGGTCCCGGCGCCACAACGCTGGGATCATCACATCTTCACGGATTAACCGCCGCCACCGCCGTCATCTCCACCCGCCAGTCCGAATCGGCCAGCTTCGCCTCTACCGTCGCCCGCGCAGGCTTGTGCGCCGGATTGAGCCACCGGTCCCAGGCCCGGTTCATCGCCCCGATATCCCCGATATCCCGCAAGAAGATCTGCACCGAAATCAGCCGGCTCTTATGAGATCCCGCCTCCGCCAGCAACGCATCGATCTGCGCCAGAATATCCGCCGTCTGCCCTTCCGTATCCAGCGAGGCGTCATCCGCCACCTGCCCCGCCAGATGCACCAGCCCACCATGCACCACAGCCCCGGTCAGCCGCTCCTCCGGGGCCAGACGCCTGATCTCGCTCAATGGACTAGCGCCGGGATCATCTCGTGCTCGATAATCGCATCCATCGCCGTCTCCTCATCGCCCGCAACCGCCATCGGCGTGCCATCAGCCGCATGAATGGCAAACATAAGCTCGCCATCCATCATCACCGTCTTAACATAAGCCAGCTTGGACATGCCCAGCTCACGCAGCTCCTTGTCGGAAAGACGCCGGATATCCGTCGGCATCACCTCACCCGCCCGCTGATTCACTCTGTCCAGAAATGGATTTCCCATAACCCTCGTCCCCATCAGTCTTCTTCAATGTCACGCACGGTACGCGCCCGGCGCGGCTTCGGAATGTCCAGCTCGGTCGGTGTGGCCAGATCGCGGGACGTACTGCGCGACGTCCGCACACCACCACCCGCACCCTGCTGCCCCTGGCTGATCTCGATCCGCTTCACCCGAACCTCCGGCGCGGGCCGATGCAGATCGATATGCAACAGCCCGTTATCCAGCCACGCCCCACCGATCTCGATCCCCTCCGCCAGCACGAACGCCTTCTGGAACTGCCGCGCCGCGATGCCGCGATGCAGAAAAATCCGCCCCTGACTGTCATCCGTCTGCCGTCCACGGATCACAAGCTGGTTGTCCTCCTGCGTGATCTGCAAATCATCCATCACGAACCCGGCCACCGCCAGCGTGATCCGCAGCGCCGTCTGGCTCAACTGCTCGATATTATAGGGCGGATACCCGTCGGACGCCGTCTTGGACGCACGTTCCAGCATCTGTTCGAGATGATCGAAGCCGAGAAACATCGGCGATGCAAACAATCTGCCTGACATAAGGCGGTCTCCTCCAAGAGCGAGCCGAAAAACCCGTCAGGCCCAAAAGGCACCCGACCAGTACCGACAGGATATGGGCCTTCCCGCGTTTCATGCAAGCCAGACCCGCTTTGCTCTGGCGAAACCCGCCCGCACTCGCTACATCGCAGACCATGACCGCGTTCGATTTCATGGCCACCGTCGATGACGTAGCCCCCACCCCCATCCTCGTCGCCCCGCAGGCCGTCCTCAAGCGCCGCGCCCAGGAAGTACGGCCGGAAGACATGGCCATGCTGCGCGCCGCCCTCCCCGGCATGTTCTCCGCCATGTATAAGGCCCCCGGCATCGGCCTCGCCGCTCCGCAGGTCGGAATCGGGCTCCGCTTCGCCCTAGTGGACGTCTCCGACGAGGGCGAACGTAACCCGATCGTCATGATCAACCCGGAAATCATCGCGGAATCGGACCAGATGAGCGCACGGGAGGAAGGCTGTCTCTCCCTGCCCAACCAGTACGCCGAAGTCATCCGCCCGGAAAGCATCCGCCTTCGCTACCGCACCCTCGCCGGCGAGGAAGAGGAGCGCGACGTGAACGACCTGCTTGCCACCTGCATGCAGCACGAAATCGATCATTTGGACGGCATCCTCTTCGTGGACCACCTCTCCTCCCTCAAGCGCAACATGCTCATGCGGCGCCTGGCCAAGGAACAGCGCGGAAAATAACCCCATGCGCCTCGTCTTCATGGGCACGCCGGATTTCGCCGTCCCCGCCCTCCAGGCCCTGCACGATGCCGGGCACGAGATCGTCGCGGTCTATACCCAGCCGCCCCGCCCCGCCGGACGCGGCAACAAACTCCGCCCCTCCCCGGTCCATACGCTGGCGGACACGCTCGGCATCCCCGTCCGCACCCCCACGCGCCTGCGGAAAGACACCGCCGGACACGAAGCCTTCGCGGCCCTGAACGCAGATGCCGCCATCGTCGCCGCCTACGGCCTGATCCTCCCCCGCCCCATGCTGGACGCCCCGAAACACGGCTGCATCAACATCCACGCCAGCCTCCTCCCCCGCTGGCGCGGCGCCTCTCCCATCCACTCCGCCATCCTCGCCGGAGATACCGAAAGCGGCGTCACCATCATGCAGATGGAAGAAGGGCTGGACACCGGCCCCATGCTGCTGGAAGGCCGCGTCGCCATCACCCCTGGCGAAACCACTCAGACCCTGCACGACCGCCTCGCCCCCCTCGGCGGAAAACTCGTCGTCGAAGCCCTCGAAACCCTCCCCCCGGCCCGCCCCCAGCCGGAAACCGGCATCACCTACGCCGAAAAACTGACGCGGGAGTCCGGCCGGATCGACTGGTCCCAGCCCGCCTCCGCCGTCGAACGTCAGGTCCGGGGCCTCACCTCATGGCCCGGCACCTTCACCACCCAGAACGGCGCCATCCTGAAAATCGGACGCGTCTCGCTTGATCCCACCACGACCGACACACCACCCGGAACCGTGCTGGACGACGCCCTCCTCATCGCCTGCGGCCCAGATACCGAAGGCCACGGCACCACCCTCCGCCTCGACACCCTCCAGCGCCCCGGCAAATCCATGATGCCCCGCGCGAATTTCCTGCACGGCAGCAAACTCCCCCCCGGAACCCGCCTCGGTGACTGAACCCTCCACCACGACAGACCGCTGGGCCATCAAAATCGAATATGACGGCACTGGCTTCGTCGGCTGGCAACGCCAGAATAACGGCGTCTCCGTCCAGCAACTCATCGAAGACGCCGCCGCGAAACTCGTCGGCAACCATCCCGTCCCCAGCATTACCGCAGGCCGCACCGATGCCGGCGTCCACGCCTGCGGACAGGTCATCCAGCTCGATTTCCCCCTGCCCTCGACACTGGATGCCCGTCAGATCCGGGACGGCATCACCCACCACCTCAAACCCCACCGCGTCGTCGTACTCGAAGCCGCCAGACCCGCGCCGGACTGGAACGCCCGCTTCTCTGCCACATGGCGCAGCTACCGCTACACCATCCTTAACCGCCCCAGTCGCCCCGCCCTCGCCGAAGGGCAGGTCTGGCACATCCGCCGCCCGCTGGACGCCGCAAAAATGCACGAAGCCGCCCGGCACCTCCTCGGCCAACACGATTTCTCCTCCTTCCGCGCCTCATCCTGTCAGGCCAACTCCCCCCTCCGCACGCTGGACCTGCTCACCGTCCGCCGGGACGGCCAGTTCATCATCGTGGATACGAAAGCCAGATCCTTCCTGCACCATCAGGTCCGCAACATGGTCGGCTCCCTGCAAATGGTCGGCTATGGCGCGTGGCCCCCGGAGAAAATGGCCGAAATCCTCGCCGCATGCGATCGCCGAAAGGCCGGCCCCACTGCCCCGCCGGACGGCCTCTGCTTCATGAACGTCGGCTACGAGCCAGACCCGTTCCAGCCCCTCAGCTAAGTGGCGCCATCATATCCGCAAGCGCGTTGTAATGCGGCGGCAGCCCATACGCCAACGCACTCAACGCCACCACGCTCCCCGCCACGGCTACAACCATCCCGACGGCCTGCATCCGCGTCAGCACCAGCCCGGCCCGGGCGATGAACCACGCCAGCCACAGCTCATAACACTGAAACGCCGTCATGATACCCGCCACTACCGGCCGACTGCCCGACAGATCGGGCGCCACCTGCTGCAACACCAGAAACACCACCACGACCAGAATCTGAACCAGCCACTCCGCCCATAACGACGCCGACGCATAGCGGGACCACAACCCCTCTCGCCCGAACCGAACCGCAAGCCACTGCGAAACCACCGGCCGCACCAGCAGCGTGCACAGCATCAGCAGAACCCGCGTCATATCGGTCTCGATCCGATGCTGCGCCGCGATCGCCAGCGTCGCGATCCCGAGCAACGCCAGATACGGCGCCAGAGCGGACAAAACCGCATCCCGCCCAGTCCCGAACCCGTTCATCCCCTCGGCCCGCCCCCGGCCCAGCAGCAGAACCCCGTTCAACACGGACGCAATCGAACCCATTTGGTGACGCTCAGACATTACAGGCCAAACCGTTTCAGAAAATCGTAATAAATATCCGTCAGCCCGTCATAGACATCCAGCGCCACATGCTCGTCCGCCTGATGCATGCTCGCCCCCACCAGCCCGAACTCCGCCACCGGGCAAAGCCTCACGATAAACCGCGCGTCAGACGTCCCCCCGCCCGTATCCAGCGCCGCCTCCCGTCCCGTCACCACCCGGATCGATTCCTGCAACTGCCGCGTCACCGCCCCCGGCTCCGTCAGGAAAGACTCCCCGCTGATCGCCACATCCACCTCGCTCCCCGGCGCATGATCCTCACACACCCGCCGGATCCACGCCCGCAACGAAGCCCCGTCATGCAGATCGTTGAACCGGATGTTCAGCCGCGCCGAAGCCTCCTGCGGAATCACGTTTGTCGTCGGATTGCCCACATCCACGCTCGTCACCTGCAAGCTGGACGGCGCGAACCAGTCGCTCCCCTCGTCCAGAATCCGCCCCCGCAACGCCCCCAGAATATCGATCAGCCGATGCACCGGATTATCCGCCCGATGCGGATACGCCACATGCCCCTGCCGTCCCCGCACCACAATCCGCGCATTCAGGCTCCCACGCCGCCCGATCTTGATCGTCTCCCCCAGAAAATCCGGATTGGTCGGCTCCCCCAGCAGGCAGAAATCCGGCCGCTCCCCCCGTTCACGCATCCAGTCCAGCACCGCCCGCGTCCCATCACGCGCCGGCCCCTCCTCATCCCCCGTAATCAGGAAACTGATGCTCCCCAGCAATGGTCGCTCCCCCAGAAGCCGCTCCACCGCCCCCAGAAACGCTGCAATCCCCCCCTTCATGTCACACGCGCCGCGCCCGTAAAGCACACCGTCGCGAATCACTCCCCCGAACGGATCATCCCGCCACGGCGCCGCCCCCGCCGGCACGACATCCGTATGCCCGGCGAAACACAGATGCGGCCCCCCGGTCCCAAGCCGCGCATAAAAGTTGTGGATCGGCTCCGGGCCAGACCGCATCCGCGTCACCCCGAACCCAAGCCGCTCCAGCACCTCCACCAGCACATCCTGCGCCCCGGCATCCTCGGGCGTCACCGAAGGGCACCGCAAAAGCCGCTGGATCAGCTCATAACAAGGCCCATAACGCAGATCGTCGGACACGCTCAGTCCCGCAGCAATTCGTTGATGGACGTCTTGGACCGTGTACGCTCATCCACACGCTTCACAATCACCGCACAGGCCAGCGAAGGCCCGCCATCCACACCCGGCAGCGTCCCCGGAACCACCACGGAATATGCCGGAACCCGCCCGCGATAGACCTCACCCGTCGCCCGATCCACGATCTTCGTCGAAGCCCCGATGAACACACCCATGGACAGAACCGCCCCGCGCTCCACGATCACACCCTCCGCAACCTCGGAACGCGCCCCGATGAAGCAATCATCCTCGATAATCACCGGCGCCGCCTGCAACGGCTCCAGAACGCCACCAATCCCGGCGCCACCGCTGATATGCACGTTCCGCCCGATCTGCGCGCACGATCCCACCGTCGCCCACGTATCGATCATCGCGCCACTCTCCACTCGCGCACCCAGATTCACGAAGCTCGGCATCAGAACCGCCCCCGGCGCAATATAGGCGGATCGCCGCACGATCGCACCGGGAACCGCCCGGAACCCGGCCTTCTCGAATCGCGCCTGATCCCACCCGGCAAACTTCAGCGGAACCTTGTCGAACCCCGGCGCATTTCCGCACGCCCCTTCCATCACCGCGCTGTCATGCAACCGGAAAGACAGCAGAACCGCCTTCTTCAGCCATTCATGCACCACCCAGCCACCATCCCCCGGCGCCGCCACCCTCAGTTCCCCGGAATCCAGCCCCGCCAGCGCCTGCTCGATCGTCTCCCGCGCCGCCCCTTCCGTCTTGGAAGACAGCGTTTCACGTGCCTCCCAGAGTGCCTCGATGGCGGAACGAAGCGAATGGTCGGTCATGGCGTATCCTGATGCTGCAAAACGAACGATATCGCGGCGGACCATGCGGACCCCTCGCCAGACTGTCAACGAATCCGAACAGATTCGCGCAATTTTGCCCTATTTGACGTTCCCTACGTTTTACGATCCGTTAAGGATCGATGCCTATTCTGGCAATCATCACAGACAGGACCGGATCGCCGCGCGTGCTGACGCAACCCGACACCACCGAAACCACCCCCCCGACGCCCGAAAATCACGTCGCCCTGCTATCCAGCCTCATGGACAGCCGCGAACGCTGGCGCGGAATCGCACAAAGCGCGCTCGATATCGTGTTCGAGACAGACCGGGCCGGGCGTCTCATCCTCATCACGCCGGACGAATGGCAGGGGCGCAACCTCCGCGCCCTGATCGGCCAGCCCGCCTCCACCCTCTGGCAGTCGCCAGCGCCCGAGGCCATCCCCACCAGCACCCAACGTCGCGTGCTGACTATCAATGGCCTCGGCGGCCCCTGCCTCCTCACCTACGGCCCCTCCCACACGCACGACAGAACCCTCTCGGGAGGCCGCGGCAGCATCACCAGCCTGCCGGACACAGAGCCGACATCTCCCCTCCCCGCCACGAAACTCGATACCTCCAACACCGCCCACCTGCTTGACGAGATCATCGACCGGCTCCGGTCCGCCATCATGCCCCGAATCGGCATCGCGGCGGCTTTCGAAGCCCTCTGCATCCGTATGGGCGCAGTCGGCGGCGTGCTGCTCAGCAACGGCCCCTTCAGCCCCGCCCTCCCCACCAGCACCAACGGCGCGCTCCTCGTCGTCCAGCGCCACGGGCACGAGTCCCCAACCGCCGCACAGGTCATGGAAGACATCCGCAACGCCGCCGATACCCGCACCCGGCGCCTCCAGAAAGACGGCCTCGAATTCCTGCTCTGCCAGGAACGCGCCCGCCTGTTCGGGGAAATCGGCGTCATGCTCTGGCGTCCCATGTCGGTCCCCTGGCAACCCCAGGACGGAACGCTGGCCCACACCACCACGGCCATGTTCGCCGCCCTGCTGGAACTGGACGGCATCCATCGCAACGTCCTCAAGGATGCCCATTTCGATCCCGCCACGAACCTCCTCACCTGGACCGGCTTCCGGTTCGAGATCTCACGCCGCCTCCAGAGACTGGATCAGGAACAGCTCTCCGCTACGCTGATGCTGGTCGCCATCGAAGGCCTCACCGAACTGACCAGCACCTCCTCTTTCGAAATTGGCGAGGAAGCCCTGCGCCAAAGCATCGAACTCGTCAGAAACGCCGTCCGCCCGGCCGACATGATCGCCCGCATCAGCAACGACACCTTCGCCCTCTGGCTGGATGGCGGAGATCGTTTCGCCGCGTCCGAACGCGCGGATCGCCTCTGCAACCACGGCGCGCCCATCATCCTAAACCCGCCCCGCCATCTCCAGATCAAGGTCGGCCTCGTCACCCGCGAACCGCACGCCACCGATACGCTCGAAACCTATTTCGAGCGCGCCAGCATGGCGCTGCGCATCGCCCGCAACGGCAGCACCCAGCCCTGGCAATTTTCGTACGAAGCGCCGTAACGGCTACTCCGCCCGAATCAGCGTCCCCCTGCCTGACTGCGTGAACAATTCCAGCAGACAGGCATGAGGAACGCGCCCGTCAATGATCACCGCCGCCTTCGCCCCATCCCGAACCGCATTCAGGCAGGTCTCCACCTTCGGGATCATCCCCCCCGTAATTTGCCCCACCTCGATCCGTCGCCGCGCCTCGGCCGCCGTCAGTTCCGGAATCAGAACCCCGTTCTCATCCAGAACCCCCGGCACGTCCGTCAGCATCAGCAACCGGGATGCCCCAACCGCCCCCGCAATCGCCCCGGCAGACGTATCCGCATTGATATTGAACGTCTCACCCTCATCCCCCACGCCAATCGGCGCGATCACGGGAATCAGGCCAGACCCCAGCAGCGCATACAGCACACGCGCATCGATCTTATATGGCTCCCCCACGAACCCCAGATCCAGCGCCCGCTCCTCACCCGTCTCAGCATCCCTCACCCGCCGCACCAGCTTGCGAGACCGGATCAGCCCACCGTCCTTGCCGGAAATCCCGACCGCCAGCGCCCCCGCGCGATTCAGCAGATCCGCCACCTGTTTGTTCACATTCCCGGACAGCACCATCTCGATCACGTCGATGGCCTTCTCGTCCGTCACCCGTAATCCCTGCACGAAGTCGGACACGATCCCAAGCCGCTTGAGCATCGCATTGATCTGCGGCCCCCCCCCATGCACCACGATCGGATTGACGCCCACCAGCTTCAGCAGCGCGATATCATGCCCGAACGCGGCGGACAGCACATCCTGTCCCATCGCATGACCACCATATTTCACGACGATCGTATCCCCGGCATAACGCCGCAGATACGGCAACGCGCTCGCCAGTATCGCCGCCTGCTGCTGCCCCTGATCCAGATCCCCGTCCGACATGCTCCGCCTTCCCTTACCCGCGTGGCAACGCCAGCCGCGTCAACTCGCCGCGCAACTGTTCAATCCCGAACCCGGTCTCGCTGCTCGTCAGAACGATCTCCGGATAAGCCGCCGCATGTTTCTTGCAAACCGCCTCGACCTCGCGCCGCTTCGCCGCCAGCTTGGTCGGCCCCACCGCATCGCATTTCGTCAGCACAACCTGAAACACCACCGCCGCCCGGTCCAGCAGATCCATCACATCCGTGTCGGACGCCTTCAGCTCGATCCGTGCATCCAGCAACAGAACCACCCGGCCCAATGTCGTCCGTCCGCGCAGATACGCGAACATCGTCTGCTGCCAGTCTTCCTTGACGGACTTCGCCGCCTTGGCAAATCCATAACCCGGCATGTCCACCAGGGTCAGCCGCTCGCCAAGATCGAAGAAATTGAGCTGCTTGGTCCGCCCCGGCTCGGAAGACGCCCGTGCCAGACTGTTGCGCCCCGTCAGCGCATTGATCAGACTGGATTTCCCGACATTGGACCGCCCGGCGAACGCTACTTCCGGTCGCCCGACCGGCGGCAACTGGTCGATATGCTGCGCCCCGAAAAAGAACGAACACTCGGAGGCAAACAGAAGCCGCCCGTCCTCGATCTCGTCCTCGCTCAGTGGCGGGATGCCATTCTCCGCAGCCATCACCGTTTCGCCGGCTTCTTCGTCGGCGGCAGAACCTGCGGCTCGCTCATCGCCTTCTTGATCCGCGCCTGAATCAGCATCTGCTGCCCGGCCGTCAGAAGGTTGTTCCACGTATAGTAGATCACGATCCCCGCCGGCAGACGGCCCATGAACAGTACATACATGATCGGCATGAACTGCATGATGCGCTGCTGCGCCGGGTCCATCGTCGCCATATTCATGCGCTGCATCAGATAGGTCGTGAACCCGAACAGGATCGGCCACACACCCACATGCAGATACGGGCTGAAATGCGAAGGATCGAACGGCAGCAATCCGAACAGATTGAAGATGTTGGTCGGATCGCCCGCCGAAAGATCATGAATCCAGCCAAAGAACGGCGCATGACGCATCTCGATCGCAATGTTCAGAACCTTGTAGAGGCAGAAGAACACCGGAAGCTGGATCACCATCGGCAGACAGCCGCCGAACATGTTGACGCCCTCCTCCCGATACAGCGCCATCACCTGCTGGTTCGCCGCTACCGGATTGTCCTTGTTCCGGTCCCGGATCGCCTGAACCCGTGGCGCCAGCGCCCGCATCCGCGCCCCGGACTTCACCGTCTTGGTCGCCAGCGGAAACATCACCAGCTTGATGATCAGCGTGAACGTCAGCAACGCCAGGCCGAAATTGCCAAGCTGCCCATACAGCCAGTGCAGCAGATGAAACATCGGGCGCGTCAGGAACCCGAACCACCCGAAATCGATCGCCTTGTAGAAATCCGGAATATGAAGCGACGCCCCATACTGCTCCAGCGTGTTGACTTCCTTCGCCCCGGCAAAGATGTGCGAAACCGTGCTCGCCGTAGCCCCGGCCGCCACCTGCACCGGCGCCTGCGTAATGAACCCGACCCGATAGGTCCCGGCCCCGCCGGAGGCCACATACCCATAGCTCGCCGCCACGGCGGAACCCTGATCAGGCGCAATCGCCGTCAGCCAGTACTTGTCCGTAATGCCAGCCCAGCCACCCGTGCCGTTCCGGCTCCAGGACTGCTCGTTCGGCGGGGACGATCCATTGCGCAGGCTCTTGTAGGAATCCTCCTCAAGCCGCCCGTCCATGACGGAAACCGGCCCCTCATGCGCCAGAAATCCGCCTGTATCCTCGGGCGTATAATCCCGCTCCACCGTCGCCGTCGGAAACAGGCTGACTGCCTGCGCACCATGATTGGCCACGGATTGCGTCACCGTGAACATATAGTGCCGGTCCAACGCCAGCCCGATCGAAAAGACCAGCCCCGCCCCGTTATCCCAGCGCAACGTCACCGGATGGTCAGGCGTCAGCCGATCGCCATCGGCCGTCCACAGCGTGGTCGTGTTCGGCAGCCTGACCGCATTGTCAGCCAGACCATGCCAGCCGATCCGCACCAGATTTGGCTGCGGGTCCGTCCGCTTCTCCAACACCCGAACCTGCGGCGAATCCTGTTTAACCGTCACATGATACCGCTTCAGCAGCAGATCATCCAACTGCGCGCCCCGCAGATTGATCGACCCCTCGACATCCGGCCCATCAACCGAAATCCGTTTGTCACCCTCAGAAACCGGCTCGCTGACCGGCTGCGAATCCGCCCCTGGCGTCGGCGCGATCGCATGGTCACTCCCGGCCGGAAGAGACTGCGTGGCCGTCTGCTGGGCCGGCGGATGCGCCGGATGCTGCGGTACGAAATAGTCGAACCCGATCAGGATAACGGCCGAAATAAAAATCGCCGTGGTAAGTCGTTTGATATCCATCCGCTAAACGCCGGTTCCTTGGTCGGGGAAAATTCTCATGCGCGGACCAAGTGGCCGAAATCCGCGCTTAAAACAAGTGCGCCGTCTCTTATCAACCCGGAGGCACCGGATCAAATCCACCACGCGCGAACGGATGGCACCGCAGAACACGCCTTACGGCCAGAAAGCCGCCACGCCAGAAACCGAATCGCTGGATCGCAATCGCGCCGTACTCACTGCATGTCGGCGAAAAACAGCAATGATGCCCAAGCTGCGGGCTGACGAAACGCTGATAGAACCGTATCAGACCGATGGCGACCCGTCGCCCGATCATGAAACGAGGCCACCACCCTTCTTCATGGCCCGACGCACATCATCTGTCAGCTCGGAAAATCGCCGGAACCGCGTCTGGTCCCGTCCGATCAGCACGAAATCCGCCGCTGCCAGCGTTTCGCCCTTCGCCACAACCTGCAACGCTGCCCGAAGCCTGCGCTTGGTCCGGTTCCGCACCACCGCATTGCCGACCTTCTTGGTTACCGTAAAGCCCACCCGCGGCTCTCCAGCATCCTGATGCGGCAGAACCTGCATCACAAGCCCCGGCATCGCCACTTTACGGCCCTTGCTGGCAGCCCGAAGAAACTCGGCGCGCTTTCTCATCCGAACAGGTTTCTGCCCCATGAAAACCCCACCTTCCTCTCTCAAGCCGCCCATAAACAAATCGCCCCGAAAAGGGGCGATCGTCAGTCTCAGGCTGAGAGCTTCTTGCGACCCTTGGTGCGCCGGTTCGCAATCACGCGACGGCCCCCGACAGTCTCCATACGGGCGCGAAACCCGTGACGACGCTTACGGACCAGCTTGGACGGTTGATATGTGCGCTTCATGGCGTCTTTCCTCTCGTTGAACGGCATCGTACACACGGCACGACACACGCGGCGGGGCGACGGACGCCCATCTACGTTGAGCGCGGGCTATTACTGCGCGAGTCCCGGATTGTCAATCCAAACCCGATCTTGAAGGCCCAATCCCATGAACACCCCGGACCCGAAACTCCGCCACGATCTCCGCAACATCCTCGCCACCGCCCTGCTCGTCGCAGACCGCCTCAGCACCTATAAGGACGAAACGGTCCGCACACAGGCCGAAACCATCATCACGGCCCTGGAGGCCGCCACAGCCCGCCTCAAACAGCAGAAATAGACTATTTGCGCTCGATCAGTTCGATCTTGTACCCATCCGGATCCTGCACGAATGCAATCACCGTCGTCCCGAACTTCACCGGCCCCGGCTCCCGCGTCACCTTACCTCCCCCCTTGCGCACCGCCTCTGCCACCGCAGCCACATCCGGCACCCCAACCGCGAAATGGCCGAAACCCGTCCCCTGCGTATAATCCTCGGCCTGATCCCAGTTATAGGTCAGTTCTATCTCCGCCTGCCCTCCGGCATTATCGGCGTATCCCACGAACACCAGGGTATACTTGCCTTCCGGAACCTCCCGCCGCCGCAATTCATGCATTCCCATTAGCTCGTAGAAAGCAATGCTACGATCCAGATCACGCACCCGGACCATAGTATGCAGATAACCCGCCATCATTCGTCTCCCGATTCCATAAACGCTTCAGCCGCTATTCCATAAAGAAACAGCCCCAGACAATCCGCCGCCGCCACACAGGCCGCGGGGTCCGTCATCAGGGTCGCACCTGCCTCGAACGCAACCCCACGCAACCCGGTTGCCGCCGCATTCTCGATCGTGCGCGGCCCAATCGTCGGCATATCCGCCCGAACCTCCTGCCCCGGCTTCAATATCTTCACCAGCACCCCCCCCTTCCCGGGCTGCCGCAACGCCCCGCACCGCCCCAGCATCGCATCCGTCCCCTCAATCGCCTCCACCGCCAGAACTAGCCCGTCCTGCACCACGCAGGCCTGCCCGATATCCAACGCCCCCAACGCCCGAATCACGGACACCCCACGCCGAATATCGGACAGCGCCATCTCATCCGGTGTCACCCTCCCCAAAACTCCAGCCCCACCCAAAGCCCCACTCAGGAATTCATGCGCCCCACGCACCACAAACCCCTCCTCCCCCAAAACCCGCACCAGCGCACCCAGCAAACCATCATCCCCCCCAAACAAAGCCCGCCCCAGCTTCGCCAATATCCGCGCCCCTTCCCTGTCAGGCCGCAAGTCCCGCAACGCCGGCCGACGCACCGGCCCGATCAGCACCAGATCGCGGCACCCATGCGCCCTCAGGGCCGAAAGAATCTCCCCCGCCGCCGCTAGCCGGATAATCCGGTGCGGCCACTCGTCAATCAGCCCCTCATCCACGAAATCCCTGAACCCTACGATAAACACCGGCCGCCCCAGAGCCGCGACCGCCTGCGCCACCTGCGCCGGCAACAGCCCGCCCCCCGCCAGTATCCCGACCGCAGACCCGGACACTCTCAGGCGCCCTCGGTATCCTGAACACCCCCGCCAAGCCCGGCAGCCCGCACCAGCCCCCGCCGGCTCGGCGCCTCCATGAACGCCACGATCTCGGCCACTCGCGGCTGATCCGCATAGTCCCGCTTCACCTGCGCCACACGCTCGGCAAGCGGTAATCCGCTCCCCTGATGCGGATACAAAACCCGAAACGCCTTGCGAAGCGCCTGAATCGCCGTGGAATCCAGCCCGGAACGACGCAACCCCACCCAGTTCAAACCAACCAGACGCGCCCGATTTCCCAACACGCTACCATACGGAACAACATCCGCCTCAACCCCGCAAACACCGCCAACAACCGCGCCACGCCCAATACGCACAAACTGGTGCAGCGCCGCCGCCCCCATGATCCGGGCATCGTCGGCAATCTCGACATGCCCCCCCATCACGACATTGTTGACGATGATCACCCCATTCCCGATCACGCAATCATGCGCCACATGCGCATTCGCCATGATCAGGCACCGCGATCCAACCTTAGTCAGCGCATGACCCTGCGCCGTTCCCCGATGAATCGTCACGTTCTCACGAATGACCGTCCCCGACCCGACCTCGCACAAGGTCGGCTCGCCGCCATATTTTAGATCCTGCGGCGCCAGCCCGATCGTCGCGAACGGGAACACCTCCACATCCGCACCGATCGTCGTATGACCGTCAATCACAATATGGGAATGAAGCCGCGCCCCATTCCCGATGCTCACATCCGGCCCGATCGAACACCACGGCCCGATGCGAACATGGTCCCCGATCCGCGCCCGCGGATCGACAATCGCACTCGGATGGATTTCGGCCGTTTCGGACCAATGGCGCTGGCCTGCCATTCTACAATTCTCCAATGGTCCCGGTGGGGAGCGCAAAAACAGTAAAAATCCGGGCGCTCAACCCATAATCATCGCGCTGAACGTCGCTTCCGCCACCGACACGCCATCAACACGCGCCACGCCCTTGAAACGCCAGACATTCGCCCGCGCCCGCTCTTTCTCGACATGAATCCGAAGCTGATCCCCAGGCCCTACCGGGCGGCGGAACTTCGCCCCCTCAATGGTCATGAAATAGACCAGCTTCCCCTCGAACGCAGCACCCAGCGTCAGCACTACCAGCGTCGCCGCCGTCTGCGCCATCGCCTCCACGATCAGCACACCCGGCATCACAGGCTTGGAAGGGAAATGCCCCTGAAAGAACGGCTCATTGACCGACACGTTCTTGATGCCAACCGCCGATTCCCCAAGATGGATCTCCACCATCTTGTCGATCATCAAAAACGGATACCGATGCGGAATCGCTTCCATGATCCGCATGATATCGATGGATTCAATCTGTTTCGGCTCGGCAGTCGCGTCCAATGTCCTGTCCATCATAGCTGCAAAACCCTTTCAGAAGCGCGCCTGAAAGGGCTGCGTGATCCCTGTAACGGCATCGTTTAGCAAATTTGCGCGCCCGGGCAAACGACCACGCTCACTCCCCTTTGCCACCGCCTTTTTTGGCAAGACGGCGCAACGTCGCGACATTCCGGAAAAACTCCCGAAACGGCATCGCAGGGCTACCGATCACATCCGCCCCCGCTTCAACGTCGGACATCACGCCACACTGCGCCCCAATCCGCGCCTTCGCTCCGATTTTGATATGCCCGATCAACCCCGCCTGGGCCGCAACCGTCACATAATCCTCAAGCTCGGTCGAACCGGAAATCCCCGCCTGCGACACCACAATGCAACACCGCCCCAACCGCGCATTATGCCCGATCTGCACCAGATTATCGATGCGCGTTCCCGCCCCGATCACCGTGTCCTGCATCGAACCCCGGTCGATCGTCGCATTGGCACCAATCTCGACACCATCCTCAATTACCACGCGCCCAAGCTGCGGCACGGTCTCGAACCCGGCTGGTCCCACCGCGAACCCGAACCCGTCCTGCCCGATCCGCGCGCCCGGATACAAAACAACCCGATCCCCCAACACCGCATGAGAAATGCTGGACTGCACCCCAACCCGGCACAGCGCACCAATCCGCACCCCCTGCCCGATCACAGCCTGCGCCCCGATCGCACTGCCCGTACCGATCTCGACATTCGCCCCAATTACACAAAACGGCCCAACAGACGCCGAAGCATCCACCATCGCCGTCGGATCGACCAACGCCGTCGGATGCACCCCCGGCTCCGGCGGCTCCACCGGATGAAACAGCGTCGCCACCCGCGCCCAGGCCAGATAAGGCGCCTTGCAGATCAACCCCGTCACATGGTCCGGCAACCGATCCGCGAACGCCGGCCCCGTCACCACAACCCCCGCCTGCGTCGTCTCCAGCAACGGCGCATAGCGGCGATTGTCCAGAAAGCTCACATCGACCGAGGTCGCCCCCTGCAAAGGCGCGACACCACGATACGCCGTCATATCGCCGCCCGAACGGGCAGGCCGAATCCCCCCCTCACACGCCTCTGCCAGCGCCTCGATCGAAAACGGCCCCCGCCGAGAGAAAAAACGGGAATCCCCTGGCAGCGCAGACGCAACCTTCATCGGATCAATGCTGACGCAGCACGGAAGCAGGTGCATCCTGCTGTGAAGCCGGCTCAGGCGCCGGTGCCTGCTGCTGATCCGCCGTCGTCGGCATCTTGCCTGATTTCGCCAGCACTTCCGGGTCCACATTCGCATCCGGGATGAACACGCTCGGCAGAACCTTGTTCAACCGCTGCGCCACCTCGTCGGAAATATCCTGCCCGCCCAGATGCATCGCAATCTGCTCCAGATGCAGCACCAGATTCATCCCATGCGCCTTGGAAACCTGCGGAATGATCACCTTCAACTCACGCTCGATCTGATCCAGCGAAACCTGCGCCGCTTCCTGAATGATCCGGGACCGGTTGCGGAAATCCCGCTGCTCCCGGATCATCTGTTCCTGCAAATGCCGCGCCCGCAGATTGAACTGGTCACTCGTCAGGCTCTTGGCATCGTTCTGAAGCTTTGCACGCTGATCCCGAAGATTGGCCTGCGCGTGCTGAACTTCCTGCGCCAGCGCATCCCGGCGTTGTCCCAGAACGCGCTGTACGGTCTGCGCCGCCTGGGACTGCGCCATGATATCCTGCACACTGATCACCCCGATCACCGCAGCCGGCGGAGGTGCCTCCTTCGCAATGTCAGGCGAAGCCGGAATCGGCGGCATCGGCAGAACCGGTGGTGCCTGCTGCTGCTGTTGCTGCTCATCGTCCGGCTGCTCCCCCATATCCGTCGGCGGCGCGGCAACATGATGCGTCGCAGGCCGAGGCGCCGGTGCCTCGGCCGGAGGATGCGCCGTCTTGGGAACAAACCACCCCCCTCCGGACGACTGTGCCAGCGCCGGCGTCGCGATCAGGGAAACAGAAAGGACAGAACCAGCAAGCAGACGCGCGCCGAAAGACAAAGACATCAGTACCTCGAAAAAACCGGAAAAAGAGGCGGAGGAACACCACGGCAGACCTATCCGGCCTACCGCAATACAGGCGTTATATGAAAGACAGGAGGCCGGGATGGCAAGCCCGGCCCCACAACCGCCTAGAACTGCTGCCCGAAGCCAAACCGGATCGGATAGAGACGATCGTTCCGGGACTTCACGATCGGTACGGCCGCATCAATATTGACCAGGCCAAACGGGCTTTTCCATGAAATACCGAAACCCGTACTCACACGCGGCGTCAACTCATCACCGGAAATAGGCGTGAAATTCGCACCATCCGTTCGGGGATTGGTATAAAGGTTCTTCACGCGAACCCCGCTCAACCCACCAGCATCGACAAAGTATCGTCCCGAAATTCCCAGATCGGGACCAGCCGGCAGCGGGAAATTCAACTGCGCGGAACCGGTATAGATAAACCGTCCCCCGATCAGATCCTCCTGGCCCTGCGCTGGCGTCAAAACACCGTTCTGCATGACGTGGGCCGTTCTCGGACCGGCACCACCCTGCAGGAACCCGCGAAGATTCTGGCCGCCCAGATAGAAGTTGTCGATGATGTTGCGATTACCGCTGGAACTCCAGTCGGCCATGTACCCGGCACCGGCCTTGAACTGAAGATCCCAGTCGTGATTGCCCGTCAGGTCATCCAGCGGCACATAATAAGCCGCATCAACCTTGCCGCGAACGTACTTTTCATTACCACCCAGACCAGCAAAGTCACCACCGACACGCACGATATACCCACTGCGCGGGTTGGCACGGTTGTCCCGGCGATCATACGTCAGTGTCGTGCTCAACTGTGACAACAACGTCCAGCCAGCTTCCTGCTGAACGTAAATAGACGGCACATATTGCTGGCCATCAATTGCCACATCGGAACTGCTGAACAGATTGCCGACATCACGATCAACCAGAGAATATTCCCAAGACTGCGACAGGTAGTTGTTATACGAATACCCCATCCGCAACGTCCCGCCATACCGGCCTTCCTTATAGCTCTGGTACGTCTGGTAATTGTTCTGGATGCCGTAAATATCCACACCCGCCACAAGGTTGCGGTTCAGGAAATACGGATCGGTCATCGAAAGATCGACCTGCTTCTCGTAATAGGCAACCGTACCGGAAATCCCGGCATCGACACCCGTCCCCAACAGGTTGTGCTGCTTCACTGAAGCGTTACCCAGAATACCCACGTCCGTGGAGTAACCACCCCCCAGCGAGAATTCCCCCGTCGGCTTCTCGACCACATTGGCCGAAACGTTCACCCGGTCGGGCGCCGATCCCTGCGTCTGTTCGACGGAAGAGGAACTGAAATAGCCCAGGTCCTGCAACGCCAGCTTGGAGTACTTCCGGTCGAACGGGGTGTATGGGCCCCCTTCCGCCATCGGGAGCGTCCGCCGGATCACCTTGTCCTGCGTGATCGTATTACCGTTAATATCGATCCGCTCGACATAAACATGCGGTCCTTCCGTCACATCGAACAGCAGATCGACGAGATGTTTCTCCGGGTTCCGCGCAATCTCGGACCGGACCATCGCGAACGGATGCCCCTGCGCCTGCAACCGTTCCTGCATGTCCGTCGCATTATGCTGGATCGCCGTCCCATCATACCACTGGTGCTGGAACAGCTCGATATACGGCTTCAACGACTCCGGCGTCACATGCCGCAGGCTGGACCTCACATCCATCTTGCCCAGCCGATAACGTGGGCCTTCGGACAAGGTGAACGTAATGTAGAATGACCGCCGATCAGGAGACAGCTCACCCGTCGCATTGATCATATGGAAATCCACATAACCATTATGCAGGTAAAACCGCCGCAACAACTCAGCATCATACTTCACGCGTTCCGGATTATACTCATCCGAAGATGAGAAAAACCGATACCACGCCGTCTCCTTGGAGGAGATCACCTGCGCCAGCCGCGCCTCGCTGAAATCATGATTGCCGACGAAGCTGATCTTGTTGATCAACGTCTGCGTCGCCTCGTTGATCTTGAAAATCACGTCCACACGATTGTGAGACAGCTTCACGATCTGCGGCGTCACTGTCGCCCCAAAACGGGATTTGGACGCATACTGGTCCAGCAACTTCTGCCGGTCCGCCGCAATCGTCTGCGCCGAAAACACCGCACGCGGACGCAACGAGATCTCCTTGCGCAAATCCTCGTCCTTGATGTTGTGATTTCCCTCGAACGCAATACGATTGACGATCGGGTTCTCGACCACATGAACCTGCAACGTCCCACCCGAACGATGCAAAACGACATCCTTGAACAGCCCGGTCGCATAAAGCGTCTTCAGGGACCGGTCCAGATCGTCCTGATTGAAGCTGTCTCCCGGCTGGGACACCATGTAGGACAAAATCGTGCTCGTATCGATCCGGCTGTTTCCGGATACGTCGATCGCCTGAATGACGTTGCCCACAGTTCCCGGCCGCGCCGCTGGCGCAGCATGGCGGTGATGATGCCCCGTCATCCCCTGGGCATGTGCGGATGAAAGCCCCGTCATCACCGATACGGAAGGCAGTAGGCAGGCTGAAGCAAGCAGCGCGAGACGTTTACCTGACAAGACCGGCTTTCCTCACTTCAATCTCAAAATCGTAACAAAATCATAATGCTCGGCAACTCCGGGCATTCATCCGAGCACACCTTCACAGGCATGAACGTTCTAGCACGAATCACCGCTTTAAGAGCCGGAGGTATCCGACTTTGGATCCCTCGCGCAAGCGCTTCCCTCACACCACTGTGGCAGATAAGTCGCGCCCGCCTCAGCCCGTCCCACCGGAAAACCAGTGAAACAGCCCCAGACTGGCCAGATCATTCACCGTGGAAAAGGCAAACAGCCCGGCAATCACCGCAAACCCGGCCTGAAAACTGATCTCCTGCACCCGGCGCGATACCGGCCGCCCCAGCACGGCCTCACAACCATAGAACACCAGCCGCCCCCCATCCAGAATCGGAATGGGAAACAGGTTGAGCAGCCCCAGATTGATGGACAGCAGCGCCATGAACGACACCACGCTCGCCCACCCCAACTGCGCCACCTGACCGGACATCTGGGCAATCCGGATCGTCCCCCCAAGCTCGCGCGGGCTGCGCTGCCCGGTCAGAATCTGGCCGATCCCCTGCAAGGTCTGAACCGAAACATCCCAGGTTTCCCGCACCCCCGCCAGCATCGCGGACGGAACCGGCAGCCGCTTGCTCATGCTGGCCTGAAACAGAACCCCTAACTGCCCGACCCGCGCCCCATGCGCGCCCTGCGTCACCCCGATATGCAGCGGAAACGTCAGCAGCTTTCCATTCCGCCGAACCTCGATCGTCGTCAACGCATCCGGACGCTCGGCCACATCGGCCCGCACATCCGCATAATTCGTCACTGCCTGATCCCCGATCCGCGTAATCACGTCCTGCGGCAAAACCCCCGCCCGGGAAGCAGCACTCCCCGCCACAACCTGCCCGATCTCGTTACGGATCTCAGGCCGCCCGGTCGATGCGAACAACACCGAAAACAGTAACCATGCGAAAACAAAATTGAACACAGGCCCGGCCGCAATCACGATCGCCCGAGACTTCACCGGCTTGTCGAAAAACGTCTTCCCGGAAATCCACGCCGCCTTCTGCTCAGGCGTCGCATCCTCCGGCCCCTCGAACCCATGCGCCTTGACGTAACCACCAAGCGGCAGCGCGCTCACACGCCACTCCGTCCCGGCCCGATCCTTCCAACGCACCAGCGGCGGCCCGAAACCGATCGAAAACACATCCACCGCCACCCCGCGCCAGCGCGCCGCAATGAAATGCCCGAATTCATGGATGAAAACCAGAACCCCCAGAATCAAGGCATAGGAAATGATCGTGCGCAGCAGATCATGCATGAACGAGTGTCTCTCCCTGCGATGCACCCGAAGCACGTCCGGAAACATCAATCCGATCCCGCGCCACACGCCGGGCCTCGGCATCCCAATGCAGAACCGCATCGAGCGTATCCGCCACCGGAGCGCCCAACTGGTCCATCGCCGCCTCGATCACCTCGGCAATCCCCAGAAAGCCGACACGACGATCCAGAAACGCCTCAACCGCGATCTCATTGGCAGCCGAGAAAATAGTGGGGGCCGCATGCCCCGCCCGCAAGGCCTGACGCGCCAGCCGCAACGCCGGAAAACGAACCTCGTCTGGCGGTTCGAAATCCAGCCGTCCCATCGTCGCCAGATCCAGACGCGGCGCATTCGTCTCCATCCTCTCCGGCCAGGCTAGCGTATTCGCGATCGGAACCCGCATATCCGCCGCTCCCAACTGCGCCAGCAGGCTGCCATCCCGGAACTGCACCAGACCGTGAACCGCGGATTGCGGATGCACCAGAACATCGATCCGCCGCTCATCCAGCCCGAACAGACGCGCCGCCTCGATCACCTCAAGCCCCTTGTTGGCCATCGTTGCGGAATCGATGGTGATCTTCGCTCCCATCGTCCAGGTCGGGTGCTTCAACGCGACTTCCGGCGGCGCCGCCCGCATCGTCTCCAGAGACGCCGTCCGGAACGGTCCGCCCGAAGCCGTCAGAACGATCTTCTCAACCTCCGAAATCGGCGCCCCCGCCAGGGACTGGAAAATCGCGTTATGCTCGGAATCCACCGGCAACAACGTCGCACCCGCCGCCTCGACAGCCCGCAGCATCACATCTCCGGCACAGACCAGCGCCTCCTTGTTCGCCAGCGCCAAAGCTCCGCCATTCCGGATAGAAGCCAGCGTCGGCTCCAACCCCGCAGCCCCCGTGATCGCCGCCATGGTCCAGTCCGCCGGTATCGCAGCCGCTTCCACCACCGCACCGCGCCCGGCCGCACATGCAATCCTCGTCCCAGCCAGCAATTCCCGCAGTTCCGGCAACAGGCCCTCATCATTGATCACCGCCCGCTCGGCGGAAAGTGCCAGTGCCTGCTCCGCCAGCAGCCGGACATTCCGCCCCCCCACCAACGCACGCACCCGATACGCCCCCGGCGCCGCACTCATCAGCAGATCGACGGTCGAGCAGCCAATACTGCCGGTGCTTCCCAGAACCGTAACAGTCCGCATTCCCTGATCAGTCATGAAAACCCATTTCCTGTCTTTCGGCACTCATCATGCGCCGCTCAACCACCCGAAACCAGCCCCGTAACCGCGCGAAACAGCGCACGCGGCCCGATCGACCAGAACACGCCACCCGGCCACGCCAACGAAACCAGCGCCGCCAAAGGAGCCGCCGCCAGTAACCCGTCAAACCGATCCAGCAAACCACCATGCCCCGGAATCGAACGCCCGGAATCCTTCACCCCGATCCGCCGCTTCATCGCACTCTCGGCCAGATCACCACACTGCGCAGCAATCCCCAGAACCGCCCCATAACATGCCCCGCCAAGAACAGGCCCATGCCCGGAGACCAGCGCCACGAGCGCCCCGACCGTCGTCGCTCCCACCAATCCCCCCAGCGCGCCCGATCGCGTCTTCCCGGGAGAAATCGACGGTGCCAGCTTCGGTCCTCCGAACCGCCGCCCGGCCGCATACGCGCAGGTATCGCTCGCCATCACCACCAGAATCACGAACAGAATGGAGGCAACCCCACCCCCCGGCACTCCGCGCAACCACAACAGGGACAGCCCGCCAAAAGCAACGATCCACGCCAAGGCCCACAAGGCAGGCCCGAAAATGAACGCCATCATCAGCACCGCAAGCGCAGGCTGCCATCCTTCCCGCAACATCGCCACAACCGCCACCAGCGGCCAGGCCACATACAACGCTCCCCGCCACTGCCGCCAGGACTGGCCGAACAGCGCGCCGCTCTCCGCCGCCATCCCCGCGACGATCAGCAGAATCATCGCCAGAAACACCGGCCCACCCAGCCAGATACACACCAGCGCCACCGGAATCAGCACCGCCGCCGAAATCAGCCGCATCCGCAGATCACGCCAGTCCGATCCCGTCTTCCGCGGCATCTTGTCCTGAAAAGAAGGCGACGCACTCACAGTTATCGGCCGCCGTAACGCCGTTCCCGCTTGGCGAAGGCCTCCAGCGCATCGGCAAACTGCGTGCGGCCAAAATCCGGCCACAGAACATCCATGAACATCAGTTCAGCATAAGCACTCTGCCACAGCAGAAAATTGGACAGCCGACATTCCCCGCTCGTCCGGATCAGCAGATCAGGGTCCGGAATCCCATCCGTGGAAAGCGCCTTCGCAAATCGCGCCTCGTCGATCTCCTCAGCCGCCAGCCGCCCTTCGGCCACCTCCCGCGCCAGCCGCGATGCCGCCCGCGCGATCTCCGCACGCCCGCCATAAGACAACGCCAGAACCATCGTCAGCCGCGTATTGGCCGCCGTCACACGTTCGGCCCGCTCAAGCTCCGCCCGCAGGGACGGCTCAAAGCGTTCGGACTCGCCGATCACCTGCAACCGGACGCCCTGCTCGTTCAGTTCCGCAACCTTGTGCCGCAGATAATAGCGCAACAGGCTGGTCAGATCGCCAACCTCCTGCGGCGCCCGACGCCAGTTCTCGGACGAAAACGCATACAGCGTCAGATACTGCACGCCATGCGCGATCGCCGCCTCAACACACCGACGGACGGACTCAGCCCCGGCCCGATGCCCCGCAATCGCCGGCAACCCCCGCGCCTTCGCCCAACGCCCGTTGCCATCCATGATGATGGCGACATGCGTCGGCACCACCTTCCCACCATGAGAAGGACGCGCAAGCTTCGCGGCAAGATGCGGTGAACTGAGGGGACCTGCCGACAAATGCCTAGACCTGCTTGATCTCGCGTTCTTTGTCCGCGAAAATCTCATCCACACGCTTGATATACTGATCCGTCAGCTTCTGGATCTGCTCGGTCCAGACCTTCATATCGTCCTGACTGATCTCGCTCTTCTTCTCCAGCGTCTTGGACTGGTCCATGCCGTCACGGCGCACGCCGCGCACTGCAATCTTGGCTCCTTCCGCATATCGTCCGGCAGCCTTCGCCAGTTCGGCACGTCGCTCTTCGGTCAACTGCGGAATCGGCACCCGAACCGTCTGCCCGTCCGCCGAAGGATTAAGCCCTAACCCGGCATCACGGATCGCCCGCTCGACCGCCCCCACAACCGTCCGGTCCCACACCGAAACCGTCAGCATCCGCGCCTCCGGAACCGCCACGGACCCAACCTGGGACAACGGCACCTCCGTCCCATAAGCCTCGACACGCACCGGCTCCAGCAGACCCGGGCTGGCACGCCCCGAACGCAGGCCCGACAGGTCACGGCGCAGGCTCTCCAGAGCACCATCCATGCGACGGGTCAGGTCTTCCACAAGGGCGTTCAGATCAGTCGCCATAACCGGCTCTCCTCAGTCTCACTTCAAATCGTCATCGTGTCCGGATGATGCAATCACCCTTGTTCCACGATTCGGGTAAACGCACCCTTACCGTGCAACGCCGAACCAAACGACCCCGGCGCGTGAATATTGAACACGACGATCGGTAATTTGTTTTCACGCGCCAGGCTGATCGCCGCCGCATCCATCACGTTCAGATCGCGAGACAACACCTCAAGATAGGTCAGCTGCTCATATCGCGTCGCACTCGGATCCTTGCGCGGATCAGCGGAATACACGCCATCGACCTGCGTTCCCTTGAACAGCGCATCGCAGTCCATCTCGTTGGCACGCAAGGCCGCGGCCGTATCCGTGGTGAAGAACGGATTGCCCGTTCCGGCCGCAAAAATCACCACGCGCCCCTTGTCCATATGCCGCACCGCACGCCGGCGGATATACGGCTCCGCCACGGACGCCATCGGAATCGCGGACATCACCCGGGTCTCGATCCCATGCCCCTCCAGCGCATTCTGCACCATCAGAGCGTTAATGACCGTTGCCAGCATCCCGGCATAATCGCCCTGCGCCCGGTCCATCCCACGCGCCGCCGCCGCCAGACCACGGAAAATGTTCCCGCCGCCGATCACCAGGCACACCTGCACGCCGGACCGGCTGACCGCCGCGATATCGCTTGCGATCATGTCCACCACCTGCGGATCGATCCCGCCCTGGCCAGACCCCATCAGGGCCTCGCCGGACACCTTCAACAAGACACGGCGATAGGTCGGCGCGATTGGGGCTACGTCGGTCATCAGGTCTCGCTCGCAATTAGAGGGTTCTGAAAGCTGTCATACAGACCCACGCCCCACCCCACAAGCGACGCAATCACGTTCATCGATCAGGCGTCGTCCAGCCCGATGGCCCGCAGCCGCGCCCGCTCCTCGTCCCAGCCCGCCCGCTCCTTGACGTTCAGAAACAAATGGCAGGGCCGCTCCAGCAACCCGCCCAGATCATGCCTCGCCCGCTCCCCGATCGAGCGGATCTTGCGTCCCCCCTCCCCGATCAGGATCGCCTTGTGCCCCGGCCGGGAGACATAAATCGTCACCTCGATCCGCACCGATCCATCCGGCCGTTCCTTGAAACTCTCGGTCTCGACGGTCGCCTGATACGGAATCTCCTCATGCGTCTGCATGAAAATCTGCTCCCGAACCAGCTCCGCCGCCAGCAACCGGTCCGGCAGATCCGTCAGATCATCCTCGGGATACAGATACGGTCCCTCCGGCAAGGACGCCGCCACTCGGTCCAGCAAATCCTCCACCCCGTCACCAGACTTCGCTGACAGCATGAACACATGCTCAACCGCCAGACGCTCGCTCAACGTCTGCGTCAACGGCAGAAGCTGCCCCCGCCCCACCAGATCCGTCTTGTTCAACACCAGCCAGACCCGCCGTTTCTGCTTCTGAAGCGTCTCGATGATCGCTTCCAGCCCCTCGTTCAGTCCGGCCTTCGCATCCACCAGCAGCAGCGTGACATCCGCATCCTGAGACCCCGTCCACGCAGCCTGCACCATCGCCCGGTCCAGCTTGCGGCGCGGCTTGAAAATGCCCGGCGTGTCCACCAGCAACATCTGCGTCTCATGCCGCATCACAATGCCCAGAACCCGAAACCGCGTCGTCTGCGCCTTCGGGCTGACGATCGACAGCTTCGCCCCGGCAATCCGGTTCAGAAGCGTGGATTTTCCAGCATTCGGCGCCCCGATGAACGCAACAAATCCGCAACGAGTACTCATGGCATCACATATCCCAACTGGCGCAGCAGATCCGCCGCGGCCGCGCTCTCGGCCACACGCTTGCTCCCCGCAACACCTTCTCCAACCTTACCACCACCGCCGACACTGACGGTAAATTTCGGCGCATGGGACGGCCCCTCGGCCGAGACCGTCTCATAACGCGGCAACGGCATCCCGCGCCCCAGCAACCACTCCTGCAACGCCGTCTTCGGATCCTTGGGCGGCTGAACCTGCGCCTCCATCAGATCCCGCCACTGCGTCCGAACGAACACACGCGCCGGCTCCAGCCCGCCATCCACATAGATCGCCCCCAGCAACGCCTCCACCGCATCCGCCCGCACATTCGCCAGATTGCGAATCCCCGCATGCTCCTCCTGCGGCGCAATCACCAACGCCTCAGGCACATTGATCCGCTCCGCCACCACACTCAGAACCGTCCGCGAAACCAGATGCGCATGGCGCGGCCCCAGCGTCCCCTCCTGCTCCCCCGGAAACCGCTCGAACAGCCACTCCGCAACCAGCAACCCCAGAACCCGATCGCCCACGAATTCCAGACGCTCATTCGATCCCGCCCCCCGAACCCCGCTTCCCCGCCCCCGATTGCGCCGCCGCGTATCCACCCGCGCCCCCACCGCGGAACGATGCGTCAAAGCCTCCTGCAACAACGCCGGCTGCCGGAACGGATGCCCCAGCAAAGCCTCCAGAGTGGCCCGAACCTTCCCTTCCTGCTCCGTCATCGAACACCGCTCAACAGGCGCGACCACCGGATCTCCACCGGCCAGTACCAAAGCTGCCAGACAGGATGGCGGGACTCGATGGAAAAGAAGATGAACTCAGCCTTCCCCACCAGATTCTGGATCGGAACATACCCCAGATCCTCCGGATCATCCCCCTGAAACCGACTGTCGGCACTGTCGTCCCGGTCGTCGCCCATCGCAAAGAAATGCCCCTCCGGCACCACGTAATCCGGCGTGTCGTTCTGCATCCCCTCATCGGTCAGCTTCAGAATCTCATGCCGTACCGGCCCACGTCCCGCACTCCCGGGCAACTCTTCCCGAAACCGCTCGCCCGTCAGCATCACCCCACGCTCGTCCCGCGCCCCATACGATCCCAACGACTGACGCGGCACCAGCGTCCCGTTCAGATAAAGCTCCCCACCCCGAACCTGCACATGGTCGCCCGGCAGCCCCACGATCCGCTTGATGTAATCGACCGAATCATCCTTCGTGAACCGGAACACCGCCACATCTCCCCGATGCGGCAGCCCTCCGAACACACGCCCCGAAAATACATTCGGAGAAAACGGAAATGAATAGCGCGAATACCCATAACTGTATTTCGCAACGATCACGTAATCGCCAACCTGCAAGGTCGGAATCATGGACCCGGACGGAATATTGAACGGCTCGAACAACAGAGATCGAATACACACCACCACGATCAACCACGGAATCAACCCGACGACAGACGCCACGATCCCATCATTACCGGTCTTCTTCTGCGTGGACGTGTCAGGCGAACTGGTCATGCTACCCCGTTAATTTCCAGACAGGCGCACATCGCCCTTTGTCAAAATGACATAATCGGCCGGATCAAGCGCGGCCACCCCACTCGTGTCAAGCCAACAGCGCCATATCCGCCACAGTCAGCGCCTGAATGATCACCTGCGCCATCGCATAGGGATGATCGTCCGTCATCGTCAGCCGAATATCGGCCACCCACCCTTCCGGCACCAAGCGGTCCATCGCTTCAGCCGCGCCGCCACGCAAAACCAGCGTCGGCGCCCCTCCCCTACGGTTCACCACACCAATATCCTGCAAAAACACCCCACGCGCGAACCCGGTCCCCAGAGCCTTCGCACACGCCTCCTTCGCCGCCCACCGCTTCGCATACGTCCCGATCCGGGCCGGCCCATTCCGCCGCTCCGCATAGGCGCGCTCCACCGGCGTATAAACCCGCTCCAGAAATCGCGCACCAAACCGCTCGATCGAACGCTCGATCCGACGCATATCGCACAGGTCGCTTCCAAACCCGATAATCACCCTAACCCCGCGCCCGCTCGACCTGCATCACCCCCTGCGCCGCCCGCAACCCCGCGATCACCCCCATCAGATGCTGCAGATCGCGTACCTCCAGATCCACCAGAATCTCCATGAAATCCAGTTGCCGGTTCACGATCTTCAAATTCATCACGCTGGCATGATGCTTCGTCGCCGTATTCGTCAACGTCGCCAGAACCGCCGGCTCATTTGCCGCCACCACACTCACCCGCCCGGTATGCGGCGTCCCCCTGTCCCCGCGCGACGTACCATGCTCGTTCCACCCCACCTCCAGAAACCGCTCCGGCGTCGCAGAAAACGCCGTCAGATTCTGGCACCCCATCCGGTGAACCGTAATCCCGCGCCCCTGCGCAATAATTCCCACGATCGGATCACCCGGCAAAGGATGGCAACAGCCCGCGAAACTCACTGCAATCCCTGACCCGACCCCACTCAGCACCCCGCCCGAATCGCTCTCCGGCCGTGGCGGCATCCCCGGCCGCGGTGTCAGCCCCGGAACGATCCGCGGCGCCCGCGGCGCACGGCGCAATTCCGGATAGATTGTATTGACCACATCGCGCGGCCCGATCTGCCCGTTGCCAACCGCCACGAACAGATCCTCGACACTCCCCTGCTTCAGATCCTTGAGGCCACTCTCCAGCGTCTTCTCGCTGCCATCCACCCCCTCCTGACGAAACGCCTTCGCCAGCGCCGCACGGCCATTGTCGATATAGGTCTGCCGCTGCTGCGCCGCCACGAAACGCCGGATCCGTGCCCGCGCCTTGCCCGTGACGACGAACCGCTCCCACGACGGAGACGGCGTCCCACCCCGCGCCGTCATGATCTCGACCTGGTCGCCGTTCTGCAACTCATGCCGTAGCGGCATCAGCCGCCCGTTGACCTTCGCCCCCACGCAGGCATCGCCAACCTGACTATGCACCGCATAGGCAAAATCAACCGGCGTCGCCCCACGCGGCAACGAAATCAACTGACCCTTCGGCGAAAAACAGAAAACCTGATCCTGATAAAGCTCAAGTTTCGTATTCTCCAGAAACTCGTCCGGCGCCTGGCTATCTTCGAGAATCTCCAGCAGATCCTGCACCCAGCGCAGCTTGTGCAACCCGAACGCCGCAGTTTCGGTATTCGTCACCTCCGCATCCGGCCGGTCCTTATAAGCCCAGTGCGATGCGACACCATTCTCCGCCAGATCATGCATCTCCGGCGTCCGGATCTGCACCTCGATCTTCTGATTGCGCGGCTGCCGCAACGTCACGCCCGTATGCAGGCTCTGATAGCCGTTGGCCTTCGGCGTCGAGATGTAGTCCTTGAACCGTCCCGCGATCACCGGATACGCGCCATGCACAGCCCCCAGCGCCACATAACAGGCATCCCGCGACGGCACGAGCACCCGAAACGCCATGATGTCGGACAACTGCTCGAACGCCACGTTCCGGCGCTGCATCTTCTCCCAGATCGAATAAGGCGACTTCTCCCGTCCGGTCACATCGACCTTCGGCAGGCCTGCCTCCGCACAAAGCTGCGTCAGCTCCTGCCGAACCTGCTCGATCACATCCGCGCCCTGCCCGCGCAGATAATTCAGCCGCGCCGTAATCGTCGCATTCGCTTCCGATTCCAGCTGCGCAAAAGACAGATTCTGAAGCTCCGTCTTCACCCGGTCCATACCGATGCGCTCAGCCAAAGGCGCATAGATATCCATCGTCTCCCGCGCGATACGCTGCCGCCGGTCCAGACGCTGCACATAATGCAGCGTCCGCATATTATGCAGCCGGTCCGCCAGTTTCACGATCAACACGCGAATATCGCGGGACATCGCAAGCACCAGCTTGCGGAAATTCTCGGCCTGCTTGGTCCGGTCGGATTGCAGTTCCAGCCGCGTCAATTTCGTGACGCCATCCACCAGCGTCGCGATCTCAACCCCGAAATCCTGCTGCAAACTCGCCTGGGACACGATCGTGTCCTCAACCGTGTCATGCAACAGCCCGACCGCGATCGAAGCCGCATCCATCCGGAATCCAGCCAGAATATTCGCAACGGCAATCGGATGAATGATGTAAGGCTCGCCATTGTCGCGCGCCTGTTCCCGATGAGCACGCTCCGCAACGGCGTAAGCCCGTTCGATCAACCCGACATCCGCATCGGGATCATAACTCTGTAACCGGTTCAGCAGCCCGCTGATAGGCGAGGGCTTTTCCACGCGCAGCGGCGTCTCGGCGGAAGCAGCAGGCACCGATACATCACTCATGGCCCCGCCGCCCCCAGCCAAGGCCAAGCGTCACGACGCCGGCCTTCATTATCACATCGCAGGGTCTCAGCGGCGCGACCGGCCACCAAGCTCCGCCTCGATCGAAGCATTCAGGTCGTCGGCAGACATCGTCTCCGCCGCATGGGCATGCTCTTCCTCGGCGGACACGTCCTGAAGACCGAAAATATTCTGGTCCGTCGGAATCAGGTCCATGACCTCCTCATCCACCGGCTCGGGATCGGGCGCGCGCGCCAGAGACCGCACCAGATCATCCCGCAGACCATTCAACGGAATCTTGTCTTCGGCAATCTCGCGCAGGGCCACGACGGGATTCTTGTCATTGTCCCGATCCAGCGTCATCTCTTCGCCACGGGAGAGCCCACGCGCGCGCTGCGCCGCCAGAAGAACCAGCTCGAACCGGTTGGGAACTTTCTCAATGCAATCTTCAACGGTTACGCGCGCCATATCGGGCACCTTCTGACAGTCGATGACAAATCGTGCGCCACTTCAACAGCAGCCACTTGGAACAAGCGAAAACATGTATCACATCCCACCCGGCAGGCAAACAACAATACATTCGGACCGCCCCCTGCGGACACCATAATTCCGCCCCGACGATCGCCAGAAAGACCCCACTCGGCTTTCAGGGATCATCTCGCAAATCATACCTCCAATCATTTTCAATCACGGTAAGATTTTTTTAGTAAAAGGCCTTTAGAGATCACTTACAGGCAACCAGCCCTGATTTCACGTATTACTCACACCTTTCAGGCGTTACTCATGAGCTAAATCCCTTTTCATCAACAAACACTCGTTAATGTGCAACTTTCTCTTCATTATTCGTAATAGTTGCGATTACACGTCACTCTTATTGGAGCTTCCGGGCCAGACGCCTCCGTACCAGCAGGGGAAAGTCGGACGCCACCCGTTCCAACCATGATCCTCACCCCCTCGTCAGAGAAGATCTCATCATGCAACTCAGACGCCACGAACGAACCAGCATCTTCATCGACGGCTCCAGCCTCTATTTCGCCTCGAAAAATCTCGGATTCGACGTCGATTACCGCAATCTGCTGACGATGTTCGAAACGCGCACCAATCTGGTCCGCGCCTATTACTACGCCGCCATGCCGGAAACGGACGACTATTCCCCCCTAAAACCACTGACGGACTGGCTGGCCTATAACGGCTATACCCTCGTCACCAAGAGCGCTCGCGAATTCACGGATCATACCGGTCGCCGCCGCATCAAAGGCAGCATGGACGTGGAAATGGCCGTGGACCTCATGGAACAGGCCGAACGCCTCGATCACGCCATCCTGTTCAGCGGAGATTCAGATCTCCGGCGCGTCGTCGAAGCCGTACAACGTCGCGGCGTGCGCGTTACCGCCGTCTCCTCCATGCGCAACTCTCCTCCCCTGATCGGGGACGACCTCCGCAGACAGGTGGACCGCTTCGTGGAACTCGGAGACATCGCCCGGGACTTTACCCGCCGCCCATCCGAACCCCGCGCAAGACCGAACCCCAGCCCCATCCGTCATCCCGCGGATCAGGATCCGTCCGAAGAGGAAACCGAACTGTGACCAGCCAGACCGCCGCACTGACCGTCGTTCAGGACGCGGATATCCTGATCGTCAGCCCCGTTTCCCAAAGGAACAGCGCAGGGAGCGCGCTTCGGAACGCCCTGGCGCAAGCCGGCTTCAGACAAGCCCCACATACCCCCTCATATCGTCTCTTCACCTATCTCACTCAAAACGACTCGGCCGATACCAGCGCGGCGACGTTGCGGGACGAACTGCGCCACATGCACAGCCTGCGCGCCATCATCGCCTGCGGAACCAGCGCCCACCTTGTCGCGCTCTCGGCATGCGGCGTGCCCTTGAGCCACGTCCCCTACCGGCCCGGCCTCACAACCCGGCTGCCCGACGGTCTGTTCCTGATCGACATGGCCCTGACGGAAGGGCACGCTCCCACCCGCCAAACATTCTCTCCCCTAATCAACACCCTGTCGCAGTTGCTCACGTCTGATCCAGCCGAAGGCATTTTCTAGCCTGACCCTGTCCTGCGCTCCCCAGCGCAGGACACTCTCTACACCCGAACACGGCGCGCCGGTCGGACACGTCGCACCGCGGCATAACCAGCACGCCACAACAACAGCGCCAACAGGATCCCGTCATACAAAAGAGACGTCCCGTTCCATGTCTTGAAAGACAGGAACAGATGCACCCCCACCAGTACCGCCACCAGATAGACAACCCGATGCAGTCGCCCCCAGTTCTTGCCCAGCCGCCGGATCGAAAACCGGTTGGACGTCACCGCAATCGGCGTCAGCAGGACAATCGAGATCATCCCTACAATCAGAAACGGCCGCTTCGTCACATCCCGCAGGAAAATCGACCAGTCAAAGCCAATATCCAGCCACAGATACGCCGCCAGATGCAGCGCAGCGTAATAATACGCCAGCAGCCCCAGCATCCGCCGATATCGCAGCAGATTGACCCGAAAAGCCTGCCGAACCGGCGTCACCAGCAGCGAAAGAATCAGAAACCGAACCGCCCAAAGCCCCAACTGGCGCTCGAACGTATTGACCGGATCAGCCCCAAGCCGCCCCTCAATCCCCTGATAAAGCAGCCACGCTGCCGGAACGAACCCCAGAACATACAGCCCGAAGCGCCAGTGGCGTTCCCAGAAACCCGCTTTCGACCTGGCCATTCAAATATCCCTGCTCAAATCCATGCCAGCATACAGGGACGCCACCTGGTCGCCATATCCATTAAATTTCTGCGTCGGCTTCCGCTTCTCGCCAAACAGGCTGCTCGACCCGATCACCCGCTCGCTCGCCTGGCTCCAGCGCGGATGATCCACCTCCGGATTCACATTCGCATAAAACCCATACTCATTCGGCGCTTCCTGATTCCAGGACGTCTCCGGCATCTCCTCCACCAACCGGATTCGCGTGATCGACTTGATCCCCTTGAACCCATATTTCCACGGCACCACCAGCCGGATCGGCGCCCCGTTCTGATTCGGCAGCGTCTCTCCATAAATTCCCATGGCCAGCAGCGTCAGCGGATGCATCGCCTCATCCAGCCGCAACCCCTCCACATAAGGCCATTCCAGCCCCCCGACAGAAGAACGCTGCCCCGGCATCTGCGACGGCCGCACCACCGACTCGAACGCCACGAACTTCGCACTCCCCAGCGGGTCGGCCTGCTTCAACAACACCGACAACGGAATCCCGTCCCACGGAATCACCATGGACCAGGCCTCGACACACCGCATCCGGTAAACCCGCTGCTCGATCGCCGACGATTTCAACAGAGCCGCCATATCAATGGTCTGCGGATGATTGACCATCCCCTCGATCCGCAACGTCCACGGCATCGGCTGAAACGCCCCCGAATTTTTGGAAGGATCGTCCTTCTCCAGCCCAAACTCATAAAAATTGTTGAAATGCGTTACGTAATCCTTCGGCGTCGGCGTCTCGTCCGCCGAAAACGCCCCCGGTTTCGCCGGCAACGCAGCCCCGCGCGCCGAACCGGCCACGCCAAGTCCGGCCACGCCGCCCATCACCGAACGACGCGTCAGAAAAGCCGAACGCGGCGTAATTTCAGAAACCGGCGGAGCAGGAAATCGATACAGCGCCATACGGTTACGTTCTCCGTTTTCAAATCTAAAGAAACAGCCATCGGGAAACTACACACACGCCAAAACGTGAGTGTCGCAGATATCAGGAGCTACAGGCATGTCAGAAAGTTTCAAAATCGGTTTTCTCGGTTACGGCGCCATGGCCAGCCGGATGGGCGCCAATCTCCGCAAGGCCGGCCACGAAGTCGCCGCCTACACGCCCAGCAAACACGGAAAAACCAATCTCACCGCCCCGGACGGCGCCCCGCTTTACCCCACCCCCCGCGCCCTCGCGGAATGGTGCGACATCCTCATCCCCTGCGTCCCGACCGACGCCGCGATGGACAAATCCATGCTCGGTGAAGACGGCGCCTTCGCAGGCCTGAAAAAAAACAGCCTCGTGCTGGACACCAGCACCGTCTCCCCCGCCTACGCGGACAAACTCGCCAAACTCGGCCAGGAACATGGGGTCATCGTGCTGGACACCCCCATGTCCGGCAGTACCCCCGAAGCCGAACAGGGCACCCTCGTCATGCTCGCCGGCGGTGACATGAAAGACGTGGACCGCGCCCGCCCCATTCTGGATGCCGTCGGAAAAGTCACCATCCACACCGGTCCCGCAGGCTCCGCCGCGCGCCTCAAACTCGTCATCAACGGAATCATGGGATCCACCCTCTCCGTCATCGCCGAAGCCGTCACCTACGGCCTCTCCGCAGGTCTGGACCGGAACATGCTCTACGATGCGCTCACCCAGATCGCCGTCATCTCCCCCCATCACCAGCGCAAGCTGAAAATGGCCAAGGCCCGCGAATACCCCTCCCAGTTCCCAACCCGCCTGATGGCCAAGGACATGGGCCTCCTGATCGACGACGCCCGCATCGTCCAGGCCTATATCCCAGGCCTCGCCGTCGCCCAGCAGGCTCTCACCCTCAGCAACAAACGCCACGCCGACGAAGATTATGCCGCCCTGATCGGCGCGATGGAACACAGTGTCGTCAATACCCCCTGATGCGCGCATCCCCCTTCCTTGACGCCACGCCCGACCGGCAATAGCTCAACACAGACCGGGCGAGTCCTGTCGCCCGCCTCATTCATGGGAGACCCGCAATGGCTTTCGAACTTCCCCCCCTGCCCTATAGCGCCAACGCCCTCGAAGCCGCCGGCATGTGCCAGGAAACGCTCGAACTGCACCACGGCAAGCACCATCAGGCCTACGTCACCGCCCTGAACGGCTTCGTCGAAAGCAAGCCCGAACTCCAAGGCAAGTCGCTGGATGAAATCATCCTCGCCGTGAAGGGTGACGCCACGCAGGCTCCCGTCTTCAACAACGCGGGCCAACACTGGAACCACATCCTGTTCTGGAAAAACCTCTCCCCCACCGGCGGCAAGCTGCCCGGCAAGCTGGCCGCCAAGATCGACGAGGATCTCGGCGGGCTGGACGCCTTCAAGGCCGCCTTCAAGCAGGCCGCAACCACGCAGTTCGGCTCCGGCTGGGCATGGCTCGTGCTGGACAAGAGCGGCAAGCTCGCCATCACCAAGACCCCGAACGGCGCCAACCCCCTTTCCGAAGGCCAGGGAAAGGCCCTGCTCGGCCTCGACGTCTGGGAACACGCCTACTACCTCGATTTCCGCAACCGTCGCCCGGACTACGTCAGCAACTATCTCGACAAGCTGGCGAATTACGAGTTCGCGGAAGCCGAACTCGCCAAGGCCTGATCAGGGCCAGAAAAAGGCCGGAGAAACCCTCCGGTCGCTCCTCTCAGAGGCTGTCTCAAAAGCTTTGATGGCGAGCCGAAGCGTGCCTCAGGCTCGCGTCTGACGATGGTTTTCGAGCATCGGAGCGGCGCGGCCTTCATGAACGTGGGTACCGAAGCCCAGGACACTTATCACAAAGCGCCGTCAAGCCGCCGTCAGCGAGACTTTTGAGGCAGCCTCTCAGGCCTTGCTGTCATTCGCGGGCTTGGACGCGCTGGACAAAATCGTCGTGATCGTGTCCCGCATCACCGCAACCCGAACATTCGGCGCGATCTCCACCTCGATCTCGGACGTCCCCTCCCGCGTCTTCTGCACGACGCCCACAATCCCGCCCGCCGTCACCACACGGTCCCCACGGCGCAGATTGTTCAGATCTGCCTTCAACTGCTTCTGCTTGGCCTGCTGAGGGCGAATCAGCAGAAAATAGAACACGCCAAACACCAGAACCATCGGCGCGAACGACAGAAAGCTCGAATTGCTCAGCAACCCGCCGCCAGGCGCATCGGCATATGCCGAAGAAATCAGAAAACCGTTCATAAGATCCTATCCAGTACCGGGTTGTAGGCCTACCCCCCGCCCTTATAATTCCCGGCACCTACAAGCCTGACGCACACGCCGTCAAGCAACCACGCCGCCGCAGGACCCCCTACATATGTCTGAAGACCTCCTCGCCGTCACGAAGCGCATCGCCGCCGCCCTCGAACGCCTCGCCCCACCTCCCCCACATGCATCGGACCTCCTTGGCCACGACGCCTACCAGTGGCAGGCCGCCCGACAGCACCTCGCCCCCATCGCACAGGTCTCCCATGTGGACATCTCCCTCCTGCAAGGCGTGGACCGGCAGAAAAAACTCCTGCTCGACAACACCCTGCACTTCGCCAGAGGCCATGAAGCCAACAACGCCATGCTCTGGGGCGCACGCGGCATGGGCAAATCGTCCCTCGTCAAGGCCGCGCACGACTGGGCCAACAAACAAACCAACGCCGCCGCCGGACATGGCCTCGCCCTCATCGAAATCCAGCGCGACGAACTCGCAACCCTCCCCTCCCTCCTCGCCCTCCTGCGCCAAAGCCCCCGCCGCTTCCTCGTCTTCTGCGACGACCTCTCCTTCGAAAGCCAGGACGCGGACTATAAATCCCTCAAATCCGTCCTCGACGGCGGCATCATGGGCCGCCCGGCAAATGTCCTGTTCTACGCCACCTCCAACCGCCGGCACCTGATGCCGCGCGACATGATGGAAAACGAACGCGGCTCCGCCATCAATCCGGACGAAGCCATCGAGGAAAAAGTCTCCCTGTCAGACCGCTTCGGCCTCTGGATCGGCATCCATAATTGCAGTCAGGACACGTTCCTGAACATGGTGGACGGCTACGCCAAAGCCCGCGGCCTCCCCATCTCCCCCGAAGACCTGCACCGCCGCGCCATCGCATGGTCCATGGGCCGTGGCGGACGCTCCGGCCGCGTCGCCATCCAGTTCATCACCGATCTGGCCGCCGAACTGACCCTCTAGTCGTTCTCCCCGAACGCGATTGCCCGAAGCGCCGCGCCGTCCAGAATCTTCACCGAATGCGGGTCCGGCAACACGATCAGCCCCGCCTTCCGCAACGCCCCGAACGTCCGGCTCACCGTTTCGATCGTCAGCCCCAGATGGTCCGCGATATCCGTCCGCGTCATCGGCAACCGCACCACATCGCTCCCATGCGCCAGCTCCTGCCGCTGCACCAGAAACGTCGCCAGCCGCTCCCGCGCCGTCTTGCGCCCCAGAAGCAGAACCTGCGCCTGCAATATCCCGATCTCCCGCGTCGTCTCCACCAACAGCCGATGCTCGAATTCCGGGCATTCATGAATGAACCCGGTCAACGCCTTGCGGTCGAACCGGCACAGCTCCATCCGCTCCACCGCCTCCGCCCCGAACGCATGATGCTCGGCCGCCGTCAGCCCCAGAAACGCCCCTACCCCCGCAAACCCGATGATCTGTCGCCGCCCGTCCGGCAAGAGCTTGAACAGCTTCGCCGTCCCCGCCGTCACATTGAAAAAGAAACGCGCCGGTTCCTCCTCATCAATGAAACACTGCCCGGCCTCCACCACCATCCCATGCGCGTGATGCGCCAGAATCGCCAGCGAATCAGCGTCCTCGACCGCGCTGCATACACTCGCCGCACGCGCCCCGCACCGTAGGCAGCGCTCCAGAGCCATATCTGCCGGAGGCGAAACACGCTCCGTCCAAAACGGCGAACGTCCCGCAATATCGGGCGCCACGGCCGGAGAAGGCACGATCCCGGTCTTGCCCCGTATCGTGCCGTTACTGGGTCTGTCGATGGCGAGGTCCTCCCTTCCATGAAACGACGGTTATAGGTTTTGACATGGATCAAGGCAAAGGGCGCGCGAACATGATTGAGAACGCCCCTGTAACGTCTTTCCCGAAATCGAGACCGTCATGCTCCAAAAAACCCGTAATCTCGCCCTGGCCGCCCTCACGGCCTCCCCACTGGCAAATATCGCGGCGGCCAACGCCCAGACAGCCACTCAGCCCGCCTACACACCCTCCTACGCAACAACACCGATCACAACGCCGATGGTCGGTAACACCATGACCTATACCGCACCACCCGTCGCCCATCACGACTGCGGCATCTTCGAAACCTGCCCCAGCACCAAAATCGGCCTCGGAAAAGGCGATTTCCTCCTCCGCGCCTCCGCACTCGGCGTCATCCCGGAAAACAAGTCCTCCAACGTCTCCCTGATCGGCGGAACCGTCCACACCACCAACCAGGTGATGCCCGAACTCACCGCACAGTATTTCTTCACCGACAATTTCGCGATCGACCTGATCGCCGCCAGCACACGCCACGAACTCAGCGTCCACGGCTCTGCCCTCGGCAAGGTCGATCTCGGCAGCACATGGGTGCTCCCCCCCACCCTCACCGCCTCCTGGCACTTCCGGCCCCACAAACGCTTCAACCCCTATATCGGCGTCGGCCTCACCGTGGCCTTCTTCTACGCCATCCACCCCGCTGGCGGCGCCGTCAACAAGATGCAGCTCTCCACCGCTGTCGGCCCAACCGCCGATATCGGCTTCGACTACCAGCTCGCCGGCAACTGGTTCCTGAACTTCGACGCCAAACAGATGTTCCTCAACACCACAGCCTTCCTGAACGACCGCCCGACCCACGGCCAGCTCGCCCCCTCCGGCCCGTTCATCAAGGCGCATGACAGCCTGGACCCCACCGTCGTCGCCATGGGTATCGGCTACCGCTTCTGAAAAAGCCGCCCCACGGCACGATTTCCGCCGCAGGGGGATTTGGCATCCGCGCCAAGGTGCTCTAATCGGAAAGGCGGCCGTCGGATCGTTCCGGCCGCCGCCCGACCCCGAAGCGAAGCCGCTCCTCCGGCGGCAACCAAAGGAGCACGTCGCTTGAAACGAGCCGCCATCCCCATGCTCGCCCCCCTGTTCGGTGCAGCCGCCATCGGGCTGGCCCTCGCCGCCCCGGCCCACGCCGCCGATCCCGTCACCCGCAACGTGGACCCCACCCACCATTTCCCGATCGCCACGGCCATCGAAGTCCCCGCGGGCTACTCCACCATCTATCTCAGCGGCACCGGCGCGGACGTGGCCGACAAAAGCGCCCCCGCCAACAGCATCGCCGCCTACGGCGATACCGAAGCCCAGACCCGCAACGCCCTGGAACACATCCAGGACCAGCTCGCCAAAATGAACCTCACCTTGGGCGACATCATCCAGATGCACGTCTACATGGCGGTCGACCCGAAACTCGGCAAGCTCGACTTCCCCGGCATGATGCGCGCCTACAAGCAGTTCTTCGGCACCAAGGGCCAGCCGAACCTCCCGACCCGCTCCGCATTCCAGGTCGCAGCCCTCGCCAACCCCGGCTGGCTGGTCGAGATCGAGGTCACGGCCGTCCGCGCGCCTCATTCCTGACACCCTCCACCGCCAGAAAAGCTCACAGGCGCCCCAGCCGCCTTCAGGGACAGAAATGACACAAGACCACGCCACGCAAACGGTTCACCTGCCCGAACCGTCTGAAGACGCCATGCAGATCAACGCCCCGCAAATCCCGGCGGACAAGCCAGACCTGCGCCGCGTCCGATCGGACCCGAATTTCTGGTATCCCGTGGCCTGGTCCCACGAACTCAAGCGCGGCAAAACCATCGCTAAACGCTACGCCGGTCATCCCATCGCCCTCGTACGCCCGGAAGACGGCACCGTCTTCGCGCTGGAAGACCGCTGCGCCCACCGCCAGGTGCCCCTGTCGAAAGGCACCGTCGCGGGCGAAGCCGTCCAGTGCTGCTACCACGGCTGGGCCTACGGTCGCTCCGGCCGCTGCATCGACGTCCCCTATCTCGGGCGCGGCAAACTCCCCAACGGCGTCCGCGCCTATCCCTGCCGCGAAGCCGAAGGCCTGATCTTCATCTTCCCCGGCGATCCCGAAAAGGTCGACGCCACCCCCTTCCCGGCCCTCGGCCGCGTCGCCGACAAAGCCTACAAGACCCGTCGCTTCGGCCGCCCCGTCGCCTGCCACTACAGCTTCATGCACGAGAACCTGATGGACATGAACCATCAGTTCATGCACTCCAAACAGATGGGCAAGATGAAGCCCCGCTTCCTCGGCGGCAAGAACGAACACGGCCTCGTCGAAGCCCGCTACAGCTTCTCCCGCGTCAGCGGCAAGCAGCCCCTCGGGGAAGCCATCATATTCAAGCAACGTCGCGACAACAGCGCCAAATACGCCAACCGCGACATCATGACGATCCGCACCGAATACCCCTACCAGACCCTCCGCATCGCGCAGGAAGGCCAGCCCCCGGTGATGGACCTCTGGATCGCCTACACCCCGCAGGACAAGGACGAACTCACCTGCCGCGTCTTCGGCCTACTCGCCATCAAGCGGCCCAACATCCCCGGCGCACTCGAAATGGCATGGCCCTTCCTCATCGCCTTCACTGAACGCATCTTCCGCGAAGACCGGGACATCGTGGAAATGGAACAGCGCGCCTGGAACGAACTCGGCGGAGACCACAACCAGGAAGTCTTCCCGGTCATCAACGCCCTGCGCGCCTGCCTCACGGAATGCGGACTCACACCGAACGCATGATCCCTACCCTCACCGCCGGCGAATACCGTCTCCGCCCCTTCCGCACAAACGACGCGGACCGCGTACACGCCCTGATCAACGACTGGAGCGTGGTGCGGATGCTCAACCGCATCCCGTTCCCCTACCCGCGCGCCCTGACGGATGAATGGATCGCGGATATCGGCCGTCAGGGTAACGCCAACGAAGCCTGGCACTTCGCTATCACCGATGCGTCGGACGCCGTCCTCGGCTGCATCGGCGTCAAGCGCGAAGCCGATCGACGCTCCGCCCATATCGGCTACTGGCTCGGTCGCGCCTATTGGGGCCGCGGCATCGCAACCCTCTGCGCCACGCGCATCGCCCGCTGGGCGCTCGCCAGCCAGGATCTGGACGTCCTCACCGCCCGCGCCGCACAGGATAATCTTGCCTCCGCGAAAATCCTCACCCGCATCGGCTTCCGCGAAACCGGCACCGCCACGCAGGAATTCCTCTCTCGGGGCGGCGATCATCCCGTCACCCTGTTCACCATAAACCGCACCGACATCACCCCGGACGCAGCCGACACCCAGAACAGCCCAGACGCCGGCAAACGCATGGTCTTCGTCGCCGCCGCCGCCCTGATCGACAGCCGCAACCGCGTGCTGCTCGCCCGCCGCCCCGAAGGGAAGCCCCTCGCCGGCCTCTGGGAATTTCCCGGCGGCAAGCTCGAAGCCAATGAGACCCCCGAACAGGCCCTCATCCGCGAACTGCACGAAGAACTGGGGCTGGACATGTCCCGCGCCTGCATCGCGCCCTTCACCTTCGTCTCGCACGATGCTGGCAGCTTCCACCTGTTCATGACGCTGCATCTCGTCCGCCGCTGGCGCAACGAACCCACGGGCCGGGAAGGCCAGGCCATCGCCTGGGTCTCCCCCGAAGACCTGCACACCTACCCCATGCCCGAAGCCGACAAACCCCTCATCCCGCTCCTGCGGGATCTGCTCTGACCCCCAACAACGTCGCGCCGGACATCCCCGGCGCGCAACGCCCTCAGGATACGCCCGAAAGCCGGAACGCATTCTGCGGATTGCCGGCAATCCCGCTCCGGAACGCAAACACGCTCCCCGCCTGCGGTTCCTTCTCCAGCTGTTCCGCCGTCAAACCCTTGCGCGCCGTCGTCACGAACACCGTCTTCCAATCCTCCCCCCCGAATGCAACCTTGGTCACATTCGTACACGGCAGCTTGATCGGCGGCAGGGCAGACCCATCCGGCCGCAAGCGCGTCACCTGCCCGCCCCCCCACGTCCCACACCACAGATTCCCCTCGCTATCCGTCACAATTCCGTCCGGATACCCATGCTCGAACTTTGCAAACACCCGCCGGTTCGCAGGCATCCCCTCCGCGTCCAGATCGAAAGCAAAAATCGTCTGCTCCGGAGAATCGCACACATAGAGCGTCCGCCCATCAGGCGAGACCGCCGGCCCGTTCGAAACCGTGTAGCCCTCGTCATGCCGGGAAAGACGCAATCCGTCCTTCCCATGCACCACCCGATAGATGGACCCGGTCGGCGCCTCTTCCTGATTGTCCATCGTCCCGAACCACAACCGCCCCTCGATATCCACACACCCGTCATTCAGCCGATTCCCCGGGCGGTCCGGCTCGATCGCCGTATGTCTGTCGAATATCCCCGTCTTCGGATCGAACCGATGCAGCCCGTCCTGCAACCCCGCCAGAAACGTCCCGTCCGCCACCGGCAGCACGAACCCGATCGGCCCCGGCGCCCTCCAGGATTCATGCGCGCCCGTCTCCGGCACGAACCGATGCACCCGCGCCTCCCGGATATCCACGAAATACAGCGCCTTCTCCGCCTGCACCCAGACCGGGCCTTCCCCAAGCGTCGCACGCAGATCCAGAACGCAACGCGGCGTTTCACTCAGATGCAGAGTCATGACATTCTCCAGAACAGAAACCCATATTCAGGCCCCAACGCCTCGAACCCGGAACAAGTTGTCACCCGCCCCCGACAAACAGCGCGACACAAGGACCACCCATGCCCACCACCGCCTGCCTCCTGATCATCGGCAACGAAATCCTCTCGGGCCGCACGCAGGACGCCAATATCCGCTTCCTCGCTCAGTCCCTCGGCAGCCTCGGCCTCCGTCTGGAGGAAATCCGCGTCATCCCGGACATGCACGCCCGTATCGTCGATACCGTCAGCGAATGCCGCGCCCGCTACGGACACGTCTTCACAACAGGCGGCATCGGCCCCACGCATGACGACATCACCGCCGCCTGCGTCGCGGAAGCCTTCGGCGTCCCCCTCCTTGTCCACCAGCCGACCTTCACCCAACTGGAAGCCCACTTCCCACCCGGAGAATTCAACACCGCCCGCCAACGCATGGCCATGCTCCCCGAAGGCGCTACCCCCATCGCAAACAGCATCTCCATCGCGCCCGGCTTCACCATCGGCAATGTCCACGTCATGGCCGGCGTCCCGAAAATCATGCGCGCCATGTTCCATGCCCTCACCCCGACACTTCCCGCCAGCGCCCCCCTCGTCTCCCGCGCCTGGCACTCGGACGCGCTCCGGGAAGGAGACATCGCCGAAGCCCTCGAAACCATCCAGCAGGATTTCCCGACGCTCGACCTCGGCTCCTACCCCTACTACCGGGAAAACGACCGGCGCGGAGTCGCCCTCGTCGCCAAAGGCTACGACGCCGAACAGGTCGGCAAAGCCGCCGATCGTATCGAAGCCCTGATCACGAAAATGGGGATTACCCCAGTCTTCGGGGAACCCACCTGAAATCGTGCCACCCAGTCCTCCGGAAGGGGCCTCGGCCCCTCCACTCCTTTATCGGGGGAACCCTCCGGATATCAGTGCAGCGAGTCACGCCCCATCGCGAGGAACTTCTCCCGACGCCGCGCCAGCAAGGTCGGCGCATCTACCGTGCTCAACGTCGCAAGCTCAGCCGCAATCGCCTCCCCGACGGACGCAACCGCCTCATCCGGCAGACGCTGCGCACCTCCCAGAGGCTCCTGAACGATCCGGTCGATCAGCTTCAGCCCCAGCAGATCCTGCGCCGTCAGCTTCAGGCTCTCCGCCGCCAGATTGGCCTGCTTCGGATCACGCCAGAGAATGGACGCCGCCCCCTCGGGCGAAATCACCGAATAGATCGCATGTTCCAGCATCAGGATGCGATCCCCCGCCCCCAACGCCACGGCCCCACCGGAGCCACCCTCGCCAATCACCGTCGCAATCAACGGCACCGGCGCCTTGAGGCACAGATCAACCGACCGCGCGATCGCCTCGGCCTGCCCCCGCTGCTCCGCATCGATCCCCGGCCACGCGCCGGACGTATCGATGAAACTCAGGATCGGCAGCCCGAACCGCCCCGCCAGCTCCACCAGACGCTGCGCCTTCCGATACCCCTCCGGTCGCGGCATCCCGAAATTATGGCTCAGGCGCGACTCGAGATCATGCCCCCGCTCGGTCCCCACAACCACGACAGATTGCCCGCGAAACCGGCCGATCCCGCCGACAACGGCCTTGTCCTCGCTGGACAGTCGATCCCCCGCCAGTGACGTGAACTCCGTCAGCAGGCCGTTGAAATAATCGAGCGCATGAGGCCGCTGCGCATGGCGCGCAACCTGAACCTTCTGCCACGGAGACAGCTTGGCATAGGCCACGCGCAACTGCTTGTCCGCCTTGTCGGACAGCTTGCCCACCTCATCCTCGATATTGAGGGCATCGTCCGACTCCGCCATCCGGCGAAGCTCGGCGATCTTGTTCTCCAGTTCGGCGACTGGCTTCTCGAAGTCCAGAAATTGACGCATGGCGGACCCGATAGCACTTCTCAACAGCAGACAACAGCCTCTTAGGCGTTAAGCGGATGATGCGCCTCCACAAGCTCCCGCAGCCGCTCCGCCATCACATGCGTATAGATCTGCGTCGTCGCGATGTCCGCATGGCCCAGAAGCATCTGCAACGCCCGCAGATCCGCCCCCCGCCCCAACAGATGGCTCGCAAAGGAATGCCGCAACACATGCGGCGAAACCCGGTCCGGATCGAGCCCCGCATTCAACGCACATTCCAGCAGAATCTTGTCGAAGCCCTGCCGCGTCAATGCCCGCGACGGATCGCGCCCCGGAAACAGAAACGGGCTTCCCAACCTTGCATCATGCCTGTGCAACGCCTGCATCGCCATCTGTGCCCCCAACGCCAACGGCACCAGCCGCTCCCGCCCCCCCTTGCCCCGCACCAGCAACATCGGCCCCCGCGCCAGCGCCGCCTCCCGCTTCAGCCCCAGCAACTCCGAGATCCGAAGCCCCGTCGTATAAAGCAGTTCCAGCGCCGCCCGCGCCACCAACCGCCGCCGATCCTCCAGACCGTCACACTCCAGCAATGCCTTCACATCCGCCTCGGACAGAACCTTGGGCAAACTCACCGGCAATTTCGGGGAAGCCTCCCGCGCGGTCGGATCATCCCCGCGCCAGTTCTCCCGTGCCATGAACCGGTAAAACTGCCGCAGGCACGAAAGCCGCCGCGCCAGCGTCCGCGCCGCCATCCCCTCATCCGTCAGATGCGCCAGATAACTCTGCACACTCGCGGCGGACGCATCCACGATCGTCTCTTCCCGACCCCGGCAATGCCGCGCGAAATCCTCCAGATCGGCCTGATACGCCACCAGCGTCCGCGAAGCTGCCCCCCGCTCGGCCGCCAGCATCTCCAGAAACGCCTCGGCCTGCGCGCCCCCGGCCATTCCCTCACGCATCAATGCGCAGGTACAGCCTCTTTCTGCGGCGCCACGGAAGACACACCCGAACCAGCCGCCGGAGCCGCACTCAGCGCCGCACTTGGGGCCGCACTTGGGGCCGCACCCGGGGCCGGAGCGGGTGCCGGCATCGCCGCCGCCAGAGGCGCCGCAACCGCCGCAGCGCCACTCCCGGTCGAATCGGCCGCCGCAAACCTGCCAGCCGGAAAATCCTTATGAACCACGCTCTGCACCGGAGGCACCGCATTCATTCCCAGAGACAGAAACCCGCCCCCCAGACCCAACACGGCCAGAACCGGCACCGCGATCACGATCCCCTTAGTAATCTTCGTCAATTCAACACCTCCACGATAAAACACACGCCACACGCCCTCCCGGGTCGCGCAACCGCATGACGATTTCCCTCTCTCTATGGTAGCGGTAAGCGCATGTCATGTCCCCTCCCTTCCGATCCCCACCACGGGGATCCCAGCTCGGACGATCCCGGCCCCAGCCCGCCGCCGGACGAAACCCGAACCGGCACAGACACAGACCCGCTCGGCGTCATTGTCCTCGTGGGCCTGATGGGCGCGGGCAAGACCACCATCGGCCGCAGGATCGCCCTCCGCCTCGGCCTCCCCTTCCTAGATGCGGACGTCGAAATCGAACGCGCCGCGGGCTGCACCATCCCCGAACTGTTCGAACGCCACGGCGAAGCCGCCTTCCGGGACGGAGAACGCCGCGTCCTCAGGCGCCTCCTCAACGGCCCCGCCTGCATCCTCTCTACCGGCGGCGGCGCCTTCATGGACCCGCAGACCAGGTCCCTCATCAAGAAACGCGCCCGGTCCGTCTGGCTGCGCGTCCCCCTCCCCGTCCTCGTGCGCCGCGTCTCCGGGCGCGGCAACCGCCCCCTCCTCGCGGAGGGCGATCCACGAGACATCATGAGCAAACTGATGACCCTGCGTCATCCCATTTACGCCGAGGCAGATATCACCGTGGATTGTGGCGACGACACCATCGAAACCAGCGCACAACGCGTCATCAAGGCCCTGACCCTCGCCGAACAGGGCGCAAACCCCGTCGCCAGCGTCCCCGTGGCCCTCGCCACCCACCGCTACGACGTGCTGACAGGCCCCGGCCTGATCGCCCGCGCGGGCGAACTCCTCGCTCCCCTCCTCCCGCAGCCCCGCGTCGTCATCATCACGGACGAACGCGTCCAGGCCCTCCACCTCCCCCCCCTCCTCGCCTCCCTCGCCAGGGCCGGACTCCGTCACGACGTCCTGACCGTCCCGGGCGGGGAGGAGTCGAAATCCCTGCACTGGTACGGCCGGATCATGGAAGCCCTCCTCGCTCTCAGGATCGAACGCCGCACCACCATCATCGGCTTCGGCGGCGGCGTCGTGGGTGATCTCGCCGGTTTCGTCGCGGCAACCGCCCTGCGCGGCCTCCCCTTCGTCCAGATCCCCACCACCCTGCTGGCCCAGGTGGACAGCTCAGTCGGCGGCAAGACCGGCATCAACAGCCAGAGCGGTAAAAACCTCATCGGCGCCTTCCACCAGCCCATCGCCGTGCTGGCGGACACGTCCGCCCTCTCCACCCTGTCACGCCGCGAACGCGTCGCGGGCTATGCCGAAATCTACAAGGCCGGCCTGATCGGAGACCCAACCCTCCTCGCCTGGTGCGAAACCAATGCGGAAGCCCTCCTGAATGGAGACGCCCAGCGCCTTGCGGAAGCCGTCCGCTACGCCTGCGCCTTCAAGGCCGCCATCGTCGCGGCGGACGAACGCGAACAGGCCCCCCAGGGCGGTCGTGCCCTGCTCAACCTCGGCCACAGCTTCGCTCACGCTTTGGAGGCGGAGTTCCATTACGACGGCCGCCTCCTGCACGGAGAAGCCGTCTCCATCGGCCTCGTCATGGCCGCCCGCCTCTCCGCCAGACTCGGCCTGTGTCCGCCCACATTACCGGACCGGGTCGAATCCCACCTGCGCCAGCACGACATGCCCGCAGGGCTGGAATGGTTCCAGACGAAACTCAGCGCCACCCGCCTGATCGCCAACATGCGCGGCGACAAGAAAATGCATGACGGCAAGCTGACCTTCATCCTGCTCCACGCCGCCGGAGACGCCTTCACAACCCGCGATGTTCCAGAAGATGAAGTCCGGAACTTGCTTCTTTCCTTGGGCTGCATTTCCTGAACCGGACTCAATACCGCACCGCCCCCCGGCCCCACACCCCGCCACTCTGCCGCCCAGGATGACGATTCGTTCACGACCTCGCCTTGAAAATCGGCCAGAAACCGGCCAAAAACCCGATTTTCATCCTCGAAACGCAATAAACTGTTGCAGTTAAGCCACTACCCCTCTTCGTAATCGGTTCCAAAGCATGGAACCGTCTTACCTTCGCGGAACCGACCGATCTATATGCGCTTATGCATCGCGCTGGGCCTGCCGAACTCGTTTCGATACGGCGGCTCGATGGATTGATTTAATGAGGACGAGAACATGCGTCTCCGCACTACGCTTCTTGCGATGACCGCGATGGCAGCCGCTCCGGCAGCCTCGATGGCCAGCACCATTACCGGCCCCTACGTCGATCTCGGCGGCGGGTACAACCTGGTCCAGACACAGCACGGCCACTTCTCCCCGACCACCCAGGCCGACGGCACGATGGGCAACGGTGCGACGAAGTCGACCTTCCGTCACAAGGACGGCTTCACGGGCTTCGGTTCGTTCGGCTGGGGCTTCGGCAACGGTCTGCGCGCTGAAATCGAAGGCGTCTACAACTACTCCCAGATCAACCATCGCGGCGGCACGCCGGTCGCTGGCTCCACCAGCGGTTCGGACCAGTCCTACGGCGGTTTCGTGAACGTGCTGTATGACATCGATCTGGCCCAGTTCGGCATCAACGTGCCGGTCACGCCGTTCGTCGGTGTCGGCGCCGGTTACCTCTGGCAGCACTACAACCCGATCACCACGAACTACGCCAACGGCAACGTGAACCGCGTCGGCGGCACGAACGGCGGCTTCGCCTATCAGGGCATCGTCGGTGCGGCCTACGACATTCCGGGCGTCCCGGGCCTCGCGCTCACGACCGAATACCGCATGATCGGCCAGACGTTCACCAGCGGTTCCTACAGCTCCACGGCCTGGAACTCCTCGGGCCGTCACACCGGCAACGTGAACTTCGATCACCGCTTCAACCACCAGTTCATCGTGTCCATGCGCTACGCGTTCGATACGGCTCCGCCGCCGCCGCCGCCGGCTCCGGTCGTCGTGCCGCCCGCTCCGGCTCCGGCCCGCACCTATCTGGTGTTCTTCGATTGGGACAAGTCCAACCTCACCGGTCGCGCGCGTGAGATCGTGGCCCAGGCTGCCCAGGCATCCACCCACGTCCAGACGACCCGCATCGAAGTCAACGGCTACACCGACAACTCCGCGATCCACCCGGGTCCGCGCGGTGAGCGTTACAACCAGGGCCTGTCCGTCCGTCGCGCCGATAGCGTGAAGGCCGAACTGATCCGTGATGGCGTCCCGGCAACGGCGATCGACATTCATGGTTACGGCGAGCAGCACCCGCTGGTCCCGACGGGTCCGAACACCCGTGAGCCGCAGAACCGTCGCGTCGAGATCATCCTCAAGTAATCTCGCGAGGCCGTTCCGGTTCTCAGAAAAAGGGGCGCCCTCGGGCGTCCCTTTTTTATTGCCCGCCTCTTTTCCAGAACGGAAAGACCGCCCGTTTTGCAGACACAGACACCCCCCTCCTCCAACGCCCGCCATCAGATGATCGGCCAGTTTCTCCGCTTCGGCATCGTCGGCGCGCTCGGTTTCCTGTGGGATCTCGGAACCGTCACCGCCCTCACCCCGCTCATCGGCCTCTCGATGGCAACGCTCGCCGCCTATTTCGTTGCCGCCACCGCCAACTGGATCGTCAACCGCCTCTGGACGTTCCGGAACGTCGCAGCGCGCGGGCACCTCATCCTGCAATGGCTGCACTTCCTGCTCGCCAACAGCTTCGGCTTCCTGCTCAATCGCGGCACCGTCTATGCGCTGTATTATTTCGCCCCCATCAGCCGCGAATACCCCGCCATCGCCCTCGCCGCGGGCGCCCTCGCCGGTATGTCCGCCAATTTCAGCCTCTCCCGCCGCCTCGTCTTCCGTGCGAAAGTCCCCGAAACCCCGCTCGAACTCGCCCAAATGGCCGTCGATATCCCCGGAACGCCAATTTCCTCCCCCACCGAACACGACCCGGAATAACCGGGCGCACAGACAAGGTTTCGTGCCGACCGATTTCGCGCTAGTGAAGGCGCGACTTCCTTCCCGCCAACAGGACTTTCCTGCGCCAGCCATGATCAGCACCCGATGACCAGCACCAACGACCTCCGTTCGAGCTTCCTCGAATACTTCGCGCAGCACGGCCACAAGGTTCTCCCCTCGGCATCCCTCGTGCCGCAGAACGACCCGACATTGCTGTTCACCAACGCCGGAATGGTGCCGTTCAAGAACGTCTTCACCGGCCAGGAAACCCGCCCCTACAAACGCGCCACAACCGCCCAGAAAGTCGTCCGCGCAGGCGGCAAGCACAACGATCTGGACAATGTCGGCTACACCGCGCGCCATCACACCTTCTTCGAGATGATGGGCAACTTCTCCTTCGGCGATTATTTCAAGGCCGACGCCATCGAATTCGCCTGGAACCTCCTCACCAAGGGCTTCGGCCTCCGTCAGGAAAAGCTCCTCGCCACCGTCTATTCAGAAGACGAGGAAGCCGCCGCCCTCTGGCGCAAGATCGCCGGCCTGCCGGACGACCGCATCATCCGCATCCCCACCTCGGACAATTTCTGGCGCATGGGCGATACCGGCCCCTGCGGCCCCTGCTCCGAAATCTTCTACGATCACGGCCCGGACGTGTTCGGCGGCCCCCCCGGTTCACCGGATGAGGACGGAGACCGCTTCGTCGAGATCTGGAACCTGGTCTTCATGCAGTTCTTCGAAGATCCGCCGGGAACCCGCACCCCGCTCCCACGCCCCTCCATCGATACCGGCATGGGTCTGGAACGCTTTGCCGCCATCATGCAGGGCAAACGCGACAACTACGATACGGACACCCTGCGCGCCCTGATCGAAGCCTCCGCCGAAGCCACCCATCAGGACCCGGACGGCCCCTTCCGCGCCAGCCACCGCGTCGTGGCCGATCACCTGCGCTCTACCGCCTTCCTGATCGCGGACGGCGTCCTCCCCGCCAAGGATGGTCGCGGCTACGTCCTGCGCCGTATCATGCGCCGCGCCATGCGCCACCTGCACATGATGGGCACGAAAGATCCCGTCTTCTACAAACTCCTCCCCGCCCTGATTCAGCAGATGGGCGAAGCCTACCCGGAACTCGGTCAGCACCGCGCCCTCATCGCCGACACGATGCGCGGCGAGGAAGAACGCTTCGCCGTCATGCTCGATCGCGGCCTTGCCCTTCTGGGGGACGAAACCGCCCGCCTCGGCGAAGGCCAGGCCCTCCCCGGCGATGTCGCCTTCAAACTCTACGATACCTTCGGCTTCCCGCTGGACCTCACGCAGGACGCCCTGCGCGAACGGGACCGTACGGTGGACATGCCCGGCTTCGAATCCGCGATGGCCGAACAGCGCGCCCGCGCCCGCGCCGCTTGGGTCGGCTCGGGCGACAAGACAGCGGAAACCATCTGGTACGACGCCCGCGAACAGTTCGGCCCAACCGAATTCCTCGGCTACGTCACTGAAACCGTCCAGGCCGAAACCCGCCTCGTCGCGCAGGGCAACACGATCACAAACGCCGCAGGCCCCGGCGAAACCGTCTCGGTCCTGCTCAACCAGACCCCGTTCTACGGCGAAAGCGGCGGCCAGGTCGGCGATACCGGCTTCATCGAGGCCCCCGGCCTGCGCGTCGAAATCACCGATACGCAAAAGCGCAACGGAGACCTGCTCGTCCATTACGGCCGCGTCCTCGAAGGCACGCTCAAACCCGGCATGGCCGTCACCGCCACCGTCGATCACACCCGCCGTCAGGCCATCCGCGGCCATCACTCCGCCACCCACCTCCTGCACGAGGCCCTGCGCCGCCATCTCGGCACGCATGTCACACAGAAAGGCAGCCTCAACGCCCCGGACCGCCTGCGCTTCGATGTCAGCCAGCCCCGCCCGATCACGGACGAGGAACTCGCCGCCGTGGAAGCCGAGGTCAACGCCCGCATCCGCGAAAACAGCGCCGTCGCCACCCGCTCCATGACGCCCGAACAGGCGATCGCGGAAGGCGCAATGGCCCTGTTCGGCGAGAAATACGGCGATGAAGTCCGCGTCGTCTCCATGGGAAGTGGAGAAGAGGCCCGCACCGCCTATTCCATCGAACTCTGCGGCGGTACCCATGTCGCCCGCACGGGTGAAATCGGCCTGTTCCGCATCACCTCGGAAAGCGGCGTCTCCGCCGGCGTCCGGCGTATCGAGGCCATCACCGGCCTCACCGCCGAAACCGCCGTCACGGACGCCACCCGCACCCTGTCCCAGCTCGCCGGCCTGCTGAAGGTCGCGCCGGAGGAAACCCCCACCCGTCTCACGGCCCTGCTCGAAGAACGCCGCGCGATGGAACGCCAGATCTCGGACCTGCAACGCAAGATCGCCACCGGCGCGACCGAACAGTCGCAGGAAACCATCAACGGCATCACCCTCGCCGCCCGCGATCTCGGCGATGTTTCCTCGCGCGAACTCAAGGGCATGGCCGAAGCGATCGGCAAACAGATCGGCTCCGGCGTCGTCGCCCTCATCTCCAGCGCCGAAGGCAAGGGCAGCATCGTCATCGCCGTCACGAAAGACCTGCTGGAACGCCTCAATGCCGTCGATCTGGTCCGCTCGGCCAGCGCCGCGATGGGCGGAAAAGGCGGCGGCGGCCGTCCGGACATGGCCCAGGCCGGTGGCCCCGAACCAGCCGTTGACGCCGTATTCACGATGCTACGGGAAAAACTCGCGGCGGCGTGATATACATGACGTCCTGTGTCGCCACGATCTTTGTCACGGATGCCCAGTTTACCCGACAGGCATACGCGGCAAGGATCGCCACATGCCATCACAGCCGGAGCTGACCATGACCGAAAACGCACAGCAAAGCCTGATCGACCTCCTGAAAGGCGCCCAAACCTTCCACGATGAGGTCTATCCCAAAAATCAGGAGCTGTTCTTTGATCTCGCGGAAGGCCAGTCCCCGGCCACGCTGTTCATCACCTGCGCCGACAGCCGCATCAATCCCAGCATGATCACCCAGACCAAACCGGGCGAACTCTTCATCGTCCGCAACGTCGGCAACATCGTGCCTCCCTATGGCGAAATGCTCGGCGGCGTCTCCTCCGCCATCGAATACGCGGTCGGCGCGCTGGGCATCACGAACATCGTCGTCTGCGGCCACTCCAACTGCGGCGCAATGGGCGCCCTGATGGATCTGGACTCCCCGAAGCTGGACAAGCTCCCCACCGTCAAACGCTGGCTCCGCACGGCCGATACCGCGCGCGCCGTCGCCTTCGCCCTCCGCGCGGACGATGCCGGCCCCGCCAGCGTGCAGGATCTCGCGGAACAGAACGTCCTGCTCCAGCTCACCCACCTGCGCACCCACCCGCTGGTCGCGGCCGCCCTCGCCAGCAACAAACTCACCCTCCAGGGCTGGTTCTACGATATCGCCAAGGGCACCATCACCGTGCTGAACGAGGAAACCCGCAAGGCCATGCCGCTTGAAGAGGCCATCACAACCCTCAGCGCCGCATCCTGATCAGGCCCCTCCTGCTTGCGCTGGTCATCACGATGCCGGCGCAGGCCCACACCCTCAAACTCGCCACCTGGAACCTGGACTGGCTGACCCAACGCCCCAAAGCCGACCCAGGAGTCCCGGCAGACGTCGGCCGCCGCACCCAGGCCGATTTCCAGCACCTGCAATCCTACGCCCGACACCTGAACGCGGACGTCATCGCCTTTCAGGAAGCCGACTCCCCCGCCACCGCCGCGCTGGTCTTCCCCCCGGCCCAATACCGCATCCTCATGACGCAGGACCCGATCGCCCAGAATGTCGGCCTCGCCATCCGCCCAGATATTCAGGCCGAAATTCACCCCGAACTCACCGCCCTGAACGTCTATCCCCCCAATGCCCCACACCCCCTGCGCGGCGGGCTGGACGTCACCCTCACCCGCAACGGCACCTCCCTGCGCGTCCTCGTCATCCACCTCAAGACCGGCTGCTGGGACCAGCCCCTCACCCAGCGGGAACACTCCTGCCCCACCCTTCTGCAACAGTTCAAAATCCTGGACGACTGGGCGCTCGAACGTCAGGACGAAGGCGAACCCTTCGCCATCCTGGGCGATTTCAACCGCCGCCTCACGGAACACGACCCCCTCATGCAGATTCTGAACGCGGACGCTCCCATGACGCTCACCACCGCGGGCTACGCCAGCCCCTGCTGGGGCGGTGAATACTTCATCGATCATATCCTCCTCGGCAACGCCGCCCGCTCCTGGCTCGAACCCGGCAGCCTCCGCGTCATGACCTACAAGGCCGATCCCGCCGCCCGCTCAGCCCTGTCCGATCACTGCCCCGTCTCGGTCCGCCTCTCGACCCCCTGACTCACCCCCCGAACCAGCCGATGCACGAACGCCATCTTCTGCAAAATCCCGGGCGTCAGAACGAACGGATAGGAATCCGGCAACCCCATCGAACGGTTCATGCTGTTCAGCAGATAGGTCAGCGGCAGCCACGCCCCCGAAAGCCGCCCGAAATCCTCCTCCCGGAACGGATCGAAATCCACCCGTGTCGTCAGTAACTCGGCTTTCGGCACATGCGGCGCCGTCTCCAGCCCATAACTCCCCGCCGTCTCCAGGGCATCGATCATGTGCAGATAATGTGCCCAGGTCTCGGCAAAATCCTCCCACGCATGCATCGTCGCATAGGCGCTGACAAACCGCTCCCGCCAGTCCGATGGCGGCCCGTTCTCGTAATACCGCTTCAGCGCGCCGCCGTAATCCTCCCGGTCATCCCCGAACACCGCACGGCATTCCTCCAGCCGCCCCTCATCCCGCACCAGAACGTTCCAGTAGTAATGCCCGATCTCATGCCGGAAATGCCCCAGAACCGTCCGGTAATACTCGCTCAGGCTCACCCGCATCCGCTCCCGCTCGACGTCATCCGCCTCCCGCAGCGCAATCGTGATCAACCCCTGGTCATGCCCCGTCATCACACGTCCACCATCTCCGGCATCGGCCAGAAAATCGAACGCCAGCCCTCCCTCCGGGTCATCGTACCGATCGATGATCGGCAACCCCAACCGCAAAAGCGTATGCATCAGCCGATGCTTGGCCCGCTCCAGCGTGCGCCACTGGTCCATCCGCTCCGGATCGTTCAGATTCGGAACCGTCCGGTTCGGGCGGCACGCCAGACAGAACCGGTCCTCACATCCCGCCTCCAGCAGCCAGTTGCATGCATGAAGTTCGGCATTCTCGCAAAACCGCAGCGCACGCCCACCCCCCACAGGCCGCCACGCCGCGCCATCCGGCACAAGCGCCACCATATCCCGCAACGCCGGATCATACCCCACGCGGCACCCGCAATGCTCGCAGCGCTCATTCTCGAAAAACAACGTCTGCTCACAGGACGTACACGAAAACAATCTCATCCGTTCTCTCTAACACCCACGAAATCCGCCACCACGAACAATTTTCAGACAAACGCCACCCGGCTGCCGCCACAGGCGTTCACAGTCACGCCGTTATCGCGCAGCATACGGAAACAGTTGCAGGAGAACCCATGCGCACCCGACAACTCGGCCCATCGAACCTGATCGTCTCGGAAGTCGGGCTGGGCTGCAACAACCTCGGTGGCCGTATCAACGAGGCACAATCTCATGCCGTCGTCCACGCCGCCCTCGATCACGGCATCACCTTCCTTGACGTGGCCGACGTCTACGGCCGCCGGGACGCCCATGCCGGTGCCTCGGAAGAAACCCTTGGCCGCGCCCTGAAAGGCCGCCGGAACGATATCGTCCTCGCCACGAAATTCGGCATGAAGATGGACGAAACCCGCCACGGCGCCTCCCGCTGCTATATCGCGGAAGCCGTCGAAGCCAGCCTCAAACGCCTGCAAACAGACCGTATCGACCTCTACCAGCTCCACACCCCCGATCCCCAGACCCCCATCGAGGAAACCCTTCGCGCGCTGGACGACCTCACGAAAGCCGGAAAAATCCGCTACGCCGGTGTCTCCAACATGAAAGCCTGGCAAGTCGTGGATGCCTGGCACATCGCCCGGCGCGAAAACCTCCCCGGCTTCATCTGCACACAGGACGAACTCTCCCTCATCGCGCGCGATAACCTGACGGACCTCGTCCCCGCCCTGAACCATATCGGATACAGCCTTCTCCCCTATTTCCCCCTCGCCAGCGGCATGCTCACCGGCAAGTACCGGGACGGCGATGAAGCCCCACCTGAAAGCCGCCTCGCCGCCTGGACCTACCTCACCCCAACCTACCAGACAGACGCCAATTGGCGCCTGATCGACCGCCTCCGCACCGTCTGCGACCGGTTCGACCGCACCCTCACCGAACTCGCCTTCGGATGGCTGCTCTCCAACCCCACCGTCGGCTCCGTCATCGCGGGCGCCACCAGCCCGAAACAGATCGCGGACAATGTCGCCGCCGCCACGAAACCCCTCAGCCAGACGGAGCGCGCTGCCCTCGAAGCCGCCCTCCCGGAGCAATAACCATGCCCACCACACCAGCCGAATGGCCAGTCACCCCCCTCGCCCCAAACCTGCGCGTCAGCGCAACCGGCAAACCCCGCCTCCCGTCAGATGCCATCCTAGCCCGCATCAACACCCAATGGGAAACGGCCAGAAACCGGCACCCCGATCTCTATGACGGCCGCGTCTTCTGCGCCGACACCATCACGGACCGCCAGATCACCGGCCACTGGTCCGAATATCGCCGCGTCCTGACGCAAATGCGCGAACCCACCCTGTACTCCGAACTCGGCCTTCGCCCCCTCGCCGTCACCGCCCTTCTCCTCACCTCGGAAGGCGCCGTCCTCGGCCGCCGCTCCGATCAGGCCATCTACCAGCCCGGCCTCTGGCAGGGCGTCCCCGCGGGCAGCGTCGAAAGCCGCTACGGCGAGGACGAAATCGACCTCCGCGCCCAGCTCCTCTCTGAATTCGAGGAAGAACTCGGCCTCACCCGCAAGGATGTCTCCATCGGCGCACCCCTTCTCGCCTGCGAACATCCCCGCACCCATATCGTGGACGTCGCCTTCGCCGCCACGACCGCCCTCGATTTCACCACGATCGAATCCCGCTGGCAGACATCGGGCAACACGGAATACACAGCCCTCCGGCTGATCCGCCCCACAGACCGGGACACAACCCTGTCTGATCCCGCCATCCTCCCCACCACCAAGGCAATGCTGCGCACGACATGGACCTGACCACCTACCGCACGCTCGATCCCGAAGGCATCCTCGCCGTCCTCGCACACACCCCCGCCCTCGCCGCACGTCTCGGCGGCTCCCCGGCACAATGGACGATCCGCGAAGTCAGCGACGGCAACCTCAACAGCGTCTTCCTCGTCGCAGGCCCGGACTCTGGCGTCTGCGTCAAACAGTCACTCCCCCATGTCCGCGTCGATCCGTCATGGAAAATGCCGCTCGAACGCACCCTCTACGAAGCGCGCTACATGGCGGATATCACCCCCGCCGCCCCCACTCTCATCCCCGCCCTCCTGCATTACGAACCCGGCCTGTTTCTCCTCGTCGTCGAAAGCCTCACCGGATACGGCGTCCTGCGCCAGTCCCTCATCGACGGCACCGCACAGCCCGGCTTCTCCGCCACCATCGGCCAGTACGTCGCCCGCACCTGCTTCCACACCTCCACGCTTGCCCACGGCTTCGAAGCCATGTCCCGCCTCCAGGAGCGCTTCTCAGGCAACACCGCCCTCACCCGCATCACCGTGGACCTGATCCTGACGGACCCCTTCCACCCACACCCCCGCAACCGCATCCTCAGCCCCGAACTGGACGAAACCGTCACCGCCCTCCAGTCCGATCCGGCCATCGCCATCGCCGTCGGCTGGTTGCAGGAACGCTTCCTCACCGCCCCGCAGGCCCTGCTCCACGGCGATCTGCACACCGGCTCCATCATGCTCAAGGGCCACGACATCCGCGTCATAGACGGCGAATTCGCCCTCTGCGGCCCCATCGGCTTCGATGCCGGCCTCTATGTCGGCAACCTCCTCCTCCACGCCTTCGCCAACCCCGAAGCCGCCGACCAGATGCACGCCGAAATCCGCCTGTTCTGGCAAAGCTTCGACGCCGAATTCAGAACCCTCTGGAACACCACCCCCACACAGGGCGACATCCATTCCCTCCTGACGGAAACCACCCGCCCCACCGTTCAGAACCGGATGCTCGCCACCATCCTGCAAGACCTCGCCGGCTTCGCGGGCGCGGAAATCATCCGCCGCACCATAGGCTACGCTCAGATCGCGGATTACGCTCTCCAGCCCACCCGCCCCGCCCGCGCCAAAGCCATGCGCGACGCCCTCGAACACGCCAGAACCCTCATCCTCAACGCCCCACGCCTCACCACCATCGACGCCCTCATCCCGTCCCGAAACTGACGCGATAAGCCCGGGGCGTCAGCCCCACCACCCGTCGAAACCGCTCCCGAAACGCCGCCGCACTCCCGAACCCCACCGCACACGCCACCTGCTCAACAGAAAGCCCCGTCTCCTCCAGCAGGTCGCGCGCCCGCGCGATCCGCTCCGTCACCAGCCACTCCCCCGGAGAAAGCCCCGTGGCGTTCAGAATATGCCGGTGCAACCCACGCTGGCTGACACCCGCCTCCGCCGCCATGCGCTGCACCGGCCACGCCTCGTTCAGCCGCCCTCGAACAGGAAATCCCCAAAACCGGAGAGTGGATTTTCGAAAACCGTCTCACCCAGGCCGATATCACCGCCGCTATCGCCTGGAACTTCATCGGCAAAACCGCGTCACATCGCATGAACCTGCAATCCTGCCCCACCCTCGCCCGGCTGACGCAAAAAGCCGAAACCCAACCGGCCTTCCAGACCTACCCCTATATCGAGATGTAAACACCACAGCCGCATGAGGCGCAGCCCACGCCCGCCTCACGCCCCGCACAGGCAGAACCAGACCCCATAATGGCACGCGGCAAAGGCCCCATTCCGGCCAGACCAGACAAAAAACACCTTCCGCAGAAAACCTGCCCCATCTGCAATCGCCCCTTCACCTGGCGTAAGAAATGGGAAAAGGACTGGGACGCAGTGCGCTACTGCTCGGACACTTGCCGCCGCAACGCCCGAAAACCCTGATCCGAAATTATATTCATCCCCCACTGGTAATCGCCACTCCCGATGCCGAGATCTGAACAGGCACAATGGAGGCCGCCATGTCACACAAAGGTCATGCTCACAAACACACCCCGGGCCGTCACAAGGCTCCTCATTACGGCGCGGCACACTACGCCGTCACCGGAGGCCGAAGAGGCAATCAGAAAATGCTCGATCTGAACGAGCCCCAGACCGAACCGCCCGGACGAACGCCTCCCACCAAAGCAAAATAACGACTGAAACCCGGCCAGAAGCCGGGTTTCTTTTTGTCTCATGCCCTCGCGTTCCGTCACGATCGCGCCATCCCCCCGTTACAGAAAACCGCGATCGTCTCCCCCTCCTCTCAACGGAACACCATCCATGAAAATCCTGCCCCTCATTCTGCTGCTCTCCACCGCCACCCTCGCCCTCACAGCCTGCGACGGCCCGGACGACGGCCCCGCCACCATGAACGCAACACCCACCCCCCATCACCACCATCACGGCATGAACGGAGGCTACGGCAGCATGGGCGGCGGTATGAACGGGGGCTACTGAAACACACGCATCATCCACGTCACGTTCGGAGACGAACCCGCCGCAATCGCGCCATCTTCACAGCCAAATCTCCATCCTCAAGGAGATACCAAGATGACAATCCTCAGAACCTGCGCCGCGGCCCTCGCCCTCACCCTGCTCTCGGCCTGCTACGTCGGCCCGGCCTACCCGCCGGGATGGCACCACGGCTGGCACCGCGGCTATTACGGCGGCCACTCCGGCTGGTACGACGAAGGCGGCGGCTGGCGCGGCGAATATCGCGGCGGTGGCTGGTACCGCTAAAACGCCCTCATCCCCCGACGGCAATCCCGATCTGCTTGATATCATGGAACTTCAGATCGGGCTGCTGCTCCGCCATCCGACGCATCATGAAAGACGAACTCGCCAGAAACACCGGGTCGCCATCCAGATCGTCCGCCATCGCCGAACGATTCACCATCGAGAACGTCTCGATCTTCGCCCGATCCCCCGTCACCCACCGCGCCAGCGTGTAAGGCGTCGATTCGAACCCTATCGAAACCCCATATTCCCCCTTCAGCCGGGATTGCAGAACATCAAGCTGCAACGTCCCCACAACCCCCACGATCGGCGGCAACCCGTCCTGCGGCCGGAACAACTGCACCACCCCCTCCTCCGCCAGCTCCACCAGAGCCTGACGCAGCTTCTTCGCCTTCATCGCATCGTCCAGACGCACACGCCGCAAAATCTCCGGCGCGAAATGCGGCACCCCCGTAAACCGCAGATCCTCGCTCTCCGTCAGCGTATCGCCAATCCGCAACGTCCCGTGATTCGGTATCCCCACCACATCCCCGCCAAACGCCTCCTCCGCCAACTGCCGGTCCCGCGCGAAGAAAAACTGCGGCGTATGCAACGCGAACTGCTTCCCCGTCCGAACATGCCGCAACCGCATCCCCCGCGTCAGCCGCCCCGAACACACCCGCGCAAACGCCATCCGGTCCCGATGATTCGGGTCCATGTTCGCCTGAATCTTGAAAATCAGTGCGCTGACCTGGCTCTCATCCGCCCGCACCTGCCGCGTCTCGCTCGGCTGCGCACGCGGTGCCGGGCCATACGCCACCAGCGCATCCAGCAGATCCGTCACTCCGATTTCTTTCATGGCGCTGCCGAAAAATACCGGCGTCAGATGCCCGGCATCGAACGACTCCCGGTCGAACTCCGGCAATGCCGCCTCCACCAGCTCCAGCTCCTCCGAAAGCTGAACCATCCGCTCGTCGGACTGCGGCAGATCAGCCGCCGCACCATGTAAGGCCCGCGTCCGCAGATCATACGTACCCACGAACGTCGCCGCCCGCCCCACCGGCCACGTCGCCGGCGAAATATCCAGCGCCAGCGCGGAGGAAATCTCATCCAGCAACGCGAAACTGTCCTGCGCCTCACGGTCCATCTTGTTGATGAACGTCACGATCGGAATGTCCCGCAACCGGCAGATCTCGAACAGCTTGCGCGTCCGCGCCTCGATCCCCTTCGCCGCGTCGATCACCATCACGGCGCAATCCACCGCCGTCAGCGTCCGATACGTATCCTCGGAGAAATCCTCATGCCCCGGCGTGTCGAGCAAATTGAACACGCAATCGCCATACTCGAACGTCATCACGGACGTCACGACCGAAATCCCACGATCCCGCTCGATCCCCATCCAGTCCGATTTCGTTCGCCGCCGCTCCCCCTTCGCGCGCACGTTCCCCGCAAGCTGGATCGCGCCACCCGCCCGCAGGATGCGCTCCGTCAGCGTCGTCTTGCCCGCATCCGGATGCGAAATGATGGCGAACGTGCGGCGGCGCGCAATCTCGCTGGCAATCTGCGCATCAGAACCAGCCGTCGAAAGAGCTTCGGACATGAACGACACCCCTTACAAAACACGCGAACAATAGAAAACGCCGGGCAGGATCTCTCCCGCCCGGCGTCTGCAGGCAACCTGAAACAGATCAGCCCGAAATCAGCGGGAGTAGAACTCGACCACCAGGTTCGGCTCCATCTGCACCGGATACGGCACATCGCTCAACTGCGGCGCGCGCAGGTAACGACCCTTCATCTGGCGATGATCGACCTCGATGTATTCCGGAACGTCGCGCTCGCCGGTCTGCGCCGCATCCAGAACCACCGCAAGCTGCTTGGACTTCTCGCGCAGCTCGATCTCGTCGCCGTCACGCACCAGGAACGACGGAATGTTCACCTTGCGGCCATTGACCAGAACATGCCCGTGGCTGACGAGCTGACGCGCCGCAAACGGCGTCATCGCGAACTTCAGGCGGTAGATCACCGCATCCAGACGGCGCTCCAGCAGGCCGATCAGGTTCTCGGAGGTGTCGCCCTTGCGGCGGACGGCCTCGTCATAATACTTGCGGAACTGCTTCTCGCTGATATTGCCGTAATAGCCCTTCAGCTTCTGCTTCGCCATAAGCTGGACCGAGAAGTCGGACGGCTTCTGCTTGCGGCGCTGCCCATGCTGGCCGGGGCCATACTCGCGCTTGTTGACCGGGGACTTCGCACGGCCCCACAGGTTCACGCCAAGGCGGCGGTTGATCTTGTACTTGCTCTCGAGACGCTTCGACATTGCGTGCTCTGCCTTGTTATACGGGCCGCCCCTCTCGCCAGGGCCACCTCATGTTGTACCGGTAGGCTCCCTCCATCATGGAAGAGAACGGGCGCATCCCGTGAGCCGTCATCGCGGGAGGGGCGCCTCCATATCGCAACGACGGCCGGAACGTCCGCGTTTCCGGCTGTGGCGCGCGTCCTATGTGTTTCCACCGTCCCTGTCAATATTTTCCGCTGCCCCCGCCCCGCGAAGATGGTCTATATCACCCCCACCCCGCAACGATCTCCTGCCCGGCACGTTGCGGACCGAACCACAGAACCAACCAACCGGATTTCGCACCATGAGCATCTTCAAATTCAATCCCGCGGCCGGTCGCGTCCTGGACGAAGCCGCACTGGATGCTATCCAGCGCGCGGGCGATCCGGTCCCCAACGCCCCGAAGGAAAACATCTTCAAGCGCGCCTTCAAACAGGTCGGCCTCGCCCACATGCACATGGCCCACATCGTGCTGGACGACCGCACCATCACCATCAAGGGCCACGCCTCGAACGCCGACCAGCGCGACAAGATGATCCTCGCCGCCGGCAACATCGCCGGCATCGAAACAGTTCGGGACCACATCACCGTCCCGGAAGGCACGCCGGACCCGAACTTCGTCGTCGTCGGCAAGGGTGAAACTCTGGAAACCATCGCCGAGAAAGTCCCGGAAGACGTCACCGCGAACGATCTGCTCGAAGCCAACAAGCCCTTCATCACATCCAAGGACGACATCTACCCCGGCCAGACTATCCGCGTTCCCCATCAGGACTGACCCTCGCATCTGGCTCTCCCCGGCGTATCGTCTCATAAAACAGGCAATGCCGGATCAAGGGAGCCAGACCATGCTCAAGACACTCCTCATCAGTCTCACCATCCTGACAGCCACGACCGCCCACGCCGCCCCCGGCTGGCTCTCTTCCCTCACCCGGAACAACCAGCCGGACACCGCCACCCCGGCCATCTCCAGATTCGCGGAATTCGGCAACACCACCGCCCTCGGCAACTGGCAGAACGATAACGCGGACATGTTCCTCGGCTACGAAGCCGCCCTGATCGGCGGCCTCCCCGTCACCATCCCCGGCACCACATTCTCCGGCCTGCCGCAATCCCTGAAAATCCAGGCCGCTCCCTACGGCCCCTACAGCGCAGGCTGCGCCCTCTGCCTCAACACCGGCCCTTATTACAGCGCACAGGCCGCCATCTCGGAGGCCGACCCACGCGCGGGCGCCCCCTCCATCGTCGGGATGGGCGGCTATGATCTCGTCGGCTTCTACGAAGGCGCTACCAACCAGGAAGCCCGCATGGTGCTGTCCGTGGACCGATACACCCCCAACAGCGCCACCCTCACCCGCCCCCTCACCCCGGAACAGGCCGCTCTCCTCCACCCGGGCATGTATCTCATCACCAACTCCCTCAATCCCAACCTCCCCGCAAAACCCGCCCATCCGGGAGAACAGCCGCCCCTCACGCTTTACTCAGGAATCATCTCCGGCCTCTCCCCGGACCGCCAGACCCTCACTGTCTATGGTTGGGCCGTCCCCGGTGCCGGATCAGGCACGGGCGGCCAGATTCCCTCCCTGCGTCTGGATCACATCTGGAGCCATTACGACCACCCCACAGTCTTTATCGGCGCCGGTACACACATGTTCGGCCGCAACCTGTTCATGACCTACGACGCCCGCAAGGCCAACGCCTCAAGCCACACAACCTCCCTCGTCCGATCCCTCACAGCCGAGGAAATAGACCTCAACATCACCGGCCACGCCGCCCCGCACAGCGTGAAATGGACCGGCTTCGACATGAACGCCGGCAACCAGCCCGATGCCCTCACATCGGACAGCCACCAGTTCTACATGGGCGGCAACATCGCCGATCACCTCATCATAGACGGCGCCTGCGGCAATCTGGACCTGCGCGGCAACGGCTTCGTCTTCCCCACCATGTGCGGCTCCTCCAGCAACAACCCGGACGTCGAACTCGGCGAATTCAACACCTTCGCCGATGGTGCGAACGACATCCGCTTCGTCTTTCACCAGCAACGCCTCAACACACACGCCCCCGTTCCCATCGGATGGGAATCCGCCGTCCCTACCCTCGGCGTCATCGTGGACGGAGAACGCGGCCACCCCACACAAGGCTCCCACGAAGCTGATCTCGAATGGAACCAGGGCGGTCACTACGGCGGCCTCTCCATCTGCGGCTACGGCCACAATTGCGGCTTCACCATAGACGGCAACGGCCGCGTCACCATCAGTCAGGGCCTCGTCACCACCAACACCACCCGCGCCACCCTCCCCGCACAGGCCGACAAAGGCACACAGCTCTACTGCACGGACTGCTCCCTCACCGCCATCCACACCGCCACGAAAGGCATCCCCATCTGGTGGAACGGCACGACATGGGCCGATGCCCTCGGCGAACCCGTCACCCGCTGAACAAATCCACACACGCACCAAACCAGCCTCAGCCACACCCGTTCAGAACAGGAACCTCAGCAAAAAGCGATATCATGACTGACCTCGACCCCCGCACCCGCTATCCCCGCCCCCCTTTCCAGACGCAGCCGCAGCCCTTTCCCGGCAAATCGAGCGACATGCACCCCCAGCCCGATTACGGCGTCGGCAGCTATGAAGGCAACAACCGCCTCGAAGGCCGCGTAGCCCTCATCACAGGCGGCGATTCCGGGATCGGACACGCGGTCGCCATCGCCTATGCGAAAGAAGGTGCCGATATCGCCATCGCCTACCTGACGGAAGAAGCCTCCGACGCACAGGATCTCGCCGCCACCATCGAGAAGATCGGCCGCAAATGCCTCCTCCTCCCCGGCGATCTGCGCGAGGCCGAAACCTGCCGCGCCCACATCGCCCGCGTGATCTCCGAACTCGGCAAGCTGGACATCCTCGTCAACAACGCCGCTTTTCAGCATCCGCGCGAATCACTGCTCGATATTCCGGATGAGGAATGGCGCCGTCATTTCGATACCAACGTCCACGCCATGTTCTACCTCACCAAGGCTGCCCTCCCCCACTTGCAACCGGGCGCGTCCATCATCAACACCTCCTCGGTCAACGCCAAGATGCCGATGCCGATCCTCATCCCCTACTCGATGACAAAATCCGCCATCGCCAACTTCACACTCTCCCTGGCGCAGGGCCTCACCGAAAAGGGCATCCGCGTCAACGCTGTCCTCCCCGGCCCGATCTGGACGCCCTTCATCGCCACCGGAATGCCCGAAAGCGAACACAAGGATTTCGGATCGCAAGCCCCCATGGGTCGCCCCGGCCAACCCGCCGAACTCGCCGGCGCCTACGTCTATCTGGCAGACCCGAACAACAGCTACACCACCGGCGCCCTGCTGCCGGTCCACGGCGGAATGCCCATCTACTGATCATCATCCGGATTGAAGGAGAGTCTCTCAGATCTCCTTCAACTCTCCCCGCCGCAACCGCCCATACAAAACCCCCAGCCGTATCCCCAGCAGCGCACACACCACGGCCAGCCCACCCGCCAGCCCATACCACAACCCCCGCACCCCGAACCCACACTGAAACGCCAGCCAGCCGCCGCCGCCCAGCCCGAAAATCCCATATCCACCAACGGAAATCAGCATCGGCGCAACCGTATCGCCCCCACCCCGCAAAATACCGGACGTCACGGCCTGCAACCCGTCCACGATCTGATAGAACCCGCCGATCTTCAGCAGCGTCGCCGTCACCGCAATCACCGCAACATTCTCAGGCCTGGACATATCCAGATACAACGCCGCAACCCGCTCCGGAAACACGATCAGCACCGTCGCGCACATCACGGTCCACGCCAGCCCCGTCCCCAGCGCCACCAGAATCGTCCGCCGCGCCCCCTCTGCATCCCGCGCCCCGATCCAGTAAGATACCCGCACATTCGTCGCCTGAGACAACGCAAGGCTGACCATGAACGTCATGGCACACACCGTCAGCGCAATCTGATGCGCGGCCAGAGCATGCGTCCCCAGCGTCCCGGCCCGCAAACTCGTCACCTCGAACATCACGATCTCCGCCCCCGCCGAAACCACCATCGGCATCCCCAGCCGCAGCAGCGTCCAGAACTCCGGCCACGAAAACGGCGCCAGACGCATATGCGGCCGCACCCGCTCATGCCGCCGCACCAGAACCAGCAACGCCCCCGCCACGATCCACCCCGTCAACGCCGTCGCCGTGGCGGACCCCCAAAGCCCCATACGCGGCAACCCCAGCCACCCATGAATCAGGGACGCATTCAGAACCCCGTTCAGCACCGCCATCCCCGGCATCGTCCACATCATCAGGCGCTCCGCCCCCAACGCCGGCAGAACGGACCGCAAAAGCCCGATCACCGCCAGATCCGGAAACAGCGCCACCAGAAGGATCAGCAGAAACCGCGCCGAATCCGTCACGATGATCGCAGGCTCCCCCAACGCCGCCAGCATCTGCCGCGCCAGCAACAGAACCACCATACAGGGCAGACACAACACCACCCCGAACACCAGCGCATTCACCCCCACACCCGCCACAGTCTCCGGCCTTCCCTCCCCCAGACGCCGCGAAATCACCACCCCCGCCGCCCCCAGACCGGACTGGAACATCGCCAGAATCGTAAAGAACAGCCCCGTCGCCAACCCGCCAATCGCCAGCGCATCCGGCCCGATCCCACCCAGCAACGCCGTATCCGTCATCCCCATCGCCATCTCCGCCACCAGAGAAAGCGCCAAGGGAAGCGTGATCGTCAGAAGTATCCGAAAATGCCGCCGGTCGGCAGGCGCGGCGTCCGCCGGCAAAGCCGGCCCTGAATGTGCGTGTTCCATCCGCCGCTTCTACCCCGCATCCCCCACCGAACCCACCCCCCGAAAACCACGCGCCACGCAACCTTCACGAAACCGCATCGTTCCCCTCTTTCAACCCACTTACGGAGCCAACGCGTGCGTAAAACCGCCCTCCTCGTCCTCGCCCTGTCCGTCTCGTGCGTCTCCCTCACCGCCTGCCAGCAGCACCGCACCTTCGGCCAGAAGGTGCAGGACGCCGTGGACCCGCCGAAAACCCCGCTCCAGCAGGCCGGCCGCTCAATCGACCGCGCAACCGGGGACTGACCTCTCATACGGGGGCCTTCTCCGGCCCCCGAAACGCAACAAAGACAGTTGCGTCAGACCGGCCAGTGAAGCATCTACTCGCTCCATGGCCGACACACCGCCCGATCTGATCCTGCACGACAACCACACACGGCAAGCGCGCGTCTTCACACCGCTCGATCCGACCCATATCCGCGTCTATTACTGCGGCCCCACGGTCTATGACCTCGCCCATATCGGCAACCTGCGCGCCATGCTCACCGCCGATACGCTGGTCCGCCTCCTCCGCGCCCGTTACCCGCGCGTCACCTTCGTCCGCAACATCACGGACGTGGACGACAAGATCACCGCCCGCGCCACCGCCAGCAACGAAACCATCGCCAGCCTGACCGAACGCACCACGGCGGACTTCCACGCGGATCTCGCCGCGATGAACATCCTCCCCCCCGATATCGAACCCCGCGCCACCCACCATATCGGCGAAATGCTCGCCATGATCGCGCGCCTGATCGAGAACGGCCACGCCTACGAAGCCGAAGGCCACGTCCTGTTCGCCGTCCGCGCCTTCCCCGGCTATGGCGCCCTCTCCGGCCGCTCCCCGGACGACCTGATCGCCGGCGCCCGCGTCGAAGTCGCCCCCTACAAACGCGATCCCGGCGATTTCGTCCTCTGGAAGCCATCCACCCCCGATCAACCCGGCTGGGACAGCCCCTACGGGCGCGGTCGCCCCGGCTGGCACATCGAATGCTCCGCCATGTCTCACCGCTACCTCGGCGAGAATTTCGACATCCACGGCGGCGGGGACGACCTCCTCTTCCCCCACCACGAAAACGAACGCGCCCAGTCCCTGTGCTGCTACCCCGGCAGCAGCTTCGCCAGCCACTGGCTCCACAACGCCATGCTGCTCTCGGGCGGCGAGAAAATGTCTAAATCCCTCGGTAATTTCTTCACCATCCGCGAAGTCCTCGAAAAACAGCCCGCCGAGGCCCTACGCCTGCTCTTCCTCACCTCGCACTACCGCTCCGTCCTCGATTTCACATGGGACAAGCTGGAAGACGCCCGCCGCACGCTGGACCGCTTCTACCGCGCCCTGGAACGCACCCCGCCCACCTCCGAAGCCCCCATTCCGGACAGCGTCATGAACGCCCTCTCGCAGGATCTCAACACTCCACTCGCAATCGCCGCCCTCCACCCGTTGGCCGATGCCGCCATGCAGGGCGATGCCGAAGCCAGCGCCGCCCTCAAGGCAGGCGCCGCCATCCTCGGCCTGTTGCAACACACCCCGGCGGAATGGTTCCGAGCCGGAGCGGATGAAACCGCCATCGAAACCCTCATCGCCGAACGCGCACAGGCCAAGAAGGCCCGTGATTTCGCCCGCGCAGACGCCATTCGCACAGACCTCACGGCCCAGGGCATCCTCCTCGAAGACGGCCCAAAAGGCACCACATGGAGGCGCGCATGACCGGCCGTGACGGTGGGGCCGATATCGGCCCGATCGGGGAATACAGTCCGGTCGTCATCCTCGTCCGCCCCCAGCTCGCCGAAAACGTCGGCACCACCGCCCGCGCCATGGCCAATGGCGGCCTGTTCCACCTCCGCCTCGTCGCCCCGCGCGACGGCTGGCCGCAGGAACGCGCCTGGTTCGCCTCCTCCGGCGCACACCGCATCCTCGACAACGCCACCGTCCACGAAACCGTGGCCGACGCCGTGGCGGACCTGCACCACGTCTTCGCCACCTGCCCCCGCCCGCGCCATATCGTCAAAACCGTCATGACCGCCCGGGGTGCCGCAGCCGAACTCCGCGCCGCCGAACGCCGCAACCTCCGCACCGGCCTCCTCTTCGGCCCCGAACGCGCCGGTCTGGACAATGACGACATGGCCCAGGCGGATGCCCTCATCCGCTATCCCCTCAACCCGGATTTCATGTCCCTCAATTTGGCACAGGCCGTCATGGTCATGGCCTATGAATGGTGGATGGCGCAGGACGGCACCCCGCCCAAAACCCTCATGACCAACGAAACCCACATCGCCACCAAGGGTGAGCTGGAAAACTTCATGTCCCACCTCATCCGGGATCTGGACGAATGCGGCTTCCTGCGCAACGAACAGAAACGTCCCGGCATGGTCCGCAACCTGCGCCATTTCTTCCAGCGTGGCGAAGTCACCGAACAGGAACTCCGCACCCTCCACGGCGTCGTCACCGAACTCACCCGCGGCCGCAAGGCGAAACAGGCCAGCAACCCATGAACCTCACCGCCATCCACCACGTCGCCATCATCGCCACCGATTACGAACGCTCCCGAACCTTCTACCGGGACATCCTCGGCCTGCCCGTCATCCGCGAAATCTGGCGCGCCGAACGGCAATCATGGAAATGCGACCTGCAAATCGGCACCACCCAGATCGAACTCTTCTCTTTCCCGAACCCACCCTCACGCCCCTCCCACCCCGAAGCCGCAGGCCTGCGTCACCTCGCCTTCAGCACGCCAGACCTCGAAACCGCCATCGCCCATCTGCAATCCCACGACATCCCCTGCGAACCCATCCGCCTCGACCCCCACACCAGCAAACGCTTCACCTTCTTCGCAGACCCGGACGACCTCCCCCTGGAACTCTACGAGGCCTGAAAACCCAAGTGCAGACGCCAGAACAAATCGACTACCTGACAGCCGCAAAAAGGCATGTTCCCGGGAAGAAGAAATCGTTCGTTTCGCTCTATGGAAATGCGAAATTCCTGCTGGTCATTCCAGAGGATATCTGGGGTGGCATGACACCCTCCAAATCAGCGGACTATGCATTCACAACCGATGTCGATGTCCGGCAGTGGCTGGCCCGCCATATCCATGAGGGCCTGCGAACAAGTCATGCAGTTCCGGACAATAGGGTCAGTATTGATCGGAACGAATGGAAGGCACAGAGACAAGACTGGTTTGCCCAGCAAATCCAACCAGATCAAAACCCGTCTCTAAATTCCCTCATGCACTTATCCCTTCGCAAGCGCAGTCTTGGTAAGTATTTCGAATCATGCAAACGCGATCGAAAGACTTGCCACCAATCGCCGCCAGGGAGGCTTCGGGATTTCGTTCGAGGGAAAGACGAGGCGCAGTCCAACGGTGCCTCAGCCATGCTGACAGCCAGCCGTCTTTAGGGAAAGCCAGCTCCTTTCCTCAAGGCACAGACCGCCGGGTTAGATCGTCGGCTTCAGGAGGCTGCCTCACAACGCAGATCAGCCTGCCCGAAAACCGCCCTGAACATCCTCAGAAATCCAGATCCGCATAATGCTCCGGCGGATTGAACCCGCTCATCCGGTCATTCAGCAACGCCCGGAAACACGGCCGGGATTTCACCCGCGCATACCAGTCCTTCGCCCCCTGCGCCTTGGACCAGTCCACATCCCCAATGAAATCCAGGCAGGACAGATGCGCCGCCGCCGCGAAATCCGCCAGCGAAAGCACATTTCCCGCCAGCCACGTCCGGTTCTCCGCCAGCCACCCGATATAGTCCAGATGAAACCGGATATTCGCATATCCCGCCCGTAATGCGTTTCCGTCAGGATTGCCACGCCCGGAAAGCCGCTTGTCCACCTTCTCCCCAAGCAGATTGCGCGAAACCTCGTTCGTGAACTTTCCCTCGAACCACGCCATCAGCCGCCGCACCTCGACCCGCTCCGCCAGCGTCCGCCCCAGCAACGGCGTATCCGGATACGCTTCCTCCAGATACTCACAGATCACCGTGGCATTCGGGATCGCAAGCCCGTTCTCCTCGATCAGCAACGGCACGTCGCCCGCGGGATTCAACGCCAGAAACTCAGGCCGGCGCTCCCAGACCCGCTCGGTCAAAGGCTCATACGGCAAACGCTTTTCACCCAGCACAAGCCGAACCTGACGGCTCTGGGGAGACAGGGGAAGATGATACAGGATCCGCATCCCGCCAATCTATGGCATTTTGGCCATCCGCAACAAGTCCTCACCTGCATATCCGGCTCGACATCCGTGTCACGAGATTGTAGCGGACACCATAAGTCATCCCAAACACCCAACGCGGAGGCCGCCACACGTTGTCCGAACATCCGGCACCCCCATCCCCCCCCACCTCCCAGCCGGAGGCCAGAACCCCCGTCCGGATCCGCGCCCGTGGCCGCTCCTTCCTCGCCCTCGTCCTCTCCCCGGAACGGCCGCTGGAAGACTGGCTGACCGGGCTGGACGCACAGATCGCCCGCTCCGCCGCCTTCTTCGCCGGCAAACCCGTCATCCTCGATCTCGGCCTCCTCACCCCGGAGGACGACGGCCTGTCCAACCTGCTGCCAGCCCTCCTGCAACGCCGCATCCGCGTCATCGGCGTCGAAGGCGCCTCGCAGGACTGGGCGCAACTCGCAGGCTGGGAATGGCCCGAAGGGTTCGACGGCGGCCGCGTCTCCGGCACCGTCGAAATCCCCGACGACGGCACCCCCAGCGCCGAACCCACCCCCGGCACACCCTCCGCCACGCTGGTGGTGGACCGCTCCGTCCGCTCCGGCCAGAGCATCATGCATCTGGAAGGCGATATCGTCGTCATCGGCGGCGTCTCGTCCGGGGCCGAAATCGTCGCCGGCGGCTCCATCCACATCTATGGCCCCCTCCGCGGCCGCGCCGTCGCAGGCGCCGGAGGCCACGCCGAAGCCCGCATCTACACCTCGGACATGCGCGCCGAACTCCTCGCCATCGACGGCTACTACATGACCGCCGAGGAAATCGCCCCGGACCTGCACGGCACCCCCGCGCAGGCCTTCCTTCAGGAAGACAGCGTGGCCGTCAAAACCCTCCGGCCATCATAAAACCCCATTTAGGCGATTGCTCTATGCGGCAAGAGTTTCGTAAATAAATATCAATACAATTCCGTTTGCACCACGGCATCCGGAACATCGAAAACAGGTTTGGAGCGCAGATGGCGAAGGTACTGGTTGTCACCTCAGGAAAGGGCGGTGTCGGAAAGACAACATCCACCGCCGCCATCGGGGCCGCGCTTGCCCGCAGCGGCCAAAACGTCGCCGTGGTGGATTTCGATGTCGGCCTGCGTAACCTCGATCTGGTCATGGGCGCGGAACGCCGCGTCGTGTTCGATCTCATCAACGTCGTGCAGGGAGACGCCAAACTCGCCCAGGCCCTGATCCGCGACAAGCGCTGCGAAACCCTCTCCATCCTCCCCGCCTCCCAGACGCGGGACAAGGACGCCCTCACCGCGGAGGGCGTCGCCAAGGTGATGGACGAACTGCGTGAGAAATTCGACTGGATCGTGTGCGACAGCCCCGCCGGCATCGAACGCGGCGCACAACTCGCCATGTACCACGCCGATCAGGCCGTCGTCGTCACCAACCCCGAAGTCAGTTCGGTGCGGGACAGCGACCGCATCATCGGCATGCTGGACAGCACCACCGAACGCGCCAAAAAAGGCGAGAAGATCGACAAGCATCTCCTCCTCACCCGCTACGACCCGACGCGCGCCGCACGGGGCGACATGCTGCGGGTGGAAGACGTCCTCGAAATCCTCTCGATCCCCCTCCTCGGCATCATCCCGGAAAGCGAGGAAGTCCTCCGCGCCTCCAACCTCGGCTCCCCCGTCACGCTCTCCAACCCGGACAGCGCCCCCTCCCGCGCCTATTTCGAGGCCGTCCGCCGCCTTGAAGGGGAGAAACTCGACGTCAGCGTTCCCGTCGAGCGCAAGGGCCTGTTCGACTGGCTGTTCAAAAAGAGGGTCGCATGAGCTTTCTCGGAAACCTGTTCGCCAAACGCAATTCCAGCACGGTCGCGCGTGACAGATTGCAGATCCTTCTGGCGCACGAGCGCAGCGGGGGCGAAGGCGATTCCGAACTCATCAAGAAACTGCATCAGGAAATCATGGACGTCATCGCACGCCATGTCTCGGTCGATCAGGACAAGGTCCAGATCAAGGTCGATCGCAGCAGCGGATGCTCCATGCTGGAAATCGACATCGAGGTCCCGCAGATCGTCAAGGACCATCAGGACGCCCTGAAACGCAGCGCCTGACCCCGCGTTGGCCCGATACACCTTCCCTGCAAACGACCTTTCACGGAGCATCACGACATGAGCGGATTTTTCGGCAACCTCATGAACCAGGCCATGGGCGCGGTCGGCGGCCAGCTCGGCAACAAGCTGGGCGGCAGCCTCGGCGGAATGCTGCAAGGCGAGGGCCTGCAAATGCTCATCGGCCAGGCCAGGAACGCCGGGCTGGAAGACAAGATCCGTTCCTGGATCGGCAACGGCGAAAACCTGCCGATCTCGGTCGATGAAATCCGCAACCTGCTGACGGACCAGCAGATTCAGGGCCTCGTCAGCCATACCGGCCTCCCCGCCAACGTCATCCTCCCGGCTCTGGCGGAATTCCTCCCCGCCGCCGTCGATCAGCATACCCCGGAGGGCGCCACTCCTCCGGCACAAGCCTGATCCGGCCGGGGCGAGGCTCAGGTGGCCTCGCCCAAATCCTGACCAAACCGTCACTTTTTTAACACAGACGCCCGACAAGCATCCAAACCCGACCGGACGATAATTGACAGTGCTTTCTCCATTTCACTATCTGAATGGCGAAATTACATATCGTTCAGGTCATCATGCTCACGCGCTCTTCCTCTCTCCTCCTCGCCAGCACCCTCCTCACCTCCAGTGCCGCCCTGGCCGCCACCACGAATACTCCAAAATCCCCGCGCCACACGGCCCACCATGCCATCACGCAACCCGCAGCCGTCGAAAACGCTCCCGGTGAAGCCGTCGTCGTCACCGGCACGCGGGATATCGGCGGCAAGAAAGCACGCGACTCCATCTCCCCCGTCGATATCGTCAGCGCCAAGCAACTCGCCTCCACCGGCCAGTCCACCCTACGCGACGCGATGGCCCTGCTACTCCCCTCCCTCACCACCCCCACCGGCGGCTTCGACGCCGGCGCCCTGACCGACACCATCAGCCTGCGCGGCCTGAACCCCAACGAAACCCTCGTCCTCGTGGACGGCAAACGCCGCCACACCACTGCCAACATCTACGCCGATCCCGGCCCCCAGCAAGGGTCCACCGCGCCGGATATCGACATGATCCCGATGCAGGCCGTGGACCATATCGAAGTCCTGAAAGACGGCGCCTCCGCCCAGTACGGGTCGGACGCCGTCGCGGGCGTCGTCAACATCATCCTCAAAAAGCAGAATCATGGCTTCCACGCCCAGTCCATCAGCGGCATCACCTCCGGCGGCGATGGCTTCCAGCAGGGCCTCTACATGGATGGCGGCCTCTCCCTCGGTCAGCGCGGCTTCGTCCATCTCAGCGGCGATTTCGTCCACATGGACCCAACCTTCCGCAGCGCGAACGACTATCGCACCGGCAACACCCTGAACCACGTCCTCGGTCAGCCCGAACAAACCCGCGAAACCGTCGGCATCAACGCCGGATACGACATCACGGACGATATCCAGGCCTACGGCATGGTCACCTACGGCCACCGCTACGCCCAATCCTACCAGAACTACCGCCTCCCCTCCTCCCTCAACAGCTACCCCGGCTACGCCTCCATCTACCCCTACGGCTACTCCCCGCTCGAAACCCTCAACGAGAACGACGTGGAAGTAAAAGCAGGCCTCAAAGGCGTCGTCGCGGGATGGCACTGGGATCTGTCCTCCGTCTACGGCCAGGATTTCGACAGCATCGGCGCCATCCACAGCGCCAATCTCGGTCTCTACAAAGCCACAGGCCAAACCCCCACCAGCTTCGCCGCGCAGAGCTTCTCCAGCACCCAGATCACCAATAATTTCGACCTGTCCCGCCAGCTTCACCTCTCATTCTGGCCCCACGCCATCAACATCGCAGGCGGCGCGGAATACCGGTACGAAGCCTATTCCGTCGGCACCGGCGCGCCCAATTCCTACCTCTACAGCGGCGCTGATGCCTTCGCCGGAACCAACCCCGGCAACGCGGGCAACTTCAACCGCGACGTCACCGCCGGTTATCTGGACGTCTCAACCCACCTCACCAAAGCCTGGCAGATCGACTCCGCCGGCCGCCTCGAACACTACACCGATGTCGGCAACGCCCAGAACGGCAAGATCGCCACACGCTACGACGTGAACCGACGCCTTGGCTTCCGCGCCACCATAAGCAACGGCTTCCACGCCCCCACACTGGCGCAGGAACACTACAGCGCCCTCAGCATTTCCCCCACCTCCGCCCGCGGCCTGATCGGCGTCAGCTCCCCCGGCGCGCTTCAGAACGGCGCCTCCGCCCTCAAGCCGGAACGCTCCACCAATATCGAAGGCGGCGTCGTCCTCGAACCGATCGACCATCTCCATGTCACGGTGGACGCCTACCAGATCGACCTGCGCGACCGCATCCTCCCCGGCGGCAACATCAACGGCGCCCCCGCCATCGCCGCGCTGCAAACCAACGGCTTCTCCCTCCCCCTCGGCTATCAAAGCTGGACCCCGAGCGCGATCTCCACCAACTGGTTCGCCAACGTCGCCAACACACGCACCCAGGGGCTGGACATCACCGCAACCTACCTCACCCGCCTGGGCGAATACGGCCGGATCGACTGGGACGCCGCCATCAACCTCAATCGCACCCGCCTGCGCCATCAGGCACAGGGCACCACCGGCGCAAACCTCCTCAGCGCCCAGAGCGTCGCCTACCTCACCACCGCCTACCCCCGCAGCAAGATCATCTTCGGCGGCCGCTGGACGAAAGACAAATGGGCCGTCGCCCTGCACGAAATCCGCTGGGGCCAGACCACCAACCAGCTCACCTACTACCCCCCCTACGCCCCCTCCGCGCTCCAATTCTCCAACACCCAGTATTTACAGTACCACAACAACCCGAAATGGACGACCAATCTGGAAGTCAGCTACCGCGTCACACCGCACTGGACCGCAACCATCGGCGGCAACAACATCTTCGCCGCCTATCCCACTCGCGTCCCCGTCGCCAACCGCTATCTCGGCGCGCCGCAATACTACCTCAGCACCTCACAGCTCGGCATCAACGGCGGCTATTACTATTTCCGTGCCAACGCGGATTTCTGAATGTCCCCACCAGATTTTTCCGGGGGGCGCTCACGCAGGCGCCCCCTCAGTCGAGTGTGACATCAACGCCATAGTCTCTCCTCAACTATCCCCCAGCCGCACACACCAGGTTGTTATGTTATAACGTAGTTTGTAGGGTCATCGAAACTTTCCGGGCCATTGCCCTTTTTTCATTCAGGCCATTCGATGACCTCTCCTCGCTCCCTCTTCCGCCATCTGCGCTCCGCAGCCCTCCTCGGCAGCACGGCCACCATCGCTTTCACCGCGGCAGCCTCAGCCCAGACTACGGCGGCTGCCACGACGCAAAACCCCGTCACTCAGAAAGTCCGGTACGTCCCACCTGCCCGGACTCCCTCCCCCCAACCCCCAACGTCCCAGAATAACGTCACCGCCAAAATGTCAGGCGGCAGCAGGCAGGATGCCAACGGCCTCGTCCATTCCGGCCAGCCCGAACAGGTCATCGTCACCGCCCATCTCGATGCCGCCCGCGTCGGCCTCCAGCCCGATACCGGCGCCACCGTCTATCGCTTCTCGCGAAAAGCCATCGAAAACCTGCCGCAAGGCGACAACGCCCCCCTCAATACCGTCCTCCTGCAAGCCCCCGGCGTCGCGCAGGACAGCTACGGCCAGATTCACGTCCGGGGCGACCATAACGAAGTCCAGTTCCGCCTCGACGGCGTCCAGCTCCCCGAAGGCCTGAACGTCTTCGGTCAGACCCTCATGACGCGCTTCGCCAACAACATGTCCCTCACCACCGGCGCACTCCCCAGCGAATTCGGCTTCCTGCAGGCCGCCGTCATCGACATCACCACCAAAAACGGCACCACCAACCCCGGCGGGGACGTCTCGATCTACGGCGGCGCCCGGGACTATTTCTTTCCGTCCCTCCAGTACGGCGGCTCACATGGCAAATGGGACTATTTCGCCACCGCCGATTTCGTCCACGATCGTGTCGGCATCGAAAACCCGACCTCCACCTTCAATCCCATCCACGATCTCTCAAACCAGTACCATTTCCTGGGCCACGTTCGCTACACACCGGACGACACCACCCGCATCAGCCTTACCGCAGGCGTCTCGAACGCCCAGTACCAGCTCCCGAACAATCCCGGCCAGCAAAGGCAGTTCGCCAACCCGACCTTCCTCGGCAGCAACCTGTCACAGCAACTGTACGGCAGCGTGGACAGCGCCAGCCTGAACGAGCGCCAGAAGGAAATCACCGATTTCGGCATCCTGTCGCTGCAAAAGGAAATCGGCGATTTCAGCCTGCAAAGCTCCGTCTTCACCCGCTACAGCAGCCTCGGATATTCGCCGGATGCCCTGGGCGATCTTGTCTATAACGGCCTCGATCAATCCGCCCAGCGTTCCGTCTTCTCCACCGGCTCGCAAAGCGACGTCACATGGCGTGCCAACGCCCACCACACCGTCCGCTTCGGCTATCAGGTATACGTCGAACGCAACGTCTCCAAAACCGATTCCACGGTCTATACCCAGACCGGGCAGGACGATCAGGGCAATCCGGAATTCGACGGCGCAACCGCCAACATCCATGACGGTAACGGCCGCACCGGCTGGCTCTATGGCCTCTACGCGCAGGACGAATGGAAAATCCTGCATAACCTGACGCTCAATTACGGCCTCCGCTTCGACGGCGTGGACGAATACACTCACTCCAAGCAGGTCAGCCCCCGCATCAACCTCGTCTATACCCCCTGGAAAGGCGGCATCTTTCACGCCGGGTACTCCCGCTACTTCACCCCCCCGCCGTTCGAACTCGTCGGCGGCACACAGCTCAACAAATTCGTCAACACCTCCGCCGCCCCCGGCACCCTGCAAGACAGCACAGTCAAAGCGGAACGGGATCATTATTTCGACGCCGGCTTCGCCCAGACCATCCTCCCCGGCTGGCACGCTTCCTTCGATGCCTACGTCAAACTCGCCAAGAACCTGATCGACGAAGGCCAGTTCGGCGCGCCCATCATCCTGTCAGCCTTCAATTACCGAAAAGGCCAGGTCAACGGCTACGAATTCTCAACCGATTACGAACACGGCCCCTTCACCGCCTACGGAAACTTCGCCTGGTCCCGCGCCATCGGCAAGGACATCACCACCGCCCAGTGGAACTTCGATCCGGACGATCTGGCATACATCAAAAACCACTGGATTCACCTCGATCACGATCAACGCTGGACCGCATCCGCAGGCGCCTCCTACAGCCTGTTCTACAAAACCGGACACCCCACGCGCCTCTCCGCATCAATGGTCTATGGCAGCGGTCTCCGCGCCGACAGCGCCATCCCGAACGGTCGCTCGGTCCCCATCTATGCCACCTTCAACATGGCTCTCGTCCAGTCCTTCCAGGATCTGTTCCACGTTCCCTTCCTCAAACGCACCCAACTCCGGCTGGACGTCATCAACCTGTTCGACAAACGCTACGAACTCCGGGACGGCAGCGGCATCGGCGTCGGCGCTCCCCAGTGGGGGCTGCGCCGCACAATCATGACAGGCATCTCACAACGTTTCTGATACAAGGAGCCCATGACGCTCCATATCGGCGCGGCGGGATGGTCCATCCCGCCGCAATACAAAGACGAATTCCCGGAAGACGGCTCCCATCTCGAACGCTACGCCACCCGGTTTGCGTGTGTCGAAATCAACTCGTCCTTCTACCGCCCACACCGCCCCCAAACCTACGCCCGCTGGGCCGCCACCGTCCCGAATGCCTTCCGTTTCGCCGTGAAGATCCCAAAACTGATCAGTCACAATCACCGGCTGCAAGACTGTACCGACATCCTCCTGCGCTTCCTCGACGAAACAGCGGAACTCGGCCCCAAACGCGGCCCTCTCCTGCTCCAACTCCCCCCGTCCTTCATTTACGATCCAAAAACCGTCAACCAGTTCCTGCAAATAGCCCGAAACCACTACACCGGCCCCTTGATCTGCGAGCCCCGCCACCGCTCATGGTTCACCCCGAATGCCACACAATGCCTGACGGACCACACCACCGCCCGCGTCGCCGCCGATCCCGCCGTCACGCCCGAAGCCGGCACCCCCGCCGCATTCCCGGAGCCCGCCTATTTCCGCCTGCACGGCAAACCTGAACTCTACACCTCGTCCTACGCGCCCACCGAACTCGAAGCGCTCTCGCACCAACTGGCCCATTCAAAAGCCGTTTCTACATGGTGCATTTTCGATAACACGGCGAGAGGCGCCGCCACGCAGAACGCCCTCGCCGTCAAAGCCCGTCTCGATCAGCCCGGAACGCCTGTTCCCCCGGTAATCCCGTAAACCTGCCCGGTGATGTAGCTGCCATCCGTCGAAGCCAGCGTCACATAAACCGGCGCAATTTCCGCAGGCTGCCCCGGCCGCTTCATCGGCACCGTCGTCCCGTATTTCTCGACGGCAGACATCGGCTGTCCACCGCAAACCTGCAACGGCGTCCAGAACGGACCCGGCGCCACCGCATTCACCCGTATTCCCTTCGGCAGCAACTGCTTCGCCAGGCTCTTGGTCAAATTTGCAATCCCCGCCTTGGTGATCGAATAGTCGATAATGATCTGGGAGGGATCATACGCATTGGAAGACGCCGTATTCACGATCGCACTTCCCGGTGGCATGTGCGGAACCGCCGCCTTGATGATCCAGAACAGCGCATAGAGGTTCGTCTTCAACGTCCAGTCGAAATCCTCCGTGCTCAAATCCAGAATGCTCTCGTGATAATGCTGCCGCCCGGCACAGTTCACCAATGTATCCAGCCCGCCAAGCTGGGATACCGCATCGCTCACCAGCTTCTTGCAGAACGCCTCACTCCGAATATCCCCCGGCAGCGCAACAGCCTTTCGTCCCGCCTGCCGGATCAGCGCGATCACTTCCTTGGCATCCTCCTCCTCCTGCGGCAGATAGCCGATCGCCACATCCGCCCCCTCGCGCGCAAACGCGATCGCCGCCGAACGGCCAAGCCCGGAATCCCCCCCCGTGATCAACGCCTTCCGCCCCGCCATCCGGCCACTGCCATGATAACTCCGCTCCCCATGATCAGGCCGTGGCTCCATTCTGGACGCCAGCCCGGGCCAGTCCTGCGGTTGCGATCTGAAAGGCGAATGAGGATACAGTTTTGACGGATCGGTAGGCGCCGCCGCCGGGCTACCCGCGTTCTGTGATGCCCCTTCCGATGCCCCACCATCCTGCGCCCGCACCTGACCGGCCATCAATCCCGCCAGCCCCACCGTGGCACCCTGCAACATCTTCCGGCGCGCGCTGGAAGAAATCGTCTCGTCCTGGACGGCCTCTGCCTGGCCGGCATCCTTCACGTCCCGATCGCTCATGGTCATCTCGCTCCTGTTCTGCTCCCCTCTCAACGGCACCATGCAAAGAGCGGTTGCCCTCACCGATGCGTGATAATTATTTCAACAAAGTGACCTGCATGTAATCAGGAGTAAGACAGTCTTTTTTGAGAAATCGTTATTTTTTAACGAAACCGTCAGAGCTGGCAAAATATCAACCCGATTTCAGCCCATGATGTTCGCATTTTTCTGAAATAATAACGAAACTGGACGTGTCACACCAAAAAAACAACAGATTAATAACGCCTCTTTCATGTCTTATTAACTTATTCTGCGAAGAGTTTTTCTCTACAAAAAGCACCTACGAGCAAGATCATCTTACCGGATTATTCATCCAGTAGTAATATCTACTTAAAAAGCGAGGACAAATATGCTTGATGTTCCATTCATGAAGCCGTCCGTGCCCAAACTCAGCACCCTCGCGCAAGAGCTCAAAGAAATAGAAGAGAACAATATTTACAGCAATTACGGGCCGATCAATACCCGGTTCGAAAACGCCCTGATTCAGGACGTCTTTTCCGGAACCGGCGAGTGCATGACCGTCTGCAACGCCACGATCGGCCTCATGCTCGCCATGAAATACGCCACGCGAAACCACCGCGCCCGCCGCGTCCGCTACGCACTCATGCCCTCCTTTACCTTCGCCGCCGCCGCACACGCCGCCATCTGGGCCGGCTTCACGCCCCTGTTCTGCGATATCGATCCACAGGACTGGAGCGCCTCGCGCGCCGCCGAAGAAGCCATGTTCCAGCAATACGGCTCCGCCATTCAACTGGTCGTCCCCTACGCAACATTCGGCAACTCCATCGACCTCGATTATTATGACGATCTGCACCGCCGCACAGGCGCCGCCATCGTGATCGACGCCGCCGCCTCGCTGGGCGCACTCGATAATGACGGAAAAGCCTTCGGAACCGGCTTCCCGCATCCCGTCGTCTATTCCATGCACGCAACAAAAACCTTCTGCATCGGCGAAGGCGGCCTGATCTACGCCGCCGATCCGGAAGCCATCGCCACCATGCGCGCCATGGGCAATTTCGGTTTCGAACAACCGCGCAGCGCCTCCGTGCTGGGCCTGAACTCCAAACTCACCGAAGTCTCCGCCCTCGTCGGTCTCGAATTCCTGAAATCCTTCGAGAAGAACGCCGAACATCGCGAAGCCCTCGCCCTCGCCTATCGTCACGAACTCCGGGATTTCAACCTCCAGAAACCCCACGGGGATCGCGGCTCCTACCAGTTCATGCCCGTCCTCCTGCCGGACGATCTCCCCATCTCGCGCGCCGAGGTCCAGGCACGCCTGAAAACAATGGGCATCCAGACCGCCTCCTATTTCTCTCCCCATTGCATGGCGCAACCCTTCTTCATGGCCAATGGGGTCGCCGGCTCGCTCCGCGTCACGGATCATGTCGCAAGCCACGTCATCACCCTCCCGCTCTGGAGCGAAATGACCATCGGCATGGTGCAGGGCGTATCGCAGGCCCTGATTGAAGTGTGTGCCTCCGCCACCAGAACGCCGATGCCGAAACTCGCCCCCGCCATCACCGCGGCACAGGAAACCACCCCTTTTCCCATAGTCCGGAGTCTGACCGCATGACCCCCTCCCTCAACCCCACCTATCTAATCATCGGCGGCGGTCCCGGCGGTCTCGCTCCCCTGCTGGCAGCTTCGAAAAACGGCTCTTTCCCAACGCTCCTCGCAGGCGGCCTCGTCATCGTCGAAAAGTCCGCGACACTCGGCGCAGGTGAACTCCATCGCTTCGTCATCACGTCCGACAGCTCGGCGGAAACGTTCCTGTCCTGCGTGATCGACAACCCCATCCCCGAACTCGCCGCCATCGCACACACGCGCATCGCGCAGGAGATGGCCACCTACGGCAAAGGCGCGGTCCCGCTCAAACTCGCCGCCGAACTGATGGACCTCGTCGGAAAGGCCTTCACAACCATCATCCGCAACGCCCCCAACTGCGCCGTCCTGACCCAGACGAAATGCAATGCCCTCCGCCGCCGTTCCAACGGCACGTGGAGCGCGGATCTGCTGGATCTCGCCACCGGCCGTTCCTCCTCACTCTCCTGCGAGACCATCCTCAGCGCTACCGGCGGCGTACAGAACCGCGAAGCCCTGCGCAACACCATGGTCGCCGGCGCCCCGCTCCTCCCCCGGCACGACGCACGCGTCATGCTCTCCGGCGATCTCGTGTCGGATGGCGGCATAGACGCCCTCAAACGCCGCCTCGCCAACGCCTCCGCACCCCGGATCGCCATTATCGGCGGCTCCACCAGCGCCTTGGCCTGCACCAACCTCATCCTCACCGAAGCCGCCGAACGCCTCGGCCCGGGCGCAATCTCCCTGCTGCACCGCGAATCCCTCACCGTCTTCTACCCCTCGCGCGAAGCCGCCAAGGCCGATGCCTACGAATGTTTCGATGAGGACGATATCTGTCAGGTCAGCGGCTTCGTCCATCGCTTCGGCGGCTTCCGTTTCGACTCGCGGGAACTGATGCGCCGTATCCTCGGCCTCCCTGGCACCGAACACGAAAACCGCGTTGCCCCCTACCGCCTCCCCACGCGCGGAGACCTACGCCCCGACCCGGTAGCCCAAAGCATCCTCAACCGGGCCGACATCATCATCGTCTGCACCGGATACCGTCCGCGCGGCATGACGGTCTACGACGAAACCGGCAAACGCATCCGCCTGTGCAGCGAGGCCCCAAACGCCCGCATGGTCGATGTGGAATGCGCCATTCTGGACGCGCAATCCCGACCCATCCCCGGCCTGTTCGGCATCGGCCTCGCCGCCGGATACCGGCCGCCGAAGGAAATGGGCGGAGAAAAACGCTTCCACGGTCAGGTCAACGGCCTCTGGCTCTGGCAGAACGACATCGGCGCCAGGCTGGCCGGCAACATGATCGCCTACGCCAATCGCGGCACCGTCACCCCCCTGCGCCGCAGCCTGACCGCGGCCTGACGAAAGATCGGGGGCGTCAGAAGCCCCTGACCCCTTTCCCAATCAGGGGTTCGTCGCACTCTGCGGCAATCCCGCCACCGCCGCCGACCCTTGCCCGACATACTGGTAAACCACCGGCGTCCCATTCCCGACGGCATAGTTGTAATACGCACTGCCGGATTGCGCCGGGGAAGACGTACTCACCACACCGTTATATCCTGGAATCTTCCGGTGGAACGCCGAAGCCCCCAGAGAATACAGATAGGAATTCAAATTCCCCATCCGCCCCTTCGTCTCCACCAGCAAAGCCGTCGCCCCCGCAAATTCCGGAGAGGCAACAGACGTCCCGATCAGCCCCGCGAACTGCCCGTTCAACGCGACATACACAAAAGACCGCTGCGTATTCCCGTTCCCATGCGTCCCGCCATTGCACGGCGTCTTCGCCCCGGACGGGCATCCGCCAACCTGCATCCCCACATCCGGAACCGCCCGATAACTCGTCGAACCCGTATTGATCGACGCACTGCTCTGATAGGCAGGTTTCGCGAAAATCGTGGATTTACCACCGCCCGCGCCCCAATATCCCCCGCTCAGCGTCGCACCCACGCCATAAGGATCGCTCGGCTCCATCGGATCGCCATAAGCATTCTCCCCAACATAGGCTGAATTCAGGGAACCGGAACTATACGCCGTCACAACGTTCGTCCCGCCCACCGCCGTCACATCCGGATCGGCCGCCGGCGTCGAGACACTGGCCACATATTTTCCGTTGCGCCCGTTCACCGCATACGCCGTGTTCGGGCATTCCAGCCCCGCTTCATCCCCGGAAGACGCCAGGAACGTAATCCCCTGCGCATTCCCCTGCTCGAAAATCTCATGCTCCGCCGTCAGGGTCTGCGTATTGCTCGTCCCGCCATTATACGCCGCCGTATAAAACAGTTCACACTCCCCGAAGGAAGACGAAACGATATCCGCCGTATTGTCGCTGACGATCTTGTTGTACCCATCCATGATATCGGTATCGGAAAGCTCCGGCACCTCATACAACAGCACATGTGAACCCGGCGCCCCGCTCAACGCCTCCTGAACATCCAGAGACGCCTCATCAAACGCATCCGAACTCGTGTTGGACCCGCCATCCACACTCACCCGCGCATATAATGCCGGATCAGAAGCCTGCCCGGAATGCGCCGTAAAGTTCTCATGATCGAACAACGCCTTCACATCGCTGTCGAGCACATCGGCAGACATCAGAATCGCAATCGAAACCCCCGTACCGTCCAGACGCTTCTTCACCCCCTTCACCGTCACCATCGTCTGATAGGACGGATACTGATACGCCTGCTTCAGATCGTCATACCAATACCCACCCGTGGCGCTGGTCCGGTTCTGCGGCAACGCCCCACCGGCCGGAACCGCCACACGATGCGAAAACGGGTGCAACTCATGCACGTTCCGATCCAGCCCCAGAACGAACGCCCCCCCGCTCTTCATCACTTCCGGCATGGCCAGGGCGCCGGCCGCAAACACATGCCGATGCCCGCTCTCCGTCTGCCCAAGCGCCAGCGTCGTCCCGAACGCACGCCCCACAGCGGCGGACTGGCCGGAAACCCGCAACACCCGCCCCTCCTGCACGACACTCAGCCCTCGCGCCCGCAACGCCGCCGAAACCTTCGCCACTACCTCAGGGTGCGGCCCGAACCGCTCCTGAAACTGCGCAGGCGTCAGCCAGCGATGATACTCCGCCGAAGCCGGATCATGCAGCCTGGCCAACAACGCCTCCAACCCATGCTGGTCCCGCAGGGGCAACACCACACTGAACGCAACAGCCTGCGTCGCCGCCACACTCCCCACCATCGCCATCGGCCTCGCCGAAGCGACATCCATCGCCCCCCAGGCCAGTACAGTCGTGCACCCTAACCATCCAAAACGACGAGAAATACCGCACCACATCAACTCGTTCTCCTCATGGAACGAGCAAACGATGACGAACTTTTAACAGCAGCGCAACATTACAAATCAGTCACAAATACATGAACAGCCGCAATTCCTCAGGAAACCGCCCTCGGCCCCACTGCCAGCATTGCAATATGGCGACGGCACAACGCCAGATCCGGCGCTCCCGTCTGCTTGCAGGCCCGTTCAAAATCCTGCGTCCGCTCGGCCGCCCGCCCCAGAACCGGCAGCGGCCAACGATCCAATGCCTTCTCGAAATCCGGCGCCCGCTTGAAAAACAGCGGCGGCCGCAACGCCCTGATCGCTTCCTGCCGCGACTGCCCCTCCGCCATCCCCGCCGCCACCCGCCGCAACCGCAACAGGCTCGACAACACCGAACGCGCAATCGCCACTGGATTCACCCCATCCGCCAACGCCCGCTCCAGCGCCAGATCCGCCCGCCCCCGATCCCCCGCCAGAGCCGCCGAAATCGCATCCTCGGCGGAAGCCGCCCCAGCATCAGCCACAATCTCCGTCACATCCTCCAGCGTCAGCCGATTCCCCTCCCCCGCATACAACGCCAGCTTCTCGATCTCCCCTCGCACCATCGCCCGATCACTGCTCAGCCGCCCCAGCAACCACCCAAGCGCATCCCGCTCGATCTGCACGCCAGCCTCCGCCAGCATCGCCGTCACACTCCCCTGCAACGCCCGCCCCTCCTCCGGGTAACACCCGATGGACGCCACAGCCTTCTCCGCATCCGCCAGAACCCGCAGCTTCGACCGGGAGGCCAGCCCCGCCGCCTCGATCACCACGATCGCATCCACATCAAGCGCCAGAACCCGCTTCAACAATGGCACCAGCCCATCTCCCCCCTCGCGCACCCAGATCGCCCGCCGCCCCCCGATCAGCGAAAGCGCGCTCGCTTCCTCCTCCAGTCGCTCATGCCCATCCCGCTCCAGCATCACCACCCGGAACGGATCCTCCACTGATCCCGCAACCAGCCGCACCACAGCCGCCGCCCGCTCCCTTATCAGCCCGGCATCCTCGCCATACAGCAAGAGCGCACGCCAGTTCCCCGCCTGCTCCAGCGTCCGCGCCGTCGAGCGGGCATCAATCTTCACTACTGGTCGTCGCCATTCGAATTCTGGTCCAGCCGCCCCGTCGCGGAAGCCGGGAACCCGTCCGGCCCCGCCTTCTCCATCGGCTGCCCGTTCGCCGACGGCATCGCATTCGGGTCCACGTAACTCGGCACGTAATCCTTCTCCGCTTCCGGCGGCTTCACATGCGTCCGCATCCAGATCGCCACCTGCTGCGTGATCTGGTCGGCCAGAGTCTGCGCCACCCGGTTCTGCGCCGTCTCGTCATCCAGCGTCTGCGCGAAATACTGCTCGAAAGTCGGCGTATAGCCATCAAGCGAATACGTATCCCCCTGCGCCAGCAAGCTGGGTTCCGGCGCCACCGTATAAAGCGACCAATGCGCATGCCCCTCCTCGCGCATCCGCCCCGATGTATTATCGGAGTGAATGTCGATCGCCTGCGCCGCCGCGTAAGAATACACATGCAGCGTATAGCCGTCCGGATGCTCTCCACCCGTCCCGCCGAAATCCTGCTGCAACGCCAGCCGCAGCTCCTGCCCATACCGCTCGGGAATGTTCGCGACATAGACGCGCTGCAACTGCTCCGAAACATGCGCCGTACGACCGCCCTGCGTGCCATAAAGCGGCTGAAATCCACACCCTCCCAGCGCCAGAAGCCCCGCCAGAGCAGAAACCCGCACGATCCTCATTCAGCCAGCCACCACAAGATTCACAATCCGGTTCGGCACATGAATCCGCTTCACGATCCGCTTGCCCTCGATCGAACGTGCCACCTCGGCCTCGGCCAAAGCCAGAACCTGCTCGGCAGGCGCATCCGGCGGCACCGAAATCGTCCCGCGCAACTTGCCCATCACCTGCACCCCGATCGTGACCGACTGCACCGCCAGCCACGCCGGATCCGCCTTCGGCCAGGCCCGCCTCACCGCCGGCAAACCGCCCGGCTCCAGCAACGCCAGCAAATCCTCCGCCAGATGCGGCATCATCGGCGCACACAGCAACGCCAGCGCCAGCGCCGCCTCCCGCCGCGCCATCCCCATGCCACCCCCAACAGCCTTTTCCGCATCGGACAGCGCGGACGCCAGCTCATACAATCGCGCCACCGCTACATTCGGCGTAAACGCGTCCAGAGCCTCCGTCACCGCCGCAATCGTCCGATGCACCGCCCGCTTCAGCTCATCCGCAGCCTCGCAACTCCCCGCCTCGTCCCCGGTGGCAGACGCCGCCGCATGAACCAGCCGATACAGCCGCTGCCCGAACCGGGCCGATGCCGCAACCCCGGCCTCGGTCCACTCCATGTCCCGCTCCGGCGGGCTGTCGGACAGCACGAACCACCGCGCCGTATCCGCCCCATACCGCTCGATGATCGCCACCGGAGACACCGTGTTCCGCTTCGATTTGGACATCTTTTCAGACCGTCCGACCGTCACAGCAGCGCCCGTGTCCCGGCGCACCATCCCGTCCCCGGCGCGCTCCACATCTTCGGGATAAAGCCACCCGCTCGAATCGCGGTAGCTCTCATGCGTCACCATGCCCTGCGTGAACAGCCCCTCGAACGGCTCGTCCAGCCCCACATGCCCCGTCTCACGCATCGCCCGCGTAAAGAACCGCGCATACAGCAGATGCAGGATCGCATGCTCCACCCCGCCAATATACTGGTCCACCGGCAGCCACGCATTCACCGCCGCCGGATCCGTCGGCGTCGCAGCCTTCGGCGAGGTAAACCGCGCGAAATACCAGGAACTGTCCACGAACGTATCGCAGGTATCCGTCTCACGAACCGCCGCCGCCCCACAGGACGGGCACGCCACATGCTTCCATGTCGGATGGTGGTCCAGCGGATTTCCCGGCCGGTCGAACGTCACATCCTCCGGCAACACCACGGGCAACTGCTCGTCCGGCACCGGCACGGCCCCGCAGGACTCGCAGTGAATGATCGGAATCGGGCATCCCCAATACCGTTGCCGCGAAACGCCCCAATCCCGCAGCCGCCAGTTCACGACGCTCCGGCCAACCCCCAGCCCTTCCAGACGCTCGATCGCGGCCCGCTTGCCATCCGCCGTCGAAAGCCCATCCAGAAACCCGGAATTGATCAGCGTCCCCGGCCCGCCCGCCGCCTGCTTCCCGACCGTGAAGCCATCCGCCTCCTCGCCCGCAGGCAGCACCACAACCGGCACCGGCAAGTCATACTTCCGCGCGAAATCCAGATCGCGCTGATCCCCGCACGGGCACCCGAACACCGCCCCCGTGCCATAATCCATCAACACGAAATTCGCGATCCACACCGGGCTGGTCCGGTCCGGCGCAAACGGATTGGCCACCCGCAACCCCGTATCGAACCCGCGCTTCTCCGCCGCCTCGATCGCCTCTTCGGACGTCCCCAGCCTGCGGCATTCCTCCGCGAAGGCCCGCGCGCCCTCATTCTGAGCCGCCACCTTCAGCGCCAGCGGATGGTCCGGCGCAATCGCCACGAAGCTCATCCCGAACAGCGTATCCGGCCGCGTCGTGAACACCTCGACCGAATCCAGATCCGCGTCGAACCCCTCCGGCGGCGCATGAAGCGTAAACCGAACCCGCGCCCCCTCGGACCGCCCGATCCACCGCTCCTGCATGATCCTTACCCTCTCCGGCCAGCGGTCCAGCGTGGACAGGCTCTCCAGCAGAGGCTCGGCAAACTTCGTGATCGACAAAAACCACTGCGAGAGTTTCTTCTTCTCGATCAGCGCCCCTGAACGCCAGCCGCGCCCGTCCACCACCTGCTCATTCGCCAGAACCGTCTCATCCACCGGATCCCAGTTGACCGACGATTCCCGCCGCTCCACCAGCCCCGCCCGCATCATGTCCAGAAACAGCTTCTGCTGCTGCCCGTAATACTCCGGCAGGCACGTCGCGATCTCCCGCTCCCAGTCGAGCGAGAACCCAAGCTGCTGCAACGTCCCGCGCATCGTGGCGATGTTCTCCATCGTCCACGCACCCGGATGCACGCCCCGCTCCCGCGCCGCATTCTCCGCCGGCAGACCGAACGCATCCCACCCCATCGGATGCATGACGCTGAACCCCTGCGCCCGCTTGTAGCGCGCCACCACATCGCCCAGCGTGTAATTCCGCACATGCCCCATGTGAAGCTGCCCCGAAGGATACGGAAACATCTCCAACACATAATATTTCGGCGTGCCTTCAGGCGGCACGTCCGGCGCCGCGAAAGCACGCAACTTCGCCCACTCCGCCTGCCAACGCGGCTCGGCCACGCGAAAATCATAAGTCACGGGGCCGGTCTCAGTCATAATCGAGCCAATATCCTGCTAAAACGAATCTCAGTTGTCGCGATCGCCATTCTCGGCACGAAGCTGCCGCGCCCGCGCCAGAATCCGTGTCGTGATGTCAGACGTCGTCGTCCCGGAAACCGGCGTATCCACCCATTCCCCATCCTGCCGAACCTGACGAAACACCGAAACGCGCAGCGCATCCGAACGCAACCGACGGTCCAGCACATACGCCGCGATCTTGAACCGCTCGTCATGCGATGCCGGCGGCTGATACCAGTCCGTCAGAATCACCCCGCCCACCGCATCGGCCGATGCAAACGGCATGAAAGACAGCGTATCGAGCGCCCCGCGCCACAGATAGGCATTCACCCCGCCCTGCAACTGATCGTCCCCCCCCGTCGCCCCACGGTCCTCACCCATCAGATGATTTTGCGGCCGCGAGAGGCTGTCCGGCGAACGCCCGCCGGAACACGCCACCAGCACACCGGCGGCGAGAAGGGAGGCCCCAAACCGCGCGGAACGCGGAAAACGGGAGAGAGAGGTCTGTCGCAAGCGAGAAATCATGGCATTCCTGTCGGCCGATCGGCGTGCAGCACCGGGGCGCCCCGGCAGAAGCGCCCCCACACGGGGGTCGGCGGTCTTCTTATCCCGGCAACACACAATCGCCAAGCATCCCGGCACCCGCCACTCCGGCTCAGCCAGCCCGCAGACCAGCCTTTTTCAACTTTGCCTCAAGCATCTTCAGATCACCCGCCGTCAGATGCGGATGATGCGCCACGATCTGCGCCACCGTAATGCCCGGCTGCAACCGCTCAAGCTGATCACGCAGAACCGCGATCTCCTTCTCGTCTCCGCCATCGGACAACGCCGCCAGGCAATAGATCAGCGAGAGGGACTGCCGCGGATACAGCCCCGTCAGGGACCGCCCCAGAACCAGCGCCCCTTCAGTCCGCCCGCATAGCAGATCCGTTAACAGACACACCGGATCGGCCAGCGTATTGAGCGGATGCCCCGTGCGCATCGCATTGAACATATCCAGCCGCGCCAGCGCCCCCGCCTTGTCTCCCTCCAGCAAACCCTGAAGGATCAGCGTCGTATCGCCCAGCACAGACCCAACCAGCGACGTCTGGCCGCCGATCGCATAAGCGCGATACTCCTCCACGATTGCCCGCGCCCGCGGCAGGTTGCCCGGTAGCAACGTCAGCGCCCGCGCCAGCAACAGATTCCCAAGCGGGCTTTCCGGCAGATACCCGACACAGATCTGCGCCGCCTCCACCGCTTGCTGAATCAGCGCGACATAATCCTGATCCCACTCCTCGAAAGCCCGCAGAATGTACAGAATACCCTTGGCGAACCAGATCAGCGGCTGATCCCGGTCCAGTTCCTCGGCCCGCTCCAGCAACGCCGCCGCTTCCCCCATGGCGGACCGGTCCCGCCGCAACAGGAACAGCGTCGCCCGCAGGGAAAGCCCCAGCGCGGACAAATCCTTCGCCGGGCGATGCGCCACACGCCGCGCCTCCAGCAGGAACAGCGCCCACTCAACTTCGGACGCAATCCGCGCCACCAGCGCCTCGCGCTCGTTCACATCCTCCGGCACATCATGCCGCGCCGCCCAGACGATGGACCCGATCCCCGTCGAACCCGTCCCGATCCCCTGCCGCAAGTCCACGACGCGAATCACCAGCCGCGCCATCGTCCTGTCGTCGCCAGCACGCGGCCCCGGCGCACGCAACACGCCGCTCAGTGCGTAATCCGCCCCCAGCCGCTGCCGCATCGCATTCGGATCGCGCAACTCCGGCGCCAGCTCACCATCCGGCGGCGTCAGGATGTTGAACGTGTTCAGCTTGACCAGCGAGATGTCCAGCGTGTCGAACATCTCACGCGCCAGCGCCGTGTTCCCCGCCACATCATCCTGCACCGTCATCGGCACCACGAACAGGCTCGCCACACGCCGCGTCGCCTGCTGCCCGCGCGCCGGCACCAGAGGCGCCCCCGCCAGCATCAGATCCACCGTCGGCGCCACAGGCTGGGTCTTGGGCTGCGTCGGATACTGAACCGTATCCGGATCGGACCGCCCACGCCGCAACGCATCGATCAGGGACATCGTCTCCTGCCCGGGCTTCCGGTTCGCCCGCGTCTCGAACGCCAGCAGGCACTGCTCCGCCGTCGCCAGCCCCTGATTATAATCCCCGCGCTGCATCGCCGCCTGCAACCGCGCACGCCACCCCGCCTCGTTCAGATCATCGATCCGCAGCAGACGCTCAGCCGCATCCAGAATCGCATCCGGGTCCGTCTGTTCCCGAAGGATACTCTCAATCACCGCCTGGATATGCCGCGACAGCCGCTCCCGCTGCTCGTTCAGCCACACGTCGAATGCCGGGTCGATGCCGTTCAGCTCGTTCAGTAACGTATCGCTCACCGGGGGCGCCTGATGCAGCGAACGCGCCGTCGCCGTCAGCACCCGCTCCGCATCCACGGACGTCAACGCCGGTTTCAACGCCAGCGCATGGCGCTGCACGTCGATCACATCCACACCCAGCGGGCTCAATGCATCCGACAGACGATGAATCTCCTGCCGCAGGGACGCCCGCGCCAGATCCTCCGGCCGGCGGCTCCACAACAACTCGGACAGCCGGGACCGCAACACGGGCTTGCGATCGGACATCGCCAAAATCGCCAGCAATCCCCGTGTCTTGCTGCCGATCGGCAGCACGCTCTCACCGGAGAGGCTGGTCGCCTCCATTCGGCCCAGCAGCTTCAGGCGCAGCAATGTCGCCTCGGTTTTCGGCAAACCGTGCCCACCCAGGTCGAGCATACTAGCCTCCCACCGTCATACGTACATGCTGCCGTGCCAGACAGCCTCCCTCATATCCTCCATGCTCGCCCTCTCCCACGACCCAATACTGTTTCACCCCGCATACTCTCTCAAATAGCGGGAGACGTTGCGAAAACAGACCAGATAGACGCTTCTCTGCCACGAATACGACCTTAACCGAAGTTATCGAACGAACGCGGGCTCTTTCGCGGGTGACGGGATTGCTTGCGAAGAACGAACGAACACATGAATATCATGCTCATGATGCAATTAACGATCGATGTCCAGTCCGAAGACACGCCAAATCTGCCTTCCAACCCCCTTCCGTGAAACTTCATCAGCGCACCGCAGCGCTTGCCGCAATCCCGCCCTTCCGATATAGCTCTGAGGGTGTGTCCGCGTAGCTCAGCCGGATAGAGCACAGGATTCCTAAGCTGAATTGGGCGTCGTGACGGGAAACCCCACGGCGGATCCGCTCAAATTCGGGGAACGCTCGGACGGCCCTCGCCGTCTTGCCAATCCCGAGCCAAGCCCGAAACCCGCTTTCGGGAAGGTGTAGAGACTGAACGGGTGGCGCCTACAGGTCCGAAAAGACCCATGGCGAAGAGACAGTCCAGACCACGAACGCCCTTCCTGCAACGGAAGCGCGGCGGCGAAAGCCGAAGTGGTATGAATCCTGGGGCCGTGGGTTCGAATCCCGCCGCGGACACCACCACACACAGCACACTCATACAGATCCGAAACGCCACGCGCTCGACCCGAGACATTATGCGAAGCCGACGTTCTGGTCATGCACCGGGCATCATACAGGCTGACAGAGCGGTCTCCACCGCATGGCAACGAAGCCGATCACGCCAAGATCGTCCTCAGTGTCCCGCCGTCCCCGAAAAAACATTCATCACCACAACCCCCGCCACAATCAGCCCCATGCCCAGAATCGCAGCCCCATCCAGACGCTGCCCCTGAAACAGCCACGCCACCCCCGAAATCAGCAGAACCCCCACACCTGACCAGATCGCATACACAACCCCGGTCGGCAGATCACGCAACGTCAGGGACAGGCAGTAAAACGCCACCCCATACCCACACACCACGATCACACCCGGCACCAGCCGGGTCAGCCCGTTGGACGACTTCAGGAAAGACGTCGCCAAAGTCTCGGCCACAATCGCGATCGCCAGATAAACATACGCCATACCTCTCCTGAAACCCTCTCCGCGCCACCACGTCAATTCCCCTGAACCCACCGCAGGAGAACAGTCATGGCCAGTGGTTGGGCGCCAGACGGCGCCGTGCAGGACCAGATCGACGATACCGTGGCAGACGCCGTCAAACGCGCCCGCGCCCATATCCCGAAGGGCGAGGCCGCCACTCAGTGTCTCGAATGCGGGGAAGATATCCCCGAACCCCGCCGCCGCGCCCTCCCGGGCGTCAAGCTTTGCGTGGACTGCCAGTCGGAACGGGACAATCGCCCCGTCGCAAACGGTATCAACCGTCGCGGAAACAAGGACAGTCAGTTACGATAACCGCAACCCCGTCCAACGCATTATTGTAGGATATTCAAAGGCGAAGGCCGGGAGCGGGGGGTGGGGGGGGTGCTCAACCGGCCTTCTAACCGAGAGTGGAGGTGGGATTCACGCTCTCGGCTGGGGGCGATGTAGCCAATACGAACGGGTCTGTCACGGGGTTAATTTCAAAAATCTGAATTTTCTTGAAAATGAAGGCCGGGAGCGCGCCCACGCTCAACCGGCCTCCTGGCTGAAGAAGCCCCCTTCTTCAGCCAAAACCGGCTCTAAACTAATCTTTCCGGGCTGTCATCCGCCATCGACCACATCCCTGACCGAATCTATGCATCCCTCCCCGAATCACATCCCCTCGCCTATCCTCCCCCTCTCTTCACAAAACCGCGATTCTCCTCCGAGGCCCCCCATGTGCGGTCGCTACGCCAACGCCCTCTCCACCGAAACCATGCGCGCCTTCTTCCAGACCGCCCCCCGAAGTCCCAAATGGCTCGAATCCTGGAACGTCGCCCCAACCCAGCCCGCCCCCGTCATCATCCACCCCCCGGAATCCGGCCAACGCCAGCTCAGCCTGATGCGCTGGGGCCTCGTCCCCTCCTGGGCGAAGGACATGACCCGCGCCCCCATCAACGCCCGCGCCGAAACCGTGGCCGAAAACGGCATGTTCCGCGCGCCCTTCCGCTCCCGCCGGTGCCTCGTCCCCGCCACCGCCTGGTACGAATGGCGCCGCCAGGGCCGCACGAAGCAGCCCTACGCCTTTGCCCGCAGAGACAGCCGCCCCCTCGCCCTCGCCGGTATCTGGGATCTATGGGGCCTGGACGGAGACGTCCTGCGCAGCTTCGCCATAATCACCACCGCAGCCACCCCCACAGCCCGCACGATCCACGACCGCATGCCCGTCACCATTGAACCGGAACATTTCGAGACATGGCTGACAGCCCCACCCGCCATCGCCGCTTCCCTCCTGTGTCCACCTGCCGAACGCACACTGCGCGTCTGGTCCGTCGGCACACGGGTCAACAGCCCCGCCACCAACGGCCCAGGCCTCCTCGCCCCGCTTACGGCGCCCGGCGCGTCAGATATCTGATCTCCCGCAGCCTGATCCCAAGGCTCTCTACAGCTGCCGCGAACTTCTTGTAATGCGGCGTCTCCAGATGCGCGTCGAACGCCGCACGATCCTTGTAAACCTCATACAAAATCACCGTATCGGCCTGATCCTGCGGCGTCAGCGCATCGAACACCTCGCACCCCGGCTCATCCGCTACCGACCGCTCCGAATCGTAGGCACAGATCTCCAGAAACTTCTGGTGCGTCTCCGCCGTCGTCTCGAACTCGGCCAGAATCGTCAGTTGTCCCGCCATGTCGCGGTCTCCTTTCCCAAAAAAATCACCAACGCCCACCAAAACACCAAACCCGCCCCACCGTTGCGCAAATCCCGATTGACGCCCCCCCGGAAACGCTGTCAGAACGATCCCGTCGATCAAGGGAGAGACTGGTAACGGACGCCCGTCCCGCACCGGCGCCGAAGGAGCAACCGCCCCGGAAACTCTCAGGCCAAAGGACCTTCATCGGCTCGAACTTCTGGAGAGAGGCGCATCCGATGCGTCCGCCGACGGGATAGCGATCTCAGGCAAACGGACAGAAGGGGCAAGACGTCCAGCAGGAAACAGTCATGCCCGATTCCAACACGCTCCACACAACACCCCTGCACGCCCTGAACCGCGAACTCGGCGCGAAAATGGTCCCGTTCGCAGGTTACGAAATGCCGCTGCAATACAAGGCCGGTCTCATGGCCGAACATCTGCACACCCGCAGCAAGGCAGGCCTGTTCGACGTCTCCCACATGGGCCAGCTCCGCATCACCACGAAATCCGGCACCACGCGGGACGCCGCCCTTGCCCTCGAATCCCTCATCCCCGCCGATTACGCAGGCCTCGCCCCCGGCCGCCAGCGCTATGGCCTGCTCACGAACGAACACGGCGGCATCCGGGACGACCTGATGGTCGCCAACCTGAACGATCACCTGTTCGTCGTCGTCAACGCCTCCTGCAAACATCAGGACGCGGACCATATTGAAGCCACGATCGGCGACCGCGTCACCATCGAACGCCTGTTCGATCGCGCCCTCCTCGCCCTGCAAGGCCCACAGGCCGCCGCCGTCATCGCCCCCCTCTGCCCGCAAACCACCTCCATGCGCTTCATGGACGTGATCGAGGCCGAAATCGCAGGCATCCCCGCCACCATCTCCCGCTCGGGCTATACCGGCGAGGACGGCTTCGAAATCGGCCTCCCCGCGGAACATGCCGAAACCGTCGCCCGCACCCTGCTCGAAAACCCGGACGTCCTCCCCATCGGCCTCGGTGCCCGCGATTCCCTCCGCCTCGAAGCCGGCCTCTGCCTCTACGGGAACGACCTCGACACCACCACTACCCCCATCGAAGCCTCCCTCGGCTGGGCCATCCAGAAAGCACGCCGCGAAGGCGGCAGTCGCGCAGGCGGCTATCCCGGCGCGGATATCGTCCTGGAACAGGCCCGCACCGGCACCACACGCCAGCGCGTCGGCCTCTCCCCCACCGGGCGCGCCCCCATCCGCCAGGGCGCGAAACTCTATGCCGACGAAGCCGGAACCACGCCCGTCGGCACCGTCACCTCCGGCGCATTCGGCCCCAGCGTGAACGCCCCCGTCGCAATGGGCTATATAGCACCCGCCCACGCAACGCCGGGAACCACCCTCTTCGCGGAGCTGCGCGGCAAACTCATCCCCGTGACGGTCGCGGCCATGCCGTTCGTCACGCCGGGCTTCAAACGCTGAAACCTCCAGTCAGGAAACACACGGTATGACCATCTATTACAGCAAATCCCACGAATGGATCCGTATCGAAGGCGATGTCGCCACCGTCGGCATCACCGCCCACGCGGCCGAGGAACTCGGCGAACTGGTCTTCGCGGAAGCCAAGGATGCCGGCCTCGAGGTGAAGCAGGGCGAACCCGCCGCCGTCGTCGAATCCGTGAAAGCCGCATCGGACATCTACGCCCCGATCGACGGCGCCATCGCAGGTTTCAACGAAAAACTGTCGGACGAGCCCACCCTCATCGGGTCAGACCCGGAAGGCGAAGGCTGGATCTACAAGCTCCGCGTCACCCCCGGCGAAGCCCTCCAGAACCAGCTCAACACCCTCATGACGGCAGACGCCTACAAGGCCCAGCTCTAACGAAAAACCCCGAAGGTTCCGGGTCGCCAGCCGAACCTTCGGGCACTTCCAAGACCGCCCCGCTCAACAACACCCCCGCCCCAAACCAAGCCCGCTTCGGAGACTTCCCCTCGTGAGCAACGCCCCGATCTGGCCCAGCGCCACCCCCGATCACTTCGCCTCCCGCCATATCGGCCCGCGTGAAGCCGAGATCGCGGCCATGCTGCACGATATCGGAACCGACTCCATCGACGCCCTGATGGCACAGACCGTCCCCGCCTCGATCCTGGATACCCGCCCAGCCGGCCTTGGCGAAGGCCTCAGCGAACAGCAGGCCCTCGCCCGCCTCGCCGAAATCGCCGCACGCAACCGCGTCATGACCTCCATGATCGGCCAGGGCTATCACGACACCGTCCTCCCCCCCGTCATCCAGCGCAACATCCTCGAAAACCCCGCCTGGTACACGGCCTACACGCCCTACCAGCCCGAAATCAGCCAGGGCCGCCTCGAAGCCCTGCTGAACTTCCAGACACTGGTAAAAGACCTCACCGGGCTGGACATCGCCAACGCCTCCCTGCTGGACGAAGCCACCGCCTGCGCCGAAGCGATGGCCCTCGCCCAGCGCGTCGGCAAATCGAAATCAACCACCTTCTTCGTCGATGCGGACACCCACCCCCAGACCATCGCCGTCCTGAAAACCCGCGCCGAACCGCTGGGCTGGACCATCACCACCGGCACCCCGGAAACGGACCTCAACCCGGCGGACGTCTTCGGCGCCCTCTTCTCCTACCCCGCCAGCTCCGGCGAAATCCGCGATCCCCGCGCCCTCATCGCCGCCCTGCACGAACACGGCGCCATCGCCGCCCTCACCTGCGATCCCCTCGCCCTCACCCTGCTCGCCTCTCCCGGCAGCCTCGGCGCGGATATCGCCATCGGCTCCCTGCAACGCTACGGCGTGCCGATGGGCTTCGGCGGCCCGCACGCGGGCTTCATGGCCGTCCGGGACGCCTACAAGCGTCACCTTCCCGGTCGCCTCGTCGGCGTCTCCAGGGACAGCCGCGGCAACCCGGCCTACCGCCTCGCCCTGCAAACCCGCGAACAGCACATCCGCCGCGAAAAGGCCACGTCCAACATCTGCACCGCGCAGGTGCTCCTCGCCGTCATCGCCTCCATGTATGCGGTCTATCACGGCCCCGAAGGCCTTCAGGCCATCGCTCGCCGCACCCACCGCATGGCCACCATCCTCGCACGCGGCCTGCACAAACTCGCCGTCCGGGTCGAGACGAAAACCTTCTTCGACACCATCACCATCCACGCAGGCGATTCCGCCCCCCTCGTGCTGGAACGCGCCCGCACCGCCGGAATCAATCTGCGTGACGCAGGCGCCGGCCGCATCGGCATCGCCTGCGACGAAACCACCACGCCGGACACCATCCGCGCCCTCTGGCGCTGCGTCTGCCCCGATCAGGTCCGCCTCGACGCCGTCGAACGCGAGATGGACGCCACCGACACCATTCCGGAATCCCTGCACCGCACCGGGGCTTTCCTGAACGCCCCCGTCTTTCAGACGCACCGCTCGGAAACGGACCTGCTGCGTTACATGCGTCGCCTGTCGGATATGGACCTGGCGCTGGATCGCACCATGATCCCGCTCGGCTCCTGCACCATGAAGCTCAACGCCACCGCCGAGATGATCCCCATCACCTGGCCCGGCTTCTCGAAAATGCACCCCTTCGCCCCGGCGGATCAGACCAAGGGCTACACCGAACTCTTCACCCTGCTCGAACGCGCCCTCTGCGCCATCAGCGGCTACGATGCCGTCTCCCTCCAGCCGAACTCCGGCGCACAGGGTGAATACGCAGGCCTCCTCGCCATCCGCGCCTACCATCGCGCCCGTGGCGAGGCACAACGTGACATCTGCCTCATCCCCGCCTCCGCCCACGGCACCAACCCAGCCTCCGCACAAATGGTCGGAATGCGCGTCGTCGTCGTCGGCTGCGACCAGAACGGCAACGTGGACGTGGCGGACCTCCGCGAAAAACTCACACAATACGCCGCCCACATCGCCGCCATCATGATCACCTACCCCTCCACCCACGGCGTGTTCGAGGAACAGGTCCGCGAAATCTGTGATCTCGTCCACGAAGCCGGTGGTCAGGTCTATCTCGACGGCGCCAACATGAACGCACAGGTCGGCCTCGCCCGCCCCGGCCAGTACGGCGCGGACGTCTCACACTTCAACCTGCACAAGACGTTCTGCATCCCCCACGGCGGCGGCGGCCCCGGCATGGGTCCGATCGGCGTCGGCAAACACCTCGCCCCCTACCTCCCCGGCCGCCCGGAACAGGGGCAGGACCACGCCGTCTCCGCCGCCCCCTACGGCTCGGCCTCCATCCTCCCCATCTCCCTGGCCTACATCCTGATGATGGGCGACGAAGGCCTGAAAAATGCCACCGAAATCGCCATTCTCAACGCCAACTACATCGCCCACCGGCTCGAACCGCACTACCCCGTGCTCTATCGCGGCGCGCAGGGCCGCACCGCTCACGAATGCATCGTGGACCTGCGCCCCATCAAGGACGCCACCGGCGTCTCCGTGGACGATATCGCCAAACGCCTCATCGACCACGGCTTCCACGCCCCCACCGTCAGCTTCCCCGTCGCCGGCACCTTCATGATCGAACCCACGGAATCGGAAAACAAGCGCGAGCTGGACCGCTTTTGCGACGCCATGATCGCCATCCGCGAGGAAATCCGCATCATCGAACGGCAGGACATCACCGTGGAAGACAGCCCCCTCCGCCACGCCCCCCACACCGCGGCGGACCTCACCAGCACGGACTGGACCCGGAAATACGACCGCGCCACCGCCGTCTTCCCCGCCGGCCAGACGGACGCCGTCAAATACTGGTCCCCCGTCAACCGGCTCGACAACGCCTGGGGAGACCGCAACCTCGTCTGCTCCTGCCCCGATATCTCGGCCTATACCGAAGCCGCCGAATGACGGCTTCACCATAATTTGCACGGAATCGGGAACGTTCCCCATAGAACCGCCGTTAGGAAACCGAATCGGTCCCCATCATCAGGAGGCCGCGCTCCCGCCGTGACCGGGCGCGCGGAAACAGCAAAGACGGCATGACAGAAGACGCGCCCAATACCACCCCGGATCTCCGTCGCCCCCAGCCCGGCGGCAAACCGGACGGCACACCGGACGCGCACACCAACCAGCGCCGCTACACGGAAAGCGGAGAGACCACCTCGAAAGAATATCTCCGCCGCTCGGACGAAATCTTCTTCGCCGCCGTCGAAACCACCCGCATGCCCATGATCGTCACCGATCCGCATACGCCCGACAACCAGATCATCTTCGCCAACCGCGCCTTCCTCGCCATGACCGGCTATCGCCCGGAAGATATCGTCGGCACCAACTGCCGCTTTCTGCAAGGCCCGGGAACGGACCCGGAAACCGTCACCGCCATCCGCAACGCCATCGCCAGCCGCTCGGAAATCGCCACCGAAATCCTCAACTACCGCAAGAACGGCTCCAGCTTCTGGAACGCCCTCTTCATCTCCCCGGTCTACGATCAAAACGGGGATCTGCTCTATTTCTTCGGCTCACAGCTCGACGTCTCCCGCCGCCGCGACGCGGAAGACGCCCTCCGTCAGGCCCAGAAAATGGAAGCCCTCGGCCAGCTCACTGGCGGTATCGCGCACGACTTCAACAACCTGCTCCAGGTCATGACAGGCTATCACGAACTCAGCATCCAGGCCATCGAACGCGGCCGGATGGACCCGGACCGGATGCTCCGCAACCTCCGCGCCGCGCACGATGCCGCAACCCGCGCCGCAACCCTCACGCAGCAACTCCTCTCCTTCGCCCGCAAGCAACGCCTCGAAGGCCGCGCCCTCAACCTCAACGAAACCCTCTCCGGCATGACGGAAGTCATCGAGCGCACCCTCGGGCCAGATACCCTACTCACCCTCACGCTGGACCGGAACCTCCCCAACGCCCGGCTGGACCCGAGCCAGTGCGAGGTCGCCCTCCTCAACATCGTCATCAACGCGCGGGACGCCCTGATCAACCGTCCCCTCAAAAGCGTCACCATCGAAACCAGCGCCCTCACCCTCACGCAAACCAGCCCGACGGACCATCAAGCCATCGCCCCCGGCCGCTATGCCGCCATCCGCATCATCGATACCGGCTGCGGCATGCCGGAAGATATCCGTCACCGCGTGCTGGACCCGTTCTTCACCACCAAGGAAGAAGGCCGTGGCACCGGCCTCGGCCTCTCGATGGTCTATGGCTTCGTCAAACAGTCCGGCGGCAGCATCCGGATCGCGTCCCGGCTCGACGAAGGCACGACCATCGAACTGCTGTTCCCCGTCCATGACGATCAGAAACAGCACCCCGCCGCCCTCGGCAACGCCCTGTCGGAACTCAACGGCACCGAAACCATCCTCATCGTGGAAGACCGGGAAGACGTCGCCGATCTCGCACAGGCCTTCCTGGACGATTTCGGCTACACCACCCTCCGCGCCGAACACGCCCGCGCCGCGCTGGATATCCTCCACGCCCGTCAGGACATAGACCTGCTCTTCACGGATCTCGTCATGCCCGGCACCATGAACGGCGTCATGCTCGCCCGCGAAGCCCGCACCCTGCGCCCCGGAATCCGCTGCCTCCTCACCACGGGCTACGCCGAAACCTCCCTTGAACACACGGATACCGGCACCGCCGAATTCGACATCATCGGCAAACCCTACCGCAAACAGGATCTCGGCCGAAAAATCCGCTACATCCTCAACGAAGCCGCCAGTAGCCCATAAACAAAACCAGCTTCTGAAACGCGGCGGTTCTGGTGTTCTTTCAAAAAAGAACCAGAAAACTCTCATTCGATTATCTCGTCGAATGCCCGATGACAGAAACCAGAACCCGATCGGGCGCCAATATCCCAGCCTCAACGCACCCGCGTTGACGCCACCCTCCATCCCCCGTAAAAGCCCGCCTTCCAAACCCAAAACCTGATCGAGGCGCAGCCCTGCTCAGCGCCGGAGGCTCGCCCGACCATGCCCGAAACATTCGCCGCCCTCGCCCTCAAGCCAACCCTGCTCAACGCACTGGCCGAGGAAGGCTACACCAAACCAACTCCCATCCAGGCCCAATCAATCCCCATGCTGATGGAAGGCCGGGACCTGCTGGGCATGGCACAGACCGGCACCGGAAAAACCGCCGCCTTCGCGCTCCCCCTGCTGCACCGCCTCGCCGATGACCCGCGGCCCACCCCCAAGGGCGGCGCCCGCGTCCTGGTCCTCGCCCCCACGCGCGAACTCGTCTCCCAGATCGCGGACGGCTTCGAAAACTTTGGCCGCCATCAGGAACTCCGCGTCACCACGATCTTCGGCGGCGTCAGCCAGATGCACCAGATCAACGCCCTCGAACACGGCGTGGACATCATCGTCGCCACCCCGGGCCGGCTGCTGGACCTCATCACCCAGAACCACTGCGACCTGTCGCAACTCGAAGCCCTCGTGCTCGACGAAGCGGACCAGATGCTCGACATGGGCTTCGCCAAACCGATCGAACGCATCGTCGCCTCCCTCCCGGAAGACCGGCACACCCTGCTCTTCTCGGCCACCATGCCGAAATCCATCGTCGCACTGGCCGAAAGCCTCCTGCGTGACCCGGCAACAGTCGAAATCACCCCACCCTCCACCACCGTGGACCGGATCGAGCAATCCGTCATGTTCGTCGATGCCGCGAACAAGAAAGCCGCCCTGCTCGACCTCCTGAAAACCCCCGGAATCGGTCAGGCCGTCGTCTTCACCCTGCAAAAGAACATCGCCAACGAGGTCTGCGCCTTCATCACCGAAGCCGGCATCACCGCCGAAGCCCTGCACGGCAACAAGTCCCAGGGCCAGCGGGAACGCGCGCTGGATGCTTTCCGCAACGGCACCGCACAGGTCCTCGTCGCCACGGATATCGCCGCCCGTGGTATCGACGTCGATACCGTCACCCACGTCTTCAACCACGACCTGCCCAGCCTCCCGGAAAGCTACGTCCATCGCATCGGCCGCACCGGCCGCGCAGGCCGCACCGGCCTCGCCGTCACCCTCTGCGATGCCGAACAGCGCGCCTGGCTGCATGACGTGGAACGCGAAATCGGCCGCCCCCTGACCGTCCACACCGATCACCAATGGCACTCGGAAGACGCCCGAAACTCCACCATGCGCGCGCCCGTCCTCGGCGGCGGCCCGGTCAAACAGGTCAAGCCGCAGAAAATCCGCGAACGCAAAATCTGGACCGAGGAAGAAAAACAGGCTGCCCGCGCCGCCGCCGGAAAAGCCTGATCACCCCACCCCTGTCCGGGCCTTCCCCCTACCCGGACAGCACCATCCTACTGCACCACATCCACCCACTCCGCCCCCGTCAGCTCCCCCAGCCGCTCCGGCGTCAGAATCACCGAGGCATTCACAGCCCCCGCCGCCGGAATCACCGTCTCGAACGCCCGCAGCCCCACATCGCAATACACCGGCAGAACCTCAGGCAACCCGAACGGGCACACCCCACCCACCGGATGAGACGTCCGCGCCATCACTGTCTCCGCATCCAGAAACCGGGGTTTCCCTCCCAGAGCCGCCTTCGTGCGCTTGTTGTCCAGCCGACCCGTCCCCGGCAACACCACCAGCACAACCCGTTCCCCAACCTGCACGCACAACGTCTTCGCAATCTGCCCCGGCGCCACACCATGCACCGAAGCCGCTTCCTCCACAGTCGCCGTGCTTTCCTTGCCGGAAACAATCTCCAGATCAGGCGCCTTCACAGCCAGCTCGGCACGAACAGAATCCGGACTCACGCAACATCCTCCCACGTCCGCACGTTCACACACTGGCAAACAGGAGGCCAGCATGACCCGCGGCGACAAATCATCCTACACGGACAAGCAGAAGCGTGAAGCGCAACACATCGCGCAAAGCTACGAAACCCGCGGCACTCCCGAAAAGGAGGCCGAACGCCGCGCCTGGGCCACCGTCAACAAACAGGACGGCGGCGGCAAGAAAAGCGGCTCCGGCCGAAAATCCCCGAAATCCTGACCCCTTTTCAGAACAGCACCAACCCTACGAACCCACCTCCCAGCACCATCCCCCACAAACACCCCAGCACCACCCGCCGCCAGACCATCGTCCGCGCCAAAAGCCGCATCAACGGATCGGGCTTTCCCCCCTCACGCCCCTCCATACGATACCGACCCTCCCCCTCGCTCACCCCCACCTCCGACAGTATCTTCTTCCGAAACCCTACCAGATCCCCCTCCCGATAAAGCCGCCGCCCTCGCACCAAAACCGATGGCGGCCCACTCCGCACCATCCGCAACGCCATCAAACCCCCACGCCCGATCCCCAGAAACGCACACGCCTCCGGCCCGGACAGCAAAACCTTGCGCGGAAACAGAACCGCCCCATCCAGACGCCCGACCGATCCATCCATCTCCGAAATCCCCTTTCATCCCATCCCTAACGCCAGAAGCCACCCCCGGATCAAAACTCCACGCCCCGCTGCGTCTTCACACCGGCTTTGAAGTGATGCTTTACCAGCGTCATCTCCGTCACCAGATCCGCCGCCTCGATCAACCCCGGCTTCGCATTGCGCCCCGTCACCCACACATGCTGCATCGCCGGGCGGCCCGCCACCCCCTCCAGAACGCGCTCCAGAGACAGATAATCATACCGCAACGCAATGTTCAGCTCGTCCAGAACCACCAGCGCCACATCCTCGCGCCCCAACGCCTCAAGCGCCACACCCCACGCCCGCTCACACGCCGCCACATCCCGCGCCCGGTCCTGCGTCTCCCACGTAAATCCCTCCCCCAGCGAATGCCATTCCACCAGATCCCCAAACCGCTCCAGCGCTCCACGCTCCCCAGTCTCCCAGGCCCCCTTGATGAACTGCACCACCACCACCCGCTTGCCATAGCCCAGCATCCGCAACGCCAGCCCGAACGCCGCCGTCGATTTCCCTTTCCCCGGCCCCGTATGAACCCCCAGCAACCCCTTCTCGACCGATTTCTCCTCCACCTCCCGGTCCTGAACCTCCTTCCGACGCGCCATCTTCATCCGATGCCGCTCCGCCTCGTTCACATCACTCACGCCGTTCTCTCCGCAATCACATGAAAAAAACTGCCACTCACCAGACCACGCCGCCCCCCCGCAGCACCGATCTCCTCCCCCATTCCATCCCGCAACAGTGCGAAAGGCAAATCTCCCCCATGCTCAACTTCCGTCGCATAATGAAACTCATGCCCCCGCCAGACCACCCCACTCTCACACAACACCGCATGACGATACCCCAGATGCAATCGCCGCGACGCGAAAGACGTCACATGCCCCAGCAACCCCGCCATCCGATGCGAAACGCCATCCCCATCCACCAGCGCCTCCCCCAGCACCATATACCCCCCACACTCCCCATGCACCGGCCGCTCCCGCGCAAATCCCCGCACCCCCCCCAGAAACCCCTCATTCCCAGCCAGCCGCCCCGCATGAAGCTCCGGATACCCCCCCGGCAGCCAGCACGCATCACATCCCTCACCCGGCCCCTCATCCGCTAAAGGCGAAAACGGCACGATCTCCGCCCCCGCCGCACGCCACCCCGCCACCAGATGCGGATACAGAAACGAAAACGCATCATCTTGCGCCACCGCGATCCGCTGCCCCGGAGGCCGAACCCACGTTCCACCCCCACCTCGGACATCCAGATCCCCCGCCACCCTCAAAATCGCATCCACATCCAAAGACGCCTCCCCCACCTCCGCCAACTGCTCCCAGAACCCGGACAAATCCCCCTCCCGCGCCTGCACCAGCCCCAGATGCCGCTCCGGCAACGCCAGCTCCACCGATCGCCGCACCCCCCCCAGAACCGGAACCCCCGCCGCCTCCAAAGCCCCCCGCACCATCGAAAGATGCCGGTCCGACGCCACACGGTTCAAAATCACCCCAACCACCCGAACCCCCGCCGCAAACCCCATGAACCCTCGCGCCACCGCCGCCACGGATTGCCCCTGCCCCGAAACATCCAGCACCAGAACCACCGGCACCCCATACCGCCCCGCCAGATCGCTCGCCGCCCCCCGCGCGCCCTCCGGCCCGCTCAACCCGTCAAACAACCCCATCGCCGATTCCACCAGCAGAATCTCCGCCCCCTCAGCGGCCGCCCCCAGCCCCGCATCGAGCTGCTCCCCCCCCATCGCCCAACTGTCCAGATTAAAACTCGCCCGCCCACACACCGCCGCATGAAACGCCGGGTCAATATAATCCGGCCCCGATTTCGCCGCCCCCACCCGAACCCCGCGCCGCCGCAACGCCGCTAGCAACGCCAGCGTCACAACCGTCTTCCCCCCACCGGAACGCGGCGCCGCAATCATCACCCCACGCGTCATCGTCCAACCCCGCAAACCACGCTATACTCCCCATAATGACGGACCAACCCAGCCCACAAAAGCCGCCCCTCCGCCGCGGCTGGACCACCGGAAGCTGCGCCGCCGCCGCCGCCAAGGCCGCATGGGCCGCCTTGCAACACGGCACCTTCCCCGATCCCGTCACCATCCCCCTCCCCCGTCACGGCCGCGCCAGCTTCGCCCTCGCCCAGCACGGCCTCGAACCCACCCACGCCTGGGCCGCCATTGTCAAGGACGCCGGAGACGACCCGGACGTCACCCACGGCGCGCTCATCCGGGCCGACCTCCACCCCCTCCCCAAAGGGCACGGCATCGTCTTCCAGGCCGGAGAAGGCGTCGGTACCGTCACACGCCCCGGCCTCCCCATCCTCCCCGGCGAACCCGCCATCAACCCCGTCCCCCGCGCCATGATCCGCGCCGCCCTCTCCGAAATCACCCCCAACCCGGATGTCCGCATCACCCTCTCCATCCCCAACGGAGAAGAACTCGCGAAACGAACCCTCAACAACCGCCTCGGCATCGTCGGCGGCCTCTCCATCCTCGGCACCACCGGCATCGTCATCCCCTTCTCTTGCGCCGCGTGGATCGACACCATCCACCGCGGCATCGACGTCGCCCGCGCCCTCAACCTCCCCCACATCGTCGGCAGCACCGGAGACGTCTCCGAACGCACCGCCCAATCCACCTTCACCCTGCCAGACACCGCCATGATCGAAATGGGCGATTTCGTCGGCGGCCTGCTCAAATACCTCCGAACGCACCCCGTCCCACGCCTCACCATCGCAGGCGGCCCCGCCAAAATCACCAAACTCGCCCAAGGCCTGCTCGATCTCCACTCAAAACGCGGCACGGCGGACATGCCCACCCTCGCCCAACTCGCCGCAAAACATGGCGCTCCCCCCGAAACATGCACCCAAATCGCCCAATCCCCAACCGTCGCCGAAGCCTTCCTCGCCGCCGCCCCCTTCCCCCTCGCCCCCCTCATCGCCAAACACGCCCTCAGAACCGCCCGCGCCACCCTCCAGCAAGGCGCTCAAGCCCTGGACATCCTCATCGTCACCCGATCCGGCCAGCCCCTCGTTCACATGACAGAAAACAGCCCTTCCCCCTAAAAATCCCCAATCGGAAACCACCCCTGTTTCCCGGCAGAAGAATTCGAAAACAACGCGCAATATTGCCTTCCTCAGGATTTGTGGCAAAGTGCCATTTTTAGAAAGTATTTTATGCCAGACAGAAATTACCCAGCCGATTCATCCAATTCCCAATGGTCAAACCCCGCGCCACCCCTCCGTCAAACACCCGACCTGTCCGCGTCTCCGCCCCCACCGCTCCGGCAATCCCCTGATATATTGTCCTCATCTCACCCCCGATCCTGCGAACGCCCGATATCTCACCGTCGCCCAACGCAGAAACCAGACGTCCCATAAACTCTCTCCAGCTCAGTGAGAGGGGCCGCATGTTCATCGAAAATGAAGAACAGCAAAGAGGGAAAAGTAATCATCTCCATTGGCCGACAGGGAACTCCTGCGTCACGCTGGGAGCGGGTTATGACATGCGCGAACGCAGCGCAACCGAAGTCGAACACGTGCTGCGAGACATAGGCATTGATGCAAGCTCTGCTTCCATGGCCGCTACAGGCGCAGGTCTGCGGGGCCAAAAAGCCAAATAATTTTCAAACAGAAATAAGTATTTGTTAAATATTTCCAAACTACAGCAGGATCAGCTTTTCCGCCTTACGGAACCTCATTACGAAGCCATGGTCCGCAGCGATATTCACCACGACCTGACTCAACTCGAATTCGATGCGCTCGTCTTATTCGTCTATAATCCGGGCGGGGGATGGCCGGGCGTGAGAGCAGCCATCAACAATGAAGACAAAGCCCGCGCTGTCGAGATTATTGAAAGTCAAATCTATTCTAAGGGACATCGCCTGCCCGGCCTGGTCGAACGACGTCACGCAGAAGCAAAACTTCTCCTCGAAGGAGAGTATAAGTGATCCGCCACGCCATTGCCTGCGCCCTCTGCCTCATCCCTGTGGCCGTAGCTGCCGCATCCCCCCGCTACAAGCCCCTCTACAAACCCGAATCCTTCGACAAGATCCTCTCCTACCGCCTCAACACCGTCCTCAACCAGGAACTCGCCAATAGAGGCTGGCTCAACAACCGCCCCATCTACAACCGCCCCATCTACAGAACCGAACGCGTCTCTCCCTGCGTCACAGTCGTCTGGACAACCCCCCCCAACGCATCAGGCCCCCTCCGCCAGAACCTCCTCTATTGGGACAAACTGGTTGATGGAGAACCCAGCAATAACGGCCACTACTACTGGATCGATTTCGTCTACGACAACAACAAACCCAATGGCGAAATCGTTGCCATCCCTTTCAAGGACGACCCAAAGCTGGAATTCGGAGACAAACAGTCGTTGGAGTCCACAACGTACGTCCTCCAGATGACCTGCCAGGGACCGCACCCATGATCCGCCACGCCATTGCCTGCGCCCTCTGCCTCATCCCTGTGGCCGTAGCTGCCGCATCCCCCCGCTACAAGCCCCTCTACAAACCCGAATCCTTCGACAACATCCTCTCCTACCGCCTCAATACCGTCCTCAACAAGGAACTCGCCAATAGAGGCTGGCTCAACAACCGCCCCATCTACAGAACCGAACGCGTCGCCCCCTGCATAACAGCCGTCTGGACAACACCCCCCAACGCATCAGGCCCCCTCCGCCGGGATCTCCTCCATTGGGACAAACTGGTTGACGGAGATCCAAGCGATAATGGCCATTATTACTGGATCGATTTCGTCTACGATAATGCCAAACCCAATGGCGAAATCGTTGCCATCCCCTTCAAGGACGACCCAAAGCTGGAATTCGGATACAAAGACTCTTTGATGGCCACAACAAGCGTTCTGCTCCTGACATGCCAGGGACCACATTCATAACCCCTCCCCCCGAAACCGCCGCCGATACTCCGGATCATAAAGCGCACTCTCCCGAAACTCGCCCTCCCCCAAAGCAGGCCCGATCAGAATAAGCCCCGTCCGCACCACGGAACTCCCCGAAAACGCAGCCACGACCGTTCCCAGCGTCCCCCGCACCACAACCTCATCCGGCCAGCTCGCGCGCGCCACAATCGCCACTGGGCACTCCGCCCCATAAAACGGCAAAACCTCCGCCACCACACGCTCCAGCGCATGAACCGCCAGATGCACCGCGAGCGTCGCCCCCGTCGCCGCGAACGCCGGTAACTTCTCCCCCTCCGGCATCGCCGAAGCCCGCCCGGAAATCCGCGTCAGCACAACACTCTGCACCACCCCCGGCCGCGTCAGTTCCCGCCCCAAAACCGAAGCCGCCGCCGAAAACGCCGGAACCCCCGGCGTCATCGTCCACGGAATCCCCAGACGGTCCAGCCGCCGCACCTGCTCCGCCACCGCCGAATAAATCGCCAGATCCCCCGAATGCAGCCGCGCCACATCCTCCCCAGCCTCAAAGGCCCTGATATACTCTGCCTCGATCCCATCCAGATCGAGAAACGCCGTATCCACCAGCCGCACCCCCTCCGGGCAATGCACCAGCATCTCACGCGGCACGATGGACCCCGCGAACAGACACACCGGGCAAGCCGCCAGCAAATCCCGCCCCCGCAGCGTCAGCAAATCCGCCGCCCCCGGCCCCGCCCCGATAAAATGAACCGTCACGACGCACCCCCACGCGCCACCGCACATGTCACCCCATCCGCCGAAACCCGCGCTCGCACCAAAACCGCCCCCGCTCCCGCCACAGCCAACGCACACCCCTCCGCCACACTCGCAAACCCCACCTCCCGCAACGCCCGCTCCGATCGCGTCGGGCAAATCCCCTGAACTGCCGCAAGGCTTTCCGAATCCACCACCCGAACCTCACACCCCAGAACCCGCGCCGCCATCACAACACCCTCATGCCCAACCCGAAAAAACGGAACCGCCAATACATCCACAGCCTCAACAACCGATCGCACCAGCCTCACGATCGCCTCCCCCCCAACCGCCGCCCCACACCCAACCCCCACCACAATCACAACACCCCCCGAACATACACATACTGCGTCACCACCATCGCCGGACGAAACACCCGCATCCGCCCCACCATGTCCAGCCGATCCACCCCAATCCGCGTCAATCCCCCCCCGAACCGCGCCTGCCAGTCAAACAAAACCGCCTCCCCCTCCAAAGTCACCACATTCGCCACCAGCCGCCCCCCAACCGGCAAACGCCCGAACACCCGCTCCGCCAATCCCGGAACCGTCACCCCACCCCCAACAAAAATCGCATCCGGATCGGGAAAATCCTCAAACCCACCATCCATCTCCCCTACCCGAACCTCCACCCCCGCCACGCCAAACCCCGCCGCATTCCGCAAAATCCGCGCCCCACGACCTGCATCCCGCTCCAACGCCACAACCCGATTGTCCACATGCCGCAACCCCCATTCAACCCCCACCGAACCCGAACCCGCCCCCAGATCCCACAACACCTCCCCCTGACGCGGCGCCAACGCCGAAAGCGTCACAGCCCGAACCTCCCGCTTCGTGATCTGCCCATCATGCTCAAACCACTCATCCGGCACCCCCGCCACCAATGGCATCACCCGCGCCCCCACATCCACCACCACCTCAACCCCCACCACGTTCAACCCCTGCGCCTCCCCCCCCTCAAACTCCCGCACCCTCTCATCCGCCCCACCCAAATCCTCCAGCACCCACAGGCGCGACGCCCCAAACCCCCGCTCCCGCAAAAACCCCGCCACAAGCCCCGGCGTCCCCCCATCGGCCGACAACACCAGAACCCGCGCCCCCGGCTGCAAATGCACCCACAACCGCTCCAGAGGCCGCCCACAGAGCGACACCACCCGAACCCCCTCCCGCGCCCACCCCAGCCGCGCACAGGCCAGCGAAACCGAAGACGGCACCGGCCAGCACACCATCTCCCCCACCGGCACCGACCGCGCCAGCACACCCCCCACCCCATAAAAAAACGGATCGCCAGACGACAGCACCACCCCCGGCCGCCCCCGCCGCGCCAGAACCCGCTCAACCCCCTCCGCAAACGGTCGCGGCCAAACCTCCACCTCCCCCGTCACCACCCCATGCACCATCTCCACATGCCGCGCCCCTCCCATCACCCACGCCGCCGACGCCAGCACCGCCCGCGCCGCCACACTCAACCCCTCGACACCCTCCGCCCCAATCCCGATAACATGCAGCCATGCACCCGCCATCACACCCGCTCCCCATCCTCATCCTCGGCGGCACCACCGAGGCCACGGCCCTCTGCCACGCCCTCGCCCAACGCCCGGACCTCGCCCCCATCCTCTCCCTCGCAGGCGCCACGAAACACCCCCACCTCCCTGAAACCCCCACCCGCATCGGCGGCTTCGGCGGCCCGACCGGCCTCGCCAAATGGCTGCGAACCCACGCCATCACAGCCGTGATCGACGCCACCCACCCCTTCGCCGCCAGGATCTCCCAAAACGCCCACCACGCCTGCACACAGACCAACACCCCCCTCATCCGCCTCGAACGCCCCGCCTGGCCCCAACACCCGCAAGACCGCTGGACCACCACCCAAACCCTCCAAACCGCCGCCCAAATCCTCGCCGAAACCCTGCCCCAGCGCATCCTCCTCACCACAGGCCGCCAAAGCATCGCCCCATTCCGCAGCGCCCCCCAGCACCACTACATCATCCGCTGCATAGACCCGCCCCCCCAGAACGCCCTCCCCCCAAATCACACCCTCCTCCTCGCCAGAGGCCCCTTCACCAAAACCGATGAAGCCGCCCTCCTGCAAATACACGCCATCCAAACACTCGTCACCAAAAATGCAGGCGGACAAACCATGTACGCCAAAATAGAAGCTGCCCAAGACGCCCGAATCCCCATCCTCATGATCGATCGCCCCCCCATGCCGGAAAGCGAAACCGCCCCCGACACCACGGCCCTCCTGCACTGGCTCGATCATACGCTGTCCACCCGCCGCCGCGTATAAACCCAAGGCTCCCCCTCCACCCGCGCCACAACCCGCGTCTCCGCCGTCCCGATCAGCACCAGAGTGCTCATATCCACCAGCTCCGGATCAGCCCGCTGCAAATCCGTCACCACCACCCGCTCCCCAGCCCGTCCAATAGCCCGCGCGAAACACACCACCGTCTCCCCCGGCAAAATCTCCCGCAAAACCCCGAATGCCGCCCCCAGATGCCACGGCCGCGCCCGCGAACGCGGATTATACAGCGCCATCACCAGCCCCGCCTCCGCACTCAGCCGCACCCGCCGCAACACCACATCCCAGGGCTTCAGATTGTCGGACAGCGAAATCGCACAGAAATCCCCCCCCAACGGCGCCCCGATCCGCGCCGCCGCCGCCAGAACCGCGCTCACCCCCGGCACCACCCGCACATCCAGCCCCCGCCACGCCACCGGCCCACCCTCCAAAGCCTCGAAAACCGCGCTCGCCATCCCGAACACCCCGGCATCCCCCCCCGAAACCACCACCACCCGACGTCCAGCCTCAGCCAGCGCCAGAGCATGGCGCGCCCGCTCCAGTTCCTCCCGATTGTCAGAAACATGCCGCACAGCATCAGGAGCCGTCACAGCCCGGTCCACATACGGCCCATACCCCAGCAGATCCGTCGCCTCCGCCAGCACCGCCGAAGCCTCCGGCGTCACCTGCGCCATTGCTCCCGGCCCCAACCCCACAACCGCCAGCCACCCCCCCATCACCGCGCCCCCTTCCGCCCCGGCACCAACACCAGCGAGAAATACGGCGCCACCCCCGCGAATTCCATCAGCCGCACACACCGCTCCCCCGCCTGCGTCCCCCGCTCCACATACACCGCCTCATCCAGCCGCCCCGCCCGCGCCAGAGCCGCCCGCAATTTCGGCAGATTCCGCCCCAGCTTCATCACCACCGCCCCCTCTGTCCCCGCCAGCCGCTCCGCCAGTTCCCTCTCCTCCATCGTCGCCGGCAAAACCGAAAGCACATCATCCCCATGCACCATCGGCACCTGCGCGGCAGACCAGCACCCGCTCATCGCCGCCACCCCCGGCACCACCTCACACCCGAACCGCCCCCGCAACCGGTCGAACACATACATGGCCGAGCCATACAGAAACGGATCGCCCTCACACAGCAGCACCACATCCTCCCCCGCCGCCAGAACCTCCTTCACCCGCCCGGCACACGCATCGTAAAACGCCGCCATATCCACGCCATAAGCCGGATCGCGCACATCCCGCTCTGTCGTGAACGGATACGCGAACCGCAACTCCCGAACCCCCTCCCGCACCACCTCCCCCGCAATCGTCCGCGCATGCCCCATCCGGTCATGCCGGCAGAAATACGCCACAACCTCCGCCGCCCCAATCACCCGCGCCGCCTTCAGCGTCATCAACTCCGGATCGCCCGGCCCAACCCCCACAACCCGCAACACACCCGTCATTCCCGCTCACACGCCAGCGCATTGACCGCCGCCGCCGCCATCGCACTCCCCCCAAGCCGACCACGCACCACGATATGCGGCACATCCGTCTCCACCAACGCCTCCTTCGATTCCGCCGCCCCGATAAACCCCACCGGCATCCCGATCACCGCCGCAGGCCGCGCACCCCCACGCCCGATCATCTCCAGCAAATGAAACAACGCCGTCGGCGCATTCCCGATCGCCACCACCGCCCCCTCAAGCCTCGCCCCCCAAAGCTCCAGCGCCGCCGCCGAACGCGTCGTCCCCTGCGCCTGCGCCAGTTGCGGCACCCGCCAGTCCCGCAACGTGCAGATCACCTCGTTCTCCGCAGGCAACCGCGCCCGCGTCACCCCATGCGCCACCATCTCCGAATCACAGAACACCGGCGCCCCACCCCGCAACGCCTCCCGCGCCCGCCCCACCAGATCCGCGCTCATCGCCACGGAAGACGCCACCTCCACCATCCCGCACGCATGAATCACCCGCACCACAACCGGAACCTGCTCCGCCACGAACCGCGAAAGATCCGCCTCCGCCCGAATGGTCGCAAAAGACCGCTCATAAATCGCCGCCCCCTCACGCTCATACGCATATTCCGTCTTCGGAGCCGTCATGACGCCCGCCCATCCTTCAACCAGTCTCGAACCTGCGCCACCGTGTAGCCCGTCCGCACCGCCCTGTCCCGCACCCCGCCACCACAAATCACATCATACCCCCCCTCGGCCGCCACCAAAGTCACATCCGACACCCCGGAATACGCACATCCCTTCCCGCAGCCGGACACATGCAACCGCCCCGGCACCACCCCCGCCAGCACCCGCGCATCCCCCCGCACATCCGCCATCCCCCGCGCGCACCCCCCTTCCCCAACGCATGCCTCCACCCGCAACCGCCCATCCCCCGGGTCGACAATCCCCTCCCCCTCCGAACGCCCCACCAGAATGACCGACCGCCACGGTGTCAGCCTTACCTCTCCCGAAGCCCAATCCCGCCACTGCGCCACATCCACCACCCCAAACATCGCCCCAACCCCCCCCCCCCCCCCCCCCCCCCCCACACCCCCCCCCCCCCCCCCCCCCCCCCCCCCCCCCCCCCCC
>Ga0157365_10000018_pt1 | contig 112949 bp, 95 predicted proteins | sample AttsexASBM3_FD_111478 | JGI IMG/M metagenome (GOLD analysis project Ga0157365, IMG submission 111478) | Fungus gardens microbial communities from leaf cutter ant in Ribeirão Preto, State of São Paulo, Brazil - Atta sexdens ASBM3 | ecosystem: Host-associated > Fungi > Mycelium > Unclassified ...
CGCGCAGGCGCTGGATATGGAGGAAATCGGCGAGAGGGCGGTCGATGTGCAGGTCACGCGGCTCCGCCGCCGGATCGAGCCTGACCCGCGGGAGCCGCGCTTTCTCCATACGATCCGCGGCAAGGGCTATGTCCTCAAGCCCGGGCATTGACGGGGTGCAACCCACGACGCCACGCTTTGAAACGGCCCGCCGGATACCGATGGGGTTCAGGGGGCCGGGGTGCGCATGACATCTTTTGGATTACGGGACCGCTGGCGTCGCGGACTGAACCGCACAATCCGACGGGTCATGCCGGGTTCGTTCCTCGGGCGGGCACTGCTGATAGTGCTGATTCCGTTGATGGTGACGCAGGGAATCGCGCTGGAACTGTTCTACGGAAACTTTCTCAGCGTCGTGTCCCGGCGACTGTCCGACAGCGTGACCGGCGAGGTGGGGCTGACGATCGATCTTCTGCAACGCGCGCATAACGCGGCCGAGCGAAACTGGATTCTGGATCGTGCCCGCGAACGGACATTGCTGGATATGCAGTGGGAGCCCGCGACGCACCTGCAGCGGCACGGATCGACGCATGTTCTGGGCCCGATGGATGACGATCTGGCCCGGGCGCTGAATGCGTCGATCGGGCGCTCGTTTTTTGTGGACTGGAGTGCAGATCGGCACACGGTGCGGATTCGCATTCAGTTGCGCGATGGCGTCCTGGCGGTGCAGGCGCCGCGCAAGCGTCTGGATGTCGGTCCGATCTGGTTATTCATTGTCTGGGAGGCCGGCAGTTCAATGCTGCTGATGCTGGCAGCCGGGCTTGTGATGCGTAATCAGGTACGGGCGATTCGTCGCCTTGCGCGGGCTGCCGAAGCTTTCGGAATGGGGCGCGATACGGGCGAGATTCGTCCGGAGGGCGCGCAGGAAATCCGCAAGGCCGCTGTGGCATTCAACAGGATGCAGGCCCGCATCCTGCGTTTCGTCTCTCAGCGCACCTCGGTTCTGGCGGGCGTGTCGCACGATCTGCGGACTCCGCTAACGCGCCTGCGTCTGGGTTTCGCAATGCTGCCGCGTCAGGGGCGGGTTGACGCCGCCGACTACGCCGAGGATTTGCGCGACATGGAAGGCGACCTCGACGAAATGGAGCGGATGATCGCGGGCTATCTGGCCTTCGCGCGCGGCGAGGGGGCAGAGGCTGCATCGCTGGCAGACGTGACGCAGCTTTTGCAGGATGCCGCCGCTGCCGCGCGTCGTGCCGGAAGCGATGTTGTGCAGGTGGCGGTCCCGCCAGCATTGGAGGCAATGCTGAGAGTGGATGCCATGCGGCGGGTTCTGGTCAATCTGGCCGAGAACGCACGTCGGCACGCCCCCCGCGTGGCCTTTGCCGCGTGGCGGGACAACCGGTGGCTGACGATCACGGTCGATGATGATGGAAGCGGTATTCCCGCAGCCCAACGGGAGGAGATGTTTCGCCCGTTCTCTCGTGGAGAGGGCGGCCACACCGGTCTCGGGCTGACCATCGCCCGCGATATTGTCCGGGCGCATGGGGGAGACATCTCGTTGCTCGACAGCCCGATGGGCGGCCTGCGCGTAGAGATCAAAGTGCCGCTGTAAGTCCGCTCAGGTGTCTGCCGGGCTGCCGTTAAGGCAGGCTGTTGCCCGTGCCTGCATGGCCGGGACCGGAGTTGCCGTTCATCGGGCCGGTGCTGCCGCCGAAGGCGCTGTTGGTCATGCCGGACATGGGGTTGTAACGCCCGACATTGCCCAGGATCTGCTGCATGACGTTAACCTTGGTGCCCGGCGTCGGCGTCGTCGCGGCGACCATGCCGACCGGACGGGCATCTTTCTTGTCCAAGGTCTTGAGCGACTTTAGTGTGCCGTTCTGGTCGAACTGCAGCACCAGCACGTCCTGCTTGCGGATGGTCGGAAAACCCAGTGGCGTCGGTGCCGTCACCATGGACACATAAATCCACGTGTTGTCGTCGAACGTGGCATGCGACGTGGGCGATCCGATGGCGTCCAGCACGTCGTTCTTGTTGCTGGTGCCGGGCTTCAGCGGGGCGTAATCTTCCGCTTCGATCAGAGAACCGCGCGGCTGCGGGACCGATGAAAAGATCGAACATGCGCTGAGCGATGCGGCAAGACCACCGGCAACGAGCAGGATACGCAGATGAGCAAGCTGTCGGTGAGAGCGTGACGGCATGGCCGGGTCTTGTGTCCTGGGCAGTGGTCAGGCCAGAAGAAACTGGTTGACCAGAGAAAATGACCGAGATGTTCGGGTGCCCGATCGAAGGGCCAGTGTCAATCGTTCATACGTGCGCGTGGCATAAACAGGGCAGCGGTTCGGCCCGGACGGGACGCTTTGGGCCGAGGTTCTTGATACAAGGGCACCAACAGGATCGCACGATGGATTCGCGGTCAGAAAGGATCGAAATATCATGGTTCAGACAGACGCCCAGGCGCCGATGCCGGAATTCTCGCGTCTCGTTCCGCTGGGGCGTATCGGCACGCTGCCCTATGAGATGACGGTGACGGCCAAGCCCGACGAATGCAAGGCGATTGCGGTGCGTCTGGGTGTACCGTCGGTGCCGGAACTGAAGTGTGCGTATCGGGTCATCCCGGCCCACCGCCGCGGCCACTTTACTGCCCACGGCATGATCGAAGCCCGTGTGCGCCGCATCTGCGTGGTCACGCTGGAGCATTTCACGGAGACGATTGCCGACCGGTTCGAGGTGCGCTTCGTGCCCGAATCCCAGTTCAAGGAAGATGACGGCACGGATCCCGATGCCATTGACGAGGTGCCCTATCCCGGGGATGCGCTGGATCTGGGTGAAGAGGCCGTGGCCCAGCTTGCGCTGATGCTCGACCCTTATCCGCGCAAGGATAACGCGCGCCACGACACCGGCGTGGACGTTGTTCCAGTCGACGGTGCCCCCGACGAATCTGGCGACGAAGACGCCGCGGCTGCAGAAGATCGCCCTTCGCCGTTTGCCGGTCTTGCAAAGCTACGAGACAAAATGCAGTAAGGGCCGCAGGAACGGGCCGGGCTTTGGGCAGGTCTCCACGCAATTGGCTTGCGATGGGGTTCGCAGTCTGCTAGACGCCGCGACCTGAATTATGTGAAGACGGGCAGGGGGCAGTCGCATCTGGCGGCATGTTCGGCCTGCACGCCTGTTAAATCGGAGGGGCCCGGGCCCATGGCTGTACCAAAAAGAAAAACTTCGCCGTCACGTCGTGGCATGCGCCGCAGCCATCAGGCACTGGGCGCCGAAGCGCACGCAGAGTGCGGCAACTGCGGTGAGCTGAAGCGTCCCCACAATGTCTGCAGCCACTGCGGTCATTACGACGGCCGCGAAGTCATCGCTGCTGGCAAGCCGCTGAAGGTCGCCGTCCGCGCCTGACATGGTCAGGCTGGCGTTTTTACAGATGCGTGGTGACCAGCCCTGCCATGTTCAGGGCAAACCGGCACCACGGCGTTCCAGGGATTGCATGATCCCGGAACGGCCAGCAGAAGAACGGGCATGAGCGAAGCAACGACCCTTTCCACGCCGGATCATCCTTTCACCATCGCTGTTGATGGTATGGGGGGTGATGCTGCACCCGAGGTCGTTGTGGCCGGGCTTGCACTGGCTGCTGACAGGCACCCGGACATCCGGGTCCTGCTGATCGGCGATGAGGCGCAGTTAATGCCCCTTATCGGCCGCTATCCGAAGGCTGCGCGGGTCTGCACGATCCGCCACGCGCCTTCCGTCGTCTCGATGGACATGAAACCGACCGCAGCCCTGCGCGTGCGCGACTCCTCGCTGCGTATGGTGATGGACGCGGTTGCGTCGGGCGAAGCGCTGGGTGTCGTCTCGGCTGGTAACAGCGGTGCGATGCTGGCGCTGGCCAAGATTGTCATCAAGACACTTCCCGGTATTTCCCGCCCCGCGATGGCCGCGATCAGCCCCACGGCGCGTGGTGATGCGGTGATGCTTGATCTTGGTGCCAATGTGTCGTGCGACTGGCGCAATCTGGTCGAGTTCGCGGTCATGGGCGATGCGTTCGCGAAGGCCGTGCTCGGGCTGCCCGCTCCGAGAATCGGCCTGCTGAACGTGGGTTCGGAAGAACTCAAGGGTGACGAGCGGCTGCGTCAGGCGGCCGAGGTGCTGCGTGACAGCCCGCTCGGCCCGCAATTCCACGGCTTTGTGGAAGGGCACGACATCACGGCTGGCACCACCGACGTGGTGGTGACGGACGGGTTCACCGGCAATGTTGCGCTCAAGACCGGCGAAGGGGCGCTCAAGCTGGCCTTCGACCTGCTGAAGCGCGTGTTTACATCGAGCCTGATCACCCGCCTGGCGTATCTGATGGTGCGTCCCGGGCTGGAGCGGATGCGAGAGTGGCTGGACCCTCGCCGGTATAATGGCGCGGTGTTCGTCGGGTTGAACGGTGTCGTGGTCAAGTCGCACGGCGGTACGGATGCCGAGGGTTTCGCGTCGGCACTCGACGTGGCCGTCGATATGGTCACGCATGGCTTTAACGATAACATCCGTGACAGTCTGGCGCGGATGGGTTCGCTGACCGCGCCCACGACACGCAGCGAAAGCGATACGGCGCGCGACGTCGTCGAATCGGTGCCGTAACTGCACCGTCCCGCGCCCTTGACCGAGCAGAGAGAGAAATGATGTCGCCCAGATCACTCATCGTGGGTTTCGGCAGCTATCTGCCTGAACGGATCGTCACCAACGCCGCACTGGCAGCCCGGGTCGACACGTCGGACGAGTGGATTCGCGCCCGCACGGGGATCGCCCAGCGCCATATTGCCGGCGAAGGCGAAACCGCCGTCAGCATGGCCACCAGGGCGGCCCAGCGCGCACTGGACTATGCCGGTCTGACGGCGGACGACATTGATGCGGTTATTGTCGGGACCAGCACGCCCGATCAGGTTTTTCCGGCGACGGCAACGCGCGTGCAGGCAGCCCTTGGCATGACGCGCGGGTTCGGTTTCGACCTGACGGCTGCCTGTTCGGGCTTCATCTTCGGTCTGGCCACCGCCAATTCCTTTATTCGCTCGGGTCAGGCCCGCACGCTGCTGGTCATCGGTAGCGAGCTTTATTCCCGCATCGTGGACTGGGAAGATCGCGGCACCTGCGTGCTGTTCGGTGATGGTGCGGGTGCCGTCGTGGTCCGCGCCGCGTCCGAGACGGATGACGAGCGATCGGGTATTTTGTCGGCGCATCTGCATTCCGATGGCCGCACCGGCGATCTGCTGTATGTGGACGGGGCACTGGGCCGACCCGAAATGCCGGGTTATCTGAAAATGCATGGGCGCGACGTGTTCCGCCATGCCGTGACGCATCTGTCCGAAGCCGTGGACGAGGCGCTGCAGGCCAATGGCCTTGGTTACAGCGACATCGACTGGCTTGTCCCGCATCAGGCCAACCTGCGGATCATTGATGGCGTGGGCAAAAAACTCGGTCTGCCGCCGGAACGGGTGGTCGTGACCGTTGACCGTCACGCCAACACATCTGCGGCGTCGATTCCTCTGGCGCTGGACGAGGCGGTGCGCGACGGGCGGATCAAGCGCGGCGATCTGGTATTGCTGGAAGCGCTGGGCGGTGGTCTGACATGGGGTTCGGCGCTGGTCCGGATCTGAACGAACAGGGACTCGGGAGCGCAATTTTCCGTTTCCCTGCACAGCATTGAATTGACGACGATTTAAGGCATGCTACGGTTGCCCAATGAGCACCGTGACACGCGCCAACCTTGCCGAGAGCATCTATAGTCAGGTCGGACTCTCGCGCCATGAGTCCGCCGACCTGCTGGAGACGGTGCTCGAACGAGTTTCCGCCGCTCTGGAAGCCGGAGATTCCGTAAAGCTGAGTGGCTTCGGAACATTCTCCGTTCGCCAGAAGGGGCGCCGCACCGGGCGAAATCCGAAAACGGGTGTCGAAGTGCCCATCCTGCCGCGTTCGGTTCTGGTATTCCGCCCGAGTCAGATTCTCAAGGCACAGGTGAACGGCGAGTCCGCCGAAGGGCTTGAGGACGATTCTGAATGAATGGCGCGCAGCCGCCGGAGTTTCCTGCCGGTTCCGACCCTGAAGATGAACTGCGTATCCTTGCGTCCGAAGACGACGACGGTGGCGCGCCGCGCCTTCGCAAGGCGCCGACAGCGTTTCGCACCATTAGTGAAGTGGCCGACGAACTCCATGTCCCGCAGCATGTGTTGCGCTTTTGGGAAACCCGTTTTTCCGAGGTCCGGCCGCTGAAACGTGGCGGCGGTCGGCGTTATTACCGTCCAGACGATGTTGACCTGCTGCGCCGGATTTCCGACCTGCTTTACGTGCAGGGCTACACGATCAAGGGCGTGCAGAGAGTGCTACGCGAAGGGGACAGCGGGGACACACTGTTTGCGGGAGAGAATGCTGACGTTGCGGCGTCGCAGGATCGAGGCCGCGACGACCAGGCTGCCCTGATATTCGAACAGGACGGGCAACTGTTACCTGATCCCACGCCGGAACCCGAGGTCGCACCTCCGGCTGAAGAGGCTCCTGACTTGCCGGAAGAGATCGCGGCCGTCGACGATGGCGAAGTGTCCGGCGAAGACCCTTATGTGGATTTCGGCGTGGAAGAAGATGTGTCGATCGGCACCCCCGACCCGGCCATCGAAGTTGCGGCGCATTCCTACGCGCTTCAACGTCTGGCGGAAGAAAACGCGGCCCTGCGTGAAGGTCTGCGGATGGTACTTGAAGAGTTGCAGGTCCTGCGCGGGCATATTCCGGTCTGATTGGCTGCCCCGCCTAAGGCTTTCGTGAAAAAGCGGTCCTGGCCCGCTTGCAGCCGGGTCGAACCGCTGCTAAACCCCCTTCACCGCATAGGACAGACGGGCAGTAGCGCAGTCTGGTAGCGCACCAGTCTGGGGGACTGGGGGTCGTGGGTTCGAATCCCGCCTGCCCGATATCGTCGTCCTAGCGGTCTTTTATTCCCCGTCAGTCAAATTCGAGATCCTGTGGGCCGCCGCGGTCGCGCGTCGCAGACCGCCACAGCAGATACACGACAGACAGGATAGCCGGGCCGAGAAACAGGCCCAGCAGACCCCACGTTTCCACACCGCCGAGAATGCCCAGCAGCACCCACAGGAACGGCAGTTCCGTGCTGCCGCCAATCAGGAATGGCCGGATGAAGTGGTCTGCCACGAAATTCACGACGATGCCGAAGCCGAACACGATGATCGCCCCGATCGTCGATCCTTTCACGAGGATCAACGCGCAGGCCACGGCCATGGTCGGGATGGCGAGAAACGGGATCATGGCTGCAATCGCCGTCACGACACCGAACAGCAGTGGCTGAGGCGCGCCGGCAATCACGTAGGCGATGCCCAACAAGATGCCTTCGCCGATTCCCACCAGCACCAGCCCTGCCAGCGTCCCGTGAATCGAGGCGATGATCTGTTGCGCGATCGATTCCCCGCGCTTGCCGAACGCGCGCCGCGAGGCGACCAGCGATTGCCGCATGATGGCGTCGCCATCCTTGAACAGAAAGAACAACGTCACGATCGCGAACACGAACAGCATGCCACGATGCGCGACCTGCGTGCCGACACGCTGCGTCATGGCCACGCTGTGCCCCGTGTCCAGCGCGTGGAACAGGTCGGACACCGCCTGCGGGTCGGACATGTTGTTCTGCCACCACGCCGTTGCCTGGGCGCGTCCCCACGGCAGGTGGGCCACCCAGGATGGCACCGGCACGCCTTCGTGGCGGGCGGTTTGCATCCAGTGCAGCACATTCTGCGCTTCCCGCGCGGCTTCCAGCCCGATGGCGGTTGCCGGCACCAGAAACAGCAGCGCGATGGCGGCCGTGAAGGCCAGCGGCAGGAGGGCCCGCCGTGCCCAGGCACCGTTGAAACGCCGTTGCGCGCGCGCATAGAGCGGCCAGCAGGCCACAGCGAACACACATCCCCACACCAGAGCCACAATGAATCCGTGGACGGTATACAGCCCCATCAGAATGAAGAAGACGCCCAGCAAGGTCCGGGCGATCCGCTGGAACTTCCGAGGTTCGCCCAGCGGGGCAGTGGAGAATGTGGTCTGCGGAGTTGCCGACAAGCCCGTGGGCGCGCGGTACGTCATGTAGCCTGGTTCTCCTGCGGCGACTGGGCTGGGCCGCCTTCCAGAATAAGCCGCCAGATTAAGACGCCAGATCAAGACGATGGCGCCGTTCCCCTTTGATGGCACGGCTTGGTCACCATAGAACAGGTGCCTTGTAGCACCTGAACGCGCCGAGGGGATGGCTGTTTCAGCCTGCGCCACCCCCCAGCGATGTGGGGTCGACCGCCCAGATCGCAAAGGCATGGATCAGCGCAGCTTCCTCCAGCGCGTCGAACCGGCCCCGGGCCCCCTTGTGACCGGCTTCCATATTGGTGCGTAACATCAGCGGGCGGCCGGATGTGCTGTGGGCCCGCAACTGCGCGATCCACTTCGCTGGCTCCCAATAGGTGACGCGCGGATCGGTCAGTCCGCCGATGGCCAGCACGGTGGGATAGGCCGCATGTGTGACGTTGTCGTACGGTGAATAGCTGGCAATCAGGTCGTAAGCGGCCTCATCCTCGATCGGGTTGCCCCATTCAGGCCATTCCGGCGGCGTCAGCGGCAGAGAGGTATCGGACATGGTGTTCAGCACATCGACGAACGGCACCACCGAGACAATGCCGGCAAACAGATCGGGCCGCATGTTGGTGATCGCGCCCATCAGCATCCCGCCCGCCGAACGCCCGTCGGCGACAATGCGTCCGGAACGGGTATAGCCCGCGCCGATCAGGTGCTCGGCACAGGCGATTAAATCGGTGAAACTGTTAGGCTTTTTGGTTGCTCGCCCTTCGAGGAACCAGTTCCAGCCCTTTTCAGACCCGCCCCGAATGTGCGCGGTGGCGTAAACCCACCCGCGATCCACAAGGCTGAGATCACGCGTGGAAAAGGTCGGCTCGATCGCGATGCCGTAAGAACCATAGCCGTAAAGCAGCAGCGGTGCTGTGCCGTCGAGCGGCAGATCGGCGCGCATCAGCAACGTGACCGGCACCTGCGCCCCGTCCGGCGCAGTGGCGAAGACGCGCTCGCAGCGGTAGCGGGCGGGGTCGTGGCCCGATGGCACCGCCTGCGTCTTGAGCACGCGCCTCGCCCGGGTCTGCATGTCGTAGGCGAACCACTGCCGCGGTGTGGTCGGCGACTGATAGCTGTAGCGCAGTTCCTGCGTGTCGAACGCGTAAGCCCCGTCCAGCGACAGGGTATAGGCCGCATCGTCCGCCGCGATCGCATGGGTCGCGCCCGCGCGGTCGCGGACCATCAGGCGCAGGTTGGCGTCCAGCCACTCCACCCACGCCAGATGCCCGGAAAAGGTAATCGCGCCAGTGATGTAGTGACCGGGACGGTGGGGCACCAGATCCCGCCAGTCCGCGGCGCCGACCGCATCGTCCATGGCCTCGACCAGTTTGAAATCGACCGCATCGTCGGCGTTGGTGCGGATCACGAACCGGTCGCCCCAGTGCGTCAGTTCATAGAACACGCCCTTGCGGCGGGGGGCGACGCAGACCGGTGCAGCTTCCGGCGTGCGCGCGTCGATCAGCCATGCCTCGGACGTGTCGTGGTCGTTGCTGGAGATGACGATCCACCGACCGGAGCGGGCGGCACTGACGCCGATGAAAAAGCCCGGATCGGCCTCGGCATAGACCAGATTGTCTTCGGTGGTGCCGATGCGACGGCGATAGATATGCGTCGGGCGGCCGTTATCGTCGCGGAAGGTCCAGAACAGATGCTGGCTGTCGGGTGAAAAGGTGAAGTCGCCGGAGCAATTCTCGACCGGATGCTCCAGTTCCGTCCCGCTCGCCAGATCGACAATGTGAACGCGATAGACTTCGGAGCCCTGGGCATCGAGCGCATAGGCGAACAGACGGTGATCCGGACTGTGGGCGGTGCCTGCCAACGCGTAATAATTCTGCCCGGCAGTGCGGGCTGCGGTTGCTTGCGCGTCGGCATCCAGCAGGACCTGCTCCTCCTGCGGGCGGCCTAGCGGGTGACGGGCATAAACCGGGTGCTGTGCCGCGTCGCGGTACCGCACGTAGTATTCCCAGGGACCGTCGGGCAGCGGCGGATAGGATTCAGCCGGGCTGAGGCGTCCCTTCATCTCTGCGACGATGGTGTCCTGCAGGGGCTTTGTCGGAGCGAGCGTTGCCTGGGTGTAAGCATTTTCCGCCCGCAGATGAGCATCGATATCGGCCCGCAGCACGGACGGATTTCGCAGCACGGTCTGCCAGTTATCGTCCTTCATCCAGTGATAGGGATCGCTTCGCACGCGGCCAAGCTGCTCGATGCGCAGGTCGTCACGGCGGGGGATGGGGGCGTCGGTCATGCTGCGTTCCAGTCGTCTGACAAAAGGGGGGTAGCCCCTTGATCGGCTCATTCAACCAGTGAAAACAGGTCGCGTGAAGCCGAACCTGTTGGCGCGGCGTGGACATTGGCCGATCATCATTTGCCAGCCATCACCCTGCCGGAGTATCACCCCGGGGCGATTGTGCCAAAAGCACCGTGACACCGCTGTTGGCGATCCGTTCGTCGGGTGAAAATTGGAAGAGTTGATGTCGTATCAGATGTACATTCGTCCGGGCCTGACCGACGTGACCGAGGGGCTCGGCCGTTGGCGGATCTACTGGTTGCTGGGGATCGGCGACGTGCGCCAGCGCTATGCCCGGTCCCGCTTCGGACAGTTCTGGATCACGCTGAGCATGGCGATCTTCGTCGGTGCCATCGGGACGGTCTATGGCTTTCTGTTCCATCAGAACCTGCACGAGTTCCTGCCTTACGTGGCGTGCAACTACGTCGTGTGGGCGCTGATTGCCGGGCTGATCATCGATTCCGCGACGGTTTTCACGCAGTCCGAGACTTTCCTGCGGCATGAGCCCCTGCCCAAGACGGTCTTTGTCATGCGGATGCTCGTGCGAAATCTGATGAATTTCGCGCATAATATCCTGATCGTGCCGCTGGTGTTCATCCTGTTCTGGCACGGCGTGCGCTGGACGGTGTTGCTTGCGCCGGTGGGGCTGGGCGTCATCATGGCGGCCGGGCTGTGCACCGGGTTTCTGCTGGGCGTGCTGTGCACCCGTTTCCGCGATCTGCCGCAGATCGTGCAGAACGTGGTGCAGATCGTGTTTTTCATCACGCCTGTTATGTGGCCGGCCAGCACGCTGCATAACGGTGCCGCGCTGCTGGTGCATGTCAATCCGTTCGCGGCACTGATGCAACTGGTGTCCGAGCCGCTGCTGGGTGCTGTCCCGTCGTGGAAAGCGTACTCCTTCGCGCTCGGCACGGTCGTTATTCTGGCGGGCCTGAGCTTTGCCCTCTTTGCGCGCTTTCGGGCACGCATCGTCTACTGGCTTTGAGGGAGAGCGGCGTTATGGCGTCCATTGACCTGCACGATGCATCGGTCGAATTCCGGATTTACAACGCGCGCGGGCGGTCCTTGCGGAACAGCCTTCTGCAACGCGTGGGCGGCAGGATCGAGGGGGCGGAGAACGATCAGGTCACCATCCGGGCGCTGAACCGGATCACGCTATCGCTGCGCCCGGGCGATAAGCTCGCGCTGCTTGGGCACAATGGCGCAGGCAAATCGACCATGCTGCGGCTGCTGAGCGGGGTGTATGAACCTTCCGGTGGGCGGGCCAGAATCAACGGTCGCGTCGCCACGCTGCTCGATCTGTCGATGGGCATGGATTTCGAACTGACGGGCCGCCAGAACGTCATCCTGCGCGCGATCTTTCTCGGCATGAATTACGTTCAGGCCCGCAACCTGGTCCCCGAAATCGCCGAATTCTCGGAGTTGGGCGATTATCTCGACCTGCCGATGCGGACTTACAGCAGCGGTATGGTGCTGCGCCTTGCCTTTGGTGTCTCGACGGCAATCCAGCCCGACATCATCCTGATGGATGAAATGATTTCCGTTGGCGATGCCGAATTTGCGGCCAAGGCGCGGGCGCGTCTGGACAGGATGCTGTCGGCGGCGCGCATTTTCGTGCTCGCCTCACACGACACCGCGACGCTGCGGCAATATTGCAACCGGGCGGTTTGGCTGAAGGAAGGCCAGATCGTGGCCGATGGGCCGATCGAGGACGTTCTGACAGCCTTCAAGGGCCAGACGCACGCATCGATCAGCGCCAATATGGCCGAGGCCTAGAGCGCCCTCAGAACGCCGCGCAGCCCCGGCTGATCTGCACACCCACCGACTGCTGGTCGAACTGACGGTCGTAGGCGGTGCGGATTGCGGCGATGCGCGCAGGCAGGTCGGGGCTGTCTGGCGTGACGATCTGGATAAGCCGCGATGGCTCAGACCCGACCGTGTTCGTGACCCGATCCCGCCACTGTCCCGATGCCTCGAACACGGTCAGGCCGTCGGGAAAGCGCGGGGTCACCGTCTTTGCCACGAAGTTCGCCCAGTCCGTCGCTGTGACCGGGCCGCCGCCATTCGGGCGACACAGGCCGAACATCAGCGTGACCTGCAGGCTGGGTGTCGCGCCGAGTTTTGTGCACACTGAAGGGGCTGACGGCTGGCTGGCGCACCCGGTCGCCAGCAGCGTCAGGGCAAGGAGGGCGGCTGTTCGCATCATCATGCCCCCTGCCGCAGACCAGCGGTCAGGGCGCGGCCATAGGTGCTGCCCGCGTCGATCAGGCCGCGCCGCAGGAACAGGTCGATCAGCACCAGATTGACGTTGAATTTGAAGTCATCGGTCTCGCGCACCAGTCGTGCGGCTTCAGTCAGGGAAATCAGCTCGAACCCGATGACCTCCCCGTCCGCGGGGGCTGGCTGGAAACTTTCGGGCAGGACCAGATCGAAACAATGCAGAATGTCTCGTCGTAACCCTTCCGGCCGATCCATCGCATAGGTGATGCGCCCCACGAGCTGTGCGTGACGGGCAAGTGCTTCGGGGACGCTGGCTTCCTCGGCAGCCTCCTTGATCAGGGCTTCTGCGGGATCGTATCCGGCCGGGATACCGCCCGCCACCAGATGATCCAGCTTGCCGGGGTCCAGGCGCTTGTTCATGGCCCGACGTCCGACCCACAGATGCGGGCCGTCCGGACGCTCGACGATGCCGTTGACGTGCACGCCCTGCGCAAGCAGCCCGAACAGCGGCAGCGCCCCACGATCGATCTGCCCGATCGGGTTGGCCCCAAAGCGTGGGACGACGTCGAACAGCTCGGCGTGGGTGCGATAGACACCCTGCTGCGCGAGGTCTTCCCCGAGCGGCTCGAGTGCTGCCCCGTTCCGCAGGCTGAAGGCCTCGCCACTGCGACCCAGCCCACGCGCTTCGAGTTCCGGCGCCAGCACGGGTGCGATCCATCCGATCGCTTCCCCCCCGACCAGGAAAGGCGTCCGCCCGCCCGGCAGCACGGCAGTGTTGGAAGCGTCGATATGGCGGAAATAAGGATCTTCAGGCATCGCCGTCTTTCATGCACATCTGCGGTCGCGACGCCGGGCGACGCGAACACGCAGATCGTCGTGGTCCGAAAGCCAGGGACGGGGCCACGCGATGCGCGTCCGACCGCCCGTTTCGGCCAGCTCCGGACCAGCTCATGCATAAGGGATAGGACCTCGCGGGGAGGGCAGGCAATCCCGCCAGCAGCATTTCCGCGCGTCCTCTGTTGCAATCGGGGCACCGCATGTCACATTTGCAGCATGAGACCCACGCAAAAGCTGGCAAACAAGGCGGGCGTGCCAGAGCCCGGAATTCCGGCCGCGCCCGAACGCTCGATCTGGGCGACGATGGCCGACCTCCTGCCGTATCTCTGGCCGCGCGACAGCGTGGCCATGCGGCTGCGGGTCGTGGCATCGGTCGCCTTTCTGATCGCCGCCAAGATCGCCACGATCTATGTCCCGTTCATCTACAGCAAATCCGTCGACGCGCTGTCCGCGCACGGCAAGGTGGGGCCGCTGCTGGTTCCGTTGGGGCTGATCCTGGCCTATGGCGGGTTGCGGATGGCGTCCGCCGCCTTTGGCGAGTTGCGGGACATGGTGTTCGCGCCGGTGCGCTTTCGCATCAGCCGCGTGATCGCGATGCAGAGCTTTCATCACATGCATCGCCTGTCCCTGCGCTTTCACCTCGACCGCCAGACCGGTGCCGTGACCCGCGCCATCGACCGCGGGACGGAGGGGATCGAGACCCTGCTGCGCGTGGGCGTGTTCAGCATCGTGCCGACCCTGCTGGAAGCCGCGATGGTGATCGGCGTGATCTGGCGCATGTTCGGCTTCGCTTACGCCGCGCTGATGATCGTCGCGGTTGCGGCTTATGTCGCGTTCACCTTGTTCTTTACGTCGTGGCGGATGCGGATTCGCCGCAAGATGAACGACATCAATTCCGAAGCCAGCAACAAGGCGCTGGATTCGCTGCTGAACTACGAGACGGTGAAGTATTTCGGCAACGAGCGGCACGAGGAACTGCGCTATGACGAAGCGCAGGCCCGGTATGAACGCGCGGCGATCAGCACGCAGTTGTCGCTGAACGGGCTGAATATCGGGCAGGCGGTGATTATCGCCGTCGCCCTGACCGCCGTGATGGTCATGGCCGCGCACGATGTGACGGCCGGTCGTTATGGGGTGGGCCGGTTCGTGTTGGTCAACACCTATCTGATGCAGTTGTATCTGCCGCTGAACTTCCTCGGTTCCGTCTATGCGGCGCTGAGGACGTCCTTCGTGGACATGGAGCACATGTTCGCGCTGATGCACGAAAATGCGGAAGTGAAGGACTCCCCCGATACGATCCCGCTGCCCGCGCGGCTGGGTGAGGCTCCGGCAGCCACGGTCGCGTTCCGGGATGTGCATTTCGGATATACCCCGGCGCGGGAAATCCTGCATGGCGTGAGCTTTACCGTGCCGTCCGGCGGGCATGTTGCCGTGGTGGGCGCGACCGGGGCGGGCAAGTCCACGCTCTCTCGTCTGCTGTTCCGGTTTTACGACGTGAACTCCGGCAGCGTGATGGTCGACGGGCACGATATTCGCGACTACGCCCAGTCCGACCTGCGGGCGGCCATTGGTGTCGTGCCGCAGGACACCGTGCTGTTCAACGACACCATCCGCTACAACATTGCCTATGGCCGCATCGGTGCAACGGACGAGGAAGTGGAGCAGGCGGCACGTCTGGCGCAGATCCACGACTTCATCACCCGCCTGCCGGATGGTTACGAGACAACAGTGGGGGAGCGGGGGCTCAAGCTCTCGGGTGGGGAGAAGCAGCGCGTCGCGATCGCGCGCACGATTCTCAAGAATCCCCGCGTTCTGCTTTTGGACGAGGCCACCAGCGCGCTTGATACCCACACGGAGCGCGAGATTCAGTCGGCGCTGCGGACTGTTGCGCGCAATCGCACGACCATCGTGATTGCCCACCGTCTATCCACGGTGGTCGAGGCGGACGAAATTCTGGTGATGAACGCGGGTGAGATTGTCGAGCGCGGTCCGCATGCGGTGCTGCTGGCCCGCGGCGGCGTCTACGCCCGCATGTGGGCCAGTCAGGCGCACGATGAACAGGAAGAGGACCTGCCCGAGCCCGTCGAGGCATAGGGGTAGATTCGGGGAGAAGGCATGATGACGAACAACCACGCTGCCGGGCACGAGATGCCGCAGGAACTCAGCCAGTGCGGGGAGATGGTGGACCGCATGATTGCCCACCTGCTGAATGAGGATATGCCGCCCGGTGCGGTTGCCTCCGCGCTTTTGGGCGGGGCGCTGGGGCTTCTGGCACGCACAATGGACCGTGACGCGATGCTGCGTCTGCTGCAGAACGCGACGGACACCGTGCGGGCCGGTGGGCTCGACCCGGCAGCGGATCGGGCGGTCGATCACAGCTGAAGCATTGAGTCGCGGATGCTTCGTGCGTGATTCTTGTCGTAACGACGTGGAATCGGCGGTTCGTACTTGACGAAGGGAGGGGTGTTCGTCATAAGCCGCCCCTTAACTCGCCGATGGTTTGCCGGGCATACGCCTCGGCTTTGGTTTATCCGAGGATAGAGAATTATGTCGCGTCGCTGCCAGATTACGGGCAAGGGCGTGCTGACGGGAAACAACGTCAGCCACGCCAACAACAAGTCCCGCCGCCGTTTCCTGCCCAACCTGCAGGAAATCTCCTTGCTGTCCGATATCCTCGGCACGGCTGTCCGCATGCGTATGAGCACCAATGGCATCCGTACCATTGAGCACAACGGCGGTCTTGATTCGTTCCTGCTGACCACGCCGAACCGCAATCTGCCGGTTGAGGCGCAGACCATCAAGCGTCGTATCCTTCGCGCGCAGGAGAAGAAGGCAGCGGCTACGGCCTGAAGCTGCTTCCGTCCCTTCGGGGGCGGAAATCTTTCCCCGGCCAGCCGGTAACGGCATTGTCGGGCTTGCAAAATCGAGGGCGCTGCCGCATGTCAGCCCCTGACGTCAATTTGGCCGTTTTACCGCCAGGCGCATCTGCGCGGAGCGGGGTTCGGCTTGGGCGGGCGCGATGGTGTAATCCCTTCGCGCCTGACTTGTTTTCTGGAGGTTCCCGTGTCCGACCTGACCGAGCTGTCGAAGATCCGCAATATCGGTATTACCGCGCACATCGATGCCGGCAAGACCACGACGACCGAGCGAATCCTTTATTACACGGGCGTTTCGCACAAGATCGGCGAAGTGCACGACGGCAACACCACGACCGACTACATGGCACAGGAACGTGAGCGCGGCATCACGATCACCTCGGCTGCCGTGACGTGCGAATGGGCCGACCACCGCATCAACATCATCGACACCCCGGGCCACATCGACTTCAACATCGAAGTCAACCGTTCGCTCCGCGTGCTCGATGGCGCCATCTTCATCATCGAAGGCGTGGCAGGTGTCCAGCCGCAGTCCGAAACCAACTGGCGTCTGGCTGACCGCTACAACGTGCCGCGCGTCATCTTCATCAACAAGCTCGATCGTACCGGCGCTGACTTCTACCGTGCATTCGACACGCTGAAGGAGAAGCTGGACATCGTTGCGATCCCGCTGCAACTCCCGATCGGGGCCGAGGAAAACTTCCTTGGTGTTGTCGATCTGGTCGAGATGCGCGCGATCGTGTGGGAAGGCGGCGAACTCGGCGCAAAGTTCCACTACGAAGAAATTCCGGACGATCTGAAGGACAAGGCTGCCGAAGCACGCGAAGCGCTGCTCGACACCGCCCTGGCCGTCGATACGGCTGCGATGGAAGAGTATTTCGAAAAGGGTGATGTGGACATCGCCACCCTGAAGCGTTGCATCAAGATCGGCACCATCTCCGGTGAGTTCCGTCCCGTCCTGTGCGGCACGGCCTTCAAGAACAAGGGCGTTCAGCCCCTGCTCGACGCCGTTATCGACTATCTGCCCGCGCCGAACGACGTCGAAGGCATCCGTTGCGCCCCGCCGGAAGGTCAGGACGTTGACGATCATTCGCTGCCGATCATCCCGGTCGACCCGGACGGCAAGTTCGCTGGTCTGGCGTTCAAGATCATCAACGACAAGTACGGCACACTGACGTTCGTTCGCGTTTATCGCGGCGTTCTGAAGTCCGGCGACACCGTGATGAACACGACGAAGGACCACAAGGAGCGCATTGGCCGTATCTTCCAGATGCACGCTGACAAGCGTCAGGAAGTCAAGGAAGTGCACGCTGGCGATATCGCGGCTTTCGTTGGACTGAAGGACACCCAGACGGGTGACACGCTGGCTGACGGTGCCGATCCGGTGGTTCTGGAGCGTATGACGTTCCCGATCCCGGTCATCGACATCTCGGTCGAGCCGAAGACGAAAGACGGCGTCGAGAAGATGACGCTGGCCCTGCAGAAGCTGGCTGGTGAAGATCCCTCGCTGCGTCTGAAGACGGATCAGGAAACGGGTCAGACCATTCTGTCCGGCATGGGTGAACTGCATCTCGACATCATCATCGACCGTCTGCGTCGTGAGTATGGTGTGGATGCGAACATCGGCGCGCCGCAGGTTGCTTATCGTGAGACGATCACGAAGGCGCACACCGAGACCTATACCCACAAGAAGCAGTCGGGTGGTTCGGGCCAGTACGCTGAAGTGAAGATCGAGTTCGCGCCGCTTGAGCGTAACGAAGACATCACCTTCGAGAACAAGGTCGTCGGCGGAACGGTGCCGAAGGAATACATCCCGGCCGTCGAAAAGGGCATCCGGATGCAGTCCAGCACCGGCGTTCTGGCTGGCTTCCCGACGGTGGACTTCAAGTTCACGCTGCTCGACGGTAAGTACCATGACGTTGACTCGTCCGCTCTGGCGTTCGAAATCGCGGCAAAGGCCTGCTTCCGTGAAGGTATGAAGGCTGCCGGTCCGGTGATCCTTGAGCCGATCATGGACGTCGAAGTCACGACCCCGAACGATCACGTCGGTGACGTGGTGGGCGATCTTAACCGTCGCCGTGGCATGATCCAGAGCCAGGAAACTGCCGGTTCGACCGTCATGGTCCGCGCCCAGGTGCCGCTGAAGGAAATGTTCGGCTACATCTCGCACCTGCGTTCGATGACCAAGGGCCGTGCATCCTTCACGATGCAGTTCCATCACTACGATCCGGTGCCGCGCAACGTGGCCGAAGAGATCATGGCGAAGTCCGCCTGATCTTACCGGATTACGGTTCAAAAAAGCCGGCTCCCGAAAGGGGCCGGCTTTTTTTGTGTCTGGACGGTGGGATCCGGGAAAATCCCGGATATTTCTATCTTGAAATCTTGTTCATGCTGAATTGTTCGCGATCCGAGAACAAAAATCCGATAGAAACAATTGCGATCACCAAATTATAAATTTTGAATATTGTTAGGAAAAAAATGAACGATCAGCAGGTTGTGTTTGGAGATGATCTCGAGCCCGGCAATCAGTATGTGATGAAAACTTGGGCCTATCGGAGTTCTGGTAACTTTAGAGACACGCGATTGGTGCGATTTGTCGCTTATTGTAGCCCTGCTGGAATTTTGACTAAAGACTCGTTTGATATGAAGGATCTTGCTCCCGGGAAGGGACAAACCTGCATTCTGCTTGCTGATAACGGTGAGATTATCGTACTCAGCGTTCTCCATGACCATCATATTTGGGTCACGAGCGACGATGACCGCGTGACATTTAGTGCGGCCCCGTGATTGCTAGCAGCCGTGCAGTCGCCCTTGGGCAAGATCCTTATGGTGCAGTCGGGCCGTTAAGCTGCCCATCCGTGCGCTTGATAAAATCCGCGACGTTGTCGTGAAGCTGTGCGAGAGCGGCCTCGTTCGCGTAGATCATGTGACCGGACAGGTACTGCCGGAATTCGACATTCGCCTGAAGTGAAGCGGGCATCGGGAGATGATGAATCTCATACATCCCCTCGTAATACGGGGTGGCGAGGTCGAAATAGCCTGCGTTCAGCATGACTTTCAGCGTGGGATTGGTCTTCATCGCCATCGCAAGGTCCGGCATCACGTTGACCAGTCCGTCCTGCGCCGATGACTGATCCGGCAGTTGGTGGCGGAAGTCCCAGTGACTCTCCGCGTCGGTCACGGCGCGATACGACTGCCCTGCGCCATATTTCAGCACCGAGCGCACATAGTCGTTAAACGCCGAGACATAAGCCGAACTCAGCGCCGACGATTGCGGGTCGTAGCTGGACTCCTTGGAAAGCGGATCGACGGTCGGGCCGGAGAAGCGGGTGTCGAGGCGCCCGGTCGTCAGATCGCCGTCGATCTGCAGGTTCTCGGTGAACTCCCCGCCATTGATCCGCAAATCCGCGCGCAGGATGTAGGGCACCGACAGGCCGGTATAAGCGTGCAGCTTTTGCGCGATCGCCTGCCGCTGATCGTCGGGGAGCGACGCGCCCTGCTGCAGCGCGAGCAGATAGTCGGTGCTGGCAAAATGCTCGACCTCGGCCAGAAAGTCCTTCAGGTCGGTGGGCTGGTTCGGCAGCTTGTGATGATACCACGCAGTCGCGGCATAGGTCGGGAGGGCGAGCACATACGGCTGGTCATTGCCCGGATTATATTCCGGGGTGTCGGCGTTGTTGTCGTAGTTCAGAATCTGCGACATCAGGATCACACCGTTCAGATCGATGCTCTCGTCGTTTTCCAGATCGTTGGCCACCACGGCCGAACGCGTGGTGCCATAGCTTTCACCGAACAGATATTTGGGTGAATTGAACCGGCCATAGATTCCGAGAAACTGCATGATGAAATGCGCGAAGGCGTGGCCGTCTGCATCCACGCCCCAGAACGCCTTCTGACTGTCCTTTCCGCCGATGCGCCCGAAGCCGGTGCCAGGCGCGTCGATGAACACCAGATCGGTCACGTCCAGCAGGCTCTGGGCGTTATTGACCAGATGATAGGGTGCGGGCGGGGTGTGGCTGTCGTTGTTCGTCACGATACGGCGGGGCCCGAATGCCCCGACATGCAGCCACACGGTCGAAGAACCGGGGCCACCGTTATAGACGAACGTGATGGGCCGGTTCTCGGCCTTGGTGCCCTTCTTGAAATAGGCAACGTAAGACATGCTGGCCGTCGCCGGGGCCTGTGCGTCGTCGGTCACCTTGGGGGCCGGGAACGCATCACCCACGCGGTCGTGCAGCACCTGTGCGGAATCGTCCCAGTCGTGGGCATGGACAATCAGCGTGCCGACCGTGGCTTCGTAATTGATCGTGTCGCCACCCACTGTGACGCTGCCGGTGGTCACGCTGCGATCGTCGCCAGACGAAGACGCTGCGGCAGCGGAAGGGAAAGGCATCACGCTGTCGGCCAAGGCTGCACGAGGCACCCCGGAAAGCAGGGCGACGGTCGAAAGCAGCAGCAGACGTTTCAAGGCGGATGCTCCGGGCAGCGGAAAGAAAACCCGGTGCCGCAGGGGGGCGGCACCGGGGCATGCATCAGCCGAAAGCGCCGACGCTGTGCATGACGGCGACGCTGATTTCGCGTACCAGGGCGAACATCTCGGACATTGGCTTGAAGATCGTCTCGTGCTCGCGGGCATAGGCCTGGCCGCCCTGACGTGGGCCGTGGGGTTCGTGGAAATCGATGTCCAGTTCGGTCATCGTGGCGTTGGGGAACACGCGCTCCAGATCCTTCAACGCCGACGGGATATCGAGGCAGAGGATCTTGCTCAGCAACGTGTCGCGCGTCAGCTCGCTGCGGGGGGCAAAATACGGGATTTGCGTCGCCAGCATCCAGATTCGTTCGATCAGTGCGATCCGCAGGCCATGCAGGATGATCTCGTCATCCGCCATGGTCGGTGCGTCCGGCCATGCACCGCGCAGTGCCAGATGGTCGGCCTGAATGCGGCGGAACATCGCCTGCGTCGTGGACCAGAAATTCAGCCGCTCCATGCCCGCCATCAACTGCAGGCGCGCGTCGCGACGGTTGGGGTCGGTCTCCAGCGCGGCGCGATCCAGCCACAGGTTCGGGTCCAGCAGATAGATCATGGCCCGCAGGACAGAGGCATCGGAATGGGCCAGAGCATGCTGCGCGAAGTCGAGCGCCCGGCGGAAGCGCGCGCTGCTGTCGCGGAAATGCTCGAACGTCTCCGGGTGGCGCTGCACCGCATCGCCCAGACCCTGCACCGTGTTTGCACACCAGCCGATCTGCTGCAGGATCGCGTTGTTCGGAATGGCGCGTAGCTGGCTGGGATGGGTGATCCGCACCGGCCCCCCGAAATCGCTCTGACGCGCGGCGGGGCGGGAGCCGGATTTGTCGATCAGAGACGGGCCGAACGCTCCCAGAAGGGCTGCATAGCCCGGATCGGCGACCAACTGCGACATACCGGCAGCGATGGTCGCGAAGAAATCGGCCGAAAAGTCGGGTTCGTCATAGACCGGATCACGATCTACGGTCGCGGGTGCAAAAATATGTTCGGCAATCGTGGCGATGGTCGCGTCAGCCAGCGCCTGTGTGCCGAACAGCAGATAGCCATCGCCGCCCTGAAACGCGCTCTCTTCGCGGATGCTGATGCCGGATTCCGCGAACAGTGCGCGCGGGCGCTGGGGGCTAAGATAATCCAGGCGGTCGGCAAGGCGGAACGGATGGGCACCGCGCCCGATGCTTTCGCCGTGCGTGTCGAACAGCACGACCTGCACATTGGCCAGATCATGCTTGCGGAGCAGATCGCGGGTCTTGAGGCGCAGGCGTTCGACAAGGTTGGTGGCAGCCAACTGACCGACGTAACGGCCGGAGTCGGAATAGCCGAACTGCAGGCACAGCTTGCCGGTGCGGCGCAGATAGTCGCGCCAGTGCGGGGAGTGCAGGGCCTCTTCGATCAGCAGTTCGCCGTGTTCCAGTGCCTCGGGCGTTTCGAACAGGGGCGAAATCTCGATCTGCTCGTCCCGGATGCCGAACAGGCGGGACAGCCAGAGCGCGCAGAGCAGGGTGAAGCCGCTCTCGGTCTCGGCGATCAGGAAGCGGATCGGGGTGGCGCTGTCGATGTGCTTGAGGATCTGCGCGATGGTGATCATCAGGCGCGCAGCTGTCGATTGTTCGCCCAGCAGCATACCGAAATCGACCTGCGACGGGACGACTGCATCCAGTGCCTCGTTGATTTCGGCCAGCAGGCCGCGTCGACGGGCGTGGTCGTTCGGGCTGTCGACGATATCCAGACGCTGACGCACTACGTTGTGCATCTGCATGGAATTCAGCCGCGTGTGCGTGTGCGCCAGTGACATGCCGTGGGCCATGAACCCGGCACGCGCGACCAGCAGCGCGCTGCGCTCCGCTTCAGGGGCTGCGTCGATGGCGGCCTTGAACGCGTCGGCCAGAATCGCGGGATCGGCAATCGCCTGATCGCGCTTGCCCACGATCTCGCCCGCGAAGGCAGCGACTTCGGCCGGATCGGCGCTGGTCGGGGCGCTTTCGATCTGCGCCTGTACGGCAAGCAGCGCAGACTCGACGCGCTCACGCAGGGGTTGCGCGGACTCGATGCCGTCGAGTTGGGCGATCAGCCGTTCAAGGTGCATCGCCTTCATGCGAAGGCGCATGCGTAGCGTGTCCCACCAGTTGATGTCCGTCCGCCCGTCGGTGTCATATCCCACCCAACTGGTGACGATCACCGGGCGCGGCGTCAGATTGGTCCAGACGGTTGGCCAGTGAGTGCGCGCCTCGGACAGGATCGTGCTGTTCAGCCGGTCGATCGCAGTGCGGGCGCGCATGATCGCCGCGCTGGCCAGGCCGAATTCTTCTTCCAGTGTTGGTGCGGCCGTGCGGCGGTGCGTCGGCAGCGAGGGCAACGCGGCCGAACCCGCGGGCGCGCTGGCGCTGTGGGCGATGTGTTCGTAGACCGGGTTGGCCACCGCGAAGACCGGGTGGGCGGTGAACACGGCGGCAAAACGCGTCTGCTCGACCTTGCGGCGCAGATCGTCGAATGAGACGCCCTGCTGCCCGCTGTCGGACGTGCCCAGGGCGGTGCCCAGCGCGTTATAACGGGCCGAGATCGAGGCATCGCTGGTACCCCCGACATAGTCGGTCAGGCGCGCTGCACGCTTTTCGCAGGCCTGATCGCGCAGCACGCGGACCGCGTCGCTCAGATCGGCGACGGTAATCTTGCCTTCGACCAGTTTACCTTCGAACGCACTTGCAACGCCGAGCAGGGGATTCGCACCGTCGGTGCGCTTCTGCAGCATAGTGCGAGCAGTGTTGATCAGGTCATGGGCGGCAGAAATACGCGCGTCGTCCATCGTCTCGTGTCTCATTTCTGTGTCAGGCGTGCGGTGCAGGACATTGCACCGGGCTTTGCCGTTGCTCTAGCGCAGGCGGCGCAGGTTTTCATGTCTGGATGCGCCTTGCAACCACGCAGCCGAAGAAGGCAGCGCTTTCGCCGCGCCGGGCTTGGGTGTGGACCGCGGCGATGCTATCGGAACAGGCATGGCTGTTGAAAACGAGCACGACCGCGAGGCCCGGCGGACACTGGGCCGCTATCGGCGCATGGCGACGGGACTTTTATGCGCAATGGGCGGCGTGACGGTCGGCGGCTATGTGCTGCCGGCCATGGGCTGGCTGGAACCGTCGCTGGCGGTGCAGGCCATACGTGCTGGCGGAAAAGCGGGCGTGGTCGGGGGGCTGGCCGACTGGTTCGCCATTACCGCACTGTTCCGGCGCCCGCTCGGGTTACCGATTCCGCACACTGCCATCCTGCCGGCACAGAAGGACCGGCTGGGGCGTGCCCTGGGGCGGTTCGTTGCCGGGCAGTTCTTCACTGAAAACGACATCGGTCGCACGCTGGAGACGGTCGATCTGCCCGCGATGCTGGGGCGTGTGCTGGCCAAGCCCGAGACCGCGCAGACCGCGACGCGTGCGCTGGTCACGGCATTGCCGCCGATGCTGGATCGTCTGGGAGACGGTCGTGCGGGGCAGGCCATCACGCGCGGGCTATCGTCGGTGCTTCGGGGCGAGGACGTGGCCCCTGTTCTGGCGCGCGTGCTGCGCTCCCTCGTCGATGGGGAGCGGCACCAGGAGGTGCTGTCTTTCCTGCTCGACGAGTTGAAGGAGGGTTTGAAATCGCGCGAGACGCTGCTGCGGACCATGATCGAGGATCGGGTGCGAGAACAGGGCGGCCGTATTCTGGGCTGGGCCATCGGCGGGTCTGTCGCAACGAAAGTGCTGACGGCCGTCAATCACGAGCTTGAACGTGTCGATCCGCGCGATTCCGACATCCGTGAAGGGTTTTCGCGCTGGGTGCGTGCGGAGATCGACCGGATAGAGACCGACCCGGAGCGACGGGCCGAGATCGGCGCGGCAGTGGGCGGTATTTTTGCTCATGAAAGCATGCGCGCGTGGGGTAACGATCTTTGGCTGCGCCTGCGGGGCCAGATTGATCGGGATATTGCCGATCCCGAAGGATGGAGCGCCGGTCTGATCCGCGATGCGCTGTTGCGACTGTCCGAGCAGGTGACGCACGATCCCATGACGCGCCAGCGCGTCATGGACGGCACGGTAGGGGCGATCCTGCGCGGCCTGCCGACGGTGCGGGAAAAGTTGTCGGACTTCATGGCGTCGGTCGTGGCGCGTTGGGACGGACCTGACCTTGCCAACCGGCTTGAGCTGCGGGTGGGGCCGGATCTGCAGTATGTGCGGATCAACGGAACGGTTGTCGGGTTTGCGGTGGGCGTTGTGCTCTGGGGGCTGCTGCGGGCGGCATTCGGGGTCGATGCGGGCTAGGTCTGCGTTGCAAGCAGGGTGCCTCATACCGTGCGGATGGGCCGGATTTGACGATTGGCCCTTGACGGACGGGGATTGGAAACGCATCTGGACTGTAAACAGGACCAAACTCGTCCGCATTACAGATGCGGGCCCCGACCGTAGGTGCCGGAGGATGATGAAACTGTCGAAACTGGCCGACTACGCGGTCGTGATCCTGGTCCGTCTGGGGCAGGGTGACGGCGTCATGGCGTCGGTCGCTCTGGCGCAGGAGACCGGTGTCCCGGAACCGACGGTGGCCAAGGTGCTCAAGATCTTGGGCCAGCAGGGCATTGTCCGCTCGCACCGGGGCGCACGCGGTGGCTATTATCTGGATCAGTCACTGGACCAGATGTCCGTCGGGCGGATCATTGCGGCGATCGACGGTCCCGTGACCCTGGTCGGCTGTGTCGAGGGACACGATTGCGACGCCAGCAGCCGCTGCGGCCTGTGTGGCAACTGGGACCCGGTCAATCAGGCGATCCGTGAGACGCTGGAGCGCATTACATTGGCCGATATGGCGCGCAACGGCCGCCCTTCTGTTACGACCCCTTCTGCTGTGCCGGTGCGGCACGACCCCATGGCGGCCCTGCAGCCGTCCGATGCGATTTAGGAAAGAGCGATCACATGCCAGCTGTGGCCGAAACACGCCAGGCCGTCGAGACCCTCGGTCAGTCCACCTACAAGTGGGGCTTCGAGACCGACATCGACATGGAGTTCGCGCCCAAGGGCCTGAACGAAGACACGATCCGCCTGATCTCGCTGCGCAAGCAGGAGCCGGAGTGGCTGCTGGAATGGCGGCTGAAGTCGTATCGCGCGTGGCTTGAGATGCCGACCCCCGAATGGGCGAAGGTCGGGCATCCGCCGATCGACTTTCAGGATGCCTATTACTATGCCGCGCCGAAGAAGAAGGACGGGCCGAAGTCGCTGGACGAGGTCGATCCCGAACTGCTGCGTACCTATGAAAAGCTGGGCATTCCGCTGCACGAGCAGGCGATTCTGGCGGGCGTGGAGCCCGAGGAAGGGGCCGAGCCGCGTATGCCGATTGCCGTCGATGCGGTGTTCGACAGCGTGTCCGTCGTAACCACTTTCCGCAAGACGCTGGCCGAGGCCGGGGTGATCTTCTGCCCGATCTCTGACGCGGTGCGCGAGCATCCGGAACTGGTGCAGAAATATCTCGGCTCCGTCGTGCCGGCGGGCGACAACTTCTATGCCGCCCTGAACTCGGCTGTGTTTACCGATGGGTCGTTCGTCTACATCCCCAAGGGCGTGCGTTGCCCGATGGAGCTGTCGACCTATTTCCGCATCAATGCGAAGAATACCGGACAGTTCGAACGGACGCTGATCATCGCGGAAGAGGGGGCTTCGGTCTCTTACCTCGAAGGGTGCACGGCGCCGATGCGCGACGAGAACCAGCTTCATGCGGCGGTCGTCGAACTGATCGCGATGGACGATGCGTCGATCAAATACTCGACCGTGCAGAACTGGTATCCGGGCGATTCCGAAGGTCGCGGCGGTATCTATAACTTCGTGACCAAGCGCGGTGCGTGCCGTGGCGCGCGGGCCAAGATTTCGTGGACGCAGGTCGAAACCGGCTCGGCGATCACGTGGAAATATCCGTCCTGCATCCTGCAGGGCGAAGGCTCGGTGGGTGAATTCTATTCGGTGGCGGTGACGAACAATCACCAGCAGGCCGATACCGGCACCAAGATGATCCATATCGGCAAGAACACGCGCTCGACCGTGATTGCCAAGACGATCAGTGCTGGCAAGTCCGACAGCACCTATCGCGGGTTGGTGCGGATGATGCCCAAGGCGTCCGGCGCGCGGAATTTCACCCAGTGCGACAGTCTGCTGATCGGCGATCAGTGTGGCGCGCATACGGTGCCGTATATCGAAAGCCGCAACATCTCGGCACGGGTCGAGCATGAAGCGACGACGTCCAAGATTTCCGAGGATCAGCTGTTCTATTGCCGCAGCCGCGGGCTGTCGGAAGAAGATGCAGTCGGGCTGATCGTCAATGGATTCTGCAAGGACGTGTTGAAGGAACTGCCGATGGAGTTCGCGGTCGAGGCACAGAAGCTGCTTGCGATCAGTCTCGAAGGCAGCGTGGGCTGAGGGGAACAGGTACATGAGCAACGAATTTTTGAAGATTTCCGGCCTGTGCGCCAAGATTTCTGACAATGGCGTGGACAAGGACATCCTGCGCGGCGTGGATCTGGAGATCCCGGCGGGCGAGATTCATGCGATCATGGGGCCGAACGGCTCCGGCAAATCCACGCTGTCTTACGTGCTGGCCGGTCGTGACGATTACGAAGTGACCGAAGGCAGCGTCAGCTTCAAGGAGCAGGACCTGCTGGGTCTTGAGCCGGACGAGCGTGCGGCACTGGGCGTGTTTCTGGCGTTTCAGGCGCCGGTCGAACTGCCGGGCGTGAACAACGCGAATTTCCTGCGGACCGCGGTCAATGCCGTGCGTCGCGCACGCGGCGACAGCGAACTGGATGCCGTCAGCTTCCTCAAGGAAGTGCGCAAGGAGATCAAGCATCTCTCGATCGCGGACGACATGCTCAAGCGCAACGTCAATGTCGGCTTTTCCGGCGGCGAGAAGAAGCGCAACGAAGTGCTGCAGATGCGGATGCTGCGGCCCTCCTTCGCCATTCTTGACGAAACCGACAGCGGGCTGGACATCGACGCGCTGCGGATCGTGGCCGAAGGCGTGAACAGCCTGCGCGGCCCGGATTTCTCCGCCCTGGTCATCACCCATCATCAGCGTCTGCTGGATTACATCGTGCCCGACCGCATCCATGTGATGGCCAAGGGTCGCATCATTCACAGCGGTGGCCCGGAAATCGCCAAGCAGCTTGAGGCGCAGGGCTACGCGCAGTTCCTGTCGGAGGCAGCGTGAACGCAATGTCGCCCAAGCAGGCTGCGGGCATCGACGCGTTTCTGGCGCGTAGCGCAGGCCTGAGCAGCGTGCCGGACGCGCGTGCGGATGCCGGCGAACGGCTTCGCAAGTCCGGTCTGCCGACCCGTGCGGTCGAAGCCTGGCATTACACGTCGCTCGCCCCGGTGGGGGAGACGATCTACGCCCCGGCCGCAAGCGATCTGGCGCGTGCCGAGACTGTCCTGTCCGAGTGCGGCATCACGCAGCTTGAGACGATGAACCGACTGGTGTTCGTCAACGGGCGCTTTGCGGCAAGCCTGTCGCGCGTGCCGGAGGGCGTCAGTATCGGCTTCTTCGCCGACGCACCGTCCTTCGGGGCGATTGCCAATGCCGAGCGGGATGCCGCAACGACGTTGAACACCCTGCTGGCCGAAGACGGCGCGCAGGTGCTGGTGGCGCAGGATGTCGATGCCGGCGCGCTGGCACTGGTCAGCATTGCGGTGAGTGGTGAGGCACCCGCGTCTTTCCACCCGCGCCATCGCATCACGCTGGAGAAGGGCGCGCGTCTCGGGCTGTTCGATCTGGCGCTGGGTGAGGGGACCTACCTGCATAATCCGGTGATGGAAATTGCAGTCGCGCCCGACGCATTCCTGACGCACGTGAAGCTGCAGCACGAATCGCTGGAAGCCCGCCACGTGGCATGCGTTTACGTCGACGTGGCAGAGCGCGGCGAATACGACAGCTTCACCCTGACGCTGGGCGCGCAATTGGCACGGCATGAAGTGCATGTCGGGCTGCTGGGCGCCACGGCGGCGGCGCATGTCAACGCAGCACAACTGCTGGGTAGCACGCAGCATGCCGATCTGACGTCGGTCATCACCCATGGTGCGCCGTCCTGCATTTCGCGCCAGACGGTGAAGAACGTGCTGTCGGATCGCGCGCACGGCGTGTTCCAGGGCAAGATCTATGTCGACCGGATCGCGCAGAAAACTGACGGCTACCAGATGAATCAGGCGCTGTTGCTGTCCGAAGGAGCGCAGATTGACGCAAAGCCGGAGCTCGAAATTTACGCCGACGACGTCAAGTGCAGTCATGGTGCGACCGTGGGCGCGCTGGATGCCGAGCAGATGTTCTATCTCCGCAGTCGTGGCGTGCCGGAGGCCGAGGCTCGGTCGATCCTGATCCGCGCGTTCCTGCTGGACGCAGTCGAACTGGTGCGTGACGAGACGCTGCGCGACATTCTGGACCAGGCCGTCGAGCGCTTCTGGCGCAAGGAGGGGTAATGGACGACCACGCGGTAAGGCTTGCCGGGGCTGATCTGTCGCATCTGCGCGCCGATTTTCCGATCCTTTCGGAAAAAGTGTGGGACCGTGACCTCGTGTTCCTCGACAGTGCTGCGTCATCGCAGAAGCCCACTGCGGTGATCGAGGCGATGGGCGATGTGATGCGGCATCAATATGCCAACATCCATCGCGGCCTGCACTGGATGAGCGAGCGGACGACCGATGCTTACGAGGCCGTTCGCAGTCAGGTCGCGTCGCTGATCAACGCTCCGTCGCATAACGAAATCGTCTATACCCGCAATTCGACCGAGGCGATCAATCTTGTCGCCCACTGCTATGGCGCGCTGATGAAGCCGGGGCAGGCCGTGGTGATTTCCGAGATGGAGCATCACGCCAACCTCGTGCCGTGGCAGATGCTGCGTGACAGGGCGGGAATCGAACTGCGGATCGCGCCGATCACCGACGCGGGCGATCTGGATTTCGAGGCGTTCGGTGACATCTTGTCTGATGGCAAGGTTGGACTGGTGGCCATCACGCACATGTCCAACGTGCTGGGCGGCGTGTTGCCCGCGCGGCGGGTTGCGGACATGGCGCATGCTGCCGGGGCGAAAATCCTGCTGGATGGCAGCCAGTCGATCGTGCATCGCAAGATCGACGTGCAGGCGCTCGATGCCGATTTCTTCGTGTTCACCGGGCACAAGCTGTATGGCCCGACCGGCATTGGCGTGCTGTGGGCGCGTGCGGAAGTCCTTGAAGCCATGCCGCCCTTCATGGGTGGGGGCGACATGATCTCCAGCGTCTCTTTCGAGAAATCCACCTGGGCACGCGTGCCGCACAAGTTTGAGGCCGGAACGCCGGCCATCATCGAGACCATCGGGCTCGGCGCCGCCATCAGCTATGTTGAGGCGATTGGCTATGACGCTATCACGCGACATGAGGCGCATCTGGTGGACTATGCCCAGATGCGGCTGGCGGATGTGCCCGGTCTGACAATCATCGGGGCTCCGGCAGATCGGGGCGGTGTGATTTCGTTCACGATGGACGACGCACATCCGCACGATATCGCGACGTTGCTGGACCGATCGGGAATTGCGATCCGTGCCGGGCATCATTGCGCGGAGCCACTTATGCGGCGTCTGGGCCTGAGTGCGACAGCGCGGGCGAGTTTCGCGGTCTACACCACGCCGCAGGAAATCGACTCGCTGGCTGAGGCTTTGATCAAAATCCACGCGATGTTCGTGTAGGATGCTGGACGGTGCCGAACTCTATCCGGCATTGCTGCGGGAGCGGAGCACGTCGCCCCGTTTCGCCGGACGGCCGGAGCATGAGGACGGGGCCGCGACGGGTACGAATCCGATGTGTGGCGACCGTGTCAGGGTGGCGATCCGGCGTGCGGATGCCCATGTTGTGGAAGTTCGGCACGAAACCCGCGGCTGTGCGATCTGTCAGGCTTCGGCGGACCTGATGGCGGAAGCCGTCACAGGCCGCTCCGACGACGAGGCGCTGGCGCTGGCAAACTGGTTTGACAGTTTCGTGGAAACCGGCGAAGGCGAGGCTGTAAATTTCGATGTGTTTCGGCCGTTGTCGCGCCACCGTGCACGGCGGCGATGTGCAACATTGCCGTGGAGCGCGTTGCGAGACGCCCTGAGGGTCGGACGAGAAGAGAGCGAATGAACGACATGACCAAGACTGCGGATATGAAGACCGCCCCTGAACACGTCGATCTCGCGGCCCGACCGGCGGAGGGTTTCGACCTGTCAACTCCGGCGACCGAGGCGAACGAGACGACCGGAACGCGCTGGACCCCCGATGGCGAAGAGACGCGCGCGCCCGCTGGCGTGCCCAGCGAGGAGGCTGTGATCGAAGCGATCGCGACTGTTTTCGATCCGGAAATCCCGGTCAATATCTATGAACTCGGCCTGATTTACGCGATCGACCTGCACGAAAACGGGCATGTGAAGATCGAGATGACGCTGACGGCGCCGAACTGCCCCAGCGCGCAGGAACTGCCCGAGCAGGTGCGCGATGCGGTCGCGGCTGTGTCCGGTGTGCGCGATGCCGAAGTCGAGATCGTGTGGGACCCGCCGTGGGATATGTCCCGCATGAGCGAAGATGCCCGTCTCGCACTGAATATGTTCTGAGGAGCGACTGCGATGTCCACGACCACAACCGAGACCAAGCCGACCCGTCGCGCGTTGCCGCCGCTGATGACGCTGACCGAGCGGGCTGCCGAACGACTGAGCGCGCTTTACGCGGGCGGCGAAGCCGGGCGCCTGCTGCGTATCGCTGTCTCGACGAAGGGGTGCTCTGGCATGGGGTACGACATGGCATTCGTTGACGAGCCCGGCCCGGCCGATGAAATCGTGACAGACCGGGGCATTACGCTGCTGGTCGATCGCAAGGCAACGCTGTTCCTGATCGGAACGAGCATGGATTACGAAGTGAAGGATCTCGAGTCCGGGTTCACCTTCGTCAATCCAAACGAAAAGGGCCGCTGCGGCTGCGGCGAGAGCTTCCACGTCTGAACGGGCGGTGACGCCAGTTCAGGTGCGGGGCTGGCGGCCCTTGTTCGGGTGGGTAAACAGGCAGATCGCCTCGACATTTGTGGACCACAGGAACTGATCGACCACGGTCACGCGATCCAGTTCATAGCCCGCAGCACGCAACTGCGTCGCGTCCTTGGTCAGCGCGGTCGGGTTGCAGCTGACATAGATCACGTTGGCAGGCTTGGCGCTTGCAATCTCGGCGATCTGCGCGCCAGCACCCATGTGGGGCGGATCGAGCACCACCACCTTGCGGCCCGTCAGGTCGCGCTTCATCACCGGCTGACGGTTCAGGTCGCGCTGTTCCGAGGTGGCGCGCGTTCCGCCGCAAGCCGCGCGCAGGGCCGCGAAAGCCTCGGGCGCACCTTCGAACGCATGCACGCGAGCCTTTTGAGACAGCGGGAAGGTCAGCGTGCCGCAGCCCGCATACAACTCGATAATCTCGTCTTTCTGCACCATTTTGGCGGGCAACATGCCCACCACGGTCTCGACGATGGCGGCTTCGCTCTGGGGTGATGCCTGCAGGAAGGCGCCCGGCGGGGGGGCGACCGATACGTCGCCAAACGTCTGGGAAATCGGTCGGACCTGTGCCGCGATTTCCGGCACTTCCTTTTGCCCGGTCAGAGCCCATGCAATGCGTGCGATGCGATTTGCCCGTGCGAAGTCCGCCAGAAGCACGCGGTCTTCCGACGTCAGTTCGCCATCGGTCTGCAACAGGATATCGGGGCCGGTGTCCAGCAGATTGACGATCACATCGCCGCGGCTTCGCAGGGCACGAAGGCGATTGAACAGTGGGCGAATCTGGCCGATCAGCGCAAGCAGGGCCGGGTCGATCACGTCACAATGCGTGATGTCGATCAGGTCGCCCGCACGCTGGTGAAAGCCCAATGCGATGCTGTCATGTGTGCGCCGCACACCGAGATCGACTCGGCGGCGCGTGGCCGGCGGCGTCTGACGGGTGTCGGTAATTGGTGCATCAACGAAACCGGCCCGCCCCAAGGCCTGCGTGACCAGATCCACCTTCCACGCCAATGTCGCGGGAAGCGCCAGATGCTGAAGCGTGCAGCCGCCGCAAACGCCGAAATTCGGGCACGGTGGCGTGACACGATCCGGGGAGGTGGTAACGATTTCCTTGAGATCGGCGCGGCGAACATTGGCACCGCGTGCCTTGTCGCTGTCGTCGAAGGACGCTGTCACGGTTTCGCCCGGCAGTGCGCCCGGGATAAAGAAACGATTGCCGAAGCCGTCACGCGCAAGGCCGTCCCCGCCAATGCCGATGGCATCGATCAGGAACGTGTCGCGAATGATTTCGGGTTTTTCGGTGGCCGTCGCAGGGCGGCGGACGGGCCGCCGCTTGGTCTTATTCGACAATTGCGGCGTCACCTGACGTGGTGCGTGACAGCTTGCGGCGCGGCAGCAGCATGAAGGCCGGGACTTCGGCCCCGAAGCCGATCACGCCGCTATCGGCCTCGTCAACTGCGCGGTCATGGCGGGAGGGGCGACGGTCGCGATTGCGGTCATCACGTGGACGTTCATCGCGGGGACGCTCCTCCCGGGGTGCGCGGTCATTGCGCGGGCGTTCGTCACGCACACGCGTCTCACGCGGCACCTCGACAGGTGCGGGCTCGGGAACAACCTGTTCGACAACGGATTCGGTGGCAACCACCGGACGCTCTTCGCGACGGGTATCGTGACCGTTGCGACCACGCTTGCGCGAATCCTTGCCGCCGCGATCACGATCATTCCGTGGACGCTTCTCGTCGGTGAACGGAAGGGTCGCGACGCCTTCGATTTCCAGCAACGGAATCGGCTTGCCGGTCAGCTTTTCAATGGCTTCGACCAGATTGCGCTCATACGGCGTGGCCAGCGAATATGCATGCCCGCTGCGACCCGCGCGCCCTGTGCGCCCGATGCGGTGAACATAGTCTTCCGCATGGAACGGCACGTCGAAATTGAAGACGTGCGACAGGCCGCCAATGTCGATGCCGCGGGCTGCCACATCGGAGCACACCAGAATCTTCAGTTCGTCGGCCTTGAACTTCTCAAGGGTCGAGAACCGCACGGACTGCGGCAGGTCACCGTGCAGCGCCCCGACCGAGAAGCCATGCTTGCTCAGTGACTTGTGCAGGATATCCACGTCGCGCTTGCGGTTGCAGAACACGATGGCGTTCTGAACGGCTTCGGTCCGCAGCATCTTGCGAAGGGCGCGGCGCTTGTCCTCTTCGTCCACGATCAGCAGCCCGGATTCGATCGTCGTGGCGACCGATGATGGGCGGGAGACCGTGATTTCCTTCGGGTTACGCAGGAATGCGTCCGCGAGGCGGCGAATTTCCGGCGCCATCGTTGCCGAGAACAACATCGTCTGGCGAATCGGCGACAGCATGCTCACGATCCGCTCGATGTCCGGGATGAACCCCATGTCGAGCATACGGTCGGCTTCGTCGATCACCAGCACGCGGGTCTGCGTCAGCAACAGGCCGCCGCGCTCGAACAGGTCGATCAGGCGACCGGGGGTGGCGATCAGCACGTCCACGCCGCGATTAAGCGCCTCTTTCTGGTCGGCCATGCTTTCGCCGCCGATCAGCAGGGCATGCGTCAGGCGCAGATGCTTGCCATACATGACGAAATTCTCGGCGACCTGCAGCGCGAGTTCGCGCGTCGGTTCCAGAATAAGCGAACGCGGCATGCGGGCCCGCGCGCGTGATCCCTGAAGGATTTCGAGCATGGGCAGCGTGAAGGAGGCAGTCTTGCCGGTGCCGGTCTGGGCCACGCCCAGAACGTCCTGACCGGTCAGGACATGGGGGATCGCCTGAGCCTGGATCGGCGTCGGGTGACGATAGCCCATCTCGTCAATGGCGCGCTGGATCGGCTCGCACAGGCCGAGTTCGGAAAACAGCGGCAGTTCGGGGATGATCGCAGCCGGCGCGGCCGGAATTTCCTCACCACCCTGTCCGCCCGCTACGTGCGTCGGGTGGGCAAGATCGTCTTCGGCCGTAACAGGCTCGGGTGTTTCAACCGGCGCGACTTCGATCGCGTCGATGACCATCGCATCCTCGACCGTCAGGGTCGGCACCGTTTCGGGTGCAGCCGCCTCGGCGGGCGGAAGCCCGGTGTCGGGCACAGTATCGGAAGCCGGCGCGGCCTTGGCCTTGCGTCGGGGCGTTGTGGTCTTGCTGACCCGCGGTGCGCGGGGCTTGCGAGGGGCTGCGTCAAGCTTGGCGGACAATAAATTCTCTCGAACGTGTCAGTGGTGATCGGACGCGCTCGCGCCGTAAGATCGCAGTCGGATGTCTACGGTATACCCCGTCGTTCCCTGCGCCGGACCGGTCGACGCCTGCATCGCCCTTGTTCGGGTGCCTGTGCGTATCGGCAAACGTCACGAAAATCAAGCATCGCGCGCCAACAAAGTGCCATGTTCGCGTGTTTTCCGTGGGATTGCGACTGTTCACGGACTAAGACTGAGATGACCCGCACGACGCGCATGACGGGTCCAACAAAGGCAGGCGCGATCCAGCGCCGCCAGATACAGGAGAGGCTGCGCGTTGACATATACCCCGCTGCCCATCGAGGACTATGGGCTTATTGGCGATTGCATCAGCTGCGCGCTTGTGGGCCGCAATGGCTCGATCGACTGGCTTTGCTGGCCTCGCTTCGACAGTCCGGCGTGCTTTGCTGCCCTGCTGGGCGACGACCGGAACGGACGATGGATGATCGCCCCGGAATCGATGCTCCATGAAGGCACGGCCAGCGGTGGCCACGCAGCCATCCCCGACGGCATTTCGGTCACCCGGTCCTATCCCAACAACGGCATGGTGCTGGAGACCGTTTTCACCACGGCCACGGGCGAAGTGGCGGTAACGGACTTCATGGTGGTCGATGCCGAAGTGCCGACCATCGTCCGCATCGTCGAAGGGCGCTCCGGCAAGGTCGCCATGAGTATGGATTTCATGCTCCGTATGGATTACGGGCTTTCGGTCCCGTGGGTGATTTCGCTGGACAACGGGGAGGGGATCAGCGCGATTTCCGGCCCCACGCGCTGTGTTCTGCGAAGCCGTATTCCGCTGCACAGCCACGACATGCGAACTGTTGCGCGCTTCACGCTCGCGGCCGGGGAGCGTCAGAGCTTTACGCTGAGTTTTGCCGAATCCCATCTCGCGGTGCCCAAGGTGATCGATCCGCTGCGCTCCCTTAAAGAGACCTCGGCCTTCTGGTCCGATTGGATCGGGCAGGGCAACTTCACAGGTCCGCATGTCGATGCGGTCCGCCGCTCGCTGCTGACGCTCAAGGCCCTGACCTACAAGCCGACCGGCGGGATCGTGGCGGCGGCAACCACGTCGCTGCCGGAGTGTCTGGGCGGCAGCCGGAACTGGGACTACCGCTATTGCTGGCTGCGTGACGCGACGCTGACGCTTATGGCGTTCATGGCGGGCGGATATTTCGAGGAAGCCCGGCAGTGGCGCGACTGGCTGCACCGAGCGGTCGCCGGGTCGCCGGAGCAGGTCCAGATCATGTATGGCCTGGCCGGAGAGCGGCAGCTGCTCGAATGGGAAGTGCCGTGGCTTGCGGGTTACGAGGGGTCGAGCCCGGTCCGGATCGGCAATGGTGCGGCAGGGCAGCTTCAGCTGGACGTCTATGGCGAGGTGGTGATGGCGCTGCATCGCGCACGGCACGATCATCTGCGCCCGGTGACGGCGGGCTGGAACCTTCAGGTCAGTCTGCTGGAACATCTGGAGACCATCTGGCGCGAGCCGGACGAGGGGATCTGGGAGGTGCGCGGCGGCCGTCGCCATTTCGTGCTGTCGAAGATTTCGTGCTGGGCGGCGTTCGATCGCACCGTGGCCGATGCCCACCAGTACGGTCTGAAGGGCCCCATCGAGAAATGGGAGAAGATCCGCGACGAAATTCATGAGGATGTTTGCCGCAACGGGTTCTCCACCGAGAAGAACTGCTTCGTGCAGTATTACGGAGGCACGGCACTCGATGCGTCGCTGTTGCTGGTCGCGCAGATCGGCTTCCTGCCGCCGGACGATCCGCGTGTCGCCGGGACTGTCGCTGCGATCGAGCGGGAGCTGATTCGCGACGGGCTGGTGCTGCGTTACCTGCCCGAGGAGGTCGATGACGGGCTGGATCAGCAGGACGAGGGGGCGTTTCTTGCCTGCTCGTTCTGGCTGGTGAACGCCTATGTCATGTTGGGGCGCAGGGACGAAGCGAACGCGCTGTTCGAGAAGCTGTTGTCCCTGCAGAACGATCTCGGGTTGCTGGCCGAGGAATACGACCCGAAGATCGGGCGGCAACTCGGCAACTTCCCGCAGGCGTTCTCGCATCTGGCGCTGGTGGCCAGTGCGACGTTCCTCGAGCACGGTGCCCCGCTGCCCCCCGTTGACGAGGGGGGCTGAGCGAGGCTGGTCGCGTCAGAACCCGTGGTTCAGCGACGCGGCCAGAATCGTCAGCAGACCCAGGATCGCCACGATGCTCACGCGCGTGCGGATTGTGTCGAACAGGGCGGGCTGCGGCCGGATGGCGCGTCTCGCGCGCTGGTAGGGGCCGAAATAGATGCTGATGAAAAGGCCGGCCATAATCAGGCCCATCAACTGCATCAGATTGACCGGCAACGTGGTGTTGGCGAATCCGCCGTCATGCAGCAGCATCGCCCAGCCGCTGGCCAGTACGATCGGCATGACGTGCCAGACGATACGGAAGAACCGGTTCAGCGTCTGAAGATGCAGCGAGACCCGCTGTGTGGCGTCAAGCAGGCTGAGGCTGGGGCGCAGGACCAGCACGGCATAGGCCGCGCCGCCAACCCACAACGTCATTCCGCCGATATGAAAGGCGAGCACAAGGCTCCAGAGCAGGGAGTGGGACATCGGATCTCCGGTGTTTAAGGATGCGCCCGGTGCGGAAACGGACGCGATATTTCGCGTTGTGGCGAGGTCACGCTCTTGATGATCGTCGTATCTGGGGCACTAGATCACCAATTCCGCGTTGGCTTGCAAGCGCCTGCTCGGGGTGCGGACGATCGGGATCGGAGATGCGGACATGCACAACAGTCACACACGCGCATGGCAGCCCGGCGGCGGTGCGGATGCGCTTGCCCTGCCGACACCCGCCGAGATGGCGCGCATTGACGGCATCGCGGGTCGGACAACCCCGATCGCCCAGTTGATGGAGCATGCCGGGCGGGCAGTGGCGCGGTCGGTGATGCGTCATGCCGCGCCGTGCCGGGTGCTTGTCCTGTGCGGGCCGGGCAATAACGGCGGGGACGGGTATCGCGCTGCTGCTTACCTTGCGGCGCAGGGTTGGCCGGTCAGTGTGGCTGCGCCTGCGCCGCCCAGTGGCGAAGCGGCGCAGGCGGCGGCTGACTGGCGTGGGCCGGTCGTCGATTTCGCACCACAGGAGGCTGAGCGGGCCGATCTCGTGATCGATGCGCTGTTCGGTGCCGGTCTGTCACGCCCGATCGACACGCAGGTGGAATCGGTGTTGAACGCGGCACGGCGACTGGTGGCCGTCGACATTCCCTCGGGCGTGGATGGGGCGACCGGCGCGGTGAGGCGTTATGCCCCTCAGGCATGGCTGACGGTGACGTTCTTTCGATTAAAGCCGGGTCACCTGCTGGAGCCGGGGCGGGGGCTGTGCGGAGTGCTGGAGTGCGCCGATATCGGTATCGCGCCCGACGTACTGGATGAGGTGCCGGTGCAGACATGGCGCAACGCGCCGGGATTATGGTCGATCCCGGCCCAGTCGGCGGCGAGCCACAAATATAGTCGCGGCGTGGTGACGGTCTGCGGCGGTGCGGCCATGCCGGGTGCGGCCCGGTTGGCGGCGGCGGCTGCCCGCGCGAGCGGTGCGGGACTGGTGCGGATTGCGGCGCTGAGCGGAGGGGAGATGTATCGTCTCGGCGCGCCGGGCCTGATCGTGGATGATCCACCGCTGCCGGCTCTGATGGAGGATGAGAGGCGCAAGGTCTGGGTTTGCGGGCCCGGGCTGACGGAGGCGGAGGTCCGGACCTGTTTGCGCCCGTTGATCGACGCTGGTCGCCGCGTGCTGGCGGATGCGGGGGCTTTCAGTCTGGCAGCCGGTGATCCTTCGGTTCTTCTGGGTGCGGCGGTGATAACGCCGCATGCGGGGGAATTTGCACGCGTGTTCGGCCAGCCGGGCGACGATCGTCCGGCGGCCGCGCGCCGGGCTGCGGCCCAGACCGGGGCGGTCGTCGTGCTGAAAGGGAGCGACACGATCATTGCGGCACCCGATGGGCGCGTGGCGATTAACGACCATGCGACACCGGCGCTGGCAACGGCGGGGTCGGGGGACACGCTGACCGGCGTGATCGCGGCCTTGCTGGCCGCAGACATGCCGGCGTGGGAGGCGGCATGCGCGGGTGTCTGGATGCACGGCGATGCCGGGATTCGCGCCGGGGCTTGGATTCTGGCTGAAGACCTGGACCGTCATCTGGGCACGGCGCGGGAGGCTGCGGCGGGTGCATGCGCGCCAGCCGGAGCCGCCGGGGCGGGTTTTTCGGGTCCGGCAGGGCGATTGCGGCGATAAATTACGCGCGATTGGCCGAGGAAGCCGGTCCGGCGCTTGCCGAGGGCGGGAGTCTGGGGTAAAGCCGCCCGCTTGTGGTCCGGCCTCATGCGGGCGTGGTGGAATTGGTAGACACGCCAGATTTAGGTTCTGGTGGCGAGAGTCGTGGGGGTTCAAGTCCCTCCGCCCGTACCAGGCTGAGACCACTGAGACATTTTGAATCTGATGCGGATTGGCCCACGCGCGGTCCCATCGCGAGCATGACCGAGAGGATCGCCTGGCCGATGCAGGTTACTGAAACGCTTTCCGAAGGCCTGAAGCGCGGCTTCACCGTGACCGTGCCGGCATCGGACCTCGAGACCCGTCGCACGGCGCGCCTGAAGGAAGTCGGTGGCGAAATGTCGCTGCCCGGTTTCCGTCCGGGCAAGGTGCCGCTAGCGATCGTCAAGCAGCGCTATGGCGCGGCTGTGCAGGGCGAGATCCTGGAGCAGACGGTCAATGACGCGACGAACTCGGTTCTGACGGAGCGCGGTCTGCGCCCGGCGACGCAGCCGAAGGTCGAGCTGGTTTCAGGTGTGGAGCCCGAGGGCAAGGCCGATCTGGAATTCAAGATCGAGCTGGAAGTGCTGCCCGAGATTTCGCAGCCGGACCTGTCCGACCTCGCTCTGACGCGTCTGAAGTCGACGCCGAGCGCCGAGACGATCGACAAGGCCCTGACTGATATCGCCAAGCGTCAGCGCACGTTCGAGGACATCGAAGAGTCGCGCCCGGCGGTTGTAGGCGACATCGTGACCGTTGATTTCCTGGGTAAGGTCGATGGCGTTGCGTTCGACGGCGGCACCGCCGAAGACGTCAATGTCGAGATCGGTGGCGAAGGCTTCATCCCCGGCTTTGCCGAGCAGATCGAAGGCATCAGCCCCGGCGACGAGAAGGTGATCACCGTTACGTTCCCGGCTGACTATCAGGCTGAGAATCTGGCTGGCAAGGAAGCGACGTTCGACATCAAGGCGAAGGGCCTGAAGCGCGCCGTCGATCCGGCCGTGGACGACGATCTGGCCAAGAAGATCGGGTTCGAGGGGCTGGAGCAGGTTCGCGAGTTGATCAGCAAGCAGGTTGCCGAGGAATACGAGCAGCTGTCCCGTCTGCGTATCAAGCGCGAGCTTCTGGACGCGCTGGCGCTCAAGACCGACTTCGAAGCGCCGGAAGGCATGGTCGAAGCCGAGTTCGCCCAGATCTGGTCGCGCGTCGAATCCGATCGCGCTGCCGGTCAGCTGGACGATGAAGACAAGGACAAGGACGAAGACACGCTGCGTGCCGACTATCGCAAGATTGCCGAGCGTCGCGTGAAGCTGGGTCTGCTGCTGGCTGAAATCGGTCGTGCCAACAACATCACCGTCACGCAGGACGAGATGATGCGGGCCGTGCGCGCGGAAGCAATGCGCTATCCGGGTCAGGAGCAGGCTGTGTTCGAGTTCTTCGGCAAGAACCCGCAGGCTGCTGAAAGCCTGCGCGGGCCGATCTTCGAGAACAAGGTCGTCGACTACGTGATCGAGCTGGCGAAGGTCGAGGAAAAGGAAGTGACTCCGGAAGAGCTGGCAGAAGTGCCGCCTGCCGATCTGTCCTGAAGTTCGCTACTTCACCTAAAAGTGACGAAAGGGGGCGCTTCGGCGCCCCTTTTTGCAGCGCGACTGTCATATAGCGCGCGAAAAACGGGGTCATCCGCCGTGGGTGGGGTGGCAACCGGCGCTTTTGTCTCTATCTTGTGGAGAGCCTGAAGCGTGTCGAGAGTCTCCGCCTCGTGGGGCTCGTGCGCATGGGGTGGCCGCAAGGCTGAATTACAGGATCGGGAATGTGGCAATGAGGGATCGGGACCCTGTCGAGATTTTCAACAACGCTCTGGTGCCGATGGTGGTCGAACAGACTGCGCGCGGTGAGCGGGCGTTCGACATCTTTTCCCGCCTGCTTCAGGAACGGATCATCTTCCTCACCGGTCCGGTCTATGATCAGGTGGCATCACTGATTTCCGCGCAGCTCCTGTATCTGGAGAGCGTGAATCCGACCAAGGAAATCTCCTTTTATATCAACAGCCCCGGTGGCGTTGTTTCGGCAGGTCTCGCGATCTACGACACGATGCAATACATCCGCAGCCCGGTCAGCACGGTGTGCATCGGCCAGGCCGCGTCAATGGGGTCGCTGCTGCTTGCTGGTGGTGAAAAGGGGCACCGTTATGCCCTGCCGAATGCACGCGTGATGGTGCATCAGCCTTCGGGCGGCGCGCAGGGGCAGGCCAGCGACATCGAAATCCAGGCGCGCGAGATCCTGACGATTCGTCAGCGCCTGAACGAGATTTATCGTGAGCACACCGGCCAGACGCTTGAGGATATCGAGCAGAAGCTTGAGCGCGACAGCTATATGTCGGCTGAAGAGGCACGGAGCTTCGGTATCGTTGACGAAGTGGTGTTGCGCAGACCTGCGACCGCGTCGGAAACTACCTGAATCTGGTCTGGCCCGCGCGCTGTTACGGCGCGGGCCAAAGTTGGCTCTTGAAGATGCGACATCTCTGAGCCAAGAATTTTGATCCCGCGCCGCAAGAGTCAGTCCATCGGCAGCTTCAGGCGGGGATAGGAGCGGTTATGAGCAGCAAATCCGGCGATTCCAAAAACACACTCTATTGCTCATTCTGCGGCAAGTCGCAGCATGAAGTCCGGAAGCTGATCGCCGGTCCCACCGTATTCATCTGTGATGAGTGCGTTGAGCTTTGCATGGACATCATCCGCGAGGAGCATAAGACGCACCTCGTGAAGTCGCGGGATGGCGTGCCGACTCCCAAGGAGATCTGCAAGGTTCTGGATGATTACGTGATCGGCCAGTTCGACGCGAAAAAGGTCCTCTCGGTGGCGGTGCACAACCACTACAAGCGGTTGGCTCACGCGCAGAAGAACAACGACGTCGAGATCGCGAAGTCCAACATCATGCTGATCGGCCCGACCGGGTCGGGCAAGACGTTGCTGGCCCAGACGCTTGCCCGCATCCTTGATGTGCCGTTCACGATGGCCGATGCAACCACGCTGACCGAGGCTGGTTACGTGGGTGAGGACGTCGAGAACATCATCCTCAAGCTGCTGCAGGCTGCGGACTACAATGTCGAGCGCGCCCAGCGCGGCATCGTCTATATCGACGAGATCGACAAGATTTCCCGCAAGTCCGACAATCCGTCGATCACGCGCGACGTCAGCGGCGAGGGCGTTCAGCAGGCGCTGCTGAAGATCATGGAAGGCACGGTTGCTTCTGTTCCGCCCCAGGGCGGCCGCAAGCACCCGCAGCAGGAGTTCCTGCAGGTCGACACGACGAACATGCTGTTCATCTGCGGCGGCGCGTTTGCGGGTCTGGACAAGATCATCAGCGCGCGCGGCAAGGGGTCGGGCATCGGATTCGGTGCGACCGTCACCTCGCCTGACGAGCAGCGGACGGGTGCGGTGCTCAAGAGCCTTGAGCCGGAGGATCTGCTGAAGTTCGGTCTGATCCCGGAATTCATCGGTCGTCTGCCGGTTCTGGCAACGCTGGATGATCTGGATGAAGACGCGCTGATCGAGATTCTGAGCAAGCCGAAGAATGCTCTGGTCAAGCAGTATGCGCGTCTGTTCCAGATGGAAGGCGTCAAGCTGACCTTTACCGACGACGCGCTCAAGCAGGTTGCCCTGCGTGCGATCGTCCGCAAGACCGGCGCGCGTGGCCTGCGGTCGATCATGGAAAATATCCTGCTCTCGACGATGTTCGATCTTCCCGGTCTGGAGAACGTCGAAGAGGTCGTGGTCAACCGCGACGTCGCCGAAAACAAGGCGTCCCCGGTCTACGTCTACGGCCAGGGTAATGACCAGCCTGCAGAACAGTCGGCCTGATCGGGCTCCCCCACCACCATCGGCGCGTGCCCGGCCTTGCGAGTGCTTGCGCGCGCGCCGATATCAGATAGCGTGACAGTCGCATGGGCGATGTCACGAGGGCATGCACAGGCCACCTAGGATGTGCAGCGCCAGATCGTCCCTCAGGAGGTCAAGACTATGGCTGATTCCGAACACGACAAGACTCCAGTTGCCGAGGCACCGACCGAGCAACTGACGGCCGTAGAAGCCGGACCCTCCACGCTGGCGGTGTTGCCGCTGCGCGATATCGTCGTGTTTCCCCACATGATCGTGCCGCTTTTCGTCGGGCGCGAAAAATCCGTCCGGGCGCTGGAAGCGGTGACCAAGGACGACAGGCAGATCCTGCTGGTGGCGCAGAAGAACGCGTCGCAGGACGATCCGTCCGCTGACGATATCTATCGCTACGGCACGATTTCCACGATTCTTCAGTTGCTGAAGCTTCCCGACGGCACCGTGAAGGTGCTGGTCGAGGGTGGTCGCCGCGCCCGGATCTCGGCCCTGCATGACGTCGACGGGCATTTCGAGGCCGAGATCGAGGATGTCGAGGAAGTGCCGGCTGACGGCAGCGAGGGTGAGGCACTGGGGCGGACTGCCGTGTCGCAGTTCGAACAGTATATCAAGCTCAACAAGAAGATCGCGCCCGAGGTGATGGTCTCGCTGAACCAGATCGAGGATCTGTCGAAGCTGGGCGACACGATTGCGTCGCATCTGAACCTGAAAATCTCCGAGAAGCAGGAGATCCTTGAGACCACGTCGGTCTCCAGCCGCCTTGAGCGCGTCTTCGCGCACATGGAGTCTGAAATTGGGGTGCTGCAGGTCGAGAAACGCATCCGCAATCGCGTGAAGCGCCAGATGGAGCGCACGCAGCGCGAGTACTATCTGAACGAGCAGTTGAAGGCGATCCAGAAGGAACTGGGCGAAGGCGAGGACGGTCGCGACGAGACGGCCGAGATCGAAGAGAAGATCAACAAGACCCGCTTCACCAAGGAAGCCAAGGAAAAGGCGCTGGCTGAGCTGAAGAAGCTGCGTGCCATGAGCCCCATGTCTGCCGAGTCGACGGTTGTGCGCAACTATCTCGACTGGATGACGACGATTCCGTGGAAGAAGCGCTCCAAGGTTCGCAACGACCTGGGCGAGGCGGAACTGGTGCTTGACGCGGACCATTACGGTCTGGAGAAGGTCAAGGAACGTATCCTTGAGTATCTGGCGGTGCAGAGCCGTTCGCAGAAGCTCAAAGGTCCGATTCTGTGCCTTGTCGGGCCGCCGGGTGTTGGCAAGACCTCGCTGGCGCGTTCGATCGCCAAGGCGACGGGTCGCCAGTATGTTCGTATGTCGCTCGGCGGTGTGCGGGACGAGGCGGAAATTCGCGGTCATCGTCGCACCTATATCGGCTCCATGCCCGGTAAGGTGATCCAGGGGATGAAGAAGGCGAAGACATCCAACCCCCTGTTTCTGCTCGATGAAATCGACAAGCTGGGTGCCGATTGGCGCGGTGATCCGTCTTCGGCGCTGCTGGAGGTTCTGGACCCGGAGCAGAACAGCACGTTCGCGGATCACTATCTGGAGGTCGATTACGATCTGTCCGACGTGATGTTTGTCACCACGGCCAACAGCATGAACATGCCCCAGCCGCTGCTGGATCGTATGGAGGTCATTCGTCTGGCCGGATACACGGAAGACGAGAAGGTCCAGATTGCGCGCCGTCATCTGATCACGAAGCAGACTGAGGCGCACAACCTGAAGCCTGAGGAATGGTCGATCAACGACGACGCTGTGCGTGAGTTGGTGCGGTCCTACACGCGTGAAGCTGGCGTGCGTAATCTGGAGCGCGAGATCGCAAATCTGGCGCGCAAGGTGGTCAAGGAGATTGTTACCGGCAAGTCCAAGAAGGTCGCGATCACGCTCAAGAACATCGAGAAATATGCTGGCGTGAAGAAGTTCCGGTACGGCGAGACCGAGTCGGAAGATATGGTGGGCGTCGTGACCGGGCTGGCGTGGACCGAGGTCGGGGGCGAAATCCTGACGATCGAGAGCGTGATGGTGCCTGGCAAGGGTGGCATCAAGCACACCGGTAAGCTTGGTGACGTGATGCAGGAAAGCGTCTCGGCGGCGTTGTCTTATGTCCGGAGTCGCGCAGCGATGTTCGGGATCAAGCCGACCCTGTTCGAGAAGCGCGACCTGCACGTTCACGTGCCAGAGGGCGCGACTCCGAAGGATGGTCCGTCTGCGGGTGTGGCGATGGCGACATCGCTGATCAGCGTGCTGACGGGTATTCCGATTCGGCGCGACATCGCCATGACGGGCGAGATCACGCTGCGGGGCCGGGTACTGGCGATTGGTGGTCTCAAGGAAAAGCTGTTGGCCGCGATGCGCGCGGGGATCACAACGGTTTTCATCCCGAAGGATAACGAGAAGGACCTTGTCGAGATTCCGGACGCCGTCAGGAAGCACCTTGAAATCGTGCCAGTTTCCCATGTGGACCAGGTGATTTCACGCGCTCTGGTACGGCCGCCTGAGCCGATTGAGTGGGAAGAGCCCGAGGAGACGGTTGCGGCACCGGCGGCAGCGCATCCAGCGCCGCTTCTGCCGCACTGAGGCCCGGACATCGGCAGGCCATAATTGGCGGATTTGCTGTGGATAGCCGTTTTTCAGCCCGGTCTGTGTTGACGGGACGAAAAACGGCTTCATAGTGCGGCACACCACGCCCCGGGCCTGAAGAGGCCCGCCGCGTTTGAGAACAATGAAAGGCGAAAGATGGATAAGCCACTCAACAAGCAGGAGCTGGTTGCAGCTGTTGCGGAAAGCGCTGATTTGCCCAAGGCAAAGGCTGGCGAAGTCGTCGACGCAGTATTCAGTGCGATTGAGGGCGCTCTTGCCAAGAAGCAGGAAGTTCGTCTCGTTGGTTTCGGCACGTTCGTGACCGCCAGCCGTAAGGCTGCCAAGGGCCGCAACCCGCGCACGGGCGAAGAGATCGACATTCCGGCTTCGACGTCGGTTCGCTTCAAGCCCGGCAAGGGCCTGAAGGATGCAGTGAGCTAAGGCTTTCTGTCTGGACAAACTCCGTCGGAGGTGGGCATAACGCCTGCACTCCGGCGGAGATCCGGACCATCGTGATGGTCCGCGGTTGTTTGCTGAGGGCGATTAGCTCAGCGGTAGAGCGTCTCGTTTACACCGAGAGGGTCGGCGGTTCAAATCCGTCATCGCCTATACCCCGGACGTAACTTATGGTTGCGCGTTGGTGCGATACGTCGCTTCAGCCCCCGGTTGACTACTGTAGAATTGATGGATACACACCCGATCCATCGCGCAAGCGGGTGTAGCTCAGTTGGTTAGAGCGCCGGCCTGTCACGCCGGAGGTCGCGGGTTCGAGCCCCGTCACTCGCGCCACTTTTCCATAAAAAACAATGTGTAAGGACTATCTGTTCCGCATGCGGGAACGGAGTGCTGACGCGCGTACCGCTTATTGTGTCGATTTTGAGGCTTCACAATATTGTGCCCTGCCAAATGCGCCTTCACACACTGGCGGTTGCAGGACGAAGGGTCTAGGCTTGAATGAAAGCAGGGTGATTAATGATTTTTCTTCCTGCCGTACCTTTGGTCTGAGTCGAGTGAGCCATGCACGATGTGATCGCCTCCTATTTCCCAATTCTCGTTTTCAGCGTGATCGCTGTCGGAATTGCAGGTGCGATGCTCGGTGGCTCTCTGCTGGCGGGTCATCAGAAGCCTTACGCTGAAAAGAACACGGCTTATGAATGCGGCTTTGATGCGTTTGACGATGCGCGTCGCCGGTTCGATGTCCGATTCTATCTCGTGTCGATTCTCTTTATTATTTTCGACCTTGAGGTCGCTTTTCTGTTCCCGTGGGCCGTCAGCCTTTCGCGCCTGGGACTGTTCGGCTTTTTGTCGATGGTCGGGTTCCTTGGCGTGTTGACGGTTGGCTTCATTTACGAGTGGTGCAAGGGCGCGCTGGATTGGGATTGAGCGGGCGCTTTGGCGTCTGTGGGGGTAAGTGGCATGATTACTCGGGTTGTCGGATCGGAAGACGCGGTTGTCTGGAATCGTGAGGCGCTGCCTCCGGGTGCGGAACAGGATGCCGTGATCGAAGGGGTAACCCGCCAGATCACCGAGAAGGGCTTTGTGGTTGCCAGTCTCGACAAGCTCGTAAACTGGGGACGCACCGGCAGTCTTTGGCCGATGTCGTTCGGATTGGCATGCTGTGCGGTGGAAATGATCCATGCCTACATGCCGCGCTACGATCTTGATCGCATGGGTATTATTCCGCGTGGGTCGCCGCGTCAGTCCGACGTGATGATCGTTGCGGGCACGCTCACGAACAAGATGGCACCGGCACTTCGCCGCGTTTACGACCAGATGGCAGAGCCGCGCTGGGTGATCTCGATGGGGTCGTGCGCGAACGGCGGTGGCTATTATCACTACTCCTATTCGGTTGTGCGTGGGTGCGATCGGATCGTTCCTGTTGATGTGTATGTGCCTGGCTGTCCCCCCACGGCGGAGGCGCTGATATACGGAATTTTGCAGTTGCAGAAGAAAATCCGCAGAACGGGGACTATTCTCCGTGGCTGATTCTGTGAACGAAGTGACGCACTTCACCCCGTCGGGGCAGGGCGCGCTTGCGGCGCTTGCCTTTACCTTGTCGACCCGGATTGCGGGCATCACCTCTGCCAGTCTGGAGAAGGGTGAGTTGGTGGTGCGCACGCATCGCTCGCGCCTGCTGGCATTGATGACGATGCTGCGTGACGATCCACGGTTCTCTTGCGAGCAAATGATGGATCTGTGCGGGGTCGACTTCCCCGCGCGCGCCGAGCGATTCGAGGTCGTGTATAACCTGCTGTCCGTGACCCACAACCATCGCGTGCGCGTCGTGATCGCAACTGATGAGACGGTGCCGTCCGTTCAGCATCTGTGGCCCAGCGCCACCTGGTGGGAGCGTGAGTGCTACGATTTGTTTGGCATCATGTTCTCGGGACAGCCCGACCTGCGGCGGATTCTGACCGATTACGGTTTCGAGGGGCATCCCCTTCGCAAGGATTTCCCGCTGACCGGTTATGTGGAGACGCGGTACGACCCGGTGCGCAAGCAGGTGGTGTATGAGCCGGTGAAGCTGACTCAGGACTTCCGCAATTTCGATTTCGAATCGCCGTGGGAGGGTATTTTGACCCTGCCGGGCGATGAGAAGGCACATGAGGCCCGTCAGGGTCTCAAACGGCTGTCGTAAGGGAGTTGTGGCATGAGTGACGTAATTCACAGCGATATTCCCGAGACGCTGCAGTCAGACAAGGTTCTTGCGGAGAGCAGTCCGCAGATCAAACAGGTTGAAATCGACAGCCACGCGCTGAATTTCGGACCACAGCACCCGTCCGCGCACGGCGTGCTGCGTCTGGTATTGGAGATGGACGGCGAGGTCGTGTCGCGTGCCATCCCCCATGTCGGGCTTTTGCATCGCGGCACCGAAAAGCTGATCGAGTACAAGACGTATCAGAAGGCGATGCCGTATTTCGATCGCCTCGATTACGTGTCGCCGATGTGTCAGGAGCATTCGTTCGCGCTGGCAGTTGAGAAACTGCTGGGGATCGAGGCGCCGGATCGGGCGAAGTGGATCCGCGTTATGTTTGCGGAAATCACGCGCATTCTGAACCATATTTTGAATCTGACATCCTTTGGTCTGGACTGCGGCGCTTTGACCCCGGCGCTCTGGGGTTATGAAGAGCGTGAAAAACTCATCGAGTTTTACGAGGCTGCTTCTGGCGCGCGCTTCCATGCGAATTATTTCCGTCCGGGTGGTGTTGCGCGTGATCTGCCGGCAGGGCTGGAAGATCGTATTGCGGAATGGACGCGCGAATTTCCTAAATGGATCGATTCGTTCGAGACCATGCTGACGGATAACCGTATCTGGAAACAGCGCACGGTGGGCATTGGTGTTTTCACGACCGAACAGGCGCTGGCATGGGGCTTTTCAGGGCCCTGCCTGCGTGCGTCGGGTGTTCCTTGGGATCTTCGCCGCTCACAGCCTTACGATAACTATGACAAGGTCGAGTTCAACGTGCCGGTGGCGCGTAACGGCGACTGTTATGACCGTTATCTGGTGCGCGTCGCAGAAATGCGTGAGAGCGTGAAGATCGTGGAGCAGTGCCTCGCGCAGATGCGCCCGGGTCCGGTAAAGGTGCAGAATAACAAGGTGTCCCCCCCGCCGCGCGCGGAAATGAAGCGGTCGATGGAAGCATTGATCCATCATTTCAAACTCTACACCGAAGGGTATCACGTGCCGCCCGGTGCGACTTACACCGCGACGGAAAGCCCGAAGGGCGAGTTCGGCGTGTATCTGGTCGCCGACGGCAGCAATCGCCCGTATCGCTGCAAGATCAGGCCGACAGGCTTCTCCCACCTGCAGGCGTTGGATGAGCTTTCGCGCCGCCACATGCTGGCCGACACCGTTTCGATCATCGGGTCTCTCGACCTGGTGTTCGGTGAGATTGACAGGTAATCCCGAATGTCCGCTCCATCCCCCGCCGAAGAGGCCCTCCAGCCAACCGAGTTTGCGTTCGACGCCGATAGCGAAACGCAGATTGCGGCTATTCTTGCGAAATATCCCGCCGCGCGTAAGGCGAGCGGCGTAATTCCGTTGCTGTACGTGGCACAGAACCAGATGGCGCGCCTGACGGGAAGTGCGTGGTTGCCGCGCGTGGCGATGGACGAGATCGGACGGCGTCTCGAAATGGCACCGATCCGGGTTTATGAGGTCGCGTCCTTTTACCTGATGTTCAATCTGCGTCCCATCGGGCGGTATCATCTGCAGGCCTGCACAACGACGTCGTGCTGGTTGCGTGGCTCGGATGACGTGGTGGCTGCGTGCAAGTCGGCGACTGGCATCAAGCACATGGGCGGCATGAGCGAAGACGGGCTTTTCACGCTGACGGAAGTCGAATGTCTCGGGGCGTGCGCGAATGCGCCGATCCTGCAGGTTGACGATGAGTACTATGAAGATCTGGACGGTCCTCGCACGATTGAACTGATCGAAGCCCTGCGTCGTGGTGAACGCCCGACGCCGGGTCCGACGATCGATCGCATGGGGTCCGCGCCGGTTGGCGGCCGCAAGGTTCTGCTTGGGGACGACACCCCGACAGCACAAACGGATTGAGGGTGTCCCGCAATGCTTGCTGATAAAGACCGCATTTTTACGAATCTCTATGGTCATGGCGACTGGAAACTCGAGGGTGCACGCGCTCGGGGTGACTGGGACGGGACGGCCGACATCATTGCGCGTGGGCGGGATGCGATCGTCAATGAGATGAAGGCGTCGAACCTGCGTGGTCGCGGGGGAGCTGGCTTCCCGACCGGCGTCAAATGGTCGTTCATGCCCAAGACGATCGGTGCGCTGCCGCATTATCTGGTCATCAACGGTGACGAATCCGAACCTGGCACCTGCAAGGATCGTGAAATCCTGCGTCATGAGCCACACAAGCTCATCGAAAGTGCTTTCATTGCGTCTTTCGCGATGGGTGCGCACGTTGCTTACATCTATATCCGCGGTGAATTCGCGGCTGAGGCCCGGCATTTGCAGATTGCGATCGACGAAGCCTATGCGGCGGGTCTGATCGGAAAAAATGCCTGCGGTACCGGCTGGGATTTTGATTTCTACATCCACCGTGGCGCGGGTGCTTATATCTGCGGCGAAGAAACGGCGTTGCTGGAAAGTCTTGAGGGCAAGAAGGGGCAGCCGCGCATGAAGCCGCCGTTTCCTGCGGCGATGGGGCTTTATGGTTGCCCGACCACGGTCAACAACGTCGAAAGCATCACCGTGGCAGCGACGATTTTGCGTCGCGGGGCTGCCTGGTTCAATGGGCTCGGTCGTCCGAACAACGCTGGCACCAAGCTGATGGCGATTTCCGGGCACGTGAATACGCCGTGTGTGTTTGAAGAAGAACTCGGCACGCCGATGCGCGAGATCATCGAAAAGCATGGCGGTGGTGTTCGCGGCGGTTGGGACAATCTGCTGGCGGTTATTCCGGGTGGCTGCTCGGTGCCGCTGCTGCCGGCAAAGATTTGTGAAACGGTCCTGATGGATTTTGACAGTCTGCGTGCGGAGCGTTCGGGTCTGGGCACCGGTTGCATGATCGTTATGGACAAGTCGACCGATATCATCAAAGCCATTGCCCGCTTCTCGCAGTTTTTCAAGCACGAGAGCTGCGGTCAGTGCACGCCGTGCCGCGAAGGTACGGGCTGGATGATGCGTGTGATGAACCGCATGGTCGAAGGGCGCGCCGAGATCGACGAGATCGACATGCTGGAGCAGGTGACGCGTCAGGTCGAGGGTCACACGATCTGCGCCCTCGGTGACGCAGCGGCATGGCCGATTCAGGGTCTCATTCGGCATTTCCGTCCCCAGATGGAAGAGCGGATCATGGCGTACAAGGCCGCGCATGGCGGTCGGACAGCGGTGCAGGTTCCGGCCGCCATCGCGGTCGCGGCGGAGTAAGAGCGATGGTGAAAGTTCAAGTCGACGACGTCATCGTTGATGTCCCACCCGGCAGCAGCGCTCTTCAGGCGTGCGAGGCCGCAGGCAAGGAAATTCCGCGCTTCTGCTTCCACGAACGTCTTTCGGTCGCAGGTAATTGCCGCATGTGCCTCGTTGAGGTCGTGCGTGCGCCCAAGCCGGTCGCATCGTGCGGATTCCCGGTGGGTGAGGGGATGGTCATCAAGACCGACACTGAAGTCGTGCGTCGCGCGCGCCGTTCGGTGATGGAATTCCTGCTGATCAACCATCCGCTGGACTGCCCGATCTGCGATCAGGGTGGGGAGTGCGATCTGCAGGACCAGGCCTTTGGCTATGGCGCGGGGCATTCGCGTTATCTTGAAGAAAAGCGTGCTGTGACCGACAAGGATCTCGGCCCACTGGTGAAGACTGTGATGACGCGCTGCATTCAATGCACGCGCTGCGTCCGATTTTCGACCGAGATCGCTGGCACGCCGGAACTCGGTGCGGTCTCCCGCGGTGAGAACATGGAGATCACGAACTACGTCTCCAAGGCGCTGACGTCGGAGTTGTCGGGCAATCTGATCGATATTTGCCCGGTCGGCGCGCTGACCTCCAAGCCTTTCGCGTTCAATGCGCGACCTTGGGAGATGAAAAAGACGGACTCGATCGACGTCATGGACGCGGTCGGGACCAACATTCGTCTGCAGGCGCGCGGCGCTGCGGTGATGCGCGTGCTGCCGCGCGTCAACGACGACGTCAATGAAGAGTGGCTGGCAGACAAGGGGCGTTTCTCGGTTGACGGGCTCACCCGCCGCCGTCTCGATACGCCCTGGGTAAGGGTCAACGGCAAACTCACGCAGGTTTCGTGGCAGGATGCGTTCGTGGCGATTGCCCAGCGTCTGAAGGTTGTCTCGGGCGACCGGATCGGCGCGGTTGCGGGCAATATGTGCGATGCGGAAAGCTTGTATGCGCTTCGTCAACTGATGGAGCGGCTGGGTTCGACGAACATCGACTGCCGTCAGGATGGCGCGCATTACGATCTCTCGCGCCGCGAGTTCTATACCTTCAACAGCACCATTGCCGGCATCGAAGAAGCTGACGCGCTGCTTATCGTTGGGGCGGTGCCGCGCCATGACGCGCCAGTGTTGAACGCGCGTATTCGCAAGCGCCATCTGGGTGCGGGCGTCGGCAAGTTCCCGATTGCGATGATTGGTGCTCCCCCGACCGATCCGACCTATCCGTATGAACTGCTTGGTGACGGTGCCGATGCGCTGTCAGCGCTGATCGACGGGAGTGCGGCGTTCGCACAGGTGTTGGCTGACGCGAAGAAGCCCATGATCATTCTTGGTCACGGTGCCCTGACCCGCCCCGATGCGCCTGCGATCCTGTCGGCATGCTGGACGCTGGCGGGAAATGTCGGTGCCCTTGCACCCGACTGGAACGGGTTCAATGTGCTGCACACCGCAGCATCGCGCGTGGCCGGGCTGGAACTCGGGTTCGTTCCTGGTCCGGGTGGTCGCACGGCGGCTGGCATGATGAGTGGCGGCGTGGACGTTCTGTGGCTGCTGGGCGCGGACGAGATGGACATGCACAGGGTGGGTCCGGAAACATTCGTGATTTACCAGGGCCACCACGGAGATGCTGGTGCCGCACGCGCCGATGTCATTCTGCCCGGTGCTGCCTATACCGAAAAATCCGGTACCTACATCAATACAGAGGGACGGGTTCAACGGAGCTTTCAGGCGGTTTTCCCGCCGGGACAGGCTCGCGAGGATTGGCGCATCCTGCGGGCATTGTCCGAGACGATCGGTCACGCGCTTCCGTTCGACACGCTCGACGCGCTGCGTGGACAGATGGAAGCCTCTCACCCGATCTTCCGGAACCTTGATATCGCGCCGCGGTTTGGCGTCAGCGACATGACCGGTCCTGCGGAAGCGGGATCTCTGCAGGGCGGCGCGCTGGCACCGACCGTTACAGATTATTATCAGACCAATGCCATCAGCCGTGCCAGCCCCACCATGGCTGAATGTTCGCTTGTGTATGTGCACGCACCCATGACGCAAGCGGCGGAGTAAGGATGTGATCGGGACAGTTTCAACCTTTCTCTTCCACACGGTGGCCGGGCACGTTGTGCTGGTCGCGCTGGAAACACTTGCGGTCCTGGTGCCGTTGCTGTTGGGCGTTGCGTATCTGACGCTGGCGGAGCGTAAGGTCATGGCCGCGATGCAGTTGCGAAAGGGGCCGAACGTCAACGGCCCGTTTGGCCTGCTTCAGGCTTTTGCCGACGCGATCAAGATGCTGACCAAGGAGACGGTCATCCCGTCGGGTGCCAGCAAATATCTGTTTCTGTTTGCGCCGTTCCTGACCTTCTCGCTCGCCATGGTCGCCTGGGCCGTTATCCCGACCGGGAACGGACTGGCGATTGCGGACATCAACGTGGGCATACTGTATCTGCTGGCGATTTCCTCGCTCGGTGTTTACGGCATCCTGATCGCGGGCTGGGCTTCGAATTCCAAATACGCTTTTCTCGGCGGTCTGCGGGCTGCGGCGCAGATGGTGTCGTATGAAGTGTCGATCGGTCTTGTGATCGTTTCGGTTCTGCTGGCGGTTGGCAGTCTCAATCTGAATGACATCGTGCTGGCGCAGCGCAACATCTGGTTCTGCGTGCCGATGTTCCCGATGTTCATACTGTTCTTCATCTCCACGCTGGCGGAAACCAATCGCGCGCCGTTCGATCTGCCCGAAGGCGAGAGTGAGCTGGTCGCGGGGTTCTTCGTCGAATATTCAGCGCTGGCGTTCGGGCTGTTCTTCCTTGGCGAATACGCGAACATGTTCCTGATGTCGGGCATGACGAGCATCCTGTTCCTGGGCGGCTGGTTGCCGCCGATCGGGATCGCTCCGTTCACCTGGATCCCGGGTCCGATCTGGCTGATTGCCAAGATCCTGTTCTGCCTGTTCGTGTTCATCTGGGTCCGCGCGACCTTCCCCCGCTATCGTTACGATCAACTGATGCGTCTGGGCTGGAAAGTCTTCCTGCCGTTTTCGCTCGTCTGGATGATCGGAACTGCGGGTTTCCTCATGGCAACCGGGCTTCTGCCCCACCAAGGAGTCGGCTGATGGGTGGCTTTGAGAAGACGGTTCGCACCTTCCTGCTGACCGAACTGCTGACCGGCATGGGTGCGACGCTCAAGGCGTTCTTTGCCCCGAAGGCCACGATCAACTACCCTTACGAAAAGGGTCCGCTGTCGCCGCGTTTCCGTGGGGAGCACGCGCTGCGTCGTTATCCCAACGGCGAGGAGCGCTGCATTGCGTGCAAGCTATGCGAAGCGGCCTGCCCGGCAGAGGCGATCACCATTGAGTCCGAACCGCGGGACGACGGCTCACGCCGCACGACGCGATACGACATCGACATGGTGAAGTGCATCTATTGCGGCCTGTGCGAGGAGGCGTGTCCGGTGGATGCGATCGTCGAAGGCCCGAACTACGAATTCGCGACCGAAACCCGAGAGGAGCTCCTTTACAACAAGGACAAGCTGCTCGCGAACGGGGACCGGTGGGAAAGCGTGCTGGCGCGTCGCCTTGAGCTTGACGCCCCATACCGCTGAGTATCGATGATGGAATTCAAACATGCCGAAGATGATGGGCGCGCGGCGCGCTCCAATGGCCGGGCGATCCCGGATCGCGGGAGGGGCGCAGCATGACTGAAGTCGTTTTTTATGTCTTCGCGACGGTGCTCGTGCTTTCAGCCGGGATGGTCATCAGTGCGCGGAACCCTGTTCATTCGGTCCTGTTCCTGATCCTTGCATTCTTCAATGCAGCGGGCCTGTTTCTGGTGGCGGGCGCCGAGTTTCTGGCGATGCTGCTGGTCATTGTCTATGTCGGCGCGGTTGCGGTGCTGTTCCTGTTCGTCGTCATGATGCTGGATATCAAGGTCAGCGCAATGCGCGAAGGGCTGCAGCGCTATGCCCCATTCGGTGCAGCCGTTGGCGGTGTGCTCTTTGCCGAGTTGCTGCTGGCAGTGCTCCACTGGCGCATTGCTCCGGCAATCGGTGCGGTTGCCCATCTGGGGCAGGCGGACGGGGAGACCAATACTGCGGCGCTCGGCGATCTGATCTACACGCATTACGTCATGCTGTTCCAGGCCTGCGGACTGGTCCTGCTGGTCGCCATGATCGGTGCCATTGTGCTGACGTTGCGGGAAAAGCCGACGGCGCGTCGTCAGGATATCGCGCGCCAGCATGCCCGTACACCTGCAGACACACTGGAGCTTCGCACGCTGCCGCTGGGGCGTAATGTCTCGCAGCTTGGCGGTTTCATGCGACCCAAGGTCTCCTATACCGAAATTGCGGCTGACGGGTCATACGATCCGACCGGGGTGCCGCAACTGACTGAAGAAACCAAAGGGGAGTAAGCGGTCATGACACACGTACTCGGGGGTGTGGGACTTACCCCCTATCTGACGGTCAGTGCCATTCTGCTGGTTCTTGGCGTGTTCGGTATTTTCCTGAACCGCAAGAACATCATCATCATCCTGATGTCGATGGAACTGATCCTGCTGGCCGGGAACTTGAATCTGGTCGCATTTTCATCCGCGCTCGGCGATCTGTCCGGGCAAGTATTTACATTGTTCGTGCTGACAGTGGCCGCCGCCGAGGCCGCAATCGGTCTTGCGATCGTCACGGTGTATTTCCGTAACCGTGGCTCGATCCAGGTCGACGACGTGACGATGATGAAGGGGTAACGCCATGTTGTCGGCAGCTTCAATTTTCACGATCGCGGTTCTGGCGCCCCTTCTTGGGGCTGCGATATCGGGCCTTTTCGGACGCGTGATCGGGGACAAGCCCGCGCAGGCGGTTTCAGTCGGCCTGATGATCGTTGCGTGCGTGGCCGCGATCACGACACTCGTGCGTGGCATCCCGCTGGACACAGGTACGGTGGCGGTTTCGCTGGCCCACTGGATCGATGCCGGAAATTTCCACGCCAACTGGACGTTGCGCGCGGACATGCTGTCGCTGACGATGGTCGCGATGGTCACCACGGTCTCGCTGTGCGTGCACATCTATAGCGTGGGTTATATGAGCCACGAGGAGATGCCGACGTATCGGTTTTTCTCGTACCTTTCGCTGTTCACCTTTGCGATGCTGATGCTGGTGACGTCGAACGACCTGATCCAGCTGTTTTTCGGTTGGGAAGGGGTCGGTCTCGTCTCCTATCTGCTGATCGGTTACTGGTACGACAAGCCGAGTGCAGTCGCTGCCGCGATCAAGGCGTTCGTCGTCAACCGCGTCGCGGATCTGTTCTTTCTTGTCGGGATTTCGCTGCTGTTCATCCAGTTCGGCAGCGTGACCTATGACAACATCTTCGCGGTCCTGCCGGAACGTGCGGCTTTGACCTATCACCTGTTCGGTATGGATCTGCCTGCTCTGGAGGTGATCGGTACGCTGCTGTTCATCGGTGCGATGGGCAAGTCGGCGCAGCTTTTCCTGCACACCTGGTTGCCTGATGCTATGGAAGGCCCGACGCCGGTTTCCGCGCTGATCCATGCGGCGACGATGGTGACGGCGGGCGTGTTCCTGATGGCGCGTATGTCGCCGCTGCTGGAGATGGCCCCGGACACGAAGGTGCTGATTATCCTTGTCGGCGCGACGACGTGTTTCTTTGCCGCGACGGTCGGACTGGTGCAGCCGGACATCAAGCGCACCATTGCATATTCGACCTGTTCGCAGCTTGGATACATGTTCATGGCCGCGGGTGCCGGCGTTTATCAGGCTTCGATGTTCCACCTGACGACGCATGCCTTCTTCAAGGCGCTGCTGTTCCTGGGCGCGGGTTCGGTGATCCACGCGATCCATGGCGAGCAGGACATGTTCAAGATGGGCGGCCTGTGGCGTAAGATTCCGTATACCTACGCCGTGATGTGGATCGGATCACTGGCGCTGGCCGGTGTGTTCCCCTTCGCCGGATACTGGTCGAAGGACGGGATTCTGGAGGCCATGTGGGCTGCAAACAGCGGTCCGGCCCTGTATGGTTGGGTGCTGGGTGTCGTCACGGCGTTCATCACGGCGCTGTATAGCTGGCGTCTGATCTTTCTGGTGTTCCACGGCAAGCCCAAGGACCATCACCTTTATGATCATGCACATGAAGGTTCGATTGCGATCACACTGCCGTTGGGTATCCTGGGCGTTGGCGCAATCCTCGCCGGTGTGTTGCTCGACAAGTTCTATATCGGATCGGGGCAGGCCAATTTCTGGCAGGGCGCAATCGTCAACGGTCCCGGGGCAGCCGTGCTTGAGGGCATGGAACACGTGCCGGGCCTGATTGCGCTGGCACCGTCGATTGCAGGCTTGCTGGGCATTGCCGTGGCATATGTCGCCTACATGGCACAGCCCGGATTGCCGGCTTCCCTCGCGCGTTCGCTGCGGCCGATCTATCTGTTCCTGCTCAACAAATGGTATTTCGACGAGGCCTACGACCTGATTTTCGTCCGGCCGTATCAGGTCCTGGCGAAAGTCCTCTGGAAGGGGGCGGATGTCGGCGTGATCGAGCAGGTGCCGGTCGGCGTTGCGCGCCTGACTTTCGGGGGCGCAGTGCAGGCCGCACGCACTCAGAGCGGGTCGATCGCGGTTTACGCTTTCACCATGCTGATCGGTCTCGTGGTGCTGATCACCACGCTGCTTTTCGTCCATTGACCGCTTAACGCAGGTAACTCGCCATGAACTGGATTATCGCTCTACCGGAAATCGTGCTTGCGTTATGCGGGCTCGTGATTCTCACAGCCGGTGTGGTGCAGAAGAAGAGCGATCCGTTCTTCGCGTGCAGCATGATGACGATTGCGGCGTTTGTCGTGACTGGCTTTCTTGTAATCGGCTCTGCAGATGGCAGCGGTTACGAGCATGTTTTCGTCAACGACAGCTTTGCCCGCTTCATGAAGATCCTCGCGCTGGTCGGTGGCGCACTCGCGACCGTGATGACGCTGTCTTATAAGGGTGAGTCTGGCGGCGGGCGGTTCGAACTGCCCGTGCTGATCCTGTTCTCGACCGTCGGCGCGATGATGATGGCGTCGTCGGACAATATGATGACGCTGTTTGTCGGGCTCGAACTGTCTTCGCTCGCGATTTACATTCTGTGCGCGTTCGACCGGGATTCGGTCATCTCTTCGGAATCCGGGCTCAAGTATTTCATCCTCGGTTCGCTGGCGTCGGGCATCCTGCTCTATGGAATTTCCCTGGCCTACGGCTATGGCGGAACCATGGAATACGGTGCGATCCGTACGGTGCTGGTTCAGTCCGGTGGTGCTTCGACGGGTCTGATGCTGGGTATCGTGTTCGTCATTGCGGGCCTGGCGTTCAAGCTGTCCGCCGTGCCGTTCCACATGTGGACGCCCGATGTGTATCAGGGCGCGCCGACGCCGGTGACGGCGTATCTGGCGGGGGCACCGAAGATCGCAACCTTTGCCCTGTTCCTTCGCATCATGGCCGGACCGTTCGGTGCGCTGGCACCGGAGTGGCAGATGCTGATCGAACTGATTTCGATCCTGTCGATGGCTTTCGGTGCACTGGCCGCAATTCCGCAGACGAACATCAAGCGTCTGATGGCGTACTCCTCGATCGGGCACATGGGTTACGCGTTGATGGGGCTGGCCGCGGCGACGCCGAATGGCATTCGCGGCACTTTGGTTTATCTGACGACCTATCTGTTCATGAATGTCGGTGTCTTCGCGTGCATCGGGTCGATGCGCCGCAATGGTCGTGAAGTCACCTCGATCAGCGATCTTGCCGGACTTGGACGCACTGCGCCGGGCATGGCGATGGTGATGGCCATCTTCATGTTCAGCATGCTCGGCATGCCGCCGACAGCCGGGTTCTTTGGCAAGCTGATGGTGTTCTCCGCCGCGTTTACATCGGGGCTTTATGGGCTTCTGGCGATTGCCGCCCTTACCAGTGCCGTGGGCGCATATTACTACCTGCGGGTGGTGAAGGTCATGTATTTCGATGCTTCTGCACCTGCGTTCGACACGCGTCCGCTGTCGCTGTCTTTCCTGTCGGTGGGCATGGGGATGGTGACGGCATTGTTCCTGATCGTGTTGGGACCGGTGACGACGGCAGCGCAAGTCGCCGCGAGTGCGCTGTTTGGCTGAGGCTGTCCTTCCGGCCTGGCGGCTGGAAGTCCACGAGACGCTTGGCTCCACCTCGGACGTTTGTAAGCAACGCGCCGAGATGGGGGAAGCGGCCGGTCTGGCCATTCTCGCGCTTGAGCAGACGGCGGGCCGAGGTAGTCGCGGCAGGGGATGGACCGGGGTTTCCGGCAATCTGGCGCTTTCGATCTTGCTGCGTCCGGCGCCGGCTCTGTTGGCTCAGGTTGGACTGTGGCCCTTTGTTTCTGCTCTGGCGTTGCATGATGCGCTGGCCGGGGCTGTTCCTGATGCGGGTGCTCTGCGGATCAAGTGGCCCAACGATCTTACGTGGAGTGGGCGCAAACTCGCGGGTATTTTGATCGAGACCGGAGGTGCGGGTGACAGCCCGTGGGTCGTGATCGGATTCGGTGCGAATATCCATTCTGCTCCACAGATCGAGGGGCGGGTGCTTGCCTGCCTGGCTGAAGCCGGATCGTCAATGGATGCAGTCGCAATTGGCAGGCTGTTGTTGATGGCGCTGGAGCAGCGGATCACTCAGTGGAGTGAAGCCGGATTTGATGCGATACGTGCCAGTTGGCTGAAACGCGCGCATCCGATCGGCACGCACCTTGCGATAAAGCGTGGCGATGATTATATAGAAGGTTCATTTCGGGGTTTGACCGAGCATGGACATCTGCTGCTAGGTCTTGAAAACGCCGAGATTTTGCGGGTTTCCACCGGAGAGATCCTGCTTTTGGACTGAGGGATCGCCCGTGCTCCTGGTTGTAGACGCAGGCAACACCAACGTTGTCTTCGCCGTTCGTGATGGCACGGAGTGGCGGGGTGTCTGGCGTATTTCGACCGATGCGGACCGCACGTCTGACGAATATGCAGTATGGTTGCTGGCGCTGATCGAGCGGGGCGGACTTTCACGTTCCGATGTCAAGGGAGCGGTGATCGGGACCGTGGTGCCCGTAGCCCTGTATCATTTGCGCCGTCTCTGTCGGGACTGGTTCGACATCGACCCGATGGTTGTGCAGGCCGGGCTGGACTGGGGTTTCAAGATCAAGGTCGCTAACCCGCGAGAGGTCGGGGCGGACCGTCTGCTGAACGGTCTTGCGGCGATTCATAAGTATGAATCGCCGCTGGTGATTGTCGATTATGGCACGGCGACCACTTTCGATGTGATGGATGCTGAGGGGAATTACCGGGGCGGTGTGATTGCGCCGGGGATCAATCTTTCAGTGGAAGCATTGCACAAGGCGGCGGCCCAACTGCCGCGTATCAGTGTCGGGCGGCCGTCCGATGTCATCGGGCGGACAACGACGACGGCCATGAGGTCAGGCGTTTTTTGGGGTTATATTGGGTTGGTGGAAGGGATCGTTGAGCGGATTACGCGGGAATATGGCGCACCGATGAAGGTGATCGCGACCGGTGGTCTGGCTCCGCTCTTTTCCGAAGGCACGAATATTTTTGACCATATCGATCCGGAGCTGACGCTCGACGGACTTTGCATTCTGGCGGAGCGTAACCTCACGTCAGCTAATCAGCGATGAAAATACACGAAAACAGAAGGATATCTTATGAGCGAAGCGCGTAGCGGTCTGGCCTTTCTGCCATTGGGCGGAACGGGTGAGATCGGTATGAATCTCAATCTTTACAGATTGGACTCTACCTGGCTGGCGGTTGACTGCGGCATCGGCTTTTCCGGCAATGATACGCCGGAAGCCGAGGTCCTGATGCCCGACCCGGCCTTTATCGACGGCCACCGCAAGAACCTTGCGGGTCTTGTCATTACCCACGCCCATGAAGACCATATCGGAGCGATCGCGCATCTTTGGCCGCGTCTGGGCTGCCCGATCTATGCGACGCCGTTTGCGGCTGCGGTTATCCGACGCAAGCTGAGCGAAGCGCATCTGGTGCAGCAGGTGAAGATTCACGTCATTCCGACGGGTGGATCGTTCACGGTTGGGCCGTACGATCTTGAATTCGTGCCGGTCACGCATTCGGTGCCGGAGGCTCAGGCGCTTGTGCTGCGCACGCCGTACGGCACGATCCTGCATACCGGTGACTGGAAGATCGATCCCGATCCGCTGGTTGGACCGCCATGCGATCTGGCGCGATTCGAGGAAATCGGGCGTGAGGGCGTTCTGGCCATGGTGTCGGACAGCACCAACGCGATGACCGAGGGCGAGTCCGGATCGGAAGCCTCTGTGCGTGCGAGCATGACCGAACTGGTGAAGTCGCTGAGCGGGCGTATTGCCGTTACCTGCTTCGCCAGCAATGTCGCGCGTGTCGAGACACTGGCCAAGGCTGCTGAAGCGGCTGGTCGTTCGGTGGTGATCGTCGGGCGTTCGCTGCGGAATCTGGACGTTGCAGCGCGCGAGTGCGGTTATCTGTCCGATGTTGCGCCGTTTCTGTCGGAACAGGATGCGGCTGACATTCCGGATGACGAACTGCTGATGATCGTGACGGGCAGCCAGGGTGAGCCACGCTCCGCCCTGTCGCGGATCGCATCGGACGCACACCCGAACATCGAACTGGGTGCGGGCGATACGGTGATCTACAGCAGCCGCATGATCCCGGGGAACGAGCAGGCGGTGATCGCGGTGCAGGACAATCTGACCCGTCGTGGCGTCAAGGTCCTGACGGACAAGGATCATCTGGTTCACGTCTCCGGCCATGCGACACGCAACGACATGCGGACGCTGTATGGCCTGGTGAAGCCGCAATATTCGATCCCCACACACGGCGAATGGCGTCATCTGACGACGCATGCGGCCCTGGCGCGGGATCTCGGCATTGCGGCGGTTTTGCTGGAAGACGGTGACGTCATGAACCTTGCACCGGGAACGGTCGAGGTTGTCGACACTGCCCCTACGGGTCGTCTGGCGCTGGATGCGGGGCGTCTGTTGCCGATGACCGGCGGCGTTCTGGCGGCACGTCGGAAGATGCTGTTCAACGGCATGGTTCTGGGCAGCTTCGCGGTTGACGACGAAGGCTACGTGATCGGCAATCCGAAGGTCAGTGCGCCGGGCCTGCTGGATCAGGAAGATCCCGAGACCCTGCGCGTGACCAACGATTTCGCCACCGCCATCGACGAAATCCCGGACGAGTTGCGTCGTGATGACACTGCGTTCCGCGATGCCGCCAAGACAGCACTGCGTCGTGCCCTGGGTCGAAAGCTCCAGAAGCGGCCGCTGGTGGACATCCACCTGCTGCGGGTCTGAACGAAAATCGGGGCGGGGGTTGGTTGATCCAGCCTCCCGCCCCGTTGGACGATGTGTTTCCCTAAACCCGGCGGTTATCCTGCCCGTTTGTTGGGCAACATGATAGGGCGATCGGGCCCGTCTGTCATGCCGCCAACGCCCTCTGGGCTGTTCACAGTTGGGTGTGCGCCCGGCGGTTGTTTTCCGGTCGCGGCGCTATTTTACCCTTCGGGTCATTTCCGCGCGCCGGGCAATGCTCTACATGCGATAGAAACCTGTTTCCCTTTCTTTGTCTGGACGATTTCATGCGCCTCTCACGCAATTTCACGGCGACTCTCAAGGAAAACCCGGCGGAGGCGCAGATCGTTTCGCACCGCCTGATGCTGCGCGCCGGACTGGTGCGGCAAACGGCTTCGGGGATTTATGCTTGGCTGCCGGCCGGCTTGCGGGTTCTGCAGAATATCGGCCAGATCGTGCGTGAAGAGCAGAATGCGATCGACGCGCAGGAAGTGCTGATGCCGACGATCCAGTCCGCCGACCTGTGGAAGCGTTCGGGGCGTTATGACGCATACGGACCCGAGATGCTGCGGATCAAGGACCGTCACGAGCGCGATCTGCTGTACGGGCCGACGAACGAGGAAATGATCACCGACCTGTTCGGTCAGTCCGTGAAGTCCTACAAGGAATTGCCGCAGGTTCTGTATCAGATCCAGTGGAAGTTTCGCGACGAGGTGCGTCCGCGTTTTGGTGTCATGCGTGGGCGTGAATTCCTGATGAAGGACGCTTACAGCTTCGATGCGACCTATGAGGACGCAGTGGCGACCTATCGCCGTATGATGCTGGCGTATCTTCGCACGTTCCAGCGTATGGGTGTGCGTGCTGTCCCGATGGTCGCCGATACCGGCCCGATCGGTGGCGAATTGAGCCACGAATTCCTGATTCTGGCTCCGACGGGTGAGAGTGGCGTGTTTTATGACGCGACCCTGGAAGAGCAGGACTGGCTGGCCGAAGAGGTCGATACGGACGACAAGGCCTCGCTCGAGAGCTTTTTCACCCGCATGACGTCGTTCTATGCCGCGACAGACGAAAAGCATTCCGATGCGGCCTGGAGCGAAGTTCCGGTCGAACGTCGGCGCGAGGGACGCGGCATCGAGGTCGGGCATATCTTCTATTTCGGCAAGAAATACACCCAGTCTATGGATGCGAGCGTGAATGGTGCCGACGGCGGCACGTTCCATCCGGAAATGGGCTCTTACGGCATCGGTGTGTCGCGTCTTGTCGGCGCGATTATCGAGGCAAGCCATGACGACGCCGGCATTATCTGGCCGGATGAAGTGGCACCGTATGAGGCCTCGATCCTCAACCTGAAGGTTGGCGATGCGGCATGCGATGCGCTGTGCGAGAGCATCTATGCCACTGATCCTGACAGTTTTCTGTATGACGACCGCGCTGACCGCGCCGGAGTGAAGTTTGCCGATGCGGACCTGATGGGCAATCCGTGGCAGATCATCGTGGGGCCGCGTGGAGCGGCGAACGGCATGGTCGAACTGAAGCGTCGCGCTACGGGCGAGCGGTTTGAACTGACAGCCGATGAAGCGCTGACGCGGATCGCGGGCCTCTGATGTTCGGAGCGTTCGAGCGCGCGGTTGCGGGCCGCTATCTTCGCGCCCGCCGTGGCGAACGGTTCGTGTCTGTGATCGCGATTTTCTCTCTGGTCGGGATCGCGCTCGGAGTTGCCACGCTCATCATTGTCATGGCGGTGATGAACGGCTTCAAATCCGACCTGTTGAGCCGTTTTGTCGGTCTGAACGGGGATTTGTCGATCTACGGACCCGGTCAGCATCTGAGCGAATATGACTCGCTGGCGGGCATTGCCCGTCATGTGCCTGGTGTGACAGCCGTTATTCCGTCGGTGGACGGGCAGGTGCTGCTGAGTGCAGGCACTTTCAGCGGTGCAGGCATCGTGCGGGGTGTGACGCCGGAGGGGTTGCGGGCGCTGAAATCCATCAGCACTTCGATCGTTGACGGTACCCTCGACAATTTCAAGGGTGACGATGCGATTGCCATCGGTGCGTCGCTGGCGGCCAAGACGGGCTTGAGTGTCGGTGCGAAACTGACGCTGATTTCGCCAAACGGGGCTGCGACCATCATGGGCACCGTGCCGCGGGTGCGGGCATACAAGATTGTCGCAATCTTCGATGCGGGCGTGAACGATTACAATTCGTCTTATGTCTTCATGCCGCTTTCAGCCGCGCAGATTTACTTCCAGATGCCGAACGAGGTGTCGCAGATTCAGATTTCGACCGTCGATCCGGTGCATGTGCAGCCGGTGACGCGCGCGATTGCGAATGCGGTCGATAATCCCGGCTTGCGCGTGCTGGACTGGACGCAGAGCAATAACGCATTCCTTGGGGCTGTCCAGGTTGAGCAGAACGTAATGTTCCTGATCCTGACACTGATTATCCTGGTTGCGGCGTTCAATGTGATTTCGTCGCTGATCATGATGGTCAAGGACAAGACGCGCGATATTGCGGTGCTTCGCACGATGGGTGCGACGCGCGGTGCGGTGATGCGGATATTTCTGATGTGCGGTGCATCGGTCGGTGTTACCGGAACGCTGGCGGGTACGGCACTGGGCGTTGTATTCTGCATGAATATCGAGCGCATCAGGCAGTTTCTGCAGCGCATCACCGGGACCAACCTGTTCAATCCCGAGGTTTACTATCTTGAGCATCTGCCGGCCAAACTCGTCTGGGGACAGGTGATCGAGGTGATTGCGATGGCGCTGTTGCTGTCTTTGCTCGCGACGCTGTATCCCTCATGGCGCGCGGCGCGCACCGATCCCGTGGAGGCCCTGCGTCATGAATAATGGCAGTATTCCACTGCGGCTTTCCGGTGTGACGCGCAGCTATCGCAGCGGCGACGAGCAACTGGATGTGTTGCGCGGCGCCGAACTGGAACTGCACGCCGGTGAGATCGTGGCCTTGGTGGCGCCATCGGGCACGGGCAAGTCCACGCTGCTGCATCTGGCGGGATTGCTGGAAGCACCGGACCAGGGGCATGTGCTGGTCAATGGCGTGGATTGCGGTCGTCTGTCGGACAAGGACCGCACGGCCATTCGCCGTCGTGAGATCGGGTTCGTCTATCAGTTTCATCACTTGCTGGCGGAATTCACGGCGCGCGAGAATGTTGTGCTTCCGCAGTTGATAGATGGTGTGTCCCGTGCCGCGGCGACCGCACGTGCGGAGGAGTTGCTTGGTGCGTTCGGCCTTGGGCATCGCGTCTCGCATCTTCCGGGCAAGCTGTCGGGCGGCGAGAAGCAGCGCGTGGCAATTGCACGGGCGCTTGCGAACCGGCCAAGTATCCTGCTGGCTGATGAGCCGACGGGAAATCTCGATGTTCACACGTCGGATATCGTGTTCGAGGAGTTGCTGCGCATTGTGCGGGGGGCCGGTGTCGGCGCCCTGATTGCGACGCATAATCTGGAACTTGCGCGGCGGATGGACCGAACGGTTGTTCTTCGGGACGGGCGTATCGAGGCATTGGACGCCTGAACCAAACGGGCCGCTGAAACTGCTTCAGCGGCCCCGGCAGCACGAAATACGGGTCGTCGAAGTTGCCCGTGCAGCGACTGTCAGCCCTTATGCGGGCCGAGCAGGATGACTGCTGCTCCGATCAGACAGAGTGCCGCCCCGCCGAGATCCCAGCGATCCGGTCGCACCCCTTCTGCCAACCATAGCCAAAACAGCGCCGTTAGAATGTAGATGCCTCCATAGGCGGCGTAAGCGCGTCCGGCCTCGGCAACGTCGATCTGTGTCAGAAGATAAGCGAACAGTATCAGCGAAGCGGTGCCGGGCATAAGCCATAGCGGCGATCTGCCAAGCCTGACCCACGCCCAGAATGAGAAGCATCCCCCGATTTCGGCCAGGGCGGCCGCGATATAGATCGCGCTTGCGATGCCTATCGGCATGGGGCTGCCGTGTCCTGTGTTGACTGCACCTTTGCTCCGCATCCTGCCGCTTTGGTTGGCGTGAGCGTAACGGCGCGTGCGTCGGCGTGGAAGCGTCCGCCAAAATTTTTACGATTGGCGCAGAAAACTATTGCAAGGAACCATCCTATGTACGCTACCTTGCGTTAACAGGTTCTGTTCGATACACAGCCTGCGAGAGGAGCCGAATTCGTGGAGACGAACCTAGTTCAGTTCAAGAAGGGGGTGTTGGAACTGTGTGTTCTGGCGCTGCTGTCACAGGCTGATTCTTATGGGTACGACATCGCCAGTCGTCTGGCCGACGCAATCGATATGGGGGAGGGCACGATCTACCCCCTGATGCGTCGGATGCAGAAAGACGGTCTGGTCACAACGTATCTTGTTGAATCGACCTCGGGACCACCCCGAAAATATTACCGCCTCAGCGATGAAGGGAGACGCAGCTTCGCCGCGCAGAAAGAAGCGTGGGAGCGGTTCACCCGATCCGTATCAGCCATTCTCGTCAAACCCGTGGAGCGCACATGAAAAACGAGCGAGAGACTTTCCTTCGGCGGCTTCGGCTGGAGTTGCGCGGTCTGCCGCGCGCCACGGTCGATGACATTCTTGCCGATTACGACGGTCATTTTGAAGCGGGACTGGCTGCGGGGCGTTCGGAGGCCGAGGTGGTTCAACGCTTGGGCGATCCGCGCCGTCTTGGGCGGGAACTGCGGGCGGAAGCGGTGATGAAACGGTGGGAGGACGAACGCAGCTTCGCTGCCGGTCTTGGTGTGGTGGTCGGTGTGATCGGCCTTGCGGCGCTCGATCTGTTCATTGTGTTGCCGCTGTTATTGGCCCTCGGTTCGGTGCTGTTCGCCGTGGTGATGACCGGGTTGGTGATGTTCGCCTTCGGGTGCGCGTGCCTGCCGATCGGGTTGCTGGGCATGTTGCCGTTCCTGCATCTGGGCGCGATTCGTCTGATCTTGATCGCGTTGGGTTTCAGTGGCGCGGGCATCGGTGTGATCGCGGCCTGCATGCTGTTCTGTGTTGGTGTGTTGAACCTTCTGACCCGTTACGCCCGGGCGCATTATCGTCTGATTGCGCCACAGGCGCAGATGTAAAACAGGAGAGTGAACATGATAAAAGCTCTGATAATTACGTGCGTCTGTGGGTTTATCCTGGCTGCGGGCAGCTTTGGGGTTCTGTCGGTCGTCGGCATTCCGCACCCTCATTTCAGCGAATGGGACTGGCACGATGACGACGCCCACCCGAGCGGGCCGAAAGAGACCAAGATGCTGAACTGGGCCGGTGGACCCGAATTGGGATTGGCAATCCCCGCGGAGGTGACATACCGGCAGGCACCGCAGGTCAGCATGGTGATCCATGCGCCGCACGATATGCTGCAGGCCATTCGTCTGGACGGCAACACGCTGCGGTTCGACGATCCGGACCGGTTTCGTCATCGTGGGTTTCATCAGGCCATCACCGTGGAAATTTCCGCACCCGCTGTCTCGCGCTTCGATGTCAGTTCGGCGGTCAGGCTGCACCTGAAGGACATCGATCTCGACACACTTTCGCTCGGTGTCAGCGGCGCGGCGGATGTCGATGTGACGGGCAAGGCGCATAAGCTCGACTTCAGTGGGTCGGGTGCGTCCAATCTGGATGCCGATGCTTTGGTGGTGGAGGACGCGGCAATTTCGCTGTCCGGTGCGGGCAGGGTTTCGGCGGGTCCGACGGGAACGGTCGGCGTGAATATTGCAGGCCTTGGTATGGTCTCGCTGCTGCACCAGCCCAAAACGCTGAGCAAGGCGATTGCTGGTCTGGGCATGGTGTCGGTCGGTGATGGCAAGGGCGGTTCGGCAACGACGGCAGGGATCGGCGGTATGACGGTCAACGGTCACGACCATCATCACGATCATGACGACGGCGACGACGAGAGCGGCGACAGCGACCAGAAGAGCGATAGCTTCTGAACGTGACGCCGGGCGGGGAGGGCCCTATATCGGGGGGATGCAGCACGCCGATTTTGTCCATCTCCGCACCCATTCCGCCTATTCCCTGAGCCAGGGGGCCATTCGCGTGGCCGAGATCGCGTCGCTGGCCAAGGAACACCGGATGCCAGCGGCGGCGATTACCGACACTGGCAACCTGTTTGGCGCCCTGGAATTCTCGCAGTATTGCGCAGCACAGGGTGTGCAGCCGATCATTGGCTGTCAGATCAGCCTTCCGCCCCGCAGCGACAAGCCCGGCACTCCGGCGGAGCCGATCGTGCTGCTGGCGCAGAACGAGGTCGGGCTGGCCAACCTGCAGTTCCTGTCGTCCGAGGGGTTCCTGCGGACCGATCCCTTCGATCCTTACGTCGATCTTGAGACGATCTGCGAGCATGCGGAGGGATTGTTCCTTCTGACAGGCGGCACGCGGGGGCCGCTGTTCAAGCTGCTGGCAGAAGGGCAGGAATCCGAAGCCGAGCGTCTGTTGCAGCGCATGGTGGCCGGCTTTGGCGATCGTCTCGCGGTTGAATTGCATCGTCACGGCCTGGCGGTGGAAGAAGCGGTGGAACCCGGGCTGATTGCTCTGGCGGACAGGTTTGGCGTGCCATTGGTAGCAACCAACGAATGTTTCTTTACCAAGCCCGCCATTCACGAAGCGCATGACGCGCTGCTCTGTATCGCACAGGGGCGCACGATGGCTGAGAAAGACCGGTGGCGCGTCACGCCGGAGCACTGGTTCAAGCCGCCACAGGTGATGCGCAAGCTTTTCGCCGACCTGCCGGAGGCGTGCGACAATACAATCGAAATTGCCCGTCGCTGCGCGATCAGGGTGGAGACACGCAAGCCGCTGCTGCCGGTCTGCTCCAAGGTTCATGAAGGATCGACGGAAGATCAGACATTGCGGGCGATGGCCGAAGAAGGTCTGGAACAGCGCCTGGCGGCGATGCCGGACGTGTCAGCAGAAACGCGGCAGCAATATCAGGACCGGCTGAAGTTCGAACTCGATATCATCGCGGGCATGGGGTTTCCCGGTTATTTCATGATCGTGGCCGACTTTATCCAGTGGGCGAAGGCACACGATATTCCTGTCGGACCGGGACGAGGGTCGGGCGCAGGGTCGCTGGCAGCCTGGGCGCTGACGATTACCGATATTGATCCCATTCCGTTCAACCTGCTGTTCGAGCGGTTTCTGAATCCTGAACGTGTCTCCATGCCGGATTTCGATATCGACTTCTGCCAGGATCGACGCGACGAAGTGATCCGCTATGTGCGGACCGAATATGGTGGCGATCGTGTCGCCCAGATTATCACCTTTGGAAAATTGCAGGCCAAAGCAGCCGTTCGTGATGTCGGACGTGTTCTGGGCCTGCCCTATGGCATGGTCAACCGCGTTGCGGAGCTGATCCCGAACAATCCCGCCAATCCGGTCACTCTGGCGCAGGCCATCAAAGGCGAGGAGCGCCTGCGGGAAATGCGGGACTCTGACGAAGGGATTCGTCGACTTCTGGAAATTGCCTTGCAGCTTGAGGGTCTTTACCGACACGCCAGCACTCACGCTGCCGGAGTGGTGATCGGTGATCGAAAACTTGTCGAGCTGGTGCCGCTCTATCGCGATCCCAAAAGTGATATGCTGGTCACGCAGTATAACATGAAATTCGTAGAGCAGGTCGGTCTGGTCAAATTCGACTTTCTTGGCCTGACGACGCTGACGATTCTGCAGCGTGGCGTTGCTTTCCTCAAGCAGATGGGGATTGAAGTCGATCTGTCGCGTCTGCCGCTCAATGACCCTGCGACCTATGAGATGCTGTCACGCGGCGACACGGCTGGTGTGTTCCAGTTCGAAGGCGCGGGCATGCGCGACGTTCTCAAGCAGATGCGTCCGACACGACTGGAGGATCTGATTGCTGCGGTGGCGCTGTATCGTCCGGGCCCGATGGCGAATATTCCCGATTATTGCCGCAGAAAACACGGAGAAGCATGGGAGCCGCCGCACGAGGAAATTCGTGAAATCCTGGAAGAGACCTATGGCATCATGGTCTATCAGGAGCAGGTGATGCAGATCGCGCAGAAGATGGCGGGTTACAGCCTGGGCGCTGCTGACCTGTTGCGTCGCGCGATGGGCAAGAAAATCCGTGCAGAAATGGAAAAGCAGCGCGAGATTTTTACCGAAGGCGCGATGAAGCGTGGCGTGCCGGCGGACAAGGCCGGTGAGGTCTTCGACCTGATGGCGAAATTCGCCGATTATGGTTTCAATAAATCGCATGCGGCGGCTTATGCTCTGGTGTCGTATCAGACGGCATGGATGAAGGCGAACCACCCTGTGGCCTTCCTTGCGGGCTGCATGTCTTTGGCGCGTGAAAAAACCGACAAGCTCGCGGCCCTGCGGCAGGAAGCGGAGCGCATGGGCATTGTCGTGCTGCCCGCAGACGTCAACCGTTCTGGTGCCGACTTCACCGTCGAGAAAAGTGAGGACGGAGCCTACGCTATTCGCTACGCGCTGGCGGCGGTCAAGCGTGTTGGTTTCGGTGCGATGGAGGCGCTGGCCGAAGCCCGGGGCAGCAAGCCGTTCAAGGATCTTGCAGACCTTGCAGCACGGGTGGACCCGCGTCAGCTCAACAAGATGCAGCTGGAAAATCTGGCGAAAGCCGGTGCTTTCGATTCCATGATGAAAAATCGGCGCCAGGTGTTCAGTGCAGCCGAAACGGTGATCCGCCGGGCACAAAGTCAGGCGCAGGAGGCGGCGTCGGGACAGATCGGCCTGTTCGGCGGCGGTGGCTCTGTCGATCCCCTGATGATCCCCGACGTCGCCCCGTGGCCTGAGTTTGAACGGTTGGCGATGGAAGCGGAGGCGATCGGGTTTCACATGACCGCGCATCCGTTGGATTCGTACGGTCCGATGCTGCGGCGCATCGGAATCACGAAGTCCACCGCTCTTGAAACAGCCGCGCAGGCGGGAACCGTGCGCGTGAAAATCGCAGGCTGTGTCGTCGATCGCAAGGAACGGCCCACGCGCAGCGGTGGCAAAATGGCGTGGGTGCGACTGTCCGATGCGGGCGGCAGTTGCGAGGTGACGCTGTTCTCCGAAGTGTTGTCCCGCACGCGGGATCTTCTGGTCGCCGGGCGCGCGGTTCTGGTGACGGCGGAACTGAAGTTGGAAGGTGACGCCCTTCGAATTACCGGCAGTGACGTGGTGGATATGGAACAGGCCGCTGCCGAAGCCGGGACAGAGATGCGGGTGTGGTTCGACAGGCCAGAGGCCATCGCCGGTATCCGGGACATCATCGACCTGCAAAAGGGCGGGCGGGGCCGCGTGGTCCTGTTGCCATCGGTGGCGGAGACCCGCGACGTCGAAGTGACGCTGAGGGACAAGTATAGCGTGACGCCGCGCATGATCGAGATGCTGCTGGGTGTTCAGGGCGTGGAACGCGTCGAACAAGTGTGATTGTTAGTTAGCGTAGTATTTGGTTGTTGCTACTTAATATCGAAGGTCACTTTTCCAATGGCCTTCGAATTCCATCAATATATTATATAAATTGATAGATCTCAGCAAACAAGCGGATTGAACTGTGGCCGCAGTTCGAGGGTCCCTTACACTGTGAAATATTAAATCTTTTTCCCAGAGGAACTTTTTTATTGATTCGTTAACGGCATAAGCCTATTCCCGCCCCACGAGAAAATCGTTTGCAAAAAACAAACATCTATCATGAGAGCGAGATTGGCCTGTGAGTACTGTTACCTGGAATGGTGGAAGCACTAATAACGACTGGAGCAATGCCGCGAATTGGAGTGGTGGGGTAGTTCCTAACTACTATGATTCTGTTGTTTTCACTGACGGAGCTTCTGTTTATCTTGATGCAGCTGAGACTTTTGAAGGTATTACCGTCAGTGGATCGGTAACCATATCTTCGAATGGCCAAACGCTCACAAACATGGGCTCTGGTGCCTTCAATCTGGCGGCTTCTGCTGTTCTGACGCTCGTTGATGTGAGTTTCAACACGCAGACGTCGTCCTCGACGGATGGGACGATTGTCCTTGCAGGGTCCACACTGACCATCCCGAACGGCGATGCGTTTGCTGGCACGGTCGAATTCTCTGACGTTACAAATAAAAACAACGTCCTGAACATCACCGAATACGGCAGCAGCGGCACATTCCCGGCGAAAATCCTGAACCTCGGAGCGGGGGATGAGATCGTCATTTCCGGGGGATCGCCAACTGGGATGACGCTTCAATCGAATGGGGACGGTACATACTCTCTGATTGAGTCGATGTACGGCACTACGTATGTCCTGAGCAGTTATGTCACACTCGCCCCCGGCACAACGGCGTCGAAGTTCCAGTTGGTTTCGGACGGGAACAGCTATATTTTCGAGATCACCTGTTTCCTGACAGGCACCGCGATCCGCACGCCGGAAGGTGATGTTGCTGTTGAAAACCTGCGTGAAGGTGACAGCGTCGTCACCCTCGTCGACGGGCAGGAAGTTGCACAGCCGGTCGTCTGGGTTGGTACGCGCCGGGTCAACGCGCATTCGAACCGCAGCTATCCCGTGCGTATTCGTGCCAATGCTTTCGCCGACGGCGTTCCGGTCCGCGACCTGCTGGTCACGCCCGAACATTGCATCTTTGTTGACGGCGTGATGATTCCCGCCCGTATGCTGGTGAACGGACGCAGCATCGTGCAGGACAAGACGCAGGCGGAATTCAGCGTCTATCACGTGGAAACCGCCCGCCATTCCGTCATTGTTGCCGAAAACCTGCCAACGGAAAGCTATCTCGACACGGGCAATCGTCACGGCTTCCGCAGTGCTCGGGCCGATAACGCGACGAAGGCTTTCGCGCCGACGCGGTCCTGGTCGGAGGACGCCGTGGCACCGCTCGGCACGACACGTGAAATCGTTGAGCCGATTTATCGTGAGCTGGAGGCACGCGCGATCACGATGTCCTTGAACGATGACCGCGCGGCGGTTGTCCTGAGCGACGATTCCGATCTGCACCTGATCACGAACCGCGGCGAGCATCTGCGTCCGCTGCGTACCGTCAACGGGCGCAGCATGTTCCAGCTTCCGGCTGGTGTGCGGAGTGTTCGTATCGTTTCCCGCGCGTCGGCACCGGCGGATGCCATCGGCCCCTTCGTCGATGATCGTCGTGCCCTCGGTGTCTTGGTGGGGGATGCGATCCTCTGGGACAACGACCGCACCTGCGTTCTGAGCCAACATCTTCAGGACACGACGCTGAATGGATGGCACGGGGTCGAGGCGGCCGACATGCGCTGGACAACGGGCGATGCCGTGCTGACTCTCAACGAGCGTTCGTCGATTGCATCCGGCGTGCTGGGCCTGAAGATCGTGGCGGCGGGTCCGTATGTCGTGTCGAACGAGGCCGAGATCGCGGTCGCCTGATCCAAGGGATCGTGTAACGGCGGAATGGTGCCGGGTCGCAGTCATGCGATCCGGCATTTTTTATGGGACGTTTGACAGTCACCTCCGGACTGGGCTCGCATATACTCGCATATATGCATATATATAGAGAGCAAGTGGTCGACCGGGCGACGTCAAAAAGATCCGCGTCGCCAGTTCAGACTTGAATTTTCCGCAGACTCCGGCCATATGCAGCCGCGACGGTCAACGCCGTCAATTCGCACGCGAGACACAGCCTTCTGGTGTCACCTTTTCGGGTGGCAATCGTCTCGCGGAGGATCAACCGGATTGTAAGGATTTGCCAATCATGGCGATGCCCGATTTCACCCTGCGCCAGCTGCTCGAAGCCGGTGTCCACTTTGGTCACCACACGCGCCGCTGGAACCCCCGCATGGCGCCGTACCTGTTCGGCGTTCGCAACCAGGTCCACATCATCGACCTGCAGCAGACCGTTCCGATGCTGGACCGCGCCCTGAAGGCTGTCCGTGACACCGTTGCCGGTGGCGGTCGCGTTCTGTTCGTGGGCACCAAGCGCGCCGCGGCCGAGCATGTTGCCGAGTCCGCAAACCGTTGCGGCCAGTATTACGTGAACCACCGTTGGCTCGGCGGCATGCTGACCAACTGGAAGACCATCACGGGTTCGATCAAGCGCCTGCGCCAGATCGACGAGATGCTGGCTGGCGACACGCACGGCCTGACGAAGAAAGAAATCCTGGACATCACCCGCGACAAGGAAAAGCTTGAGCGTTCGCTGGGTGGCATCAAGGAAATGGGCGGCCTGCCCGACATCCTGTTCATCATCGACACCAACAAGGAAAAGCTTGCGGTTGAAGAAGCCAACAAGCTCGGCATTCCGGTTGTTGCGGTGCTCGACAGCAACTCCGATCCGGCTGGCGTGACGTTCCCGATCCCGGGCAACGACGACGCGATCCGCGCCATCACCATGTATTGCGACCTGGTTGCGGGCGCAGTGCTTGATGGTATTTCGGCCGAGTTGGGGGCTTCGGGCCAGGACTTCGGTGCTTCTGAAGAACTGCCGCTCGAGACCGTTGTCGAAGAGCCGGCTGCTGAAGAAGCAACGGCAGAAGCTGCACCGGCAGAGTGATCCGGTCCCCGGCCCCGTGCCGGGATCGTGACGACTAAAGGTTCCAGAGGCGTGCCCTGCTTGTCAGAGGAGGGCACGCCATCTTTGTGTTCGGGCCAGCCAGCCCGGACCGCACCAATTGGGAGACGAGATATGGCGGAAATTACCGCGGCTCTGGTGAAAGACCTGCGCGAGAAGACCGGCGCCGGCATGATGGATTGCAAGAAGGCCCTGAACGAGGCTGGCGGCGACATCGAAGTGGCAATCGACTGGCTCCGCACGAAGGGCCTTGCGGCTGCGGCGAAGAAGTCCGGCCGCGTGACGGCTGAAGGCCTCGTTGGCGTTGCATCCGCAGCCAATGCAGCTGCTATGGTCGAAGTGAACGCCGAGACCGATTTCGTGGCCCGTAACGACGCCTTCCAGGGCTTCGTCGAAGCCGTGGCGAAGGCAGCCCTCGAAGTCGGTGACGATCTTGAGACGCTGAAGGCTGCACCGCTGGCCACCGGTCGCACGGTTCAGGAAGAACTGACCCATCTGATCGCCACGATCGGCGAGAACATGGCCATCCGCCGCGCTCGCGTGCTGCGCGTTGCGTCGGGTGTTGTCGCGACCTATGTCCATTCCGCGCTGAAGCCGGGCCTGGGCAAGATCGGCGTTCTGGCAGCGATCGAAGCACCGTCCGAGATCGAAGGTCTGGAACTGCTGGGCCGTCAGATCGGCATGCATGTGGCGGCAACCCGCCCGAGCGCGCTGGACATCAGCGGCGTCGATCCCGAGGCGCTGGAGCGTGAGCGCGCAGTGCTGGTCGAGCAGGCCCGCGAATCCGGCAAGCCCGAAGCCATCATCGAAAAGATGGTCGATGGCCGCGTCCGCAAGTACTACGAAGAAGTGGTGCTGCTGGAGCAGGTCTGGGTGCATGACGGCGAAAGCCGCGTCAGCGCAGTTGTGAAAAAGGCCGGCGGTTCGCTGATCGGTTTCGAGCGCTTCCAGCTCGGCGAAGGCGTCGAGAAGGAAGAGACCGACTTTGCGGCAGAAGTCGCAAAGGTCGCGGGCGTCTGATGCCCGGTCCGGCTTCGGACCGGACCTGAACGGGGCGGCGCTTTCCATGGAATGGGAGGCAGCCGCCCTTGTTCTTTCTGCCGCACCCTATGGCGAGGGCGCGGCGCTTGTGCATGTCCTCAGCGAAGATCACGGCCTGCATCGTGGTCTGGTGCGTGGCGGCTTTTCAAGGGCCAACGCGGCGCTGTGGCAGGCTGGCAATCTGGTGCGGGTGCGATGGCGCGCGCGTCTGAGTGAACAGCTTGGCCAGTTCAGCGGCGAGATGATCCATGCTTCCGGCGCGCGGTTGCTTGACCATCCGCTTGCCATGTCGATGCTCTCGTCATGTTGCGCGCTGGCGGACGGCGCATTGCCTGAGCGTGAGGCCTTTCCCGATCTGTTCCTTGACCTCGTCCGGCTGGTCAGCAAGCTCAGTCTCGATTCTGCGTGGGTGGAGGCGGGCGGTATGGCCGCGCTTCTGCAATGGGAGGTCGCCCTGCTGGGATGCTCGGGCTATGGCCTGGATCTCGGGCGCTGTGTCGTCACGGGCACGACCGAAGGATTGGCCTTTGTCTCCCCGCGCACGGGGTGCGCGGTCACGACCGAAGCTGCCGGTGACTGGAAAGACAAGCTGCTTGTTCTCCCGGCCTGCATGGTCACGCCGGACGAGCCCGGTGTCGCGGCCGACTGGTTGGCAGGTCTTTCGCTGACCGGCTTCTTTTTGGCGCGCGAGGCATTCGGGCAGCGCCATCTACCGCTGCCCGCCGCGCGTGAGCGCCTGTTCGAGCGTGTCAGGGGGCTGCAAAATCGGAACGCGCAGTCCGAAGACTGAGGGAACTGATCAGGCGTTCACGCTGTAACCAGACAGAGTGCGAAGGCATGCGCCCCGTGACGATCAGTTCCGTAAGAACCCTATTTTCCGGTCGCCAGAAATCCCGATACGGCTTCCAAAAAAGCTTGGGGCTGTTCAATCATCGGGCCGTGTCCGGACTTTGGAATGACTGCCAGACGCGCGCCCTTGATTTTGGCTGCGTAGTCCCTGCCATCAGCGATCGGGACGATCTGGTCGTCATCCCCCCATACGATCAGAGTTGGGATGGCAATCTCGCCGATCCTGTCGTCAAGAAATGCTGAGGGGTCATTCAGGGAGTTCCTGAAGGCAGCCTGTGTAAATTGATTGCCTTCCGATAACCGCGTCTCGAATGACTGGTGTACCAGTTCGTCCGTGATCAGGCTCTTGTCATGAAACAGCACGCCAAGGCCGGCCCGGACAGATGCCAGCGACACGGCTCCGCTGAACGGTCGTGTGTGCGTTGGGGCCATGATGGATCGGTGTCCCGCGGCATCACTCAGGATCAGCCGGTCCGGCAGCGTCATCGTCTTCTGTTCCGTAGCTTCGACGGTGTATAGCCCGGCAATCCAGCCACCCAGCGACTCGCCCGCCAGCATGAAGTGCTGGACGTGTTTGGCCTTCAGGAAACCGTCCAGCATATCCACCCACGTCTGGACCCCGTAGGCAACCAGCGGCTTTGCCGAGGACCCGAAACCGAGTTGGTCCATCGCAAGCACATGATAATGCAGCGACAATTGGGGGATCACTTTGCCCCAGTCAAAAGATGCATTGCTGCCCAAACCATGCACCAGAACCAGTGTCGGCCCGGTGCCCGCTTCCAGATAGCGAATGGATTGGCCGTAGACCTGAATCGTTTTCATGGCGGGCAGGGGCATAGCTGGTGCCTGCGCGTGAGCCGCGTGGCCCAGACACAGCGCGGACAGCGCGACAAAAAGGCGGATCGATGTCTTCATGCTTCCTGTGTTCCTGTCGCCACTGAGCGGTCCATTGTCCGAACGCTGATTACAACACACCTCCGACCCTCATGCCACGAGGTGCTACAGCGTGTCTCCGCCCGCATAGAGGGGACGGGTCGGCCCCGGGTCCGCGCGCCTGTCCCAAACACTCCAGTCCCATGCGACGTGCCCGTTATTGTCGGCCTGCATCGCCCGTGCCTCGGTCGCATCGAGCGGATGCCCGTTTCGATAGGTCATCAGGGCCGCAGGTGTTCCGACGTAAACGCAGCCACAGAATATAGGGTCCGCCAGCAGATAGGTCCGCCCGATCGCGCTTGGACGCCATGTGAGGCGCTGCGGGGGCAGCAGGTCCATCGCGGCGACCCGCGCGGTGGTGTCTGCCGGATGGGCGACGAAGCCTGCCGCCAGAAGCGCCGCGCCCCGCCGGGACGGTCCGGCATAGGGCGAGCAGGCGGCAAGTGCCCATAAACCGGCAAACGCCATCAGTAGGATCGGGACTCGGAGTGAGGGAAGCTTGGACAAATCCGGTCTCTTCGCTATGTGTCTCGGACTTGAGAAGGGCGCGGGTACATGGATCTGGCTGGAAAAATCGAAGATACGAAGCTCTCCGAAGCATTGAGCGAGCGGTACCTCGCCTATGCCATGTCCACGATCATGTCGCGCTCCCTGCCCGATGTCCGGGACGGGTTGAAGCCCGTGCATCGTCGTCTGATCTACGCGATGCAGCAGTTGCGCCTTGATCCCACAGCGGGGTTTAAAAAGTGTGCACGCGTCGTCGGTGACGTGATCGGTAAGTATCACCCACACGGTGATGCGTCGGTGTATGAAGCCCTTGTGCGTCTCGCGCAGGATTTTGCCGTTCGTTATCCGCTGGTCGAAGGGCAGGGCAATTTCGGCTCGATCGATGGCGATAACGCTGCGGCGATGCGATACACCGAAGCGCGTCTGACCGAAGTCGCCAAGGCGCTGCTGGACGGGATCGAGGACGATGCCGTCGATTTCCGCGCGACCTATGACGGGGAAGACGAAGAACCCGTTGTCCTGCCGGGTGCGTTTCCGAACCTGCTGGCCAACGGTGCTGCCGGTATCGCCGTCGGCATGGCGACCAGCATCCCCCCGCACAATGCGGGTGAGGTGTGTGCCGCCGCCTTGCTGCTGGTCCGCAAGCCCGAGGCGACGACGGAGGAATTGCTGGCTCTGATGCCGGGGCCGGACTTTCCGACCGGCGGCGTGATGATCGAGGACCGCGATTCGATCCTGCGCGCATACGAAACCGGGCGCGGCTCGTTCCGCACGCGGGCGAAATGGTCGGTCGAGCAGGGGCGCTTCGGCACCTGGATGATCGTGGTGACGGAAATCCCGTATCAGGTGCAGAAATCGCGCCTGATCGAGCAGATTGCCGAACTGATGGATCAGAAGAAGCTGCCGCTTCTGGCCGATGTCCGCGACGAAAGCACGACCGACATCCGGCTGGTGTTCGAGCCCCGCAACCGGGGTGTCGAGCCCGAAGTGCTGATGGAGACACTGTTCCGCGCGACGCCGCTGGAAAGCCGGTTCAGCCTGAACATGAACGTGCTGGGGGCCGATCGCGTGCCCAGCGTGATGAGTCTGAAAACTGTGCTGCGCTCGTGGCTTGACCACCGGGAGCAGGTGCTGGTGCGCCGGTCCGAGCATCGACTGAAGGCAGTCGAGCGGCGTCTTGAAATCCTTGAAGGGTTTCTGGCGGTCTATCTCAATCTTGACGAGGTGATCCGCATCATCCGGGAAGAGGACGACGCGAAGGCAAGCCTGATGGCGACCTTCTCGCTGTCCGAACTTCAGGCGGAATCGGTCCTGAACATGCGGCTGCGAAGCCTGCGCCGGCTTGAGGAAATCGAGATCCGCAAGGAGCACACCGGCTTGTCTGACGAACGCGCTGGCCTGCAGGCGCTGCTGGCCGATGGCGCACTGCGCTGGAAACGCGTCGGCAAGGAGATCGAGGCGACGCGCAAGAAATTCGGGGACGGACCGCTTGGTGCGCGTCGCACCGAACTGGCGGCACCCCCTGCACCCGTCGATCTGACCACCGCTCTGGCAGTTGATCGGGAAGCATTGACGGTCATCCTTTCAGAGAAAGGCTGGGTTCGTGCGGTCAAAGGTCACGGGATCGATACGGCGGCCCAGAAATTCAAGGAAGGCGATGCGTTCCGGCTGGCCGTCGAATGCATGAGCACCGACCGGCTGTGTCTGTTCGCGACGGACGGGCGCGCTTTTACCCTGCGCGCTGCTGATCTGCCACGCGGGCGCAATGACGCGCAGCCGGTGCGTGTGCTGATCGACCTGTCGAACGACGAGGATCTGGTGGCCTTCTTCTGCATCACCGAAGGGCGGCGCAGGCTTGTTGCCTCGTCCGCCGGACGCGGGATGCTGGTCAAGGAAGAGGATCTGGTGGCCGAAAAGCGTACCGGCAAGCAGATCCTGAACTTCCGCGAGGACGAAAACGCACTGATCTGTCAGCCGGCGGAGGGCGATCACGTCGCTGTTCTGGGGCAGAACCGCAAGTTCCTGGTGTTCCCGCTGTCCCAGATGCCTGAAATGACTCGCGGTCTGGGCGTTGCCTTGCAGAAATACAAGGAAGGTGGCCTGCGTGCGGCGAAAGTGTTCGATTCTGCTGCCGGTCTGACCTGGCCGGAGGGGAATTCGCGTATTCGCCAGATGACCGAACTCGCAGCGTTCAGCGGCAAGCGTGGTGACGTCGGCAAACCCGCGCCGAGTTGGGCGCCACAAAAGAAGTAACCGCCCCAAAGGGTTGAAGGACATGTCATGACATCACTGGGGTTACTTGCGGTACTCCTGTGCCTCGCGGCGGTTTTTGGTCTGATCAATCATCGGGTGTTGGGGCTGCCAGCCTCGATCGGCATTCTGATCCTGTCCTTCGTGACGTCGGTGTTGCTGATCGGGGTGGACCGGTTGCTGCCGGGTATCGATCTGCTGGGCGTGCCGCGCACCTTCCTCGAACGGGTTGATCTGCCGAAGAGCCTGCTGGACGGTGCGCTGTCCTTCCTGCTGTTCGCTGGTGCCATGCAGGTCGATCTGTCCGATCTGCGGTCCCGCCAGTATTCGACGCTGCTGCTGTCGATTCCCGGAACGATCCTGTCGGTATTCATTTTCGGCACGGCCATGTGGCTTGTGCTGCCTGCGCTGGGCGCGCCGATCTCGTTCGCTTGGTGTATCGTTCTGGGTGCAATTCTCGCACCGACGGACCCGGTTTCGGTCGTTGGCATGCTGCGCCGCGTGGGTCTGCCGGGGCCGATGCAGGCGCTGTTCGCAGGTGAGAGCCTGTTCAACGATGGTGTCGGCGTCGTGATATTTGGCGTTGCACTGCCGACGGCGATTGCATCGGGGGTTGATGTTTCGGCAGTGCATGTGCTGCGTGAGTTCGCGCTTGAGGCCATCGGCGGGGCGACCTTTGGTGTGGCACTCGGGTGGGTCGGGCTTCAGGTGTTGCGCCTGTCGGACGATCATCATCTGGACGTGCTGATCTCGCTCGCGATTGCGACCGGGATTTACAGTGCGGCGTCGTCGATGGGGATGTCGGGGCCGATTGCGGTTGTGGCAGCGGGCCTGTGGATGGGGTCGGGACTGGCGCATCGTGCGTTGTCCGAACACCGCCGCCACCAGCTTCTGGAAGTCTGGAGCAGCATCGACGAGGTACTGAACGCCCTGTTGTTCCTGCTGATCGGGCTGGAGGTTCTGGACGCTGTCCCGAACTGGCAGTCGCTGGCGGCGCTGGCGGTCGGTATTCCGCTGTCGCTCGGTGCGCGCGGGCTCAGCGTGTTTCTCGCCACGGCACCGATGCATCTGCGGGGGGAGGAGCGGGGACGCGCCCTTCTGGTGCTGACGTGGGGCGGCCTGCGCGGCGGTATTTCCATCTCGCTGGCACTTGGGTTGCCGCACGGGCCGGTGCAAACCCTGCTGGCGCCGATTTGTTACGGCATCGTGGTGTTCAGCATCATCGTGCAGGGACTGACGATGGAGCGTGTTGCGCGTCGTGCTTATCCGCCGGGAGGCGCCGCAGAAAAATAGAGATTGCGAAGCGTTTGCATTGCAGTTAAGAACCATCCGCAATCATAGCGTATGGTATCCACTCGATGATCGTCTGCTCGTGTAATCGCCTGACCGAACGTGATGTTGAAACTGCCGTCAGAGACGGTGCGACGAGACCGAGGGAAATTTACGCATCCAAAGGGTGCAAGGCCCAGTGCGGCAATTGCACGCCCGGCATTGTCTGCATGTTGCGACAGGCGATGATGCAGCACGCGCGCGCGTTCGACATGCCGCAGGGCTTCGCGGTCGCGTCCTGATACCCGAAACCGCCTGTCAGGCGGTGGCGCGGCCCGGCGACTGCATGTCGCGCCATGCGCCGCGCACCATGATTTCTGCGGGCTGGAAGCGCGCCTTGTAGGCCATCTTCCGGCTTTCCGCGACCCAATACCCCAGATACACGAAGTCGAGGCCGAGCAGCTTTGCGCGCTCGATCATCCACAGGATCGCGTTCGTCCCGAGGGACTGGCGCGCCATCGTCGGATCGAAAAAGCTGTAGACCGCTGACAGTCCGTCCCCCAGCCGGTCCACCAGACTGACGCAGACCAACTGGTCCTCGGGGGTGCGGAATTCGATCAGTGACGTGTCGATCGGCGTATCTTCCACCATCGCCCGGTAATCGTAGAAATTCATCGCCGCCATGTCGCCAGACGAGTGACGGCTCATTTGATAGCGCTGGAACAGCGAGAACTGTTCGGTCGTCGCGTGCGGCGGGACGTCGAACCCTTCGATGGCGCTGTTGCGGCGTTTGATCTTCGCCTGCGTGCGGTCCGGCTCGAACCGCGCCACGGGAATCCGGATCGGCACGCATGCGGTGCAACCGACGCACACCGGGGCATAGGCAATGGTGTGGCTGCGCCGGAAACCCGCGCGAGACAGGCGATCATGCAGGGTATCGGCGTCCGGCCCGGCAAGTTCGGTGACCACCTTGCGCTCCATGCGCCCATCCAGATACGGGCAGGGCATGGGCGACGTTGTGTAGAAAAATTGCGGATGAGGCGGCGCGGCGTATGTCATGCGTCTCCCTGGGTCGCAGGCCCCGATCTGTCCGGCCGGGGCAGGCTTCGTGACGAATTATGATGGTAATATGTCAGATCGGGCTTTGCATCTGTTTCCTCAAGGGGCGGCGCAAAGATCGTGGCGGTTTCAGCCCTCTCGCAGAAGACGCGCGGCCTCCGGTGCGAAATAGGTCAGGACGCCCGAAGCCCCGGCGCGCACGAAGCCCAGCAGGCTTTCCAGAATGGCGCGGTCATGGTCGAGCCAGCCATTGCGGATGGCCGCCATCAGCATCGCGTATTCGCCCGACACCTGGTACACGAAGGTCGGGACCGCGAACCGTTCATGCACGCGTCGCACGATATCCAGATACGGCATGCCGGGTTTGACCATCACCATGTCGGCCCCTTCCATCAGGTCCATCTCGACCTCGCGCAGGGCTTCGTCCGTGTTGGCCGGGTCCATCTGGTAGGTTTTCTTGTCCCCCTTCAGAAGGCCGCCAGAGCCCAGCGCATCGCGGAACGGTCCGTAGAACGCGCTGGCATATTTCGCGGCATAGGACATGATCCGGGTATTCAGCAGGTCCTGTTCGTCCAGCGCGCGACGCATGGTCCCGATGCGTCCGTCCATCATGTCCGACGGTGCCAGGATATCGATCCCGGCTGCGGCCTGATTGATGGCCTGTGCCACCAGAACGGCCACGGACTCGTCATTGACGACATAACCATCGCGGATCAGCCCGTCATGCCCGTGGCTGGTATAGGGGTCGAGCGCCACATCGCCGATAAGCCCCACATCGGGGAATTCCTGTTTCAGCAGGCGTGCGGCCCGGCACATCAGATTGTCCGGGTTCAGGGCCTCGGTCCCTGCTTCGTCGCGAACCTCCATAGGGGTGACGGGAAACAGCGCCAGCGCTGGAATGCCCAGTCGGATCGCGGGCTCCACATGAGCTGCCAGACGATCAAGGCTGACGCGCTTCTGCCCCGGCATGGAGGCGACCTCCGTCTCCTGCCCCTGACCCTCGGTCACGAAGATCGGCCAGATGAGGTTGTCGATGCTCAGGCGATTTTCCGCCACCATGCGGCGCGTGAAGCCGTCCTGGCGGTTGCGTCGCAGGCGAGTCTGGGGGAACTGGCCGACAGCCATTGCAGTCACTCTCTTTGAATTGTCGTGCATCACTATCGCGCCAACGTCGCGGCTTGGAAAGGCGCATCGCCGTCCGGGTGTCCTTGCCCAGTCGGGGGTTCTGTGCGTGTGTGGCTGTTTCGCGCGTGCAGCACGCCGGCAATTCCCGCAGCGCGGGGGAGGCATGCGGTGTGCGCCCCCTTGATTTCTGCCGCAATTAAGCGCCGTCGTAGAGAGGCTTTGCTTTTGCCGGGGATATTGCTGGCCGTATCATGAGAGTCGCCTATATCGTCAACTCGCTGGAAGCGGGCGGTGCACAGTTCCCCATCCCTGATATCATCGCCGTTCTGCGCGCGCGGGGGGCGCAGGTTTGCGTCTTCGCCCTGTCCCGCAAGGATGGTCTGACCATCCCGCACCTGGAACGTCACGCCATCCCTTACCGCGTGCGTGACGGAGGGCAGACAGACCATCTGGCGGCCCTGCGGTGGTTGATGCGGGAGATGAAGGTATTCCGGCCCGATCTGATGTGGACCTCGCTCGCGCGGGCCACGTTCTGGGGGCAGATCGCCGCAACGCGCCTGAAAGTGCCAACGGTTCACTGGATTCATACGGCACTCATAAGCAGGGGGAACGCCTTCCTGTTACGACGATGCCGCAAGCGCGCGAGCCTGTGGGTCGCGGATTCCCCCACCGTGCAGGTCGCAGCGCGGCGCATCCTCGGGCTGGGTGACACGCTGATGTGCTGGCCGATCTTTCAGGTGCAGGAGGGTAAAATCCAGCGTCGCCCGGCACAACAGAAGCCATTCGTCTCGATCGGGACCATCGGGCGCCTCAACCCGGTCAAGGGTCTGGACGTGCTGTGCGAGGCTGTTCGCAGGCTGTCCCTCATGCCGGATTTGCCGGAATTCCGTGTCTTCATCGCCGGCGACGGGCCCGAGCGCGCCGCGTTGGAGCGCACCATCGCGGCGCATCGGTTACCCATCGAACTGTTGGGCTTCTGCGATAAACCTTTCGCGTTTCTGGCCGGTCTGGACATCTATGTTCAGCCATCGCACCGCGAGGGCATGTGCATCGCAGCCCATGAGGCGATGTCCTGCGGGCTGCCCCTGATCGCGACGGCAGCGGGCCAGTTGCCCTTCACGGTCGAGGACGGGCATTCGGGCATCATCATTCCGTTCAATGATCCAGCAGCCCTGGCGGCGGCAATGGCAAGGCTTATCGTCTCACCCGCGCGGACGGCGGCGATGGGGGCCGCAGCAGCCCTTCGTGTCCGCGCCCTGTTCAGCAGCGCGGCGTTCGAAAGCAGCGGGAACGCGATCCTGGACCGGTTGCCGGGGTTCAGCGCCCCGACAGGCGACGCCTCAGTTTCATGAATTCCCGTTTCGGGCCGTACCCCACGCGCTTCACATCGAGCAGCGTATAGGGGCCGGCGGCTGACAGCGTGTGCATGCCGTCCGGGAACCGGGCTGCCAGAGACTGCGGTTTTTCGACGAAGGACCCGGCGGAGATGATCGGACGTCCGGTTTCCAGCCCGACGATCCGCAGCCATCTGACAGCCCGGCCATACGTGCCGCGGCAATCCTGAACCGGCAGGAGTATGTGGTCGTCCATCACGACGGGTGTGCCGCCGGGACGCGCGCCCGCCCGATCGGTCCATACCTCACCCAGATGCTGCCATGGGGCGGTCAGCCCGTCCGCGACGGACAGGCACAGAGTGCTCTGGCGCGCGGCCTTGGTGCCAACGGGCGTCCAGAACAGCCACCACTTTCCGGCGAAAAAGAGTGGCGTTGCGTCGATGGCCGCATGGGGGAACGTGAAATCCATGACGGGCTCCCACTGGAACGGAAACGCCGTGGCCCGATAAAGCGTCAGGGTGCCGGTCGCTGCGGCCTCCGGCAGCATGAAGATCGCACCGTCATGTTCGAACACGAACGGATAGGACAGATGCCACGCTGTCCGCAGGACCTCCCTACGATCGAGCAGCGTGCCGTCGGGCTGATAAATCAGGACCTCGATCGTGCCCCGGCAAATCCGATAATCATAGGCTTCGACGAACACATGCAGCAGGCCGTCCCGGACCAGTCCGAACGGATCGGCCAGAAACCGATGATCCCCGATGTCCGGCAGCAGCGTGACCGCAAGCCCGTCGAACGAACCCGCCGCGATGACGGACCCCACATCGGCATGGACAATCGCCGAACGCCAGTGATCGGTTCTGAAAAAAGGCACGCCCGAACTCCTGAAATGCTGCGTCCCGGTGCGGTGTTACGCGCGCCGCAGGACGCTTTTATGGCGCCCGTAACAGACATAGATCACCATGCCGATTGCCAGCCAGACGATCAGCCGCAGCCATGTCAGCCCGTCGAGCGATGCCATCATGATCGAACACGACAGAATGCCGAGGATGGGAATGATCACGCCGCCCGGCACCCGGAACCGGCGTTCCGCATTCGGTGCGGTGCGGCGCAGGATCATCGTCCCTGCACATACCAGCACAAACGCCAGCAGCGTGCCGATGGACGTCATGTGGCCAAGTTCGGCAATCGGCAGGAATGCACACAGGACCGACGTCAGTACCATGAAGAACAGGTTGGTCAGATAGGGCGTTTGCAGACGCGGGTGGATGCGGCTGAACATCGGCGGCAGCAGGCCATCGCGCGACATGGCGTAGAAAACCCGGCTTTGTCCCAGCAGCAGCACCAGCAGGACGGACGTGAAACCGCAGATGATGCCCAGCTTGACCGCGCCCTGAAGCCAGTGGAACGGGGTGACGTCGATGGCAGTGGCCACCGGGGCCGCATCACCCAGCATGGCGCGATAATTGACCAGCCCGACCATCACGAACGAAAATCCGACATAAGCCAGCGTGCAGATCAGCAGACTGCCCAGAATGCCGATCGGCATGTCACGGGCCGGATTGCGTGCTTCCTGTGCGGCGGTCGAAACCGCATCGAACCCGACATAGGCAAAGAAGATCGTGCCAGCGGCCCGCATGACGCCTGATGCGCCAAAATGTCCGAACGTGCCGTCATTGGGCGGGACGAACGGGGTATAGTTGGCGGTGTGGATATAGGGCAGGCCGAACCCGATGACCGCCGCGATGACCGCGAGTTTCACGACCACGATCACGGCGTTCACCCGTGCCGATTCCGTAATGCCGCGAATCAGCAGCGCCGACACCAGGCAGACGATGAATACGGCGGGCAGGTTGGCGATACCGGCCGCATGGCTGCCGTCTGCCAGCGTGACCGTCTCGAACGGGGACGCTGTCAGGCGGGCGGGCAGCGGAATGCCGAACTGCCGCAAGAGGGAGCCGACATAGCTCGACCAGCTGACCGCGACTGTGGCCGCGCCAACGGCATATTCCAGAACCAGATCCCACCCGATGACCCACGCCACCAGTTCGCCCATCGTCATGTAGCTATAGGTATAGGCACTGCCCGCCAGCGGGATCATGCCAGCCAGTTCGCTGTAGCAGAGCCCCGCGAACCCGCACGCGATGGCTGCCAGCACAAAGGACAGCATGACTGCCGGGCCGGCGTTTTCGGACGCGGCGATGCCGGTCAGCGAGAACAGGCCCGCCCCGATGGTCGCCCCGATGCCCAGCGCCACCAGTTGCCACGGCCCGAGCGTGCGCCGCAGGCCCGCTCCGCTGCTGTCGCTGCCCCCGGCATCAATGGGCTTTCGGCGAAACAGGCTGGAGGCTGGGCTGGCTGTCATGCGGGGTGGCTCTTTCGAATCGGAAGCGGGTTTCGTGGTCGTTCCACTTTCTATTATCGTGCCGGACGCATATATGCATCAGCCATGGCGGACGCCCGTGTTTCCGCCCGCGCGAGGAGAAACGCACCGATGTCCGACGAGTCCAGCCTGCACCGTTATTTCAATGCCCCGGTGACGGAGATCGACCCCGAGGTCGCCGCCGCACTGAAGGGTGAGATGACGCGTCAGCGAGACGGGATCGAGCTGATTGCCAGCGAGAACATGGTGTCTCAGGCAGTTCTCGACGCACAGGGATCGGTGCTGACCAACAAATACGCCGAAGGCTATGCCGGGCGCCGGTATTACGGTGGCTGTGCGGAAGTCGACAAGGTCGAGACACTGGCGATCGACCGCGTGAAGCAGATTTTCGGCGCGAACTTCGCCAATGTGCAGCCGCATTCCGGCGCCAATGCCAACCAGGCGGCGTTCATGGCGATCGTCAAGCCGGGCGATACCATTCTGGGCATGAGCCTGGCTGCCGGTGGTCACCTGACGCATGGTGCTGCCCCGAACTATTCCGGCAAGTGGTTCAACGCGATCCAGTATGGCGTGCGTCTTCAGGACGGCGAACTGGACTACGAGGAAATGGAGCGTCTGGCGCGCGAGCATAAGCCGCGCCTGATCGTGGCCGGTGGCTCTGCCTATCCGCGTGTCATCGATTTCGCCCGTTTCCGTCGCATTGCGGACGAGACCGGCGCGGCCCTGATGGTCGACATGGCGCATTTCGCTGGTCTGGTTGCTGCCGGTCTGTATCCGAATCCGGTCCCGTTGGCCGACATCGTGACGTCGACCACGCACAAGACCCTGCGCGGGCCGCGCGGCGGTCTGATCCTGACCAACGACGCCGATCTGGCGAAGAAGGTGAACTCCGCTGTGTTCCCCGGTCTGCAGGGTGGCCCGCTGATGCACGTCATTGCCGCCAAGGCCGTGGCCTTTGGCGAGGCGCTTCAGCCGTCTTTCCGCACCTATCAGGAAAGCGTTGCCCGCAACGCCAAGGTGCTGGCCAAGACGCTGCTGGAGCAGGGTTTCGACATTGTGACCGGGGGCACGGACTCGCACCTGATCCTGGTGGATCTGCGTCCGAAGAAAGTGACCGGCAAGGCAGCCGAAGCGGCGCTTGAGCGTGCGGGCATCACGGCGAACAAGAACGCCGTGCCGTTCGACCCGGAAAAGCCTGCCGTCACCTCGGGCATCCGTCTGGGCAGCCCGGCCGCCACCGCGCGTGGCTTCGGCGAGGCGGAGTTCCGTGAAGTCGCCCTGATGATCGACGAAGTGCTGACCGGCCTGGCAGCCTCGGGTGAAGAAGGGAACGCCGCGACCGAGGCATCGGTGCATGAGCGCGTCAAAGCGATGTGCGCGCGTTTCCCGATCTATCGTTAAAATCTGCGGGTCGGGGTTCGGGCGGCCGGCGGGTTTAGGCCGTCGCCGGCCCCTTCGGACAAAGCCTTGCGGGGTGCAGTAACCAAGCGCTGCCCGGACCCGGCAGGAGCCTCGGGCCCCTGCACCCCGGGAACATTTCCAATGAATGGGTGTCGAGAGGGCCAGCCCTCTCGCGGGTTTCAGGGCAGCGCCCTGACCCTACGCCTCCAGATGCGCCAGCCGTATGGCTGTATGCCCCCGACCGGGACGCAGATTGGGCATCACCAGAATACAATCGTCATAGGGCGTGCGGATTTCGTCGGCACCATCGCGTGCCAGCACTGTGCCGCCGCGCGCAATCACCTCCCCATTGCGGAAGGCGCGCGTAAAGCGGAACGAAGCGCTGAGGGCCGTGATGGTGTCGGTCACACGTGCGCGTCGGGACGTCCGGGCTGTCTGTGGCGCGTATTGTGAAATCTGGTTGCCACGTATGCCACAGGTCTGACGCAGAAGTGCTCGGACAGCCGACAGTGCAACGCCGACGCTGCTGGCCTCCCAATGTTGCCCTGCTTCCAGAATGACGGAGCGCGCACGTGGAGCATCATGCGGACCAAAAAGCGCGCCGTCGATCAGCCGTTGCCCGGCCATATGGCCCTGATCCTCGACAATCAGGGCATCCAGACCCAGCGTGTCGGCCATCGAGACACCCGGATGCCCGCAACGCCCCAGCACCACCGGTGCCCCGGGCCAGAGCATGGTGTGCAGGTCCATCAGCACATTGGCGGATTTCAGAACCGGGACGATTTCCCGCGCCCGCGCAAGCTCGCTCGAGGTGCCGCGCCCGTCCAGTATGGCGGGGGACCAAAGGCGGTTCATATCTTCATCGACATAGCGCGATGCGGTCGGGTTCTGCGCGTCGAAGCGCGAAAACGCGTGCAGGTTGAGGAACACAAAGCTCAACTGCCCGCGCAGGGGCAACACACGCTCGCGCAGCAACTGGTCCAGCGCGAGTGCACCTGAAAATTCGTTGCCGTGCATCAGCGCCGATACGACAACATGCGGGCCGGGACGACAGGAATCGAAATGCATCAGGCCTGGCACGCCCGCATTGCCGTCAAGATAGGGGGTCAGATCGGGTGGCGTCAGGGACACCGTGAATGCGGGAACCGGCGGAACCGTCTGCGCAAGCGTTTCCTGAAAGGGGCTGGCCTTGACCCGGGCCGGTCCGCTCGCCCCGCGAAGGCCCGCCGCGCAACTCATGCGGGACGCATGGCACGTGTGGCCATGGCGCGAATGAAACTGTCGCAGGCGGCCAGTTGTTCTTCGGCAATCCATTCGTCGGGGCGGTGTGCCTGCGCGATGTCGCCGGGGCCACAGACGATGCTCGGGATTCCGGCATTCTGGTAAATGCCCGCTTCCGTGCCGTACGATACGAAGCCCGCTGCATTTACGCCCGTTACCTGGCGCGTCAGGTCTGCCAGCGGCGCATCAGGCGCCAGGGCTAGTGGCGGCAACTCCGTCATGATCTCGAACTGGAAGCCGGAATCGGGGTTGGCGGCCTTCATCCAGGGTTCGATCTCACGCTCGACGAAGGCGCGAAAATGGGCCAGTTCGGCGTGGGCGTCGTCACCCGGCACCGTGCGCCATTCCATCTCGAACTGTGCGTATTCAGGGATGATGTTCAGGATGGCACCACCCTGCGCCAGCCCGGCCTGAATCGTGGAATGGGGCGGGTTGAAGCCGTCGACCTTGCGCCCCGAGGACGCCAGGCGACGGGCCTCGCGCGAAATCCATGCCAGTGCCTCACCCATCGCGTGCAGGGCGTTCACGCCGTCCGCCGGGACCGACGAATGACCCGCCTGTCCGCGGATCGTCACCCGCAGCGCCAATCGTCCCTTGTGGGCTATGACCGGCGTCAGCAGCGTCGGCTCCCCGATCACGCACAGGCTCGGTAGACGGTCCCGCGCGCGCATGTCGTCCGCGAGGTATCGCGCGCCGTTGCAGGTAATTTCCTCATCAAAGGTAATCATCAGGTGGATGGGGTCGGGTGCGTCCAGCGCGACGAAATCCGGCACAGCGGCGAGGATGGACGCCACGAACCCCTTCATGTCGACCGCCCCCCGGGCGTGCAGCCTGCCGCCTTCGGCGCGGAGGGTGAACGGGTCGCTGGACCAGTTCTGCCCGTCCACCGGCACGGTATCGACATGGCCCGAAAACGCGATCCCGCCCGCCCGGTCGGGGCCGATGATGGCGTGCAGGTTGAACTTGCCGTCTTCGGGACCGCGCGACCGCGTGGAACGGACGCCGTGCTCTGCCAGATAGCCCTCGATCCAGTCGATCAGAGGGGCATTGGTGTGGCGACTCGTGGTGTCGAACGACACCAGATGCGCGAGAATCTGCTGCGTGGTTCTGGGCGCGGCGTTGCTCATGTCACAAGACTATACATTGGCGGGGCTTCGGCAATCCCGCCTGTACGCGCTGGCCGCGCGTTACCGGATCGGGGCTGTCGGGTCCACAACGCGCAGGCGCAGCCCGAGATGCTTTTCTATCTCGCGCAGCATCTTGCGGTCGTCGATGGCGCACAGCGTGATTGCGGTGCCGCGTTTGGTGCCGCGTCCCGTCCGGCCGATCCGGTGGATATAGCTCTGCGGCGTCTCGGGCATGTCCAGATTGATCACCAGATCAACGTCGGCAATGTCGATTCCGCGTGCGGCAACATCGGTCGCGACCAAAATCTGCAGCGTGCCGACCCGAAAGTTGGTCAGGATGCGCTCGCGCTTGGTCTGCACCAGATCGCCATGCAGCGCGTCGGCCTTGAGGTTCCCCTGCCGCAGGGTGCTGGCCAGTTTGTCAGCGGTCAGGCGCGTGCGGACGAACACCATGATGCGGCTGAACTGGCCGCTACGCGCGATATCTCCCACGATGCCGGGTTTCGCCGATGCCTCGGTGAAGGCGATGCGCTGGCGGATCTGGCGGGGGGTGGCTTCCTCGGTGCTCAGGGCGATTCGCACCGGGCGGTGCATGCAGCGGCCAGCCAGTTCGGCGATGGCGGGCGGCATGGTGGCCGAGAACAGCAGCATCTGCCGATGCTTGGGCAGTGCGGGCAGGATTTCCGCCATCGCGTCGAGGAACCCTTCGTCGAGCATCCGGTCGGCCTCGTCCAGCACCACGGCGGCAACCGCGTGCAGATGCACGGCACTGGCGGACAGAAGATCCATCAGCCGGCCGGGCGTCGCGATCAGCACGTCCAGTCCGTCTTCCATCGATTCGATCTGGCGTTCGCGCGTTATGCCGCCGATGGCCAGGCGGGTGCGCAGACCCGCGGGGCGTCCGAACTGACGGAACACTTCGGCAGTCTGTCCTGCCAGTTCGCGGGTGGGCACCAGCACCAGCACACGCGGCGTTGCCGGGGGGCGGTCGGCGGGGTTGTCCGCCAGTCGTTGCAGCAACGGCAGCACGTAGGCCGCCGTCTTTCCGCTGCCGGTGCGGGCAATCGCTTCGACATCGCGCCCGGACAGGACGGCCGGGATCGTCTCGACCTGGATTGCGGTCGGGCGTCGGTGGCCGGCTTTTGCGACGGCCCCCAGCAGGTCCGGGGACAGGCCGAGAGAGGCAAAATCGATCGGGGCGGGGGTGGGGGACAGCGCGTCGGACAAGAACGGTTCTCGGTCTGGGAAAAGAGGTGCTAATGAGGCGGGCGGAAGAAATCTGACGCTGGACGAGGGCGAATTTTTGGCCCAAGCCCGATTACGCAGATCGTGCGCGTCGGATCGCCGGATCAGGGGCCGTTTCAGGCGGCTTGCCGGTATTGGCGGTCCATCTTCTGACGGGATAGGGCCTCCGGCGCGTGCGGGCAAGCAATGATGGGCATGCGGAGTAGCAGAATGGCGACCGAAGTCGCGGTGGTGGTCGAGGATTTTGCCGGCATGCGGGCGCAGGGCTTCGGCCTGACCGAGCGCGCGGGCTTCGTCGGCCGGTTATGCCCGGTGCACCCACGGCGCGGTGTCGGCTTGTTGCCGTCACGGTTCTGGCCCCTGCCGCTGCGAGCGGTCGCGCCGCTGGACGTGGCCGGATGCGATGCGGTCGTGTCGGTCGGCGGCAAGAGCGGCGTGGTCGCCTCGGCCCTGCGGCGCACCGGGCGCAAGATCATTCAGGTGCAGAATCCGCGCATTCGCCTCGACCGGTTCGATCTGGTGATTGCCAACAAGCATGACGAAATTGACGGACCCAATGTCGTGCTGACACGCACGGCAATGCACGGCGTCACCCCCGAAGTGCTGGCCAAGGCTCGGGCGGAATGGATGCCGCGACTGGCGCATCTGCCGCGACCGCTGGTGGCCTGCCTGATCGGGGGGGCAAACGGACGCTATACGCTGGACGCGACCATTGCCGATATTCTGGTCCAGGGACTGCGGGAGGCGATGGAGTTCGACCGCGTGGGGCTTGTCGTCACACCGTCGCGTCGCACGACCCCCGAGGTCCGGCGCGTGCTGGAGGACGGTCTGGCACCGCTGGGGGCCTGGGTCTGGGACATGAAGGGCGACAATCCATATCTGGGGTTGCTGGCCTGTGCGGACACCATTCTGGTCACCATCGACTCGGTTTCGATGATTTCGGAGGCCGTGGCTACCAGCGTCCCGGTCGAGATCATGCGATTGCCGGGTTCTTCCCGGCGCATCGAACTGTTTGTGCATGAACTGAAAAAGGCGCATCGCGTGCGAACATTCGAAGGGCGTGTGGAGGGCTGGTCCGTCAGTCCGCTGGATGATACGCCGATGGCTGCCGAAGCGATGCGCCGCCTGTTGGGGAACTGAAAGCCGAACATGCTCGATATTCAGACCTATGATGCCCGTCAGGGTGGAAATGTCCTCTATAAGGCTTTGGCGCATCCGCTGACCGCCGAACGCATCGCGGTGTTGGCGCAACGCCTGAAGCAAGCAGGCTCCTTTGCCGTTTACGATCCCGAGGGCACGGCGCGCATGGTTTTCGCGCTCTATCCGGATCTGGTGCCCGATGGCGGCGTGTTCGTGCACGACATCGACCGTGTGGGCGAGGCATTCGGTGTAGCCGGTGCAGCGCGCGCGTTTACGGATCTGACGGGCTCGGATGTGGCGAGCGTGCTGATCATGTCGTTCGATGGGGAGCGTATCGCGCCGCGCCTGAAGGGCATCGTCCGCGATGGAACCGTGATCGGGACGCTGAACGATGCCCGCATACCTGACGCGATGCTCAGCGTGCCGCGCGCCTATCTCGATCGTTTGAATTTCGCGAATAATTATGCGTTTTTCCGGGATGAGGACGGTTTGTCCACCCGGATCGTCACGGCTAATTACTGGGCGAATTACGGCGCGCAGAACGTGCGTTTCTGGTTGCGGCTTTACGATCGTGACGGTGCTGTCCTGCAGGAATGGGAACAGCCGATTGTCGAGGGTCCCGGCGGTATCGTGATCGACAGTGCCGAGGTCCGCGCGCGCTTCAATCTGCCGGCATTTACCGGTCAGTTGTTCATTCACGCCATCGGCGTGCGCGGACATGATGTTGTGAAATATGCCCTAGATACCTACGGTGTTGGAGATAACGCCAGTCTGTCTGTGACGCATGATGCCAATGCGTGGCCATCCGACCGGTATGCCAATCTGCCAGCCCCGGCTGCGGGTGAGCGGGTGATCCTCTGGGTGCAGAACAGTCACGCACGTCCGATTGCGGTGGGTGACATTGCCATCAATCGCATGGGCGAAGACACGCTGGTGCCGATCCCCCAAGCCATCGGGCCCTTTGCGACGGCGGCAATCGATGTCGGTGCCCTGATGCCGGATTTCGCGTGGCCGCATCAGTTGGAATTTCGCGCCGGGCGGCATGTCGTGCGCCCGCGCTACGAGATTACGCGGGCGGGGCGTTCGCGCATCGCACATTTGAATGTGGAGCGTGCCGACCTGCGCCCGGAACCTGCGATCCGCGCCCTGCCTTCCAGCGCGTTCGGGCGTGGTTTCCTGCTGCCGTTCCCGATTCTGGACCCTAAGCAATTCCGGTCCTTCGTGATGCCCGCGGCGATGTCCGAAGCGTTGGAGAGTTTGCCGGTCCGTATCGACTGTTTCGATGCGGAGGGGCGACCAACGGCAAGCCGGTTCCTCGGGAATCTGCCGCGCAACCATGCCGAGGCCCCGGACGTGTCCGAATGGGTGTCTGAAGCCGGACATGGCGAACTGGTCTATGATTTCCGCGACGGTGGTGAGGCCGACGGCTGGCTGCACACGCTGGTGCGGTATGAAAACCGGCAGAACGCGCACGCTGCCGAGAGCAGCTTCGGCGCGCACATCTTCAACACGTTGATGACGTGGCGGTCGGAGCCGCAGTCCTATAACGGGCCGCCACCGGGCCTTACCACGCGGCTGTTTCTCAAGCTGGGACGACCGGGCGCGGATAGTTTCGCGTGGTTGATCTATCCGACGTCGGGCGCATGGCACCCGCGCTCTCACACCGTTCTGATCCTGCATGATGCGCGGGGTCAGGCACTTGCCGAGGCGACTGTCAGCATCGCAGCGTCGGGATCGGTGGTGGTGCGCCCGCAGGAGCGGTTTACGCCCGAAGCCCTGCATGCAGCGGGGGAGGGCGGCTATGTGCTGATCCGCGACCTGACGTGCCGTTTGTTCGGTTATCACGGCGTGATGGCAGCAGATGGTCGGTTCTCGCTCGATCACATGTTCGGATTCTAGGGGCGCTTTCAGCCCCCATAGTTCGATCCCGGTGCTTAGGGGGATTTTACCACCGTCTGCACGGATTTCTCGGCAAAATGCAGTTCTTTGGTGACAGAGGCTTGCCAGTCATCCCCCACCTTGCTAAGACCCCGGCAACGGATGGGTGCGTAGCTCAGCGGTAGAGCATCGCCTTCACACGGCGGGGGTCACAGGTTCAATCCCTGTCGCACCCACCATCCGAATCCCTTAAAAATCAGCCATTTATTAACGATAAATCGAAACTTTTTCGGTTCGTATTCGTACGCGTTGAGGCACGTCAGGACGGATTCTAGCGGGAAAATCCGTGGCGCCCGAATCGCTCATTTTCCACCTGTACCGCGCCCCATCCCGTGCGATTCGGCGTGCGCTGTGGCTCCCCGGAGAGGAACTGTGAGGACGCACTCCTTGCCGGGGCGGTGAAACTCCGAGCAGGCGCGTATGCACGGACGTATGCTGGAGCAGCACGATAGTTCGTCAGCCACATAAGCTGAAGTTGGCGATTCAAATCTGCCCCTGCATCGCGAGCTAGCCGCTCAATCATGACTGGCGCAGTGATCTGCGCTATCTCACAGCGTCCGTGATCATGTGCGATCTAACGTCAGTCGGGCAGCAATCCTTGCATTCGGAACCAAGTAATCTCGTCACGCAGCGTGTCCTCGACCGGGCGGAACGTCAGACCAAGTTCGGCCTCGCTTTTCGCTGTGCTGAAACGGGACCTTTCGTTCTCGGTCGACAATGCACGCGCCATGGCCCAGCTAAACAACACGGGTCGCCCTGTCAGGCGCGCTTTCGCCTCGCTGCCGGACAGGCAGGTGACGAGCCGCAATTAGCGGTTGATCAGCTTTGCTTCCTTGAAGGAGAGCGCTCAAGTGTTGATGTGCGACCAGCCGATCCTCGCCCTCCCGGTCGCAGATAAATGGCCGGGCGAGTTGGCGTTTTCGTGGTTGAAACCTACGATCTGCAGTTTCGGCGCTCACCACAAGGGCTATCCGGATTGACAAAAAATGGCGGGAGCCCCGTTATTCTCGGGTGGAGAATTGCGGGGCGTTGAAGTCGTGAATTTTTTATACTCAATCCTGAAGCGGCACATTGCAGCAGCTGAGCAATCAAGATCTAGCTTCCCTGCGGGCGGAATTTTCCGGCAGCAGGAATTTGAGTCACTGTCCGAAGCCATTGACCAAGCATCACCGCTGACCGCTGATTCTTCCGAGACAGATTTGCGGCACGCTCTGGCTGCCCTTCAGACTGCTATTTTCGCGAGCGACGGAGCAGAAGAGGTACTCAACCAAGAAACGATAAGTCTCTGCTACTGGCATTATGGGGCAGCAAATGCCGATCCGGTATGTGAATACCTTTATTTCTCCCCTGACGGTAGGATCAAAAACTACTCCAGCCAGCACGAATACCGTTGGGAGTGGGATCAAAAGGATCTGGTCCTTTTTTCCCATAAGGACGTGCAGGTGGCGCGATTCGATAATATCCTCGGCGCAAAGGTTTACCCCGGGGCAACGTTCTCCGGATATTTTATCCTTGGGGATGGCCCCCACCTAAATCTCGAAATGACCCGACATCCGGTTGAGGCTGCTCCAAAGCCGTTCTCAGGTTTGCGCGACAATATGGCTGCATTTGTCGTGCATCATGGGTACGAGGTGGGTGACTATAGCTACGGCGGTATCAACGTCATCGACGGCCAATACGGCAAGATGAAAGTCGGCAAGTTTTGTTCGATTGGCCCCAATTTAACAGTCATCGTCGGGAATCATGATCATCGTCTGGTGACCACTTATCCGTTCATGCAGATTGATACCCACTTCAATGTGAAGAGCCAGCAATGGGATATTGCACGCCTGAATGTCTCAGATCACTTCACCAGCGGCGTGACTGAGATCGGCAACGACGTGTGGACAGGTTCCAATGTCACTATCCTGAGTGGTCGCAAAATTGGTGACGGTGCCGTGCTGGCGGCGGGGGCTATGGTTACGAAAGACGTGCCCCCATACGCCATCGTCGGCGGAAACCCTGCGCGGGTTCTGAAATACCGTTTCGACGAAGACTCGATAACCAGACTATTGGCACTTAAGTGGTGGGACTGGCCGAGAGAAAAGATAGATCGTTACCTGCCGCTTTTCATGTCGCAGGACATAAAGGACTTCATTGCGGCCGCGGAAGAAGAAGCCGCAACGCAGAAACCAAATGACGGGCGATAGTTTGTTATCAAGGATCGTGAAATAAGAGATAGTGTCTATAGGGTTCTGTTTTAATCCTTGATTCTGGAAATGCTCATCTCATCGCCTTTGGCCGCAGCATCTTTACAAAAGGCGCTGCGGCGACCGAGCGCTTGAGCGGTATCACCAATCCATTCCCTGTTTTGAGTGATGCACCTTGGGGATGCGATGAACGCGGATTACTCAGATTTAGCTGGGTAAATTACAAAACAACGTCAGATAGCTCTTTCATTCCGTGCCGTCGCGGCGACGATCGGGTGGTTTTGCATCCTCGGCGTTTCCAATTGAAAAAAGCCGCCTCAATCGGTGGCCTTTATCGCTCAAAGCGTGGAAATTTCAAAAGCAGCTCAGCGCGATGTGCTTCCAGCTATGCGTCGCGACACAGACATAGTGGTAATTTGCGCCATCGGTGAAGTCGCCCGCTGCCCAGACTGCCGACGACGAAGCAGGGTTATTTAAATTCTCGTGGAAAGTGTCTGATGACGTCACGGTATAAGCAGAAAAGTTTGCGCCCTCGGAAGGGCAAAAGGACGTCTGAAACCGGCGGCCATCAACGGCCGCCGGATGCCGCCAGGTGCACTTCAGCAAGACGGACGAACTCGCTGACGGACAGCGTCTCGGCGCGACGGCTTCCGTCGATCTCGGCGGCGGCAAGCAGTTTTTCACCACCGATGGATTTCAGCGCGCCTCGCAGCATCTTGCGACGCTGCCCGAAGGCTGCCGCGGTGACACGCTCCATCGCCCTGAACAGGGCAGGGGCGGGCTGCTCCTTGTGCGGCGTGATGCGCGCCACGGCCGACCAGACTTTCGGTGGGGGCGAAAACGCACCCGGCGGCACGCGCATGACGATGTCACAAGCCGCGCACCATTGGGCGATGACTGCCAGACGACCATAATGATCGGTGTCGGGTGCCGCGCAGATACGTTCCGCCACCTCAAGCTGGAACATCAGCGTCATGCGTTCCCACGACCCGGCCTGTTTCAGCCAGCCGATCAACAGCGGCGTGCCCACATTATATGGCAGGTTGGCCACGATCTGGCGTGGGGCAGGCAGCATCTGTGCCAGATCCAGTGACGTCGCATCCCCTTCCACAAGCTCAAGCCGACCAGGATAAAAGGCCGCCAGCTCGCGGATAATCACACAGGCGCGTTGATCGACCTCAACTGCAAGGACGTGTGCAGCCGGGGTTTCCAGCAATGCACGCGTCAGGCCGCCGGGGCCGGGCCCGACTTCGACCACGCTGCGACCGTCCAGATCGCCCGCCAGCCCGGCGATGCGCGTTGTGATTGCCGGGTCGAGCAGGAAGTGCTGCCCAAGGGATTTGCGCGCATCCAGCCCGTGGCGGGCAATCGTCTCACGCAGCGGCTCCAGGCGCGCTTGCGGGGCAGCGGGTTCGTCGGGCATCGACGGAGGTTCAGGCGCGATTGGACGTGGCCTTGTCGCGCATGTCGATAACCGAACGACGATGCAGATCGCGGTCCAACTGACGCGATGCCTGCTCGACCCGCTCCGTCATGAGCTGATCGGCGATTTCGGCGGGCGACTGCTGCGCGAAATTCTTCTGGGTTTTGGTGCAGACCATCAACAGTTCAATGCCGTCTGGCGAGACAAGCGGGTGGCTGGGAACGCCCGGTGTCAGACCTTCAAGCACCGAGCGCATCTGGGGATTGATGCGTTCCAGCTGCAGCTGGCCCGGGTCGGAGGGGCGCTTTTCTCCCAGCTGGTGGTTGGCGGCAGCCAACTCATCACAGGTGTGGGTGTTCTGGCTGATCTGCGTTGCCTTCGCGAGTGCTTCATGCTGCTGCTGCGTCGGGGCCTGGGGGTTCAACGGCGTGTCAAACGGAACGAAAGCCTGCCGCAGCGTAACGAGGGTGCCCATCTGGTGGCCGATCACACGCTTGCCTTGCAATGTCGCGATCACGTACCCGCCGGCAACGCGGATCGGGTTCGAGATGGCGCCCTCGGGCATGGCGCGCGCGACGGCGACGACTTCCGGGTCAAGGCTGTCCTCCTGAACCCAGCCCAACGAACCACCTTCAAGCGCGCTCTGGCTTTGGGAAAACTGTGCCGCCACGATGGAGAAGGGCGCGCCGTTGCGAAGCTGCTGGATGATGGTCTGGGTGAAGGCCAGTTCGCTCTGGTCGTGGCGCGGATCCTCGACGGGGATGAAGATTTCGCTCAGCAGGTATTGGGGTTTTCCGTCCTCGCGCTGAAGGGCTTCTTCGCGCTGGCTGATTTCCTGCGCGGTGATGCGGCCGCGCTCGCCCACTTCTTCGCGCAACACCTGCGTCCAGCCGATCTGCACGCGAATCTGGTCGATCAATGTGGTCAGAGACACACCGTCCTGTGCCAGTTTGTCGCGCAGGGCGTTCACGGGCATGCCGTTACGCTTTTCAATGTCGGTGATGGCCGCAGCGATCTGTTCCGCGTTCACGTTGATGTGGCGCTGGAGCATCTCTTGCTGGCGCAGACGCTCGTCGATCAACTGGCGGATGATCTGCGGACGCAGGCGCGCGACCAGTTCGGGCGTCATGGACAGCCCGGTGGACAGCGCGAACAGGCGGCCACGGTTGTCGACGTCACGCTGCGTCAGCAGGGTGTTGTTAATGACCGCGATGATCTGGTCTTCTGGCGGCTGGGCCGTCGGTGCCGACTTTGCCACGGGCGGCTTTGCCGGATGGTGCGCCGTTGCGGCTGCGAGCGCCGTGGTGCTGGCGCTGCCAAGAAGGGCGGTCAGCGTCAGAAGCAGGCCAGGCATCGAAAGGCGCATACGGACAGGTCTTTCCTGAGAGTGGCAAAGGTGCACGAGGCAAGCATACCAGACCGACGCCGGGCCTTGAAGCTCGGGAGTGATCGATTGAAGGGCCAGAGACGTTATTTAACGCCGAACGACCCGATGGTCTTGAACGTCAGGTTGAACAGGAACGTCGAGTTACGCTGCTGGCCACCGATCGACGTGTATTGCTTGAGATACAGCAGATCGATGCCGAAGCAGTCGTTGCTGTAGCCAAGATCGCCGCCCAAAGCCACGAATTCCTTGCGCGACAGCGAACGGCGGACATAGCCCGAGAAGTGGTATTCGCGCCAGCTGGTGGACATGCCAGCCGTTACCTCGTTGGTTTTCTGGTAGTACACTGCCGGCGGCGCGCTGGAGCGAAGGTTGTTCACGTAATAATAATACGGCGTATTCGGTTCGTAGATGTAGCCGCCGAAGACGTGAAAATGCGGTATCCCGGCGCTGATCAGGCCGTCGCCCATATCGATTTTGCCGGTCTTGGGGTCGATCCGCCCGCGTGCCGTCAGGTTGATGAAGTTGTTAGGCACAAAGCGGATGCGCCCGACTACGTCCGACAGGTGGTGCTGCAGGCCGGAATAGGCGATCCGGTCGTATTCGACGTGCTCCTGAAAGCTTTCGCCGATCAGCGTGTCGATCTCGTGCCCGTTCCAGGTCCAACTGTTGTGGATGCCGATGTTCGCGCGCATGCCACCGTCGAGGCGATCGGTGCCGTTGTAGCGATTGATCGAAAACAGGGTGCTGTCCGTGAACTCATACGACAGTGAGTCTTCGTTCGGGATGTTGTTGTTCGTGCTGTTGCCCGTGTTCGGCGCGGCAACCAACTGGACGATGGGTTCGAAAATCTGATTGCCGTGGCCATGCGCGAAGCTGCGAAGGAACGGCCAGTTCATCTTGAGCGAGACAGTTGGCAGAACCTGCCCTGTCGTGTGGGAGGCACTGCTGGCGGCATAAAGGGGCAGTTCATCAAGATTGCTGGCGTGATAGACCATCGAATCGAGGTGCAGTGACAGTAACCACATTTGCCCAAGGCGATTATGGAACGGGCGGTCCCAGTTCATCGCAAGCTCGCCGCGCTGGTCAGATACGCCGGTGGAGCGGTAGATGTCGAAGTCGCTGGTCTGCATCGAGAAGCGTCCGCCCCAGGCGTCCGGCTGGCTGGTGAAACGATACAGATAGCGCGGCAGCACCCATGGCAGGTCGCTGTTGTTAATGACGCCCTGATTCAGGCCCTGATAGAACTGCGCGTCCAGGCGCGCATAAGCCCCTGTGCCTAACCCTTCGAGAAAGACATTGGAGTTCAGGGTTTCCTGACCGTAGCCCTGCACGCGGTAGTCGCGCATGTAATTGGCGGAGGTCGCGAGGTTGATGTTCGCGCCCGCCCGCCAGTATTTGTTGAGCGCGAAGTCGCCCTTGGCGAAAAGATAGCCCTGTATGCCGTGCTCGTCCGACTTGCCCGTCGTGTTGCCAAACAGGTTGGTGTACGAACCCTCCCGGTTGGTATCGTCCGCCACGCCGGCCATGATCGTAATCTTGCCGAAATTCAGCAGGTTACGATATTGCGCGCTGATCTGGGGCGCTGTCCGGGTCGAGACGAGCCCCTGGATCGTCATGTCGGACTGGTCGTCGATCACCAGATAGTAAGGCAGGGTGGCATACGTGCCCAGGTAGCGGTCGTGCGGTGAGATGCCGGGCATCAGGAAGCCGCTGTGCCGCTTGACGGACGGATCGGTCATCGAAAACCAAGGCAGGTAAATCAGCGGCAGACCAAGGAAATCCACCCATGCGTGACGGAATTCGATCTGCTGATGTTCGATATCCTGCGTCGCGCCATAGGCCCGCAACTGCCAGAATGGCGGGCGCTCGGGGTGCTGGGCGCAGATGTTGCACGCGGTGTAGACCGCGTGGCTCATGTCGTTGATCTTCGCATCGGTCCGGCGGGCGCCATTGGCTGCCAGCTTCGCATTGTCCGTCATGAACGCGAAATAGCGTGTCATGATGCCATCACGCATGCCGTTGCTGAGTTCAGCATAGTTCGAGAACAGCACGGTGCCGTCCGGTTCGACGATCGCCACGTGCCCGCGGCCCGCAGCAATGCCGGTGTTGCGGTCATAGGTCACTGTATCGGCACGCAGAACCTGATCGCCTTGCCAGATCTGGACGTTGCCCGTCCAGGTCACGATCCCGCGTTTGTCGTCGTAGTCGGTCCGGTCGGCCAGGAACGTCACCGGGTCCGATCCGCTGACCTTACGGCCTGTATTGACCTGCAGACGCGGCCCGGAGGAGACGACCTGTGCCAGCGCGTCCGGCGCGAGAGCGAGCGCACCGAGCGTCGAACTGCCGAACAGCGTCGCCGCCATCAGGATGTGGCGCAAGTTCGTCCGGGTAAAGGTCGATGCCGGGCAGGAGGGGCTAGGTGCGGACATCAGCCGTCTTCCAGATGCAGGAGCAGTGAGAGGGCAAGGCAAAGCCCGGCGCAGGTCGGCGCCCACGCGGCCATGACAGTGGGCAGCGCGCCGGATTGACCGAACTGTTCGGCGATCTTGGAAATACTGAACAGAGCAAACCCCGCTGCGACGCCGGAACCGATCATGCGGGCCACACCCCCGCGCCTCGTGGGTCGCATGGAAAAGCCTGCGGAGACAAGCGCCATTGTGCCTGCCAGAATGGGCAGCGCCAGAAGCGTCTGGAAATGCAGCCTGTGGCGCAGAGAAGAAAAGCCGGAGCGGTCAAGCAGGTGTATGAACCCTGGCAACGCCCATACAGAGAGCGTGTCAGGCGAGGCAAAGCTTTCTTCCACATGCGGCAGCGTCAGGTCAGTCGGCAGGGTGATACGCCCGACATGCAGCGGCAGATGGTCAGGCAGGATGGTGCTGGCATCTTCCAGCACCCATTCACCGTTGCCCAGATAGCCCGATGGGGACTCCACGCGGATCAGCAAACGGTCCTTGTCGTCCAGACGGAACACGCTGACATTGTTCACCATCAGCGTCTTCTTGTCCTTCATATGGATATCGCGCGCATGCAGGATCGCCACCCCGTGCGGGTCCAGTTCGCGATCGACCTGCCGCAACCACAACGAACCGCCGCTGAGCGTCAGCATGCCGCCGCCCGTGCTGAGATACGTCTGATCCAGAACTTCTGCCTGCCGATACATCATGGACGACAGGGGTGAGAGCGCAGCCGTAGCCGTGCCGCCAATCAGAATCGCGCAGGCCAGCGGGCCGGCCAGAAACTGCCAGGCCGAAATTCCTGCCGCACGCGCTACGATCAGTTCGGACGAGCGGGTCAGGCGCCAGAAGCAGATGATGCCGCCCAGCAGCACGCCGAAGGGCAGGATGTCGATGATGAAGAACGGAATGTGCAGTCCCGCGATTTCGACGACCACGCTGGTGGGCACGTTCGGCTTGGTCGCAACACGGCGCAGCAGATCGATGAAGTCGAACAGCGACACGAGGCCCGTCAACGCTGCAATCATGGCAGCGACCATCGCCGTGAACTGACGGGCGACATAAAAGGAAAAGGTGATCGAGACGCTCATGGCTGCCGGGTGCCCGCAATCTGGACAACGCGGCGGCGTTCACGCCATTCGGCAGCGAACAGCATGCCCGCGCAAACCACGCCGGGGCCAACGGAGATCAGCCAGATCAGCGGCACCAGCGTAAGATTCCGGCCCGCGAAATTCTGGATCATCAGGTTGGCCGCCAGCAGTCCCACCACAGAAAGGATGGCGAAAAGCGGTCGGGTTATTGAACCGTGACGTGAGAAAACGCCCCGCAGGATGGCGAGCATACCCATCATCGCGAACGAAAAGGCGGTAAAAGGCGCGGTCAGGCGGCGCCAGGCTTCGACGGCCATCTTGCCTGCCGCATTGCCGCCGCTTTCGCGCGCGTTTGGGTGGAACAGTTCCTTGATCGACATTTCCGAAATGTCGCGAAAACGTTGCTCGTCCTGATGCGAGGATGCGAGGTCGAGCGTATTGCGCGCGAAGCTCAGCACATTCAGACGCCCGGTCTTGCGGTCGATTTCCTCCCGCGTGCCATTATACAGAACCACGCGAGGCTGATCGTCGATGATAAGCAGCGTCCCGTGCTCGGCCAGAATGGTGGCGTGTGTTTCGGGCTGCCGGTCGTCCTCGACCAGAATGCCGTGCAGTGTCCCATCATGATCGCGCAGCCGCACGTAAACCGTCATATTTTCCGAAAGCTGGCTGAAAACGCCCTCCTGCAACAGGAACGCCGCCATCTTGTTGCGTATCTGGAACTCGTATTTCCGGAAAGAATGGTAGGAAGAAGGCACGATCCAGATATTCAGAACAAAGCATGTGACGGTCGCGATCAGCGCACACGACATGCCCGCCTTGGCCAACGAGAATTGTGAGACGCCGGCCGCGCGCATCACGGTCAATTCCCGGTCGCCCGACAGGCGCTGATACCCGAACAGGACGACAAGAAACGTGGTGATCGGGAGGATCACCGCGATAAAGGACGGCATCAGCAGGCTGGTGAGTTCGATGAACACCCGCAGCGACAACCCGCGATCGACCACTAGCGAGACGAAGCGCAGCGACTGCGTCAGCCAGATCAGCGCCGCGGCACCGCCCGTGGTCGCCACCAGACCCAGCAGAAGCTGCCGCAGCACATAGCGGTCGAACATGGACAGGATGCGCCGCACGGCGTCCCAGTTCGGGCCTTTGGCCTCCGGTGCGGCCTTCGGTGTCTGCGCCACGGGAGCGTTCAGGACGCCGCAGCCGGGAATATTTTGCCCGGGTTCATGATGCCGCGCGGATCGATGGCCTGCTTGATGCGGCGCATCGTCTCCAGTTCCGCGCCGCCACGCCATTCCGGCATCATGTAGGTCTTGAGTTGCCCCACGCCGTGCTCGGCGGAAAAGGACCCATCAAGGTCGTGCACGATGGCGCAGACGCAATCCATGATGTCGTGATCGCGCGCGAGAAACGCCGCGGGGTCCATGCCTTCGGGCTGGACCAGATTGAAGTGGATGTTGCCGTCGCCCAGATGGCCGAAAGGCGCCACCCGGATGCCGGGGATCAGCGCCTCGCACGCGGCGGTGGCGCGCTCGATCAGTGCCGGGACGCGCGAGACGGGAACCGACACGTCGTTCTTCACATTCGCGCCAGCGCGTTTCTGTGCCTCGGCATGTTCCTCGCGCAGGCGCCAGAGTGACGCGACCTGGGATTCGCTTTCGGCCATGACCGCATCGATCACCAGTCCGTTTTCCAGCGCGTCGCCCAATACGCTTTCCATCAGCGTGCGGATCGAATCATCCGCTCGGGCACTGGCGAGTTCGACCAGCACATACGCTGCGGCGGGTTCAGACAGCGGCAGGGTCGCCCCGTCGATCAGGTCCGTTACAAGCGCCATGCCGACCCCGGACATATACTCGAACGCCTGAATGGCCGACGGGTCCTGCGCACGGAATGCACCGAACAGCGTAAGGGCGGCCGAGGCATCCGCAATCGCACACAGGGCCAGTTCGCGGGAGCGTGGCTGGGGCTGTAGCTGAAGGATGACGGTCGAGATGATGCCCAGCGTGCCTTCCGAGCCGGCCAGAAGCTGGCGCAGGGCATAGCCGGTATTGTCTTTGCGCAGACGGCGCAGGCCGTTGAAGACGCTGCCGTCGGGCATCACGGCCTCAAGCCCGACCATCAGTTCGCGGGCATTGCCATAGCGCACGGTGTTGTTACCGCCCGCATTGGTTGCGATCACACCGCCGATCTGCGCGGAGCCCTCGGACGAAATCGACAACGGCAGCATCAACCCGGCATTGCGCGCAGCATCCTGCGCGGCCTTGAGCGTGACCCCGGCCTCGACAACCATGGTCAGGTCGTGCGGGTCGATTTCGCGAATGCGGTTCATGCGGGACGTGCAGACAACCACTGCGCGACCGGACGCATCGGGGGTCGCACCCCCGACCATGCTGGTGTTGCCGCCCTGCGGGACGATCGGCACGTCATGTTCGGCGCACAGAGCCACGATGCGTGCCAGTTCACCCGTGTCGGCCGGGCGCAGAACGGCGGCACACCGGCCTTCGTACAGCAGCCGCCAGTCCCGCGTGTAGGGTGCGGTATCGGACGCATCGACCAGCATACCGACAGGGCCCAGCATCTGGGACAGCGCGGATTCGAGGGACGGGGGCAGGGCTGTGATGGGCGCGGACATGCGGCTTGCTCTACTCCATTGCAGCGACGACAGGTAGGGGATAAGTGCGTGACGCCCCGGCGGCCGGAACCACTGGCGTCGATACTAGCGCAGGTAAATCGCGTTCGACGAGACCGGCGCGTCCAGAAGCGTGTGTTTGAGCTCCGTGCCGGCGATACCGACCAGCGTCCCGACGATCAGCGCCAGCAGTGCCAGTCCGAACCGACGCGCGGGCGAGCCGGTCTGCATCGACAGCATCTCCGCCTGCGTCTCCGCCCGCGCCTGCTGTGTCAGGACCAGCCTGTTCTGAAGGGCCGCGTTTTCCGCGCGCTGCGCCCGCAGGTCGAGGTCGAGGCGGTTCATCCCCCGTGTCAGGGTTTCGATCTGGGCGCGTGCGGATTGCAGTTCGGCAGAACTGGCAGTCGAGCTGCGTGTGGCGCGCGGGCGCGGGGCGGCACGCGGCGGCGGATCCGGTGCGATGGCGACGAACAGGTTCTTCAGCGCGCCACCGGTCGTCTTGTTGCGCCTGGCGCGTGTGCGAATCGCTTCCAGCGCGTTGTTGGCCTGTCCGACCTGATCCTCCAGCACCAGAGCCAGAATGTCGGACAGGATTTTCAGCTCTTTCGGGTCGAGGCGTTCGCTCACGCCGGGGTGCCCGACGACGGTGTGGCGGCACGACGCAGACGGTCGCGGATCGCAAGGCCAAGGCCCTGACGCGGGATCGGCTGCACGGCGATCGAGGTCAGGCCGCGGCGCGTCCCCTCGCTGTCAAGGAAGCGCAGGCCCGCGAACAGTCGGGCCGCGGCCTCGTCCAGATGGGCGTCGGGGCTGAGGTTCCAGACCAGCGAAGCGCCCGACAACTCGGGGCCGAACGCCAGCAGGGCTTCATGTGGATGCACGCTCTGCGCGTCGAGGCGGATCGGCAGGTCCGGGGCATAATGCGATGCAAGCTGTCCGGGCGACGACGGCAGTTTGTGCGCGTAGTCGTCGGGGTGGGCGATGGGGCCACAGACCTCACGCAACTGTTCCAGCGACACACCGCCGGGACGCAGCAGCACAGGCGCCCCGCGCGACAGATCGACGACGGTGCTTTCGACCCCAACCTCGCACGGGCCGGAATCCAGCACGGCGTCGATCACGCAGTTCAGGCCGCGCAGCACGTGATAGGCATCGGACGGGCTGACCTTGCCGGATGGATTGGCCGAAGGTGCGGCGACGGGACGGCCCACCTGCACCAGCAGTTCGCGCGTCACCTCGCCACGTGGCACGCGGACGGCAAGGGTGCTGAGGCCCGCAGCAGCAAGCTCCGACACTGTGGAATGCGGCGTGCGCGGCAGCACCAGCGTCAGCGGGCCAGGCCAGAACGCGTCCGCCAGACGTCGTGCCAACTCGTTGGGTTGGGCGTGGACGAAGGCGGCGTCCGCATCGGGGAAATGGCTGATGAGCGGATTGAAGTGCGGCCGCCCCTTGGCCGCAAAAATTCCGGCGACAGCAATGTCGTTCGTCGCGTCGGCACCCAGTCCGTAAACCGTCTCGGTACCGAAGGCCACCAGTCGGCCCTCGCGCAGCATTTCAGCCGCCCGGGCGATGCCCGCTGCGTCGGCCAGTATCCGTTCGGTCCTGCGCGGGGTCTCGGGGCGCTGAATCTCGGGGTGCTGCGGGGACATTGTGTGCTCGGATCCGGTCGGGTTGAAAGTGGATGGTCGGTTTTATGTGGGAGGCGATGCTGTGCAGAGGAAGGGGGGATTTTTCCACCCCGGTTTGCCGTAACGCAGCGGCGTGCCGTCAGACAAGAGCACAGCACCGCCTGCGGCTTCCACAATGGCCTGCGGCGCGGCGGTGTCCCATTCCATCGTCGGGCCGAGGCGGGGATAAAGATCTGCTGCCCCTTCGGCAACCCGGGCGAATTTCGCCGCCGATCCGATATTCCCCAGCGATGCGACCTTCTGTCCGGCCAGCCAGACGGCCAGTTGCGGATCATCGGCATAGTGACGTGATGCCAGAACGGTCAGTCCCTCTGCCGGCGGTGTGCGGACCGTAATACCGGCGATGCCGTTGGCGTCGCGTCGCCATGCGCCCTGCCCGGGAATACCGGTGTAGAGTTGGTGATAGGCGGGAAGAGCCATCGCACCCAGCACCGCGCGGTCGCCCTGGACCAATCCGATATTGACGGTGAAGTCGTCCCGCCCGGCGGCGAATTCCCGGGTACCGTCCAGCGGATCGACAAGCCAGAAAACCGCACCGACCGTCGTTTCAATCCCCGCTGAGAATTCTTCCTCGCCCACGACCGGGATGTCCGGAAAGGCCTGGCGCAGTCCGGTCAAAATGAACCGTTCTGCAGCTTCGTCAGCTTCGGTGACAGGGGATGCGTCGCTTTTGGCGCGTGTCGCGAACCCGCGCGCCCGGATGGTGCGGATGATGTCGGCCGCGCCCTCGGCAAGGTCGGCTGCAACATCAAGCAGGTTCGTGGTGGCGTAAGGAAGTTGGGTCATCGGCCTGTCGGGTCTGTTCTGCTTTTGTCTTAGGGTCTGATCCCGGTCATGCCAAGGGGCGCGGCGTAAACCGCCCGGCGCGGGTTGTGCTATCCCGTCAGCAGGTCGATAAAAGGGGCAACGGGCCCCGCGCCAGCGGCAGAATTCTCCGTGGCAACGCGCTGGGGCCGCTTTGGAATAAGTCGAACGGTGCGCCAGATGCTCGATATTCAATTCTCCGATGCCCGCCTGCCTGTTGGTGGGGCTTTTGCCCTTCTGGTCGCGGAGGACGCGCCACGCTCTGACATGTTCACGGCAGCGGACGCCGAGACGGGCGGCGCGCTGACGCGCAGCATGGAAGCCGCCGACTTCACCGGCGCGCGCGGGCAAAGCTGCGTATTGCTGGCACCGGGTGCGTTTTCGCGCATCGTGCTGGTCGGACTGGGCAAAGCGGCCGAGATCGATGCGGGCGCGGTCGAGGGCGCGGGCAGCGTTGCGGCGCACGCCCTGTCCAAAGACACGGACGCTGTGCTGGTTATTGATGGCGTGTCGGCAGATTTGGTGGCGTATGCGGCGCTGGGGGCCGTTCTGGGCAGTTATCGTTTCGATCTGTACCACACGCGGCGTGAGGGCGGGGTGGTGCCGAAGCTTGGCACCCTGACGCTTGCCACGCCGGACGCCGATGGTGCGAAGCAGGCCTGGGGGCCGCTCAAGGCCGTCGCGGAAGGTGTGTACCTGACGCGTGATCTGGTCAGCGAGCCCGCGAATGTCCTCTCTCCGGTTGAATTCAAGGACCGGGCCGTCGCCCTGCGTGCCGATGGCGTGACGGTCGAGGTTCTGGACCGTGAGGCGATGCAGGCGCTGGGGTTCGGTGCGTTGCTGGGCGTGGCGCAAGGCAGCGACAATGCCCCCTATGCCGTCATCATGCGTTGGAATGGCGGTGTGGAGGGCGAGGCCCCGGTCGCGTTCATCGGCAAGGGCGTGACGTTCGATTCCGGCGGCATCTCGATCAAGCCTGCAGCGGGCATGGAAGAAATGAAGACCGACATGGGCGGCGCCGCCACCGTCGTGGGTCTGATGGCCGCACTGGCGCGCGGCAAGGTCGCGGCCAACGTGGTCGGTATGATCGGGCTGGTCGAGAACATGCTGTCCGGCTCTGCCCAGCGCCCCGGCGACGTGGTGCGGAGCTATTCCGGTCAGACGATCGAAGTGCAGAACACCGATGCGGAGGGGCGGCTGGTTCTGGCCGATCTGCTCTGGTACGCGCAGGAACAGTTCAAGCCGAAATTCATGGTCGATCTGGCGACCCTGACCGGCGCGATCGTGGTCAGCTTGGGATACGAGCGTGCGGGCCTGTTCTCGAACGACGATGAACTGGCCACGCAGATTTTCAGCGCGGGCGAAGCCTCGGGCGATCTGGTCTGGCGCATGCCGATGGGCGATGCCTATGACAAGCTGATCAATTGCGACGTGGCCGACATGAAGAATATCGGTGGCCGTCCCGGCGGGTCGATCACGGCGGCGCAGTTCCTCAAGCGGTTCGTCAACCAGACGAAATGGGCGCATCTGGACATTGCGGGCACGGCATGGGCCAACAAGTCACGCCCCGGGTGCCCCAAGGGCGCGTCCGGCTTCGGCGTGCGCCTGCTGGAGCGTCTGGTGCGCGATCACTACGTCGGCTGAGGCGCTGATGGCTGACGTCGGCTTTTACCACCTGACGCGCAGTACGCTGGAAGAGGCGCTTGCGCCGCTTCTGGGGCGGACGCTGGATGCGGGCAAACGCGCGCTGGTGCGGTGTGCGGATGCGGCGTCGGTCACGGCGCTGGACGCAGCGCTGTGGAAGGTGCGCGAGCCGGTGTGGCTGCCGCACGGCACGATCAAGCTCGGCCAGCCGCACTGGCAGCCGATCTGGCTGAGCGACACGGAGGAGACGCCGAACGGTGCGACGTTCCTGTTTCTGGTGGGTGGTCAGGCCGCCGCCCAGCCCGCGCAGTTCGAGCGGATTTTCGACCTGTTCGACGGGCACGACGAGGGCGCAGTGCAAGGCGCGCGCAACCGGTGGCGGGCGTTGAAGGTCGCCGGGCATGGCCTGACATACTGGCAGCAGGACGAGCGCGGCTGGCGCAAGGCTGGTTGAGGAAACGGCGCTGATCGGCGGCCGTGCAATTCAAGCGGCGCAACCCTGTGACCGTCGGGATGTTCCTTTACCGTGGCCTGCGGGCTGAAACGGACGGGGACGCCGGGTTGATGAAACAGATTACGATTGCGCGCCAGACGATGCCGGCACTGGGCATGGGCACCTGGAACATGGGGGATTCAGCCGCGCGGCGGGAGCACGAGATTGCCAGCCTGCGGATGGGCCTCGACGCCGGGCTGCGACTGATCGATACCGCCGAGATGTATGGCAGTGGCCGCTCCGAAGCGCTGGTGGGTGAGGCGATTGCCGGTCGTCGGGACGAGGTATTCCTGGTGACAAAGGTGTGCCCCGGCAATGCGTCGCTGAAGGGCGTGCAGAAATCCGCGCGGGCGTCGCTGAAGCAGTTGGGCTGCGACAGGATTGACCTCTATCTGCTGCACTGGCCCGGTTCGGTGCCACTGGATGAGACGATCGAGGGGTTCGAGCGCCTGCAGGCCGAAGGGCTGATCGGCGCGTGGGGTGTTTCGAACTTCGATGTCGAGGACATGGAAGATATCGAGCGGATTTCTACTGCCTGCGCGGCCAACCAGATTCTCTACAATCTGGAATATCGTGGCGTGGAATTCGATCTGCTGGCGCGCGATCATGCGAAGGGCGTGCCCACGATGGCATA
>Ga0157365_10000019_pt1 | contig 107397 bp, 95 predicted proteins | sample AttsexASBM3_FD_111478 | JGI IMG/M metagenome (GOLD analysis project Ga0157365, IMG submission 111478) | Fungus gardens microbial communities from leaf cutter ant in Ribeirão Preto, State of São Paulo, Brazil - Atta sexdens ASBM3 | ecosystem: Host-associated > Fungi > Mycelium > Unclassified ...
GCCACGCGTCAGATGCTGAACAAAGATCCGCTGCCGTTCACCAAAGGCATGCGCCTGGGCAATATGCCGCAGATCCGCACCATCGTCGACGAAGAGCTGGAAGGCGTCTGGACCGGCAAACAGTCGCCGCAGGCTGCGCTGGATAACGCGGTAAAACGCGGCAACGAACTGCTGCGCCGCTTTGAACAGCAGGTGAAGTAATCTCAAAGGGTCGGCGTGGGCCGACCCTCTCTTTTTTCTCAGACAGAGTCCGCTATGTCTCTATCTCGTCCGGTGTTTCGCACCAGCTGGCTGCCCTATGCGCTGCTGGCGCCGCAGCTGATTATCACCGTTATCTTTTTTATCTGGCCTGCGGGCGAGGCGCTGTGGTACTCGGTACAAAGCGTTGACCCGTTCGGGCTCTCCAGCCAGTTTGTCGGGCTTGCGAATTTCACCCAGCTGTTCCACGACAGCTACTACCTCGACGCCTTCTGGACCACCATTAAATTCAGCACGCTGGTGACCGTCAGCGGCCTGCTGGTGTCGCTGTTTTTCGCCGCCCTCGTGGATTACGTGGTGCGCGGCAGCCGCTTTTATCAGACGCTAATGCTGCTGCCTTACGCCGTCGCGCCCGCCATCGCCGCCGTGCTGTGGATTTTCCTCTTCAACCCAGGACGCGGGCTGATTACCCACGTGCTTGAGCAGATGGGCTACTACTGGAACCACTCGCAAAACAGCGGCCAGGCGATGTTCCTGGTGGTTTTCGCCTCGGTCTGGAAGCAGATCAGTTACAACTTTCTCTTCTTCTTCGCCGCGTTGCAGTCAATTCCGCGCTCGCTGGTAGAGGCCGCCGCCATCGACGGCGCAGGCCCGGTGCGCCGCTTCTTTAAGCTGTCGCTGCCGCTTATCGCGCCGGTGAGCTTTTTCCTGCTGGTGGTCAATCTGGTGTACGCCTTTTTCGACACCTTCCCGGTCATCGATGCCGCCACCGCGGGCGGGCCGGTACAGGCCACCACCACGCTGATTTACAAGATTTACCGCGAAGGGTTCGCCGGGCTGGATCTCTCCACCTCCGCCGCGCAGTCGGTGGTGCTGATGGTGCTGGTTATCGTCCTCACCGTGGTGCAGTTCCGCTATGTGGAAAGTAAGGTGCGCTACCAATGATTGAAAACCGCCGCGGGCTGACGATTTTCAGCCATACCGTTTTAATTCTCGGCATCGCCGCCATTCTCTTTCCGCTCTACGTGGCGTTCGTGGCGGCGACGCTCGATAACCAGGCCGTGTTCGCCACGCCGATGACACTCATTCCCGGCACGCACCTGTGGGAAAACCTGAAAGAGATCTGGGTTAACGGCGTTGGCGCCAACAGCGCGCCGTTCTGGCTGATGCTGCTTAACAGTTTCATCATGGCGTTCAGCATTACGGTCGGGAAAATCGCGGTGTCGATGCTCTCGGCGTTCGCCATCGTCTGGTTCCGCTTTCCGCTGCGTAATCTCTTCTTCTGGATGATTTTTATTACGCTGATGCTGCCGGTGGAAGTGCGCATTTTCCCGACGGTGGAAGTCATCGCTAACCTGAAAATGATGGACAGCTACACCGGGCTGACGCTGCCGCTGATGGCGTCGGCGACCGCCACCTTCCTGTTCCGCCAGTTCTTTATGACGCTGCCTGATGAGCTGATGGAGGCGGCGCGCATCGACGGCGCTTCGCCGATGCGGTTTTTCCGCGACATCGTGCTGCCGCTGTCGAAAACCAACCTGGCGGCGCTGTTCGTTATCACGTTTATCTACGGCTGGAACCAGTATCTCTGGCCGCTGCTGATTATCAGCGACCCGTCGCTCGGTACGGCAGTGGCGGGCATTAAAGGCATGATTTCAGTAGGCGAGGGCAGCACGCAGTGGAACCAGGTGATGGCGGCGATGCTGCTGACGCTTATCCCGCCGGTGGTGATTGTTTTGGTAATGCAGCGCGCGTTTGTTCGCGGGCTGGTAGACAGCGAGAAATAAGATGGCAGGTTTAAAACTTCAGGCGGTGACCAAAAGCTGGGACAACGGCAAAACGCAGGTGATCCAGCCGCTGACGGTCGATGTGGCCGATGGCGAGTTTATCGTGATGGTCGGCCCGTCCGGCTGCGGTAAATCCACGCTGCTGCGTATGGTGGCGGGGCTTGAGCGCGTCTCCAGCGGCGATATCTGGATAGACCGCCAGCGCGTTACCGAAATGGAACCCAAAGAGCGCGGCATCGCGATGGTGTTTCAGAACTACGCGCTCTACCCGCACATGAACGTGGAAGAGAACATGGCCTGGGGCCTGAAAATTCGCGGCATGGGCAAAGCGCATATCGACGAGCGAGTTAAAGAAGCGGCGCGCATTCTGGAGCTTGACGGGCTGCTGAAACGCCGCCCACGCGAGCTCTCCGGCGGCCAGCGCCAGCGCGTGGCGATGGGCCGCGCCATCGTGCGCGACCCGGCGGTGTTTCTCTTTGACGAGCCGCTCTCTAACCTCGACGCCAAACTGCGCGTGCAGATGCGTCTTGAGCTGCAACAGCTGCACCGCCGCCTGCGCACCACGTCGCTGTACGTCACGCACGATCAGGTGGAGGCGATGACGCTCGCCCAGCGCGTGATGGTGATGAACAAAGGCGTGGCGGAGCAGATAGGCACGCCGGTCGACGTCTACGAAAAGCCCGCCAGCCGCTTTGTGGCGAGCTTTATCGGCAGCCCGGCGATGAACCTGCTGGAAGGGCGGGTGAATGCCGAAGGGACGCATTTCGACGTGGACGGCGGTCTTGCGCTGCCGCTCGGACGGCTGCATAAAACCCTCGCCGGGCGCAAAGTGACGCTGGGTATCCGCCCGGAACATATTGCGTTAAGCTCACAGGCCGCAGGCGGCGTGCCGCTGCCGCTCGATACGCTGGAGATGCTGGGGGCCGACAACCTCGCGCATGGCCGCTGGGGCAGCCAGAAAGTGGTGGCGCGCCTCGCGCATCAGGAGCGTCCGCAGCCGGGCGCCCCAATCTGGCTGCACCTGCCGGAAAACCATCTGCACTTCTTTGACGGTGAAACAGGACAACGACTATGAGCAACTGGCCATATCCTCCGATCGTCGCCCATCGCGGCGGCGGCAGACTGGCGCCGGAAAACACCCTGGCGGCGATCGACACCGGCGCGCGCCTGGGCCACGCCATGATTGAATTTGACGTCAAGCTGTCGAAAGACGGTCAGATTTTCCTGCTGCATGACGACACGCTGGAGCGCACCAGCAACGGCTGGGGTGTGGCGGGCGAGCTTAACTGGGATGACCTGCTGAAAGTGGATGCCGGCGGCTGGTACAGCGGCGCGTTTAAAGGCGAGAAGCTGGCGCTGATGAGCGACGTGGCGCAGCGCTGCCGCGAGCATCACATGATGGCGAATATTGAAATTAAACCGACGACCGGCGCGGACGACGAAACCGGGCGCGTCGTGGCGCTGGCCGCGCGCGAACTCTGGCAGGGGATGACCGCGCCGCTGCTGTCATCGTTTTCCGTTGAGGCGCTGGCCGCCGCGCAGCGGGCCGTACCGGAGCTGCCGCGCGGGCTGCTGCTGGATGAGTGGCGCGACGACTGGCAGGCGCTGACGACGCAGCTTGGCTGCGTCTCGATTCACCTCAACCACAAGCTGCTGGATCAGGCGCGCGTGAACCAGCTGAAAGACGCCGGGCTGCGCATTCTGGTGTATACCGTGAATTCGCCCCGGCGCGCGCTGGAGCTACTCGCCTGGGGCGTGGACTGCATCTGTACGGATGCGATTGATGAGATAGGGCCGGATTTCCGCGCTTAAGGCGCAAGCGCGCTACTGCTGTTCAGCGTCGCGCCATTCTGCCGCAGCATGTCACCGTTCTGGCGCGGCTGGATCATATGCGTTTGCTGAGGGCTGTTCAGCGTCACGCCGCTGTTGCCGCTGCTGTTCAGCATATGCTGCGAACTGCCGCTGTTGCCGTTCAGCATCGAGCCATTACTGTTGAGCCTCTGCGGCGAGCTGGCCTGATGGTTCAGCATACCGCCATTGGTGTTCGGCAGTACCTGCTCCCGCTGCGGGTTCAGGTTTCCCGGCTGGTTCTGCTGAATACGCGCGACGTTATTGTTCATCTGGGTTTGCAACTGCTGCTGTTGCAGGCGGCTCTGCGTCTGAAGCTGCTGATTCAGCATGCCTTTTTGCTGGATCTGCTGGCTTTGCATCTGCGTCTGTAAACGCTGCTGGCTTGGGATCACGTACCCCGGCTGGTTCGGGTTGTTAAGGACATTAATGGGCTCGGCCAGCGCCGCCAGCGGCAGCGCGGCGGCAAGTAGTAAGTAACGTTTCATGGTATTTCCCTCCCCTTATGGAAGATCTTTTAAGTTTACTCCCTCTGTGACAACACGATGATCTTTTAAGAGTTGTGAACCAGACTTGATCCGGGGAGTGTCCCAGACAAGAACCGGAGAAAAATAATGATGATGCAGTGGAAAACCGTACGCCAGACCGCGATAGCCGCGCTGGCGGCAGCTTTTTGCTTATCGGCGGCGGCAGCGCCTCCACCCGTTGCGGCGCCCGCGCCGGTCTCCTATGGCGTTGAGGAGGATGTGTTTCATCCGGTGCGCGCCGAGCACGGTATGGTGGCGTCTGTGGATGCCGCCGCGACCCAGGTGGGCGTCGATGTGCTGAAACAGGGCGGCAACGCGGTGGATGCGGCGGTCGCGGTGGGCTTCGCGCTGGCCGTCACGCACCCGCAGGCCGGTAATCTCGGCGGCGGCGGCTTTATGATGCTGCGCACCAAAGACGGCAAAGTGACCGCCATTGATTTTCGCGAGATGGCGCCAGAGAAAGCCACGCGCGATATGTTCCTCGACGCGCAGGGCAACGCCGACAGCAAAAAATCGCTCACCTCGCATCTCGCCTCCGGCACGCCGGGCAGCGTCGCGGGCTTCGCGCTGGCGCTGCAAAAATATGGCACGATGCCGCTCGATAAAGTCATTCAGCCCGCCATCACGCTCGCGCGCGACGGCTTTACGGTGAATGACGCGCTGGCGGTTGACTTAAAAACCTACGGCGTGGAGACGCTCCCGAACCACCCGTCCAGCAAAGCGATTTTCTGGAAACCGGACGGCAATCCTTATCAGAAAGGCGACAAGCTGGTGCAGGCGAACCTTGCGAAAAGCCTTGAGCTTATCGCCAAAGAGGGCCCGGACGCGTTTTATAAAGGCCCGATTGCCGACCAGATAGCCGACGAGATGGCGAAAAACGGCGGGCTTATCACCAAAGCCGATCTGGCAAACTACCACGCGGTGGAGCGCACGCCGGTGAGCGGCGAGTATCGCGGCTACCAGGTCTATTCGATGCCGCCGCCGTCTTCTGGCGGGATCCACATCGTGCAGATCCTGAATATTCTGGAGAATTTCGATCTGCATAAATATGGCTTCGGCAGCGCTGACGCGATGCAGGTGATGGCCGAGGCGGAAAAATATGCCTACGCCGACCGGTCGGAGTATCTGGGCGACCCGGATTTCGTGAAGGTGCCGTGGCAGGCGCTGACCAGCAAGGCGTACGCCAAAACGCTGGCGCAGCAGATTGACGTGAATAAAGCGCGCCCGTCGAAGGACATCAAGCCTGGCAATCTCGCGCCTTACGAGAGCAACCAGACGACGCATTTTTCGGTCGTCGATAAAGACGGTAACGCGGTGGCGGTGACCTACACGCTGAATACCACCTTCGGCAGCGGCATCGTGGCGGGTGATACCGGGATTCTGATGAATAACCAGATGGACGATTTCTCCGCGAAACCCGGCACGCCGAACGTCTACGGGCTGGTGGGCGGCGATGCGAACGCCGTGGGGCCGAAGAAGCGTCCGCTCTCGTCGATGTCGCCGACGATTGTCGTGAAGGATGGCAAAACCTGGCTGGTCACCGGCAGCCCGGGCGGCAGCCGCATTATCACCACCGTATTGCAGATGGTGGTGAATACGATCGATTACGGGATGAATGTGGCGGAAGCCACCAACGCGCCGCGCTTCCATCATCAGTGGCTGCCGGATCAGCTGTGGGTGGAGAAGGGCTTTAGCCCGGATACGCTGAAGCTGCTGCGTGAGAAAGGACAGAACGTGGCGGTGAAAGAGGCGATGGGCAGCACGCAGAGCATTATGATTGGCCCGGACGGGGCGCTTTACGGCGCGTCCGACCCGCGCAGCGTCGATGATTTAACGGCGGGGTATTAAGGTCGCGCCGTGTCGCGTCCTGTAAACGGTGGGTGCGCTGCGCTTACCCACCCTACGTATTTATCACACCGCAGCTTTTCCAGTTTGTAGGGCGGGTAAGCCATGCGCACCCGCCAGGCCGCGCAATGTAAATGGTGGGTGCGCTGCGCTTACCCACCCTACGGATTTATCACACCGCAGATTTTCCTGTTTGTAGGGCGGGTAAGCCACGCGCACCCGCCTGGCCTCGCAATGTAAACGGGGAATAACGGAATGGTTAAACCGCCTTCATCCGCGCCATAAAATACGCATCCACATACTCGCCGTCGCGCAGGGCGTAACGGCGGCCGGTGCCTTCCGTCTCAAAGCCGAATTTACGATACACCGCCAGCGCGGGCGCGTTATCGACAAACACCGTCAGCTCAATCCGCTCGATACGCAGCCAGTTATCGCACAGGTTCACCATTTCACGTATTAACGCCGAGGCCACGCCGCGGTTGCGCCACGCCGGATGCACGCTCATTCCGAATGTCGCCACATGGCTGCGACGCGGATTCTGCTCGACCGTCAAGGCCAGATGCCCCACCACCTGCTCGCCAATACACGCCACAAGCTGACGCCGCCCAGGCTGCGGCGCGCCGAGCCGGTCGCGCCACATGGCAAGCGACGGGTGCGGGATTTGCAGCGTGTTATGGATAATTTCCGACATCGTGTGGATCTGCTGCAACGCCTGCGCGTCTTCCGCTTCCGCATGTCTTACGACGATTTCATTCATGGCATGCTCCCTGTGTGATCGACGGTTGAAGGCGGGTGCGTATGGCTTACCCCGCCTTACAAAACAAAAACCCTCTCAACATCAATGCTTTTTTCTTTGTGGTCAATTCCCAAATTTTTTTCAAAAAAGGCTGGACACATGCGAATGATAATGATTATTATTGCCATGCGTTCAGGGGGAACCCCAACGGAATCATCCTGAAAGCACGACATTGCTCACATTGCTTCCAGTATTTCTTAGCCAGCCGGGTGCTGGCTTTTTTTTTGCCTGATGATCTATGGTTAAACCAACGGTTTAACTCGCTATAAGGATCGGGCAATGACGATTAACTGCGCTTTTATTGGTTTTGGCAAAAGCACCACTCGCTACCATCTTCCCTACGTTTTACACCGCAAAGAGACGTTCCACGTCGCGCACATCTTCCGCCGTCACCCCAAACCGGAGCTGGAAAGCCACCCGCGTTATCAGCACATCCATTTCACAAGCGAGCTGGATGACATCCTGAAAGACGATTCGGTCAAACTGGTGGTTATCTGCACCCACGCCGACAGCCACTTCGACTACGCGAAGCGCGCGCTGGAGGCAGGTAAAAACGTGCTGGTGGAAAAACCGTTCACCACCAGTATCGCGGATGCGCGCCTGCTGCTGGATCTGGCGAAGAGCAAAGGGCTGGTGGTCACGCCCTATCAGAACCGCCGCTTTGACTCCTGCTTTCTCACCACCCGCAAGGTGATTGAGAGCGGCAAGCTCGGCGAGATTGTCGAAATCGAAAGCCATTTCGATTACTACCGCCCGGAGGCGGAAACCAAACCGGGCCTGCCGGAAGACGGCATGTTCTTCGGCCTCGGCGTGCATACGATGGATCAGATAATTTCGCTGTTTGGCCGTCCCGATCACGTCAGCTACGACATCCGCAGCCTGCGCAATAAGGCGAACCCGGACGACACCTTCGAGGCGCAGCTGTTCTACGGCGATTTGAAAGCCATCGTCAAGACCAGCCATTACGTGAAAATCGACTACCCGAAATTTATCGTCCACGGTAAAAAGGGCTCGTTTATCAAATATGGCATCGACCAGCAGGAGACCAGCCTGAAAGCGGGCGTGATGCCGGGCGAGCCGGGCTTTGCGGCGGATGACAGCATCGGGCGGCTGGAGTACGTCAACGCGCAGGGCGAAACGGTACGTGAAGAGATAACACCGGAAGAGGGCGACTATGGCCGCGTCTACGACGCGCTCTATGAGACCCTCGTCAACGGCGCGCCAAATTATGTCAGAGAATCTGATGTGCTCACCAATCTGGAGATCCTCGAACGCGGCTTCGAGCAGGCGTCTCCCGCCACGGTAACCCTTGCGAAATAAGGGTTACAGGCTCCTCTGTTCTTGTTCATAAAATTTGAACAGAGGAGTCAATTTTCGCCCTCTATGATCGTCGGCGGTTCGGGTACACACTTACCCCATCAAATCGCAAAGGGGGTACAACATGATTTATTTACGCAAAGCAAACGAACGCGGTCACGCGAATCACGGCTGGCTGGATTCCTGGCACACCTTCTCTTTCGCAAACTATTACGATCCGAATTTCATGGGCTTTTCCGCCCTGCGAGTGATTAACGACGACGTCATCGATGCCGGTCAGGGCTTCGGTACGCACCCGCATAAAGATATGGAAATCCTGACCTACGTGCTGGAAGGCGCGGTAGAGCATCAGGACAGCATGGGCAACAAAGAGCAGGTGCCTGCCGGCGAGTTCCAGATAATGAGCGCCGGCACCGGGGTTCGCCACTCGGAATACAACCCGAGCGCCACCGACCGTCTGCGTCTGTATCAGATCTGGATCATTCCGTCTGAAAACGGCATTGAGCCGCGTTATGAACAGCGCCGCTTCGACGCCGCCCAGGGCCGCCAGCTGGTACTGTCGCCGGACGCCCGCGACGGCTCGCTGAAAGTGCATCAGGATATGGAACTGTCGCGCTGGGCGCTGCTCAGTGGTGAAGAGGGCGAGTACGCGCCGGCCGCTGGTCGCCGCGTCTGGATTCAGGTGGTAAAAGGCGAGGTGACCATTAACGGCACCCGTGCGACCACCAGCGACGGCCTGGCTATCTGGGACGAAGCGACGCTGGCTATCCACGCCGACAGCGACAGCGAAATCCTGCTGTTCGATCTGCCGCCGGTCTGATAATTCCTTAACCTCACTCGCAACCTTCCTCTAAACAGGGGAAGGTTGTTGCGCGTCCGTGATAAACTGGTTATTACCCATGATCTTATCCCCCCTTCAGGACGATGAAAAAGAGAAGACCGGTACTTCAGGATGTGGCCGATCGCGTCGGCGTGACCAAAATGACCATCAGCCGCTATCTGCGCAACCCCGAGCAAGTCTCGCTGGCGCTGCGCAGTAAAATTGCGGCGGCGCTTGATGAGCTTGGCTACATTCCCAACCGCGCGCCGGATATTCTCTCCAACGCTACCAGCCGCGCCATCGGCGTGCTGCTGCCTTCCCTGACCAACCAGGTGTTCGCCGAAGTCTTACGCGGCATCGAAAGCGTCATTGACGCGCACGGTTATCAGACCATGCTCGCCCACTACGGCTACAAGCCGGAGCTGGAACAAGAGCGCCTGGAATCGATGCTCTCCTGGAATATCGACGGGCTGATTTTAACCGAGCGCAACCACACGCCGCGCACGCTGAAGATGATTGAAGTGGCGGGCATTCCGGTCGTGGAGCTGATGGACAGCGTCTCGCCCTGTCTCGATATCGCCGTGGGTTTTGACAACTTCGACGCCGCGCGTCAGATGACGGCGGAAATTATCGCCCGCGGCCATCGCCACGTCGCGTATCTCGGCGCGCGCCTGGATGAGCGCACCATCATGAAACAGAAAGGCTACGAGCAGGCGATGCTCGACGCGGGCTTGACGCCTTACAGCGTCATGGTGGAACACTCGTCGTCGTTCTCGACCGGCAGCGAACTGCTGCGCCAGGCGCGCCGCGAATATCCGCAGCTCGACAGTATTTTCTGCACCAACGACGATCTCGCGATCGGCGCCGCGTTCGAGTGCCAGCGCCTGGGCCTGCGTATCCCTGACGATATGGCGATTGCCGGGTTTCACGGCCACGATATCGGGCAGGTGATGGAGCCGCAGCTTGCGAGCGTGCTCACGCCACGCGAGCGCATGGGTCGTATCGGCGCGGAGCGTTTGCTGGCGCGGATCCGTGGAGAAAGCGTCACGCCGCAGAAGCTTGATCTCGGGTTTACGCTCTCGCCAGGCGGCTCCATTTAATCCCACAAATTTGAGCTAGCTCACACTTATTCACACCAGGCGCCGGTGGGAATTGCTAATTTTCAGTGTGAGCCAGACAATGTTACCGTTAACAGTTACCCGTAACATTATCCGTAATGCCTTTGCCAGGGGAGTTCTGCAATGAGCACGACCAATCATGATCACCACATTTATATCCTGATGGGCGTTTCCGGCAGCGGGAAATCCGTTGTCGCCAGCGAAGTCGCGCATCGTCTGAAAGCGGCGTTTCTGGATGGCGACTTTCTGCATCCGCGCCGCAACATTATGAAAATGGCGTCCGGCGATCCACTTAACGACGATGACCGCACGCCGTGGCTGCAGGCGCTTAACGACGCCGCCTTCGCGATGCAGCGCACCAATAAAGTGTCGCTGATCGTCTGTTCGGCGCTGAAAAAACGCTATCGCGATATCCTGCGCAGCGGCAACCCGAACCTCTCTTTCATCTGGCTGAAGGGCGATTTCGAGGTGATCGAAAGCCGCCTGCGCGCGCGCAAAGGGCACTTCTTCAAGCCGCAAATGCTGGTGACCCAGTTCGAAGCGCTGGAAGCCCCGCAGGACGATGAAAAAGATGTGCTGATTGTGGATATTAATCCGTCGCTCGACGACGTTATCGACAGCACGATTGCGCTTATCAACAAAGGCCAGTAAGTCGTGAATACATTAACCCTCGTTTTAACGGCAGTAGGGTCCGTCTTACTTCTGTTATTTTTAGTGATGAAGGCGCGTATGCACGCCTTCGTGGCGCTGATGGTCGTCTCCATCGGTGCCGGACTCTTCTCCGGTATGCCGCTCGATAAAATCGCCGCCACCATGGAAAAAGGCATGGGCGGTACGCTCGGCTTTCTGGCGGTCGTCGTGGCGCTGGGCGCGATGTTCGGCAAAATCCTGCATGAAACCGGCGCCGTGGACCAGATTGCGGTCAAAATGCTGAAATCGTTCGGCCACAGCCGTGCGCACTACGCCATTGGTCTCGCGGGCCTTATCTGCGCGCTGCCGCTGTTTTTCGAAGTGGCCATTGTGCTGCTGATTAGCGTTGCATTTTCGATGGCGCGCCACACCGGCACCAATCTCGTGAAGCTCGTGATCCCGCTGTTCGCAGGCGTTGCCGCCGCAGCCGCGTTCCTGCTGCCGGGGCCCGCGCCGATGCTGCTTGCCTCGCAGATGCACGCCGATTTTGGCTGGATGATTTTAATCGGCCTGTGCGCCGCTATTCCCGGCATGCTGGTGGCAGGGCCGCTTTTCGGCAACTTCATTAGCCGTTATGTGGAACTGCATACACCTGACGATATCAGCGAACCGCACCTGGGCGAGGGCAAGCTGCCGTCCTTCGGCTTTAGCCTGGCGCTGATCCTGCTGCCGCTGGTGCTGGTCGGCCTGAAAACCATCGCCGCGCGCTTTACCGAGCAGGGCTCGACGCTCTACGAATGGCTGCAGTTTATCGGCCATCCGTTTACCGCAATTCTGGTCGCGTGCCTGGTCGCGATTTACGGGCTGGCGCGTCGTCAGGGCATGGAAAAAGAGAAGGTCATGGCGGTCTGCGGCCAGGCGCTGCAACCAGCGGGCATCATTCTGCTGGTGATTGGCGCAGGCGGGGTGTTTAAGCAGGTGCTGGTGGATTCCGGCGTCGGCCCGGCGCTCGGCGAAGCGCTGACCGGCATGGGGCTGCCGATTGCCGTTACCTGCTTTGTGCTGGCGGCGGCGGTGCGCATTATTCAGGGCTCCGCGACCGTGGCCTGCCTCACCGCCGTCGGGCTGGTGATGCCGGTTATCGACCAGCTTCACTTCTCCGGCGCGCAGCTCGCGGCGCTCTCCATCTGTATCGCGGGCGGCTCGATTGTGGTGAGTCACGTCAACGACGCCGGGTTCTGGCTGTTCGGTAAGTTTACCGGCGCCACCGAAGGGGAGACGCTGAAAACCTGGACGATGATGGAAACGCTGCTCGGCACCACGGGCGCTATTGTCGGGATGATCGCGTTTACGCTGCTTTCCTGATTCGCATTTCTTCGATATCAGCCGCCGGTCTCTGACCCGGCGGCTTTTTTATTCAGGAATAACAAAGAGGGGTTCAGCGCGGGGGATTACCGTAACGCATAAATCAGTATAGCGAGCGTAGCGCAGACAACCGCGAGGCATTTCCAGGGTTTGCTTTTCTCAATCAGATATAAAAGAACCTGGGCGACCAGCGCGAAAACTAACGCAAAAAAGGCCGTCACGCCGCTATTAGCCGACCCGGCATCACGAATAATCATGTCTGATGAAATAGCGGGGTCCATTTCGCTCATCCATGAGTATTTATCCACCGTGACAATCAATAACGCGGCGAGGGCTGTGATATAGAGTACAAGCAATAAAACCCTGTAAAAATATTTCATACTAATCCCGTATCAGCCAGTGAAAACGCTGCCAGTTTCTTAAAATAAAGTCACCGTAACTGGTGTTTCTTTTAATCTCATTCAGCGTAGGTATGATTCCTCTATTATACCTGGCACCTACAATTCTTATGTCTTCCTTTCTTAAGGCTTGCGCAAATTTATCATAATTAGCTAGCTGACGAAGATGCCTGGCTACCAGGCTAATATTATATGCATCTTTTTCAAGACAGCTTGCCAACTGCCTCCACTGTATCGTGCTCATACCTGAAGGATCAAGACCCATTGTTTTTGCCGCAGTACGCAGTTGTATACTGACGAATCCAAATGAAGTTTTTTCTGGCGGACTCGTGAAGGTCAGATACTTGTCAAAGATGTCAGGTCTACTCCAGTCAAAGGTTCTTACTTCGAAAGCAACTCTGTCAATAAAATTAGGATCTCCGCCTACTTCAATCCAGCACACGCCAGCCAGAAACTCCGCAGGTAAATGATACTGCGCTGCAGACTTCCTTATAAGTAACTTATTATGAGTAACCCATGAATCTTTAAATTTCTGTATATAGTCTACACCTCCACCCAATCTTTCTGGTAATAACTTCCATCGAAGTAAGTCTGTGACTCCCCATGAAGGTGATTTGGTCATTGAGGCACATGTGGCAAGATTCCTTTCATTCATTTAATAGTTCCTTTCAATTAATTGCTAAAGTCAGGCCATAGTGTTACCCCTGTATATTTATTTTGCTATCGGCCTGTTCGCGAAAAATAACAAACAACACGTTTTTAAAAAGAGGCGTAGCTCAGATTTTTAGATGCTATCGATAGCTGGCTGAAATTATTTTAGTCGAAATTAATATTCAGTATGTCGCCCGTCAGGGTGCTGACAGTCAAAGAAACAGGCTCCCTGATGGAAGCCCTTTTTTCTACCCCTTCATCCACGCCCGGATGCCGTCCAGGAACATCTGGGTGGCGAGCATAACCAGCACCAGGCCCATCAGGCGCTCCAGCGCGTTCACGCCTTTTTCGCCGAGCAGGCGCAGGAACAGCGACGACTGCAACAGAATGACAAACGTGCCACCCCAGGCGAGCAGCAGCGCGATAACCAGATGCCCCATCTGATTCGGATACTGATGTGAGAGCAGCATGAGCGTCGCGAGCAGCGTCGGGCCCGCCACCAGCGGGATTGCCAGCGGCACGATAAACGGCTCTTCGCCCGCAGGCAGGCCGGTGCTGTTGCCTTCATGGCTCGGGAAAATCATTTTAATCGCAATAAGGAAGAGAATAATGCCGCCGGAAATAGAAACCGTCTCCGCGCGCAGATTCAGGAACGCGAGAATTTTCTCGCCCGCGAACAGGAAAATAAGCATCAGCAGCAGCGCGATAAACAGCTCGCGCACCATAATCGCCCGGCGGCGTTTCGGCTCGGTATGCTTGAGCACCGACATGAAAATCGGCAGGTTGCCCAGCGGATCCATAATCAGGATCAGCAGGACGGCGGCGGAGAGAATGTCATTCATGAAAAGAGTCCTGATAACGGTAAACGCGACGCCTGATTAGCTCTGTTTCTGATGTTCAGGCAATCATTGATTAATTTCACTTGCCACTTTAGCTGCATTTTGTATGGTGAAAGTATCTCCGGGGCTCTCCCGACACGCACACAAAGCACATCTCGCAGGAACACGGGTTATGAAAAATGTTGGTTTTATCGGCTGGCGCGGTATGGTCGGCTCTGTACTCATGCAACGCATGGTGGAAGAGCGCGATTTCGACGCCATTCGTCCTGTCTTTTTCTCTACGTCCCAGCTCGGCCAGGCCGCGCCCGCTTTCGGCGCGCACGGCGGCGGCACGCTTCAGGACGCTTACGATCTCGACGCGCTGAAGGCGCTGGATATTATCGTGACCTGCCAGGGCGGCGATTATACCAACGAAATCTATCCAAAGCTCCGTGAAAGCGGCTGGCAGGGTTACTGGATTGACGCGGCCTCTTCACTGCGCATGAAAGACGACGCCATTATTATTCTCGACCCGGTGAACCAGCACGTCATTACCGAAGGCTTAAACAAGGGCGTGAAGACCTTTGTCGGTGGCAACTGCACCGTCAGCCTGATGCTGATGTCGCTCGGCGGCCTGTTTGCGGAGAACCTGGTGGAGTGGACCTCTGTGGCCACTTACCAGGCGGCGTCCGGCGGCGGCGCGCGCCATATGCGCGAACTGCTGAATCAGATGGGCCTGCTGCAGCAGCACGTCGCGGCGGAACTGGCCGACCCGGCCTCCGCCATTCTTGATATCGAACGTAAAGTCACGGCGCTGACCCGCAGCGGCGACCTGCCGGTCGATAATTTCGGCGTGCCGCTGGCGGGCGGGCTTATCCCGTGGATAGACAAACAGCTCGACAACGGCCAGAGCCGCGAAGAGTGGAAAGGCCAGGCGGAGACCAACAAAATTCTCGGCACCTCGTCAGTGATCCCGGTGGACGGCCTGTGCGTGCGCATCGGTGCGCTGCGCTGCCACAGCCAGGCGTTTACCCTGAAACTCAAAAAAGATGTCTCGCTCGCGACTATCGAATCGCTGCTGGCGGGCCATAACGACTGGGTGAAAGTGGTGCCGAACGACCGCGATATCACCATGCGCGAACTGACGCCTGCGGCGGTCACCGGCACGCTCAGCACGCCGGTCGGACGCCTGCGCAAACTCAACATGGGGCCGGAGTATCTCTCGGCGTTCACGGTCGGCGATCAGCTCCTCTGGGGCGCCGCCGAACCGCTGCGGCGTATGCTGCGTCAACTGGCTTAAACAAAAAGAGCGCTTCGGCGCTCTTTTTTTATCCGGGTCACGAAAGAAAAGTCGAATGTTCCATATTTTCTCAGGGATAACAGAATCCCCTGGCTATGCTTAGCATAAGGCGAGGTCTTCTCGTCATACTTCCAGGTGGAACGGCACAGCTACAGGAGTGCTTCAGGCTCTGCCCGTTCAGGTCATTAAGAGTGTCGCTACCGGACGCGCAGGCGTAAGGCTGGAATGGGGCGGCACCAAATAAACAGGATGATAACCATGTCTGATCGTGTCTCAAGAGACGTGATTAATGCGCTGATTGCGGGCCATTTTTCGGATCCTTTCTCCGTTCTGGGCATGCACACCACCGACGCGGGGATTGAAGTCCGCGCGCTGCTTCCCGACGCCACTGAAGTCTGGGTTATTGAACCGAAGACCGGGCGCAAAGTGGGCAAGCTCGAATGTCTCGATTCTCGCGGTTTTTTCAGCGGCGTGATGCCGCGTCGTAAAAATCCGTTTCGCTATCAGCTGGCCGTGATCTGGCACGGGCAGCAGAACCTGATTGACGATCCTTATCGCTTCGGACCGCTGTTGCAGGAGCTGGATGTCTGGCTGCTGGCCGAGGGCACCCATCTGCGGCCTTATGAAACGCTCGGCGCGCATCCGGACACGATGGACGGCGTCACCGGCACGCGTTTCTCCGTCTGGGCGCCGAACGCGCAGCGCGTCTCCGTGGTGGGACAGTTCAACTACTGGGACGGTCGCCGCCACCCGATGCGGCTGCGTAAAGAGAGCGGCATCTGGGAACTGTTCATCCCCGGCGCGCACAACGGTCAGCTCTATAAATATGAGATGATCGACGCGAACGGTCATCTGCGCATGAAATCTGACCCGTATGCCTTTGAGGCGCAGATGCGCCCGGAAACCGCGTCGCTTATCTGCGGGCTGCCGGAAAAAGTGGAGCCGAATACCGCGCGCCAGGACGCCAACCGTTTCGACGCGCCCATTTCCATTTACGAAGTGCATCTCGGCTCCTGGCGTCGCCATACCGACAATAATTTCTGGCTGAGCTACCGGGAGCTTGCCGATCAACTCATCCCCTACGTGAAGTGGATGGGCTTTACCCATATCGAACTGCTGCCGGTCAATGAACATCCGTTTGATGGCAGCTGGGGCTATCAGCCGACCGGCCTCTACGCGCCGACCCGCCGTTTCGGCACGCGCGAAGAGTTTCGCTATTTCATCAACGCCGCGCATGCCGCCGGGCTGAACGTCATTCTCGACTGGGTGCCGGGGCATTTCCCGTCCGATGATTTCGCGCTGGCGAATTTCGACGGCACCGCGCTTTACGAGCACGGCGACCCGCGCGAAGGCTATCACCAGGACTGGAACACGCTTATCTACAATTATGGCCGCCGCGAAGTGAGTAACTTCCTCGTGGGCAACGCGCTGTACTGGACCGAGCGCTTCGGCATCGACGCCCTGCGCGTGGACGCCGTCGCTTCGATGATTTATCGCGACTACAGCCGCAAAGAGGGCGAGTGGATCCCGAACCAGTACGGCGGGCGCGAGAACCTCGAAGCGATGGAGTTTCTGCGCAACACCAACCGCATCATCGGCGAGCAGGTGAACGGCGCGGTCACAATGGCCGAAGAGTCCACTGATTTTCCTGGCGTTTCTCGCCCGCCATCAACCGGCGGCCTCGGCTTCTGGTACAAGTGGAACCTGGGCTGGATGCACGACACGCTCGACTACATGAAGCTCGACCCGGTCTATCGCCAGTACCATCACCACAAAATGACCTTCGGGATGATTTACAACTACACCGAAAACTTCGTTCTGCCGCTGTCGCATGACGAAGTGGTGCATGGCAAAAAATCGATTCTCGACCGGATGCCGGGCGACGCCTGGCAGAAGTTCGCCAACCTGCGCGCCTACTACGGCTGGATGTGGGGCTTCCCCGGCAAAAAACTGCTGTTTATGGGCAACGAATTCGCGCAGGGGCGCGAGTGGAATCACGACGCCAGCCTCGACTGGCATCTGCTCGAAGGCGACGACAACTGGCACCACGGCGTGCAAAGACTGGTGCGGGATCTCAATTCCACTTATCGCCAGCACAAAGCCCTGCACGAACTTGATTTCGATCCTTATGGCTTCGAATGGTTGGTGGTAGAGGATAACCAGAACTCGGTGTTTATCTTCACGCGCCGCGATGCGCAGGGGAATGAAATCATCGTCGCCAGCAACTTTACGCCGGTGGTGCGCCACAACTATCGCTTTGGCATCAACCAGCCGGGCGAGTGGCGAGAAATCCTCAATACCGACTCGCAGCACTACCACGGCAGCAACGCCGGAAACGGCGGCAAGGTGCGCAGTGAGGCTATCCCAAGCCACGGACGCGACAACTCGCTCTCCCTCACGCTGCCGCCGCTTGCCACGATCTGGCTGGTCAGAGAGGCAGATGATGCAGCTTAACGCAGGCCGTTCCGCTCCGCCTGGCGCCTGGTTTGATGGCGCGGGCGTGAATTTCACGCTGTTTTCCGCCCATGCGGAAAAGGTGGAGCTGTGCGTGTTTGACGAGAGCGGCAACGAGGCGCGTTACACGCTGCCCGCCCGCAGCGGCGATATCTGGCACGGCTACCTGCCAGACGCCCGCCCTGGCCTGCGCTACGGTTATCGCGTATATGGCCCGTGGCGCCCTGAACAGGGCCATCGCTTTAACCCGGCCAAACTGCTGCTCGACCCCTGCGCTCGCGGCGTGGAGGGCGATGTGGTGGACGACCCGCGCCTGTATGGCGGCATCGACGCGCCGGACCCGCGCGACAACCGTGACGTCATGCCCAAAGCGGTGGTGATGGACGACCGTTACGACTGGGAAGACGACGCGCCGCCCGCGATTGCCTGGGGCGACACCGTGATTTACGAGGCGCACGTGCGCGGCTTAACGCGCCTGCACCCGACTATCCCGTCCGCGCTGCGCGGCACTTACGCCGCGCTCGGTCACCCGGCAATGATCGCCCATTTTCAGCGGCTCGGCATTACCGCGCTGGAGTTACAGCCGGTGGCGAAATTTTGCAGCGAGCCACGCCTGCAACGCCTCGGCCTTGCCAATTACTGGGGCTATAACCCGCTCGCGCTCTGGGCGCCCGAGACGCGCTACGCCTCGCAGCCCGCGCCGCAGGCGGCGTTAAACGAATTTCGCGATGCGGTGAAAGCGCTGCATAAGGCGGGTATCGAGGTGATCCTCGACATCGTGCTCAACCACAGCGCTGAACTGGATCTCGAAGGACCGACCTTCTCCCTGCGCGGAATTGATAACCGTAGCTATTATTGGATACAGGACCACGGCGATTATCACAACTGGACCGGCTGCGGCAACACGCTGAACCTGAGCCATCCGGCGGTGGTGGATTACGCCATCGGCTGCCTGAAGCTCTGGGTGGAGCAGTGTCATGTCGACGGTTTCCGGTTTGATCTGGCGACCGTGATGGGCCGCACGCCGGAATTCCGGCAGGACGCGCCGCTCTTTGAGGCGATGCGCCGCGACCCGACGCTCAGGGCCGTGAAGCTTATCGTCGAGCCGTGGGATATCGGCCCCGGCGGCTATCAGGTAGGCAACTACCCGCAGCCTTTCGCCGAGTGGAACGACCGTTTTCGGGACGATATGCGCCGCTTCTGGCTGCGCCGCGAATCCGGCCCTGGCGAATTCGCCACCCGGTTTGCCGCGTCGGCGGATGTATATCGCCGCGACGGGCGCGAGCCCTGGGCGAGCGTCAATCTGGTGACGGCGCATGACGGCTTTACGCTGCGCGACTGCGTGTCGTTCAACGAGAAACACAACGAAGCTAACGGCGAAGATAACCGCGACGGCGCGTGGGAAAACCACAGCAACAATCACGGCTATGAAGGCTTAGGCGGCGGGCAGAGCATTCAGGACGCGCGGCGCGCCAGCGCGCATGCGTTACTGGCGTCGCTGCTGCTGTCGCAGGGCACGCCGATGCTGCTGGCGGGCGATGAACACGGCCACAGCCAGCATGGCAATAACAATGCGTATTGCCAGGATAACGAACTGACCTGGTTTGACTGGTCGCAGGCCGACGAAGGGCTTATCGCGTTTACCGCGGCTCTGATCCGCCTGCGCAGGCAAATTCCGGCGTTAACCGCCGCATCCTGGTGGGAAGAGAACGACGGCAACGTCCGCTGGCTTAACGCCGCGGGCGCGCCGATGCGACCGGAGGACTGGCACAGCGGCACACGCCTGCTGCAAATCCTCTTGTCCGATCGCTGGCTTGTTACCCTTAACGGCCACGATGAAGTGAGCGAGATCGTATTACCTGAAGGGGAGTGGCGCGCCGTTCCTCCATTTGCCGGAGAGGATAATCCGGTTGTCATGGCTGTATGGCATGGGCCTGCGCACGGTGTGTGCGTCTTCCAGAAGTCATAAACAGGAGTTCGTCATGGTCAGGCTTGAAAAGAAAGATCCGTTAATGCTGGCAAGACAGTTGCCATTGAAATCCGTGGCGCTGATCCTGGCGGGCGGCCGCGGCACGCGGTTGAAAGATTTAACCGCGACCCGCGCCAAGCCCGCTGTTCATTTCGGCGGTAAGTTCCGCATTATCGACTTCGCGCTCTCGAACTGCATCAACTCCGGCATTCGTCGCATCGGGGTTATCACGCAGTATCAGTCGCATACGCTGGTGCAGCACATCCAGCGCGGCTGGTCGTTCTTCAGCGAAGAGATGAACGAGTTTGTTGACCTCCTGCCCGCGCAGCAGCGCGTACATGGCGAAACCTGGTATCGCGGCACCGCTGACGCGGTCACCCAGAACCTCGACATTATCCGCCGCTATAAAGCGGAGTATGTGGTCATTCTCGCAGGCGATCACATCTACAAGCAGGACTACTCGCGCATGCTTATCGACCACGTCGAGAAAGGCGCGCGCTGTACCGTCGCCTGCCTGCCTGTGCCGGTGGCCGAAGCGAGAGCCTTCGGGGTGATGGCGGTCGATGAGAACAGCAAAGTCATCGATTTTGTGGAAAAACCGGCGAACCCGCCATCCATGCCCGGCGACGAGACTAAAGCGCTCGCCAGCATGGGGATCTATATTTTTGATGCCGACTATCTTTATGAGTTGCTGGAAGAGGATGACAAAAACGAATCCTCCAGCCACGACTTCGGTAAAGACATTATCCCGAAAGTGACGTACAGCGGCGAAGCCTACGCGCATCCGTTCCCGCTCTCCTGCGTGCAGTCCGATCCGAACGCGGAGCCGTACTGGCGCGACGTGGGAACGCTGGAGGCGTACTGGAAGGCGAACCTCGATCTCGCCTCGGTGACGCCGGAGCTCGATATGTACGACCAGGACTGGCCTATCCGCACGCACATGGAGTCGCTGCCGCCGGCCAAATTCGTGCAGGACCGCTCCGGCAGCCACGGCATGACGCTGAACTCGCTGGTCTCCGGCGGCTGCATTATTTCCGGGTCGGTGGTGGTGCAGTCGGTGCTGTTCCCGCGCGTGCGCGTGAACTCGTTTTGCAATATTGATTCCGCAGTGCTGCTGCCCGATGTCTGGGTAGGCCGCTCCTGCCGCCTGCGTCGCTGCATTATCGACCGGGCCTGTGTTATCCCTGAAGGCATGGTGATTGGCGAAAACGCCGAAGAGGATGCTCGCCGTTTCTACCGTTCCGAAGAGGGCATTGTATTGGTGACCCGCGACATGCTGGCGCGTTTGTCAGACTAAGTCGCACAAGGATTAAGTGCGCACGGACGATGGTTTCCGCGCGTGATGTTTCGCGTTCGGCGCGCCTGTTGCGCTGTGACTTTCAACGGGAGAGATAATGCAGGTCTTACATGTATGTTCTGAACTTTTTCCGCTGCTGAAAACGGGTGGTCTGGCGGATGTCCTTGGCGCGTTGCCTGCTGCGCAAATTGCCGAAGGTGTGGATACCCGCGTGCTGCTGCCGGGCTTCCCCGATCTCCGCCGTGGCGTCGCGGATGCAAAAGTGATTACGCGTCGGGACACCTTCGCTGGGCCAATCTCTTTGTTATTCGGGCATTTTAACGGCGTCGGCATCTATCTTATCGACGCGCCGCACCTCTATGACCGTCCGGGCAGCCCGTACCACGACACTAACCTGTATGCGTATGCCGACAACGTGATTCGCTTTGCGCTTTTGGGCTGGGTCGGCAGCGAAATGGCGGCGGGCCTGGATCCGTTCTGGCGTCCTGACATCGTTCACGCGCATGACTGGCATGCGGGCTTAACGCCTGCGTACCTCGCCGCGCGCGGTCGTCCGGCGAAATCGGTGTTTACCGTTCATAACCTGGCCTATAAGGGCATGTTTTACGCGCATCACATGGATGAAATCGGACTGCCATGGTCGATGTTTAATATGAATGGGCTTGAGTTCAACGGTGAAATTTCGTTCCTCAAGGCGGGCCTCTATTATGCCGATCATATTACGGCGGTGAGCCCGACCTACGCGCGCGAAATCACCGAGCCGCAGTTCGCCTACGGGCTGGAAGGGCTGCTCAGGCAGCGCCACAGCGAAGGGCGGCTGTCGGGCATTCTGAACGGCGTCGATGAGAAAATCTGGAACCCGACGCATGATTTGCTCCTCGCCTCGCGCTACACCCGCGATACGCTGGAGGAGAAAGCGGAAAACAAACGCCAGCTCCAGATAGCGATGGGCCTGAAGGTGAATGACAAAGTGCCGCTGTTCGCGGTGGTCAGCCGCCTGACCAGTCAGAAAGGGCTGGATCTGGTGCTGGAAGCGCTGCCAGGGCTGCTGGAGCAGGGCGGTCAGCTGGCGCTGCTTGGCGCAGGCGATCCGGTGTTGCAGGAGGGCTTCCTCGCCGCCGCCGCCGAGCATCCGGGCCAGGTCGGCGTGCAGATTGGCTATCACGAAGCCTTCTCGCACCGCATCATGGGCGGGGCGGATGTGATTTTAGTGCCGAGCCGCTTTGAGCCGTGCGGGCTGACGCAGCTTTATGGCCTGAAATACGGCACGCTGCCGCTGGTGCGCCGCACCGGGGGGCTCGCGGATACCGTCTCTGACAGCTCGCTGGAAAATCTGGCGGACGGCATCGCGAGCGGTTTTGTGTTTGAAGACAGTAACGCCTGGTCGCTGTTACGGGCTATCCGGCGCGCTTTCGTATTGTGGTCCCGTCCGTCTCTCTGGCGTTTTGTGCAGCGTCAGGCCATGGGAATGGACTTTAGCTGGCAGGTCGCGGCGAAATCGTACCGCGAACTTTATCAACGCTTGTTGTAAAGGAACACGTCGATGAATGAACCCTTTAGCTATGCGTCGCCGACCCTGAGCGTGGAGGCGTTAAAACACTCTATCGCTTATAAGCTGATGTTCACCATCGGCAAAGATCCGGCCATCGCTAACAAACATGAGTGGCTGAACGCCACCCTGTTTGCCGTGCGCGATCGCATGGTGGAGCGCTGGCTGCGCTCCAACCGCGCGCAACTCTCGCAGGAAGTGCGTCAGGTCTACTATCTGTCGATGGAGTTTCTGATTGGCCGCACGCTCTCCAACGCCCTGCTGTCGCTTGGCATCTACGAAGATGTGCAGAACGCGCTGGAAGGGATGGGCCTTGACCTGGAAGAGCTTATCGACGAAGAGAACGACCCGGGCCTCGGCAACGGCGGTCTCGGGCGTCTTGCGGCCTGCTTCCTGGATTCGCTGGCGACGCTCGGCCTGCCGGGCCGCGGCTACGGCATCCGCTACGATTACGGTATGTTCAAGCAGAACATCGTCGACGGCCGCCAGAAGGAATCGCCGGATTACTGGCTGGAATATGGCAACCCGTGGGAGTTTCAGCGCCACAACACGCGCTATAAAGTGCGTTTCGGCGGCCGCATCCAGCAGGAAGGCAAAAAGACCCGCTGGGTGGAGACCGAAGAGATCATCGCCATGGCGTGCGACCAGATCGTGCCCGGTTATGATACCGACGCCACCAACACGCTGCGGCTCTGGAGCGCGCAGGCGAGTAGCGCGATAAACCTCGGTAAGTTTAACCAGGGCGACTACTTCGCGGCGGTGGAAGATAAAAACCACTCCGAAAACGTGTCGCGCGTTCTCTACCCGGACGACTCCACCTATTCGGGGCGCGAGCTGCGTCTGCGTCAGGAGTATTTCCTGGTCTCCGCCACGGTGCAGGACATCTTAAGCCGCCACTTTATGCTGCACAAAACCTACGCCAACCTGGCGCAGAAAGTGGCGATTCACCTTAACGACACCCACCCGGTGCTGTCGATTCCTGAGCTGATGCGCCTGCTTATCGACGAGCATAAATTCAGCTGGGATGAGGCGTTCGAGGTGACGTGCCAGGTCTTCTCCTACACCAACCACACGCTGATGAGCGAGGCGCTGGAGACATGGCCGGTGGATATGCTCGGCAAGATCCTGCCGCGCCATCTGCAAATCATTTTTGAAATCAACGACTACTTCCTGCGTACCGTTCAGGAACAGTACCCGAACGACACCGCGCTGCTGAGCCGCGTGTCGATTGTCGACGAGTCGGGCGGGCGTCGCGTGCGGATGGCCTGGCTTGCGGTGATCGTCAGCCATAAGGTTAACGGGGTATCAGAGCTGCACTCCAACCTGATGGTACAGTCGCTGTTCGCCGATTTCGCGGCCATCTTCCCGATGCGCTTTACCAACGTCACCAACGGCGTAACGCCGCGTCGCTGGCTGGCGCTCGCGAACCCGGCGCTCTCCGAGGTGCTGGATGAAAACATCGGGCGCACCTGGCGCACCGATCTCAGCCAGCTGAGCGAGCTTGAGCAGCATATCGACTACCCGGCGGTGAACCAGCAGGTGCGCGAGGCGAAGCTTGAGAACAAGAAGCGGCTCGCGATTTACATCGCCCAGCATCTTAACGTGGTGGTGAATCCGAAAGCGCTGTTCGACGTCCAGATCAAGCGCATCCACGAGTATAAGCGTCAGCTGATGAACGTTCTGCACGTGATTACGCGCTATAACCGCATCAAGGCTGACCCGGACGCTGACTGGGTGCCGCGCGTGAATATTTTCGCCGGTAAAGCCGCCTCGGCCTATTACATGGCGAAGCACATTATTCACCTGATTAACGATGTGGCGAAGGTCATCAACAACGATCCGCAGATCAAGGATCGGCTGAAAGTGGTGTTCATCCCGAACTACAGCGTCAGTCTCGCGCAGCTCATCATTCCGGCGGCGCATCTCTCCGAACAGATTTCGCTCGCGGGCACTGAAGCGTCCGGCACCAGTAACATGAAGTTCGCGCTCAACGGCGCGCTGACTATCGGCACGCTCGACGGCGCGAATGTTGAGATGCAGGAGCACGTCGGCGAAGAGAATATCTTTATCTTCGGCAACACGGCGGATGAGGTGGAAGAGCTGCGTCGCGTCGGTTACAAACCGCGCGATTTCTACGAGCAGGACGACGAGCTGCGCCAGGTGCTGACGCAAATCGGCACCGGCGTGTTCAGCCCTGAAGAGCCGGGCCGCTACCGGGATCTGGTGGACTCGCTGATAAACTTCGGCGATCACTATCAGGTGCTGGCGGATTTCCGCAGCTATGTGGATTGCCAGGACAGCGTCGACGAACTCTACCGGCAGCCGGAGGTGTGGACCACACGCGCGATGCACAACATCGCCAACATGGGCTACTTCTCCTCTGACCGCACGATTCAGGAGTACGCGGAAAATATCTGGAACATTACGCCGGTACGGCTGTAAGATCCCGATGTTATCAACACAACCAGAGTGGTGACACTCTGGTTTTTTTATGGGTGTGGAATGCAAGGATGAGGCAGAAAACGACATGGACGGGCGCGCTGCTCGTTTCGCTGGTGGGCGCACCGCTGCTGGCGCAGATATATGGTTTGATTGCCAACATCGCGCTTTCCGGCGTAATGCGCACGTTCGCCTCGGCGAACCTCGGCGTTATCGTGCTGGTGTTGTTGCAAGGGGTATCACTGGCGCTGCTTGGGAAACATCAGGCGACGCGGCGGCCCCATAGCGCTCGCGTGTTCTGGGCGGTGCTTGGCTGGTATCTGCTTTGTGCCGCCGTGTTCAGTACAAACGCGGCATTTTTGCCCGACGCGCCGCGGGCAGCGCTATTCTTTGTCGGCTGGCTCCCGAGTGCGTACATCTGGCTGCTCGCGAAGGATGTGTTCTTTGTGTGGCCGCTGTGGTTGCCCGCCGCCGCGCAGGCAACCTTGCTGGCGGGATTTTATTACGGACGCTGGCGCGCCCGATAAGCGCGCGTTACGCCTGCGACGGCGCGTCCATCAGCATATGACTGACGCCCGCCGCGCCCACCACGCAGTTACGCCCGGCGCGCTTCGCCTGATAGAGCGCCTCATCCGCCTGGTTTTTCAGCGTTTCCGCATCCGCGTCTTCTCCCACAACCGTGGCGGCGCCCGCGCTTATCGTCACCACTTTGTCTTTCAGCGGCGTGGCCGGGTGCGCCAGCCGGGCGTGATGGACAGCCTCCAGCGCGCGTAACGCCACCCGCTGCGCGGCATGGGTATCCGCGCCCGGCAGAATAATCGCGAACTCTTCACCGCCGTAGCGCGCCACCCGGTCGGTGTTGCGCAGCGGCAGATAACGCAGGATTTCACCAACCGCCGTCAGGCACTCATCGCCCGCCACATGGCCCAGCGTGTCGTTATAGTTTTTGAAGTAGTCGACATCGCACATCACCAGCGAGAGCGGCACGCCGGTGCGCCGGGCGCGCGTGATGCACTGCTCCAGGTAGATATCGAACTGGCGGCGATTGGCAAGCCCGGTTAAGCCATCCACCAGCGCCAGATCCTGCAAAATATGGTTCGAGCGCGTCAGGTCGTCGCGCAGCACGATGAGCTCTCTCTGGTAGCGCAGCGTGGCGCGGATCTGGCGCAGCACCAGCACGCCGAAAATCATCACCACGCCGAGCAGTACGGCGTTCAGCGCTACGGTCGGAATATTGTTGCGCCACCAGGTCGCGCGCAGCTGATTGATGTCATAGCCCGCCGATACCACCAGCGGATAGCGCGCCAGCATGGAGTAGCCGAAGATGCGCGGCACGCCGTCAATCGCCGATTTCCAGGCGCCGCCGCCGGTCGGGGCTATCTTCAGCATGCGGGTAAAGAGCGGGCTGGAGGAGAGGGTGCGGTTGATGTAGGAATCCGGGAACGGGCGCACGTACAGCACCGTGCTGTCCACAAACGTGATGCCCAGCGTATCGCTCGGCCCCATCTCGTAATAACCGTAAAACTGGCGGAAATAATCGAGCTTCACCGTCGCCAGCAGCACACCGCGAAAGCGCCCCTCGCGATTGTTCAGGCGTACCGAGACCGGCACCACCAGATCGCCGGTAGAGCGGCTGCGCAGCACATGGCCGATGCGGATACCGACATCGCTATGCTGGCTGTGCCAGATAAAATATTCGCGGTCGGCGTTATTGGCTTTCGCGGGGATATAGCTGCCGGAGGTGGCGAGCCAGTCGCCGTTAACGTCATAGACGAACAGGCCGTGAAGCTGCGGCAACTGACGCTGTTGCTGAGCGAGCTGGCCGCGCAGACCATTCCATGCGGCGGGTTGCAGGAAAATGTCGTCGGAGCGGCGCACCAGGTCATCAAGCGTCAGTTGCACCTGAAGAAAGGTATCTTCCGCCTGGCGCGCCAGCGAAATCGACTGGTTGCGCGCCTGCCGCTCTGTCTCTTCGACGCTGTGCTGCCAGGATTGCCACAGCGACCAGCCGCTGATCGCCGCCACCAGCAGCGAGATCAACAGCAAAAAAGCCAGCATCACGCCATCCGGCGAACGTAATTTTGCCTTGCGCAAGCGGGGCTCCCCCTGAAGGCATCTGAGATAACCGATAGTAATACGCTTTTGTTAAGTGTAGCGAGAGAATGTCGTGATGATGGCGGGATTACGTGGGAAAAGAAGCGGCCGCGCAGAGGGAGCGCGGCCGCAGAACAGAGAGGAATTACGAGGCGAGAGAGAGCGTGACGTTGGCCTTTTTACCGGCGTTTTCGGCAAGCCACTGCGCGACGCGCGATTGCTCTTCGGCGGTCAGCCACATCCCGACTTTCGTACGGCGCCAGATGGCGTCATCCAGACGGCGCACCCACTCGTGCTCCACTAAATAACGCAGCTCCGCTTCGTAGAACTCATGGCCGAAGTTTTCGCCAAGCGCGTTCAGGTCCGCGGCATCGCCCAGGATAAGCTCGCTGTTGCTGCCGTAAGTGCGGGCATAGTGGCGCGCCAGCGTCTCGCTGATAAACGGATAGCGACGGCGCAGCTGTGCGGCGTAATCGTCGCGCTCACCCTGGAACGCCCCGCCTGGCAGCACCGCGTTACGGGTCCACGCCTGGCCGATCTTGTGATAATACGGCGTCAGTTTCTCCATCGCGTGCTCGGCGAGCTTGCGATAAGTCGTGAGCTTACCGCCGAAGACCGACAGCAGTGGCGCTTTGCCATTGTCGTCATGGATATCGAGCGTGTAGTCACGGGTGATCGCCTGCGGGGAATCGGATTCGTCATCGCACAGCGGACGCACGCCGGAATAGGTCCAGACCACGTCGTCGCGGCCAAGCTGTTTCTTAAAGTGCGCGTTGTAGACTTTCAGCAGGTAGCTGATTTCCGACTCGTCGATCGCCACCTCTTTCGGATCGCCTTTGTACTCGACATCCGTGGTGCCGATGATGGAGAACTCGTCCATCCACGGAATGACAAACACGATGCGTTTATCTTCGTTTTGCAGAATGTACGCCTGCTTCTGGGTATGCACGCGCGGCACCACAATGTGGCTGCCTTTGATGAGGCGAATGCCGTAAGGCGATTTCAGCTGCAGGCCGTCGTCGAAGAAGTTTTTCACCCACGGGCCGGTGGCGTTCACTAAACCGCGCGCCTGCCAGGTGTAAGTTTTACCGGTATCGATATCTTCCGCTTCCACAATCCACAGGCCGTTTTCACGGCGCGCAGAGGTAGCACGGGTGCGGGTCAGCACTTCGCCGCCTTTTTTAACGACCATCTGGGCGTTCGCCAGTACCAGGCGAGCATCGTCGACCCAGCAGTCAGAATATTCGAAACCGCGCACGATCTCCGGCTTCAGGACGGAATCCGAACCAAAACGCAAACCGGTCGAGCCCGGCAGGCTGGTGCGTTTGCCGAGGTGATCGTACATAAAGAGGCCGGTGCGGATCATCCACGCCGGACGCAGGTGCGGGCGATGCGGCAGTCGAAAGCGCATCGGGAAGGCGATGTGCGGCGCCATTTTCAGCAGCACCTCGCGCTCGGCCAGCGCCTCGCTCACCAGGCGGAACTCGTAGTGTTCCAGGTAGCGCAGCCCGCCGTGGATCAATTTGGAGCTGGCGGAAGAGGTGGCGCATGCCAGATCCTGCGCTTCCAGCATCAGCACAGATAATCCACGCCCTGCGGCGTCTGCCGCGATACCGGCACCGTTAATGCCCCCACCTATCACAATCAGATCTTTGGTTTCCATGCTGCTGCCCTCACGCACTTTCGTTAAAGCTCATAAATGTTCGTTATCGCTCATAATAGCAAACAAACGCGCTTTTGATAACAACAAAAAAACAATTCAGTGTGATGTGAATAACATTATGGCGTTACAGCCGGAGGAAGCCTTACACTTACGTTATTATCGACACACGCGCCGCGCGTCGTTGTGTCGGGCAGTCGCCCCCTTTACCGATGAAAGAGAGCACCATGGATCAGTTTGAATGTATTAATGTCGAAGAAGCGCACCAGAAACTGCAGCAGGGGAGCGCCGTGCTGGTGGATATTCGCGATCCGCAAAGCTACGCGATGGGCCACACGCCGGGCGCGTTTCATTTAACGAACGCCACGCTGTCCGCGTTTATGCAGCAGACGGATTTCGACGTGCCGGTGCTGGTGATGTGCTATCACGGCAACAGCAGCAAGGGCGCGGCGCAGTACCTGATTCATCAGGGCTTTGAGCAGGTCTACAGCGTCGACGGCGGTTTCGACGCCTGGCATCGCCATTTCCCGGCGGAAGTGGCGCACGCGCAGAGTTAAGCGTCGGTGTCCGCGTCGTTCGCAGGTATACTGTTTCCCTTGTGTGGGGATACCCTTCTGAACAGAACGACTTGCTATCTATGTTGATGATTAACGCGTTTGATAACCCGCGCCTGGCCCAGGCGTTTGTTGACTATATGGCGACCCAGGGCGTAGTGCTGGACATTCAGCGGCACGACACCTGGGATGTCTGGCTGGCCGATGAATCGCAGGCCGAAAGAGTCAAAGCGGAGCTGAGCTATTTTCTGGCGCACCCGAGCGATCCGCGCTATCTCTCCGCGAGCTGGCAGACCGGGCAGCTCAACGCCGGCCTGCGCTACCGCTCTTATCCGTTTATGGCGACGGTGCGCGCCCACGCGGGCCCGCTGACGCTTGGGATGATGGCGCTCTGTATCGTGGCGTATCTCGCGATGAGCTTCATCGGTTATCCGCAAGTCGCCGTCTGGCTTGCATGGCCTTTCGATCCCTCTCTCAAATTTCAACTCTGGCGCTATGTCAGCCCCTTACTGCTGCACTTTTCCCTCCTGAGCCTGATCTTCAATCTGCTATGGTGGTGGTATCTTGCCGGTCCGCTGGAGAAGATGGCGGGCAGCGGCAAGCTGCTGACGCTGACGCTGGTGACGGCGCTGGTCGGCGGCGTTATCCAGTATCAGGTCGGCGGCCCGTGGTTCGGCGGCCTCGGCGGCGTGGTCTACGCGCTTGTCGGTTATGTCTGGCTGCGCGGCGAGCGCGAGCCGGAAAGCGGGCTGCATCTGCCGCGCGGCATTCTGGTGTTTATGCTGCTGTGGCTGGCTATCGGCGGGCTGGGACTGTTTGGCAACAAGACGGCGAACGCCGATCTGGTGGCGGGGATGCTGATTGGCCTGGCGATGGCCATGACGGATACTCTGCATGCGCGAAAACGAAAATAATACGGCAACACGTCAGGAGAAGGGTGTGAAGCAAACACAACGTCACGACGCCATTATCGAACTGGTTAAAAAGCAGGGCTATGTGAGTACTGAGGAGCTGGTGGAGCAGTTCGCCGTCAGCCCGCAAACCATTCGCCGCGATCTCAACGATCTCGCTGAACAAAACATGATCCTGCGCCATCACGGCGGCGCGGCGTTGCCATCAAGCTCCGTCAACACCTCCTGGCATGATCGTAAGGCCACGCAGACGGCGGAAAAAGAGCGTATCGCTCATAAAGTCGCCAGCCAAATTCCTAACGGCGCGACGCTGTTTATCGACATTGGCACCACGCCCGAGGCCGTGGCGCACGCGCTGTTAAACCATGAGAATCTGCGTATCGTCACCAATAACCTGAACGTGGCGAACACGCTGATGGTGAAAGACGATTTCCGCATTATTCTGGCGGGCGGCGAGTTGCGCAGCCGCGACGGCGGAATTATTGGCGAGGCGACGCTCGATTTTATCTCTCAGTTCCGACTCGATTTCGGCATTCTGGGCATCAGCGGCATCGACAGCGACGGCTCGCTGCTGGAGTTTGATTATCACGAAGTGCGCACCAAGCGCGCGATTATCGAGAACTCGCGGCACGTGATGTTAGTGGTGGATCACTCGAAGTTTGGCCGTAACGCGATGGTGAATTTAGGCAGCATCAGCCTTGTGGACGCGGTCTATACCGACATCCTGCCGCCCGCAGGCGTTATGCAGGTAATTAACGCTAACAAGGTGCAGTTAGAGCTGTGCTGATGGTGTTGAGGGTGAGGTAACGCCGTGAGTGAGGTGGCGGGTGCGCTGCGCTTACCCGCCCTGCAGTAACCATTAGCGTGAATGACGTCTGCGGTGGGTAAGCGCTGCGCACCCACCGTTTGACCCCGCCACCCACTGTCGGCATGAATCGACGTCTTAAACCCCGTACCCCATCATTTTCAACAGCTGCTGCGCATGTTGCACGGCGGCCTGACGATGCGCCACGCCGAGCTTCTGATACAAATTGCGGATATGGGTTTTGATGGTGGTGGCGGCCACATCGAGTTCGCCGGCTATCTGGTCGTTGCTGTAACCGGAATAGATAAGTCCCAGCACCTGCCACTCGCGCTGGGTCAGCGGGCTGGTGCGGATAAGCTCCGGCACTTCCGGGTGGTTCAACAGCTTATTGACGAAATTCTCATCAAAATGCGCGAACTTGTGGCGATGATGCTGATTAATGTCGCGCAAAATGCGCTGGGCGCGATGCTGTTCGATTTCCGGCAGCGTATTGAGCTGCAACAGCTGGCGCAACTGCTGCGCCATCGCTTCGCCTTCAATCACAAAATGGCTGATAAACCCGGTGCGGTTCGCGAGCGTCAGCGCTTCCATTAACACCCGCTGGGCATCGCTTTTGCGTCCGGCGTTCCAGTAAAGCTGGTTCAGTAACAGCAGGTTACGGTTGATGTCGCTCATCAGGCGCAGGCCGCGGGCGTTTTCATTCAGCTCTTCCAGCACCATCTCTGCCGGGCCGTACTCGCCAAGCAGGATCTGCACGCGCGCGATATTGCGCCACTGGCTTTGCAAAAAGTGGTTATTGGCGAAGGCCGGTTTCGGCGTCTGGCGCAGCCAGGCGGCGGCGGCCGCTTTGTCGCCGGTCATCTGCCAGTAAATCACCCGTACTTTATCGGCATTGGACACCCAATCGCTGTGGTAATGACCGTTGCCCAGCAGATTTTCAAGACGATTGAGATGGCTGCGGGCGTTGTCGAGATCGCCGCGCGCCAGCGAGCACTGCACCAGCAGCGCCAGGCATTGCAACTGCTGCTGCGGCTGATAGCTCGCCAGCACAGTCATACCGGTGCGCGCGCAGGTTTCCGCTTCATCAAGGCGCGCCCAGGCCCACAGCAGCTGCGCGCGAATGCGCAGCAAAAACTCATGCAGCGGCAGCTGTTCCAGATGTTGTTCCTGGATCAGCACAAACGCCTTCTCCTGCGTCTCCCAGGCGGCCTGCAAAAAGCCCTGGGCGAAGAGAATCTCGCTCTGCTGGATAAGGCTCCAGAGCGCGTAATGCCAGACATCGTGACGGCGCGCCATCAGCTCGGTCTGCTGCATCACCGACAACGATTTGGTTAAATCACCTTTGCAGTGCAGCACTTCGCCATGGACCGATGTCGCCACGATGCGGCTGTAGAAATTCGCCAGCGGCAGCGTGTCGAGCGCCACCATCGCCAGGCGCTCGGCTTCGTCCGGGTCGCCGTCGTTAATGGCGACCTGTGCACGCAGGGCGTTAAATTCGCCGTGCAGCGTCTCGTCCATTTCGCCTTTCATCTCCTGCTCGGCGCGCGCCAGCAGGGTGTTCACTTCGCTGTAGCGATGCTGGCTCTGCATCAGCCACGCCTGCAACAGCACGAGACGCGGGTTCGCCAGCAGGCTCTCCCAGGGCAGCGCTTTTAAAGACTGTTCCAGCAACGTCAGTTCGCTGTGATTGAACAGCCCCCAGGCATGATTCAGAAGAATGTCGCGCAGCATATTGGCGTCGCCCGCCGCGAGCGCGTGATGGATAGCCTCACTCGGGAAGCCCTGCGCCATCCAGCTTTCCGCCGCGGCGCGGTGGATATCCGGCAGCTCCGTCGCCAGCTCCCACTGGCAGCGCTGGCGCAGGAAATTGCCAAACAGCGGGTGATAGCTGAACCATTCGCCGGAGTCGTCCATGCGCTGTAAAAACAGCCCCTGGCGCTCAATCTCTTCAAGACGCATCTGGCCGTTTTCTTCGCCGGTAACGCGCACAATCAGCGCGTCGTTCATCGAGCGCAGCAGGGCGCTTTTCAGCAGAAACTGGCGGGTGTCGGCATCGACGTTGTTCAGGACTTCATCCACCAGATAGTCGGAGAGATGGCTGGCGTTGATGCCCGCCAGACGGCGCGCCGACTGATGCACCGCGCCGGTATTTTGCCGGGCGGAGAGGGCAATAAGCTGCAACGCCGTGGCCCAGCCCGCGACGTCATCGCACAGGCGGCTGCTCTGCGCCGGTTCAATCGGCTGGCTCAGGCGGCAGTCGAAAAACTGGCGGGCCTCCTGATGCGTAAAAGCGAGCTGCTGACTGCCGATTTCCAGCAGCTGTTCGCGCACGCGCAGGTTGGCGATGCCGAGTTGTGGCAGGTTGCGCGACAGCACGACCAGCGTCAGGTTATCGGGCTGATGGCGCAGGAAAAAGCGCATCGCCTCGTGAATAACCGGGTTGGTAATGTGGTGGTAGTCGTCAATCACCAGATAGAGCGGACGCGGCCATTCCGCCAGCTCGATAAACAGCTGCGCGAAGAGCGAGGAGAGGCTGGCGTACTGGCGCTTTTGCGCGATGACTTCGCTGCTGACGCAGTGGCCGCCGGTCGCCTGCTGGACCGCGGCGATAAGATAACTGGCGAAGCGCTCCTGCTGGTTGTCACCTTCATCCAGTGAATACCATCCCAGTTCGGTTTTGCCCGCCGCCCACTGGGAAATCAGCGTGGTTTTGCCGTAGCCGGCAGGGCTGGTAATAAGCGCCAGTCGGTAGTTGCTAGCGCCGGATAATTTAGCCAGAAGACGGTCACGAACCACAGTGTGTTCAAGACGAACCGGGCGACTTAACTTAGACGGTATCAACATAGGATCACTTCACTGTGCAGGGGGCAACGAGATGACGATTTTTTTTGCGCTTCGTAATTAATACTAAATTAAGGTCGGACAGAATGGGCGCGAATGCAAGTTATGTCCTTTTTGGGGCCGCTTAAAGTTGCACTCTGTCACATTTCCATTTTTTCTGTGAATATTTCCCGGCAGCGGGGCTGCAGAGGCCGTTGGCTCTGGTCTGGCGTCTTCCGGGCGCTGCGTTTTATTTCGCCGCCGGGGCAGCAAACCCGATGCCAACACGCCGCTTTTATCCGTTTTTGTGCGCGAAATCACCTGAAAATGACGCCGGAATGCCGTTGAACCGTTATTTTTAGTGAGAATTCATTTCTTCTGTAACAGCGCGCTTGCCCGACGATGTTCAGCGCGTGATAAACATGCGCGGTTGCGCGTCACGACACAAAATTCCTGTGCGTTTTCCTGTCGTTTTGCCCGCTCCCGACTAAGGTTTAGTGGCGGCGATCACAGTTTTTGCTACTCCCCGTTTCTCCTCCCTCGCTAATCCCCCGCAGGATGAGGAATTCGCTCAGGCGCCCGGGCAAACTAACGAAAATTCTCCCTATTTTCATGCTACAGGACCCCGATTCACTATGTCACAGCCCACCTTTAATCCGGCCGATTTCGAAGCAGCCCTGACCCGTCAGTGGCAGCGTTTTGGTTTGCACAGCGCCAAAGAAATGACGCAGCGCCAGTGGTGGCAGGCGGTCAGCGGCGCGCTCTCGGAACTGCTTGTCGCTATTCCGGCCCGCGAGCCGAAGGCGCAGCAGCGCCACGTTAACTACATCTCCATGGAGTTTCTGATTGGCCGCCTGACCGGCAACAACCTGCTGAATCTGGGCTGGCATGATGAGGTCAGCCGTATTCTTGAAGGCCACAATATCCATCTCGGCGATCTGCTGGAGCAGGAAATCGACCCAGGGCTGGGCAACGGCGGCCTCGGGCGTCTGGCGGCTTGCTTCCTGGATTCGATGGCGACCGTCGGCCAGTCTGCGACCGGCTATGGTCTTAATTACCAGTACGGGCTGTTCCGTCAGTCGTTCGACGATGGCAGGCAGATGGAAGCGCCGGATGACTGGCAGCGTCGCAACTATCCGTGGTTTACCCATAACGCGGCACTGAACGTGCCGGTAGGGATTGGCGGCAAGGTTATCAAAGAGGGCAAACGCGCGCGCTGGGAGCCGGGCTTTGTGATAACGGGCGAGGCCTGGGATCTGCCGGTGGTCGGCTATCGCAACAGCGTGGCGCAGCCGCTGCGTCTGTGGCAGGCGACGCACGCGCACCCGTTTGACCTGACGAAATTCAACGACGGCGATTTCCTGCGCGCCGAGCAGCAGGGCATCGACGCCGAAAAACTCACCAAAGTGCTCTACCCGAACGACAACCATCAGGCGGGCAAAAAACTGCGTCTGATGCAGCAATATTTCCAGTGCGCCTGTTCGGTTGCCGATATTCTGCGTCGTCACCATCTGGCGGGCCGCAAGCTTGCCGAGCTGCCAGCGTACGAGGTGATTCAGCTTAACGACACCCACCCGACTATCGCCATCCCGGAACTGCTGCGCGTGCTGATTGACGAGCATCAGCTGAGCTGGGACGAGGCCTGGGCTATCACCAGCAACACGTTCGCCTACACCAACCACACCCTGATGCCAGAGGCGCTGGAGTGCTGGGACGAGCGCCTTATTCGCGCGCTGCTGCCGCGCCACATGCAAATCATCAAAGAGATCAACACGCGCTTTAAAAAGCTTGTCAGCAAAACCTGGCCTGGCGACGAGGCGGTGTGGGCGAAGCTCGCCGTGGTGCATAACGGTCAGGTGCGTATGGCGAACCTCTGCGTGGTGAGCGGTTTTGCCGTGAACGGCGTGGCGGCGCTGCACTCCGATTTAGTGGTAAAAGATCTGTTCCCGGAATATCACCAGCTGTGGCCGAACAAATTCCATAACGTCACCAACGGCATTACGCCGCGCCGCTGGATCAAACAGTGCAACCCGGCGCTGGCCGCGCTTATCGATAAGACCCTGAAAAAAGAGTGGGTCAACGATCTCGACGCGCTGGCCGGGCTTGAAAAATATGCCGACGACGCGGCGTTTTGCAACGCGTACCGCACCATCAAGCAGGAAAATAAAAAGCGTCTCGCGGCATATATCCATGCCCGCACCGGCATTGAAATCAACCCGAACGCGCTGTTCGACGTGCAGATCAAACGCCTGCACGAGTACAAACGCCAGCACCTTAACCTGTTGCATATCCTGGCGCTGTACAAAGAAATTCGCGAAAATCCGCAGGCTGACCGCGTGCCGCGCGTCTTCCTGTTCGGCGCTAAAGCCGCGCCGGGGTACTACCTCGCCAAAAATATCATCTACGCTATCAACAAAGTGGCGCAGGCGGTGAATAACGATCCGGCCGTCGGCGATAAGCTGAAAGTGGTCTTCCTGCCGGATTACAACGTCTCTGTCGCTGAGATGATGATCCCGGCGGCGGATATCTCCGAGCAGATCTCGACGGCCGGTAAAGAGGCGTCCGGCACCGGCAACATGAAGCTGGCGCTGAACGGCGCGCTCACTGTCGGTACTCTGGACGGCGCGAACGTCGAGATTGCCGAGCAGGTTGGCGAAGAGAACATTTTTATCTTCGGCCACACCGTCGAAGAAGTGAAAGCGCTGAAAGCCAAAGGGTATGACCCGGTGAAATGGCGCAAAAAAGACAAACTGCTGGACGCGGTGCTCAAAGAGCTGGAGAAGGGCATCTACACCGACGGCGACAAGCACGCTTTCGACCAGATGCTGCACAGCATGGATAAACAGGGCGGCGACCCGTACCTGGTGATGGCTGACTTTTCCGCCTATGTTGAAGCCCAGAAGCAGGTGGATGTGCTCTACCGCGACCAGGAAGCCTGGACCCGCGCGGCTATCCTCAACACCGCGCGCTGCGGCATGTTTAGTTCTGACCGCTCTATCCGGGATTATCAGCAACGTATCTGGCAGGCAAAACGCTAAAGGAGCCGCCATGGAAAGCAAACGCCTTGACTCCTCCGCCCTTGCGGCGGGGATTAGCCCTAACTACATCAACGCGCACGGCAAACCGCAGGCGATTGGCGCTGAGACCAAACGGCGTTTGCTGGACGCGATGAACTCCGACGTCGCGCCGAAAGCGGCCGCGAAATCGCCGCTGCCGCCGGTGCTGGTGGTGACGAAGAGTCGCCGTATGCAGCTCACGCCGCAGGGGCGCGGCGATTACACGTGGCTGCTGACCAGCGAGACGGGCGAGCAGTTTAACGGCGTCGCGCGCGGCGGTGAGGCGCTCACGCTGCCGGCAAAACTTACCGAGGGCTATCACACGCTCACGCTCACCCGTGAAGAGAGCCGCTGGCACTGTCGGCTTATCGTCGCGCCGAAGCGCTGCTATGAGCCGCAGGCGCTGCGCGACGGCAAAAAGCTCTGGGGCGCCTGTGTGCAGCTTTATACGCTGCGCTCAGAAAATAACTGGGGCATCGGCGATTTCGGCGATCTGAAGGCGATGCTCAATGAAGTGGGCGCGCGCGGCGGCGCGTTTATCGGTCTCAACCCGATCCACGCGCTCTACCCGGCGAACCCGGAGAGCGCGAGCCCGTACAGCCCCTCGTCGCGCCGCTGGCTCAACGTGATTTATATCGACGTCAACGCGGTGGACGATTTCCGCCTGAGCGACGAGGCGCAGGCCTGGTGGCGACTCGACGCGACGCAAAAGGCGGTGAAGGCCGCCCGTGAATCGCAGTGGGTCGATTACACCGGCGTCACGACGCTGAAGCTCACGGCGCTGCGCATGGCCTGGAAGCGCTTCTCTGCCCGCGGCCCTGACGACGACGCGGTGGTGGCGTTTCGCGATTTCGTCGCCCGTGCGGGCGAGGGGCTTTACTGGCAGGCGGCGTTTGACGCCATTCACGCCTGGCAGGCGCAGGAAGATCCGATGCGCTGGGGCTGGCCCGCCTGGCCAAAAGCGTATCAGGACACCAGCAGCCCGGAAGTGCAGACCTTTTGCAAAAAACGCGCGGATGAGGTCGATTTTTATCTGTGGCTGCAATGGCTTGCGTATGAGCAGTTCGCCCGCTGCTGGGAGACCAGCCAGTCACATGCGATGCCGATTGGGCTGTATCGCGATCTGGCGGTCGGCGTGGCGGAAGGCGGCGCGGAGACCTGGTGCGACCGCGAGCTTTACTGCCTGAAGGCGTCTGTCGGCGCGCCGCCGGATATTCTTGGCCCGCTCGGTCAGAACTGGGGCCTGCCGCCGATGGATCCGCACGTGATGCAGGCGCGCGCCTACGAACCGTTTATCGAGCTGCTGCGCGCCAATATGACCAGTTGCGGCGCGCTGCGTATCGACCATGTCATGTCGCTGCTGCGCCTGTGGTGGATCCCTTACGGCGAAACCGCGGATAAAGGCGCTTACGTGCAATATCCGGTGGACGATCTGCTGGCGATCCTCGCGCTGGAAAGCCAGCGCCACCGCTGCATGGTGATCGGCGAAGATCTCGGCACGGTGCCGGTAGAGATCGTCGGCAAGCTGCGCGACAGCGGCGTTTACTCGTACAAAGTGCTCTATTTTGAAAACGAAGGCGGCAGCCGCTTCCGCGCGCCGAAGCGCTGGACGACGCAGGCGATGGCCGTCGCGACGACCCATGACCTGCCGACGCTGCGCGGCTACTGGGAGAGCGGCGATCTGACGCTTGGCAAAAAACTTGGTCTCTACCCTGACGAAGAGGTGTTGCAGGGGCTGTATGCTGACCGCGAGCGCGCCAAACAGGGGCTGCTTGAGAGTCTTCATCAGCACGGTTGTCTGCCGAAACGCGCCGGGCATCACGCCGCGCGCATGAAAATGGGCGCCACGCTGAACCGCGCGCTCCAGCGTTATATCGCTGACAGCAACAGCGCGCTGCTCGGCCTGCAACCGGAAGACTGGCTCGATATGGCGCAGCCGGTCAATATTCCCGGCACCAGCGACCAGTATCAAAACTGGCGGCGTAAGCTCACTGTCGGGCTGGAGGCGATGTTTGCCGACCCGACCGTGAACCGATTGATTAGCGATCTGGATAAACGCCGCCGCGCCGCGTCTGCGGCAAAGCGTAAGTAATCGTTCGCCCCTGCGTTTCGCTTAAGGCGCGCAGGGGCGACTTTTTTCTTCCCTCAATAAAAAAGCTTGCTTTGTGTGAGTGGGCATGCGTTAATGCACTCCTCGGTTTGCGAGACAGACCCGTCGAAAAGCAGTTTAGTAAAGCAGTTCTCATACCAAGTGTTATCCCGCGATATCCCTTCTTGAGTCTCCTCCATAAGCGCTAAGTAAATTCTGTTATGCAGGCCACGAATGCCGTAAGGCTCAATGAATTATTTAAGGTGATAACATGTCTGATAAAATGACTGGTTTAGTAAAATGGTTTAACGCGGAAAAAGGTTTTGGCTTCATCACTCCGGACAACGGCAGCAAGGACGTTTTCGTTCACTTCTCCGCTATCCAGAACAACGGCTTCAAAACCCTGGAAGAAGGCCAGAAGGTCTCTTTCTCCGTTGAAAGCGGCGCGAAAGGCCCGGCAGCTGCGAACGTAACTGCCATCTAATCGCCCTGCCTGCGCGGTTTCCGACAGCGATGACGGGAAAGCCCTGAGCAGTGAAACCGACGCAAAAAAGAACCCGCCTTGTGCGGGTTTTTTTATTCCGAGCATACGCGAAAAAAAAGCCCGCTTAAAGCGGGCTTTTTTATGGCTGGCGTTCAGCGCTTAGTAGTACGAGTGCTCGCCGCGCTGGTGCTCGGTAAGATCGCGCACGCCTTTGAGCTCCGGGAACTCGTTCAGCAGCTGCTTTTCGATACCCTCTTTCAGGGTCACGTCTACCATTGAGCAACCGTTGCAGCCGCCGCCGAATTGCAGAATGGCGTAGCCTTCGTCGGTGATTTCCATCAGCGTCACGCGGCCGCCGTGGCCCGCCAGCTGCGGGTTGATCTGCGACTGCAGTAAATACTCCACGCGCTCCATCAGCGGCGCGTCATCGGCCACTTTACGCATTTTCGCGTTAGGCGCTTTCAGCGTGAGCTGCGAGCCCAGCTGGTCGGTCACAAAATCAATTTCCGCATCTTCCAGATACGGCGCGCTCAGTTCGTCCACATAGGCGGTGAGCAGGTCGAATTTCAGTGCGGTATCCGTAGCTTCCACGGCGTCGGGCGGGCAGTAAGACACGCCACATTCAGCATTCGGGGTGCCTGGGTTAATAACGAATACGCGGATCTGCGTCCCTTCTTCCTGGTTTGCCAGTAGCTTGGCAAAGTGTGCCTGGGCGGCATCGGAAATACGGATCATAGCAATGGCCTAATAGTTGACTATTTTAGTTGGTTATAATACGCCCATCATCGAGGCTCTACAAGGTTCGACACAGGCACCATACCTGGACAGTCGCCGCGCCGTTGCGCTTGAGCAGGCGCGCGATTTGGGCAACCGTACTCCCTGTTGTGACGACATCATCCACAAGAACGATATGGAGACCCGCCACCGGTAATTCAACCCGGAAGGCGTTTTTCAGGTTGCTGCGCCGCTGCCGGGCGTTGAGCTGCCGCTGCGGCGGGGCGGATTTAATACGCGTTACGGCACCCGGCGCGTAGCGTATCCCGAGCCACCGGGAAAGCGTATTGGCGATAAGTGCGCTCTGGTTATAGCCGCGTCGCCAGGCGCGTGTGCGGTGCAGCGGCACGCTGATGATGAGATCCGCGGCGGGCAGGGCGGCGGCGCGCTTCGCGGCCAGCACGTTTAACAGCAGCAGACGGGCGAGCGCGGGCGCAAGCGCGGTGCGTCCGTGGAATTTAAACTGATGCACCAGCGCGCTCACCGGCGGTGCATAGTCGCTCGCGGCAATAAGCCGCTGCCAGACGGGCGGTTTTTGCAGGCAGCGACCGCAGGGCAGCGTCCCCAGCGCGGCGGGCAGCCCGCATTGCGGACAGACCGGCGTTTGCCGCCGCCGCTGACAGCACGAACACACTCCCCAGCCCGGTATGCGCAGCGGCATCCGGCATAGCCAACACCTCCCCGGTATTGTTAGCATGACGACCTCCTTGTACATCAATCATGAGAAGAGTAACGGATGAATGACATCTGGTGGCAGACCACGGGCGAAGGAAATTGTCATCTTGTGCTGCTGCACGGGTGGGGGCTGAATGCCGAAGTGTGGCGTTGCATTTCGCAGGAATTAAGCTCGCACTTTACGCTGCATCTGGTCGATCTGCCGGGCTACGGGCGCAGCCAGGGGTTTGGCGCGCTGACGCTTGACGAGATGGCGCATCTGGTGGCGAGCCGCGCGCCTGAGCGCGCCATCTGGCTCGGCTGGAGCCTCGGCGGGCTGGTGGCAAGCCAGGTGGCGCTGAATGCGCCGTCCAGGGTCGAAGCGCTGGTGACCATCGCGTCGTCGCCCTGTTTTCAGGCGGGCGACGACTGGCCCGGTATTAAGCCTGAGGTATTAAGCGGTTTTCAGCGTCAGCTGAGCGAGGATTTCCAGCGCACGGTCGAGCGCTTCCTGGCGCTGCAAACGCTCGGCACCGAGACGGCGCGGCAGGACGCGCGCGTGCTGAAATCCATCGTGCTGGCCCAGCAGATGCCGGGGGCTGATGTGTTAAACGGCGGGCTGGAAATCCTGAAAACCGCCGATCTGCGCGAGGCGCTCGCCGCCTGGCAGGGGCCTTTTTTACGCCTCTACGGGCGGCTCGACGGACTGGTGCCGCGTAAGGTCGCCGCACTGCTGGACGCGCGCTGGCCCGCCAGTGATTCGCGGGTATTTGATAAAGCGGCCCACGCGCCGTTCATCTCTCACCCCCGCGAATTCTGCGACGCGCTGCTGGCGCTCAAGGCGCGCCTGGCAAACCGGTAAAAGCGAGCCATACTTTAGATGTCATTGTTATCGGGGCGTTTTTATCGGCGCCTTTTCAAATCATCTGAGTAGAGAGCCAAAAACATGAAACTACGCACGGGTATGCTGTTATCTGTTGTTCTGGGTTCGCTGTCGTTTGGCGCGCTGGCGGCGGAAGAGCTGCAAAAAGATAAAGTGAAAGAGATGAATCTCACCAAAATCGGCACGATCGTCTCTGACAAAGGCACCGCGCCGATGGACGCGAAAGCTGAACTGGTTAAGAAAGCCGATGAATTGGGTGGCAAATATTATGTCATCACCAGCGGCGAGAAAACCGGCAAAGACATTCACGCCACGGCGGATGTTTACAAGTAATAAAAAAGGGCGGGCATAGCGCCCGCCCTCACTGTTAACGCAGCCGCCACACCTCTTTGCGGCAGGCCTTGCCCTCCGGGCAGCGGCGGCAACTGCCGCTCAGACAGCCCGATAATTCTTCCTCCTGACGCTCCGCTTTTCCCATCGCCTCCAGGCGGCTGAGCATCGCGTTAATTAACGGCAGCGGCGCGGCGAGCTGGTCGCTGATGCGCTGTGCGTCCATCCTTCCCGACAGCGCCAGCAGATCCCGCACCTCCATCAGCGTGGCCATCAGTGACACTCCCCGGCAGGCGTATCGCAGCAGCGCGCGTCACGGCGCGGCGCCAGCAGGCTCACATCCACCCGGCTACGCGCCCGGCGCAGCGCGGTAATGAGCGCCACGTTAAACAGCACGACCGCCAGTATCGCCGTCAGGCTGTAGAGCGGATGCGCCTGGAATGTCGCGCTCTGGTAGAACACCGTCGCCAGTGAATACGCGATGTTCAGGCCCCAGAGGATCGAGAAGCCCATCCAGCCGCGGCTCGACTCGCGGGCAATCGCGCCCATGACCGAAATGCAGGGAATGTAGAGCAGCACGAACACCAGATAGCTGTACGCGGCGGCTTCGCTGCCGAATTTCGCGCTCATCACGCCCATTGCGCCGGTCGCCATCTCGCCATCGCCCTTACTGGCTTCGATCGGGTTTGCCAGCACGCTCAGGCTGAAGGTGTCTTTCAGGCTCTGCCAGGTTTCCGCCAGCGCGCCGGCGAGTTCGTCTTTCAGGCTGAAACTCGCCGCGTCGAACGGCGCTTCATGGATATTTTCGGCGGTGTAGAGCGTGTTCAGCGTGCCGACCACCACTTCTTTCGCCATCGCGCCGGTGAATAACCCGACGGTGGCCTGCCAGTTATCCTGCTGCACGCCAATCGGCGCCAGCAGCGGCGTCAGCACCCGGCTCACGGAAGCGAGCGCGGAGTCGTTGATGTTGTCCACGGTCTTGCCGCTGAACGAAAAACTATTGAGCGCGCCGATAAATACGCTCACCACCACAATCACTTTCCCGGCGCGCAACACAAAGCCTTTCAGGCGCTGCCAGGTTTGCAACAGCAGGCTTTTCAGATGCGGCACGTGGTACACCGGCAGCTCCATTACGAACGGCGTGGCTTCGCCGCGCATCAGGGTGTATTTCAGCATCAGACCGGTCAGGATAGCCATCACGATGCCGAGCAGATAGAGCGAAAAGACCACCAGCGCGCCGTCATTACCGAAAAACGCCGCGGCGAAGACGGCGAAAATCGCCAGCCGTGCGCCGCAGGACATAAACGGCGCCATCATGATGGTCATCAGTCGCTCGCGCGGCGCATCCAGCGTGCGTGCGCCCATCACCGACGGCACGTTGCAGCCGAAGCCGACAATCAGCGGCACGAACGATTTGCCCGGCAGCCCCAGCGCCTGCATCAGACGGTCCATCACAAACGCCGCGCGGGCCATATAACCGGAATCTTCAAGAAACGACAGGAACAGATACATCATGCCGATCTGCGGCACCAGCGGCAGCACGGTATTGATGCCGCCGCCGATCCCCTGGGCGAGAAACAGCGTCAGCCAGGCGGGGAAGTGCAGCGTAGCGCCGACCCACTGTAGCCCGTGAATGAAAATCGCCACCGATCCCGCGTCGAAAATCGGCTGCAACGCGCCGCCGATATTAATGGCGAGCAGGAACATCAGGTACATCACGCCCAGAAACACCGGCAGGCCGAGGAAGCGATTGAGGATGATTTTGTCGATGGCGGCCGTCAGACGGTGCGGCTCGGCGGTGAGGCTGTTGCTCACCGCGTCGCAAATCGTCGCGATGCTCTGATAGCGGGCATCGACGATATGCAGCGCCGGATCATCAAGCTCAGTTTCAAGCGCCGCCAGCGTCTGCGGCAAATGGACGGTAGCGGCGCCCGCCACGCTGCGGCTGTAGATATCGCCTTCCAGCATTTGCAGGCCGAGCCAGCGGCGCTGCTGCAAAGAGAGCGTCTGCGGCATCCTGGCCGCCAGCGCGTCCGCCGCCGCCGTCAGCGCCGCCGGGTAGTGCACGTGCTCGATAGCCTGATTACGCTGATGACGGTCAATCGCTATTTTCAGACTGTCGATACCGCGCGCGCGCGTGGAAACCAGCGGCACCACCGGGCAGCCTAGCCGGCTCGCCAGCGCGTCGATATCAATACGGATATGTTGCTTTTCGGCGATATCCAGCATGTTCAGCGCCACCACGCACGGGATGCCGAGCTCCAGCAGTTGCAGCGTCAGATAGAGGTTGCGCTCAAGGTTGGAGGCGTCGACCACGTTTATCAGCAGGTCTGCTTCGCCGCCGAGAATGTAATGGCAGGCTATCTGCTCATCGAGCGACGTCTGGGAGGAGATGGTCGTCAGGGAATAGGTGCCGGGCAGGTCGACCAGCGTGACCTGATGATTGGTCGTCGCGAAGCTCCCCTCTTTGCGCTCCACCGTTACGCCCGCCCAGTTGCCCACGCGCTGACGTGAGCCGGTAAGCTGATTAAACAGCGTGGTTTTACCGGAGTTCGGATTGCCAATTAAGCCGATGGTTAATTTTTTCATGTGCATACACTCAACAACGGGAGAGGTCAGCGGGCCGCTTCAACCTGCAACAGCGCCAGATCTTTTTTGCGAAGCACCAGGCTTACGCGTCGGGTTTCGATATGAATCGGGTCGCCCAATGGCGCGACGCGTTTTACCTCAAACGACGAGCCCGGCAGCATGCCGAGCGACAATAATTTCTGGCGGTACGCCGGGCTGATTTCGCGGGCGAAACCGGTGATTTTCCAGCTGCTATTAGGCGTGAATTGCATAAACCCTGCTTATTCCGGATGCGCTCAGCGGCGGTGGGTCGTGGCTCTGCAACGGCCGAAAGCCGATTATTGCGCGGGAAGGGATCGTTTATCTGATTAAGATGGTAATGAGAATGGTTTTTATCTGCAACGCAATATTGCGGCGTGGAGACAATATCTGATGTTTATTTGTTCTGGCGCAAAAAAAGCAGAGGCGTCGCCCGGCGGTACGGATTTTTAAATAAATTTATTATTTAAGATTCATTTAGTTACATTTAATTGCGGTTCTGTTTTCGCTTTGCCTGAAGCGCCTTGTGTTATTTATTTAGACGTATTGTTATTTAAATGAAAAATGTAACCGCGTTCATATTTGATTTTATTTCTGAATGTCGATTTTTAAATAAGGGGTGGTGGTTTGGGTAAGGAATGAAAGGCGGCTGCGCTGCGCTTACCCACCCTACAGCATCAAAAACGTCTGCCAAAACGTAGGGCGGATACGCGCACCCGCCACTGGCATCACCCGAAAACCAATAAAAAAGGCCGGTTTCCCGGCCTTTGTCATGTCGCGGTGGCTTAACGCTTTTTACCGAGCGCGGCGGCGAGCGCGTCGCTCATCGCGCTGTTGCCGCTGCTGACGCTCTCGCGCTGCGGCTTGCGGTTCGGCGCAGGGCGGCTGTTTTGCTCGCGGTTATTACCGCCGCCTCGCCGCGCGTTGCCTTCGCCCGGCTGTTCGTCAAGACGCATAGTCAGCGCGATACGCTTACGCTGCAAATCCACTTCCAGCACTTTCACCTTCACGATATCGCCCGCTTTCACCACGGTGTGCGGATCCTCGACGAATTTGTCGGAAAGCGAAGAGATATGCACCAGCCCATCCTGATGTACGCCGATATCCACAAACGCGCCGAAATTGGTGACGTTGGTGACCGCGCCTTCCAGCACCATGCCCGGCTGGAGGTCGTTCATCGTCTCCACGCCTTCGGCGAACTGAGCGGTTTTAAACTCCGGACGCGGGTCGCGGCCCGGTTTCTCCAGCTCTTTAATGATGTCGGTGACGGTCGGCACGCCGAAACGCTCGTCGGTGAAATCCACCGCTTTCACGTTGCGCAGCGCGCTGCTGTTGCCCATCAGGTCGCGCAGCGACTGCTCGGTGGCGGCAAGAATGCGCTCCACCACCGGGTAGGCTTCCGGGTGAACGGTCGAGGCGTCAAGCGGGTTGTCGCCGTGGTTGATGCGCAGGAACCCGGCGCACTGCTCAAACGCCTTCGGCCCCAGACGGCTCACTTTCAGCAACTGCTGACGGTTGCGGAACTGGCCGTTCTCGTCGCGCCAGGAGACGATATTCTGCGCCATCATGCGCGTCAGGCCCGCCACGCGGGTCAGCAGCGGCACAGAGGCCGTGTTCAGGTCAACGCCGACGGCGTTCACGCAATCTTCCACCACCGCGTCCAGCTTGCGCGCCAGCTGCGACTGGCTGACGTCATGCTGATACTGGCCCACGCCGATGGATTTCGGGTCGATTTTCACCAGCTCCGCCAGCGGATCCTGCAGACGACGCGCGATGGAGACTGCGCCGCGCAGCGAGACATCGAGATCCGGGAACTCCTGCGCCGCCAGCTCGGAGGCTGAATACACCGACGCGCCCGCCTCGCTGACAATCACTTTCTGCGCGGTCACTTTCGGGAACTGCTTCTGCACGTCGAGGAAAAAACGCTCGGTTTCGCGCGACGCCGTGCCGTTGCCGATAGCCACCAGCTCGACGTTATGCTTTTCGCAGAGCGCCGCAATCACGACCGCCGCCTTCGCGGCCTGTCCGGTGTGCGGATAAACGGTGTCGGTCGCGACCAGTTTGCCGGTGGCGTCCACGACCGCCACTTTTACGCCGGTACGCAGGCCCGGGTCGAGGCCCATCGTCGCGCGCAGACCTGCCGGCGCCGCCATCAGCAGATCGTGCAGGTTACGGGCGAACACGTTGATCGCCTCGTCTTCGGCGCGCTCGCGCAGCGTGCTCATCAGCTCGGTTTCCAGATGCATCAGCACTTTGATGCGCCAGGTCCAGCTCACCACGCCCTTGCGCCAGCTGTCGGCAGGCGCGTTGTTCAGGCGCAGGCCTAAGTGGTCGGTAATAATCTGCTCGCAGTAGCTTTCGCGCGGCGGCTCATCGAACTGCGGGTCGGCGTTAAGCGCCAGCTGCAATACGCCCTCGTTGCGCCCGCGGAACATCGCCAGCGCGCGGTGCGACGGCACCGTAGAAATAGGTTCGTGATGGGCGAAATAGTCGCGGAATTTGGCCCCTTCATCCTCTTTGCCCGCCACCACGGTCGAAACCAGATGCGCGTTCTTCCACAGGTAGTCACGCACTTTGGCGAGCAGCGCGGCGTCTTCTGCAAAGCGCTCCATCAGGATATAGCGCGCGCCGTCGAGCGCCGCTTTGGTATCGGCCACGCCGTTATCGGCGTTGATGAATTTCGCCGCTTCCGCTTCCGGCTCGTGGGACGGGTCGTTCCACAGCAGATCCGCCAGCGGCTCAAGGCCTGCCTCGATGGCTATCTGTCCGCGGGTGCGGCGCTTCGGTTTGTAAGGCAGATAGAGATCTTCAAGCTCGGTTTTGCTCTGGGTGCCGGTAATGGCCGCCTGAAGTTCGTCGGTCAGTTTGCCCTGATCGGCAATCGATTTGAGGATAGCCGCGCGGCGCTCTTCCAGTTCGCGCAGATAGCCCAGACGGGTCTCCAGCTGACGCAACTGGGTGTCGTCCAGACCGCCGGTGACCTCCTTACGATAGCGTGCGATAAACGGCACGGTGTTCCCTTCATCAAGCAGGCGAATGGCAGCGTCTACCTGTTCAGCCCTGGCCTGAAGCTCACTGGCGATAATACGACTGAGCGAATTATTCATCATGGCAATATCATCTGTTAAGTACAAAAAGTCAGGGCACAGTTATACGGACTGAAGGGTAAAAATGCCAGCCGTAGCCGCGCCCGTGGCGGGTTTCGGAGCTATCCGCAAAGGGCTACTTTACATATTCGATAGCGTTGACATACCAGGTGGCCTCGCCGCCCGGCGTCTGCACGGTCGCCACGTCGCCTTCTTCTTTTTTCAGCAGCGCGCGCGCCATGGGGGAGTCGATGGAGATGTAATCTTTGCGGCCAAAAATCTCGTCGTAGCCGACAATGCGAAAGCGCTTCACGTCGCCGTCGTCGTTTTCCACCTCGACCCAGGCGCCGAAAAAGACTTTGCCTTCCTGCTGCGGCGAATAGTCGACGATTTTTAACTGCTCAAGACATTTGGTGAGGTAGCGCACGCGACGGTCGATTTCGCGCAGGCGCTTTTTGTTGTACTGGTAGTCGGCGTTTTCGCTGCGATCGCCAAGGCTTGCCGCCCAGGTCACTTTTTTGGTGACTTCGGGCCGCTCTTCGCGCCACAGATAGTCGAGCTCTTTTTTGAGTTTTTCGTAACCTTTGCGGGTAATTAACGGCGTTTTCATCGGCTGGCCTTCGCTGATAATTTTAACGACCGTACCTTAGCGGGCGCGGTGGCGAATGTGAAGCGCCCGCGCCGCGAAACCGAAGACCGTTATCGTCCTCGCGTAAAAAACGGGCGTGACCACACGAAATGCGCCAGTTCGTTTATGATTAGGATGGCGTCGGCGGCGTGGCGATGTCGTTCTTTAAGGACTCGCTGCTTTTGTGATGGAAAGTGAAGATAAGCTGCTGTTAAATATGCTTTGTAACAATTTCGACCAGAATATATACCAGATTTAACTCACCGGCTGACGCACACTTTTTTAGAATGGCGTTACAACTGTTTGAGCCTTTGGGAGTAAACACAATGCAAGAAAATTACAAGATTCTGGTGGTGGATGACGATATGCGCCTGCGCGCGCTGCTTGAGCGTTACCTCACCGAGCAAGGCTTCCAGGTGCGCAGCGTGGCAAACGCCGAACAGATGGACCGCCTGCTGACCCGCGAGTCCTTCCACCTGATGGTGCTTGATCTGATGCTTCCTGGCGAAGACGGGCTCTCTATCTGCCGCCGTCTGCGCAGCCAGAGCAACCCGATGCCGATAATCATGGTGACCGCGAAAGGCGAAGAAGTGGATCGCATCGTGGGGCTGGAGATTGGCGCCGACGACTATATCCCGAAACCGTTTAACCCGCGTGAGCTGCTGGCCCGTATTCGCGCCGTGCTGCGCCGCCAGGCGAACGAGCTGCCGGGCGCGCCGTCGCAGGAAGAAGCCGTGATCGCCTTCGGTAAATTCAAACTTAACCTCGGCACCCGCGAGATGTTCCGTGAAGATGAGCCGATGCCGCTCACCAGCGGGGAGTTCGCCGTGCTGAAAGCGCTGGTCAGCCATCCGCGCGAGCCGCTGTCGCGCGATAAGCTGATGAACCTGGCGCGTGGTCGCGAATATTCCGCGATGGAGCGCTCCATCGACGTGCAGATCTCCCGCCTGCGTCGCATGGTGGAAGAAGATCCGGCGCATCCGCGCTATATCCAGACCGTCTGGGGCCTGGGCTACGTCTTTGTGCCGGACGGCGCTAAAGCATGAGGAAGCTGCGCTTCTCGCCTCGAAGTTCTTTCGCCCGCACGCTGCTTTTAATCGTCACCTTGCTGTTCGCAAGCCTGGTGACGACCTACCTGGTGGTGCTTAACTTCGCCATCCTGCCGAGCCTCCAGCAGTTTAATAAAGTCCTGGCCTACGAAGTGCGTATGCTGATGACCGATAAACTGCAGCTGGAGGACGGAACGCAGCTGGTGGTGCCGCCGGCGTTTCGCCGCGAAATCTACCGCGAGCTGGGCATTTCGCTGTATGCCAACGAGGCGGCGGAAGAGGCGGGACTGCGCTGGGCGCAGCATTATGAGTTTTTAAGCCAGCAGATGGCGCAGCAGCTTGGCGGCCCGACGGAAGTGCGCGTCGAGGTCAACAAAAGCTCGCCGGTGGTGTGGCTGAAAACCTGGCTGTCGCCCAACATCTGGGTGCGCGTGCCGCTGACCGAAATTCATCAGGGCGATTTCTCGCCGCTGTTCCGCTATACGCTGGCGATTATGCTGCTGGCGATAGGCGGCGCGTGGCTGTTTATCCGTATTCAGAACCGACCGCTGGTGGAGCTGGAGCACGCGGCGTTGCAGGTCGGTAAAGGGATCATTCCGCCGCCGCTGCGCGAATATGGCGCCTCCGAGGTGCGTTCGGTGACGCGCGCCTTTAACCATATGGCCGCTGGCGTGAAACAGCTCGCCGACGACCGCACGCTGCTGATGGCGGGCGTCAGCCACGATCTGCGCACGCCCCTGACGCGCATTCGTCTGGCGACCGAGATGATGAGCGAAGGCGACGGCTATCTGGCGGAGTCGATTAACAAAGATATCGAAGAGTGCAACGCCATCATTGAGCAGTTCATCGACTACCTGCGCACCGGGCAGGAGATGCCGCTGGAAACTGCCGATCTTAACGCAGTGCTGGGCGAAGTGATCGCCTCGGAAAGCGGCTATGAGCGCGAGATAGAAACGGCGCTGCAAAGCGGCGAAATACCGCTGCGTATTCATCCGCTCTCCATCAAACGCGCCGTGGCGAATATGGTGGTGAACGCCGCGCGTTACGGCAACGGCTGGATCAAAGTGAGCAGCGGCACCGAACTCAATCGCGCCTGGTTCCAGGTGGAAGATGACGGGCCGGGCATTGAGCCGTCGCAGCTGAAGCATCTGCTGCAACCGTTCGTGCGCGGCGACAGCGCGCGCAGCACCAGCGGCACGGGGCTTGGGCTCGCCATTGTGCAGCGGATCATCGATAACCATCACGGTCTGCTGGATATCGGCAAGAGCGAGCGCGGCGGGTTACGCATCCGCGCCTGGCTGCCGGTGCCGGTGGGCACGGTGGCCGCGAAAAACAGCTGATTTTACGCATCACGCCAAAAAAAACGGCTCCTTTACGGAGCCGTTTTTGCGTGTGTCCACTTCAGCGTTGCGGACCGGCGCTCACCAGCGCGGCGCCCGCAGGCGTGTCGGTATATTTCTCGAAGTTGCTGATAAACAGCTGCGCCAGCTGCTGCGCTTTCTCCTGCCACTGTTCCGGCGAGGCGTAGGTGTTGCGCGGGTCGAGAATGCGCTCATCAACACCCGGCAGACTGGTCGGGATAGCCAGGTTAAACAGCGGCAGCGTGAAGGTTTCGGCGTCGTCCAGCGATCCGTTCAGGATGGCGTCGATAATCGCGCGGGTATCCTTAATGGAGATGCGCTTGCCGGTGCCGTTCCAGCCGGTATTGACCAGATACGCCTGCGCGCCCGCGGCCTGCATACGTTTAACCAGCACTTCGGAATATTGCGTCGGGTGCAGCATCAGGAACGCCGCGCCGAAGCAGGCCGAGAACGTCGGCGTCGGCTCGGTCACGCCGCGCTCGGTGCCTGCGAGTTTCGCCGTAAAGCCGGAAAGGAAGTGATACTGCGTCTGGCTGGCGGTCAGGCGCGAGACCGGTGGCAGAACGCCGAACGCGTCGGCGGTCAGGAAGATCACTTTGGTCGCGTGGCCCGCCTTCGACACCGGCTTGACGATATTATCGATGTGGTAAATCGGATAAGAGACGCGGGTGTTTTCCGTTTTCGACGCGTCGTCAAAATCGATGCTGCCGTCATCGCGCACGGTCACGTTTTCCAGCAGCGCGTCGCGGCGGATGGCGTGATAAATATCCGGCTCGGCATCTTCAGAAAGGCGAATGGTTTTGGCATAGCAGCCGCCTTCGAAGTTAAACACGCCGTCGTCGTCCCAGCCGTGTTCGTCATCGCCGATAAGACGGCGTTTCGGATCGGTGGAAAGCGTGGTTTTACCGGTGCCGGAGAGGCCGAAGAACACCGCCACGTCGCCTTTCTCGCCGACGTTCGCCGAGCAGTGCATCGACGCGATGCCTTTCAGCGGCAGCAGGTAGTTCATGATGGAGAACATGCCTTTTTTCATCTCGCCGCCGTACCAGGTGCCGCCGATAAGCTGCATCCGTTCGGTCAGGTTGAAGGCCACGAAGTTCTCTGAGTTCAGCCCCTGCGTTTTCCAGTCGGGGTTGGTGCACTTCGCGCCGTTCATTACGATGAAATCAGGTTCGAAGCCTTGCAGTTCATCATCGGAAGGGCGAATGAACATGTTCTTCACGAAATGCGCCTGCCAGGCCACTTCGGTAATAAAACGCACCGACAGGCGGCTGTCCGGGTTGGCGCCGCAGAAGGCGTCGATGATAAACAGGCGTTTGCCGGAGAGCTGCTGCGTCACCAGGCCTTTCAGATGCTGCCAGGTTTCCGGCGTCAGCGGTTTGTTGTCGTTCTTGCCTTTGCCGTTATCGGACCACCAGAGCGTATCGCGCGTGGTGTCATCGCGAACGATGTATTTATCCTTCGGCGAGCGGCCGGTAAAGATCCCCGTATCCACGGCAACCGCACCCAGATCGGTCAGTACTCCGCGCTCATAGCCTTCCAGAGAGGGATCGAGCTCTTCGCGGTTGAGCATGTCGTAATCGGGGTTATAAACCACCTCCTGGACGTCGTTGATTCCGTAAGCCTTGAGATCCTGCGGGGTTATGCCTGTAACTCGCATTTCACTGCTCCTTAGCCAATTTATACTGCCTGAAATTGTAGGGTTGTTCCGGGGATGTTAACCGCGACAGGCTTCATAGATTTACGTAACTGATGGGTCGCCAGGCGCGCCATAGCGGAATGTTCTGTGAGGCCGGTCACGACGGGATTCAGAGTATGGCAACATTTTATCTGTGAACGCGTTAATTGTTCCGAATATGTTATAAAAGCCACCCGTTAAACCCGCACTTTGTGACTGTAAGCGCTTTCCTGAAGAAAATTATCTTTTCTGTGAAAACCAAAACCGGCGAGCGATCTCACTGGATAATCGTCTTTTTGCTGTCGCGCAGCCGGTAATAACGCCCGAAAGGGTTTTTTTGACACTTCACGCTCACTTCACGAACGTGGTTTATCTTCATCGTGTGAATGTGTTTTTAAAGGATTATCGCTATGTCTGAACTTCTCCCCTTCGCGCGCACGACGCGCCTGGGCATCGTGGTTATCGCTGCGCTCTGCGGCCTCGCCATGTTTTTAACGGGCCCGCACAGCCATATTGTGATGAGCCAGGGCTCGGCGCTGGTGGTGCACTCGCTGGCGATAACGCTCAGCGTCAGCGTCGCGCTGGCGGCGGTACGTTTGCGCGCGCCGCGTTTCTGGCTGATGACGGGCGCGTTGCTGCTGCTGGTCGGCCTGATGGCGGCCTGGATGCGCTGGTCCATCGCGGGCGTTAATGAACTCGACTCCGATGAAATGGTGGTGAGCTGGTACTTCAGTCTGGCCGCCACGCTCTTTATCGCCATGCCCTGGCTGCAACGCGACAGCGCCGACGGCGCGCCGGTTTCGCGCTGTCTGACGTTATGGAACAACGGCGTCGCGCTGCTGCTGGCGCTGGCGCTGGTGGGCGTGTTCTGGGGTGTGCTGCTGTTGTGGGCGAAACTTTTCAGCGCGGTGAATATCTATTTCTTCGAAGCGCTGTTTTTCGACACGCCGCTCTTTGCCTGGGTGATGGTGACGGTCTCCGGCGTGGTGTGCCTGTTGCTCTGCCGCAGCCAGACGCGCATTACCGAGGCGCTGATCCGCTTCCTGACGCTGGTGGCGTCGGGCCTGATGCCGCTCGCCGCGCTTATCGCGCTGCTGTTTTTAGTGACGCTGGCGTTTGTCGGGCTCGACGGGCTGGCGGCGCGCACCTCCTGTACCGGGCTGCTGAACGTGCTGGCGCTGGTGCTGCTGACGCTCGCAAGCCTGGCGGAAGCCCCCTGGCGTAGCGCGCCGCCGCCGCACAAGGCGCTGCGTCTGCTCAATAACGCCGGGTTAATCCTGACGCCGCTGTTTGCCGCGCTGGCCGCGTGGTCGCTGTGGTTGCGCGTGCAGCAGTATGGCTGGACGCCGTCGCGCGTTTACGCCGCGCTTATCACCGCGTCGGTGCTGTGCTGGGCAGTGAGCGCCGCGCTGCGTGTCGCCCGTCGGGCGAAAACCGGCGAGCAGGGTAACGATATGGGCGGCCGCGTTGTGATGCTGTTTTCGTTCGCACTGCTGGTGTTAAGCCATTCGCCGGTGCTTGATCCGTGGCGCATCAGCGTGGAGAGCCAGATGGCGCGCTATGAGCACGGGGCGCAAAAGGCCGACTACCTGAGCCTGTATATGCTCCAGCACGCCGGGCGACGCGGCCAGGCGGCGCTGAATACGCTTCGCAATGACAACGCGTTTATGGCGGACCCGGAAAACCGTCAGGCGATGAACAGCATGCTTTCCGAGGACACCACGTCGCCGGTCGGCGAAGAGAACCTGCGTCGCGCGATTACCCTAGCAAACGGCACGGCCACGCCTGATGAGAGCTGGTGGAAGTGGACACGTGAAGAGAACGCCTACAACGTGCGTAGCTGTTTATATGAGAAAGGAAGCTGCGTGGTATCGATGCTGGATCTGAATCATGACGGACAAAATGAGGTGCTGCTGTGCAGCGGCGTGGATCGCAGCTGCAGCGTGGCGCAGCGTGAAAACGGCGAGTGGCGGCAGGTCGGCTGGAGCATGACCATACCGGAAAGCCTGAGCCGTGAGGCGTTCCTGAAGGCGCTGCGCGACAATCACATCAAAGGGAAGGATAAAACCTGGCAGGATCTGGACATCGGCGGCGTGAAAATACCGCTCAATTATCAGGAATAAAACCGCATCAACAAAGCGCTTCCCGCCAGGCGGCGGGAAGCGCAGCAGGCCTTAATGCACCTGCGGATCGGCCGGAGAGGCGTTTTTGCGGATCCCGGCGATATCCATCGCGTCGAACACGTAGTGGGTGCCGCAGTAGTCGCAGTGCATGTCCACTTCGCCGTCTTCTTCCAGAATCTGAGTTACTTCTTCATCCGGCAGCGTGCGCAGCGCGTCTGCGCAACGTTCGCGTGAGCAGGTGCATTTGAACTCCACCGCCTGTGGATCGTACACGGTCACTTCTTCTTCGTGGTAGAGACGCCATAACACATCGTTAGCAGGCAGCGTAAACAGCTCGTCCGCCTTGATGGTTTCGGTCAGCGTCGCCAGATGGTTGAAGTCGTCCGTCTGGGCGTCCTGCGCCGGCAATACCTGCAACAGCATGCCGCCTGCGGCGGGCTGGCCCTGCGCTTCGCCGGTGCGGATAAACAGGCGGGTCGGCAGCTGTTCGGAACGCATGAAGTAATCTTCGAGGCACGCGGCCAGCGTGTCGCCTTCGAGCCCCACCACGCCCTGATAGCGTTCGCCTTCTTCCGGCGTAATCGTGATAACCAGATAGCCGTTGCCGACCAGCGTTTTCAGGTCTGCGTCCGCCGGGACATCGCCCTGCACGCGCGCGACGCCGCGCATCTGCTGCTTGTTGTTGCCGTTGATAACCGCGAGCGTCATCGGACCGTCGCCCTGCAGCTGCACGGTAATGTCGCCCGCGAATTTCAGCGTGGCGGTCAGCAGGCTGGTGGCGACCAGCAGTTCGCCCAGCAGCGTTTTGACCGGCAGCGGATAGTCGTGGTTTTCAAGGATCTGTTTCCAGGTTTCTGAAACCGTCACCAGTTCGCCGCGCACGGCGTAATTTTCAAACAGATAGCGGTGTAGTTGGTCGTGTTGAGCCATTATTCTCTCTCCTGGCGTGACGGTTATTCGCTGTCGCCAAATTTAAATTTGATCAGATCGCGGCGCTCTTTTTTATCCGGGCGACGATCCGGGTGCGGCATGGAAAGGGCGTTGAGTTTACGCGCCAGCGCGACTTTTTCACGCTTTTCGATACTTTCTGCCGTCTCTTCGTACAGCAGTACCGCCTCGTTTGCCGGGCGACGCTGGTCGGTTATTCCTTTCACCACCAGCGTGCGTTCATCGTTTCCCTGACGCAGCGTTAATACCGCGTTCGGTTCGATAATTTTACTCGGTCTCGTCCGTTGCCCGTTGTAGTGCACCTTGCCGCCTTCGATCATCTCACGGGCCAGCGTGCGGGTTTTGTAGAAGCGCGCCGCCCAGAGCCATTTGTCCAGGCGAACCCCTTCGGTGGATTTCTCTTTCATCACGACTCCTCGGTTTGCAGCGAGGGGATCAGACGACGGTAATCGCCAAGCGCCGGATGGCGCTGATAGCGCTTATCCGCAACGCCTGAATCAGGATTGGTGACGCCCAGACAGTAGCGAATACCAAACCGCGCGGCGGCGTCGAGAATCGGCTCGCTGTCGTCGATAAACAGCGTGCGTGACGCGTCAAGACCGGTGTGCCGGGCAACGGCCTGCCATAACCGCTGATCCTCTTTTGGATAACCAAATGTGTGGGTGGAAAGTAATAAATCAAGGTGCTGAGCAAGCCCGGTATGCTCAAGCTTGACCGCCAGATTATGCGGATGCGCGTTGGTCAGCAGAATGCGCCGCTTGCCGCAGGCCTTCAGCGCGTCGAGAAACGGCACGGTATCCTCGCGTATCAGCGCGCGGGGCCCCTGTTCCGTCGTCATGGCGCAAATATCCAGCCCCAGGCGCTCGCTCCAGTAATCCAGACAGTACCAGTTTAGCGTATGCTGCACGGCGTGATATTCGGCGCGGATCTGGTTGTGGGCGTCATCCAGCGGGATGCCGCGCTGCTGGCTCAATGTTTCGGGGACCAGCTTCTGCCAGAAAAAGGTATCGAACGCCAGATCGAGCAGCGTACCGTCCATATCCAGCAGAACGGTATCAACCTCCTGCCAGGCGATATCAATAGGCATGGGAACTCCCGCCTGAGGAAAAAGGGGCGACAGGTTACCATAAACCTGTCGCCGCCGGATTATCAGAAGAGGGGGCGAATATCCGCGGAGGGGACCAGCTGCGGGTTGAAGCAGTTTTCGTAATAGCGCTGGATTTCTTCAATGCGGGTGCGGCTGCGCTGCCAGCGGCGCAGGGCCACGAGGCCGTTATAGAGCGCGCAGACGAGCATAATCAGCATCAACAGCGAGGTACCGAAGTAGCGCCACAGCCCGGCGTTGTCCGGTACGCTGCTCAGCGTCACGTGCTGGGTGCCATTGGCGTCGGTGCGCAGGCTGGTGACGACGCCTTCGGCGTGGAACGGCGTCTGCATTAACATCCCGGCCAGGCGCTGGAACTCTTTCCACTGCTCCTGCGGCGGGAAGTCATACAGCGAGGTCGGCGGCAGCGGCTGGTTCACCATATCTTTGCCTTCATCGCTGATAATCATAAAGCCGCCCGGCGGCGGGCTGTTCAGCGACTGCGCGGCGCGGCTGGTTTCGCGCACGAAGAACGGCGCGGTCGAGGCGATCACCAGGTTATCGAGCGATTCGGCGCTGACCGGGCGCAGCAGCACGTTAATGCCGTCGAGTTTGCCTTCTCCGGCGCGTTTGACCAGCGACGGCCAGTCTTTGGTATTGCCGAGGTTCACCAGCGCGTTTTTAAGCCTGACGCATTCGTCTTCGCCGGTACACAGCGCTTCGGTCTTCAGGACTATCTCCGCGAAATCATCCAGCAGCACCATGCCCGATTTCTGAATGGCCGAGGCGAGCTGCGGGTTGATTTTGGTGTCGCCTTCCTGCGGATGCAGCTGTCGATTGACCGCCTCCGCAAGCGCCGTGGCTTTGGTGACCGTGTCAGATTCCGGCAGGGGCAGGGGACTTGCGTTATTCCAGAGGATCTGCGAGCAGTCGAACGGCATAAACGGGTAGTTCTGGCGCGTGGTGTAGCGGCCCGGCAGATGAATGTTGCACATGCCCGTGCCGTCGATGCGCAGCGTGTCCCCGACGCGCAGGCCCGCGGCGTCTAACTGCGCGACGCTTGTCGCCTCTACCGTCTGTGCGCCCTTAAGCCAGGAGATAGTCAGCCTGAACGGCATATCAAGCGGCACCCAGAGCGTCAGGAGCAGCAGCACCAGCAGCGCGCCCGCGCCGATAACCGCGCTGCGCATCCAGTGCTGGAGCGGGAAGTGTTTAACCTCATCATGCAGCGACAGGAAACGCCCCTGGCGCACCACGTGGCGGTCCATATAAATGTCGATATCCGTTTTCTGGCCTAAGTCGTGTTCGATAAACGGTTGCCAGTGGGCCGGATAGATAAGGTCGATAATACCGAGCGAAATATTATTAAGCTGTTCCTGATTGGTTTCGCCAAACAGGCCCCAGCGTTTCGGCGTGCCGCGCAGGCAGTGGATTTCGCGCAGCGCGGTTTTCGCAGGCGGCGCATACAGCCCCCACAGGCCCGCGCCGAGGAGCAGGATAGCGCCGCCCGCAAGCCAGGGCAGCATGACCGGCGGCGTGACGAGGCAGAGGAAAAACAGCACGAACGACGCGCAGATGAGCAGCGCTTCGCGTAATCCGTCAGGGCGGCCAAGCGCGTGCTCTTCCTGCGTCTCCTGGCGAATATTGAGCAACTCAATCTGTTCGCTCTCTTCGCCGCGAATCGACGCCAGGCCGGATGCAGGGCCTTCCAGCACGTAGCCGCGCGCTTCATGCACATGTTCCTGCAGCGAGTGGCCGTTAAGCGAGATAACCAGCGGCAGGGTTGCGGTACGGATAAGCTCGACGCTGTTGTCGTCAGTGATGTATTGCTCACAGAACGGCGGCAGGTGCACTTCCACCGAATCGAGGTAGTAGCGCCATTTGTTCGGATCGTCAGACGAAAGGCCATAGCGGGTAATGGCGCGACGAATGCTGTAGACGGTATTGCTGTTCTGCGTCAGCGTTAATTTTACCGGCGCTTTGATGGCGCCGGTCGGCGTCGGTGAATCCTGAAAACGCGAGAGCGTTTCCAGATAGCTTTCGATGGCGCTACGCTCTTCACTGCTGAGTTTACGGGTCGTGGCGCCAGCAAAAACCTGGGCGGGTAAACGGGGATGACGGGGGCGAATTTTGCGCTTTATCCACCAGCCTGCAATGACGATGCAGGCCAGCATAGCAGCGACGAAAATCAACAAAGTGCTCATGCTTTCCCCATCAAATCACGGTACTCAATGCAAATGTAAACAAGTATTGCTCATGCAACATTAAGGCAGAACAATGAACAAAAATCGACAGGTATGGATTCAATTTGAGTGAAATTATTTGAGGCATACCAGCAGTAAATCAATGTTAGCAAAGCGAGAAGCGCGGAAATATCAGCAAATTCTTATTTTAAATTCAACCTCTTGACAGAAATGGGTATTTGGGTTTTATGCGCGTGCGAGGTTGCAGGAATGTAAATAAAAAAACGATTCGGATTGCCGGAACCGTGCGGTGTGTCGCACAATGAGCGGAGATATTGTTACCCGGTGGCCGGTTAATATGAATAAATCCCTGCAAAAACCCACTATTTTAAATATCGAAACCGTCGCCCGTTCACGGCTTTTCAGCGTTGAGCAGGTGAGCCTTGAGTTCAGCAACGGCGAACAGCGCGTCTATGAACGTATGCGTCCTTCTGAGCGCGAGGCGGTCATGATCGTGCCGATTATCGACGATCATCTGATATTAATCCGCGAATACGCCGTTGGCACCGAATCCTATGAGCTGGGGTTTACCAAAGGGCTTATCGATCCGGGCGAAAATATCTATGAAGCGGCAAACCGTGAATTAAAAGAAGAGGTCGGTTTCGGCGCAAATCAGCTCTCTTTCCTGAAAAAACTCACCATGGCGCCGTCTTATTTCTCCAGCAAAATGAATATCCTGGTGGCGGAAGATCTTTATCCGGAGACGTTGCAGGGCGACGAGCCGGAGCCGCTGGTGCAGGAGCGCTGGCCGCTGGCGCACATGATGGATCTGCTTGAAGACCCGGATTTCAGCGAAGCGCGCAACGTCAGCGCGCTGTTTTTAGTGCGTGAATGGCTGAAGATGCACGGCAGGCTGTAGAAAACAAAACGCCCCTGACGGGGCGTTTGTCGTTTTATCAGAACAGCTCGTGAGTTTCGCCGTTATCGATAATCGTCGTGCCGACTTCATGCACGGCCTGCTGGGTCGGCTGCGTGCCTTCGATAAAGTACTCCGCGCGGCTGTTGCCGCCGTTCGCCAGCTGACCGGTGCTGCGGTCGATATTGACCGTCACCACGCCTGGCGGCGGCGTTAACGGCTCTTCCGGCACGCCTTCCAGCGCGGCTTTCATATACGCATCCCAGGCGGGCTGCGCGCTTTTCGCGCCGCCTTCGTAACCGGAGATCTGATTTTTGATCGCGCCGGAAGCCGTGGTGCGACCCAGATCGCGACGGTGATCGTCAAAGCCAATCCAGACAGACGTTACGACGCCCGGCCCGTAGCCTGAGAACCAGGCATCTTTCGAGCTGTTGGTCGTACCGGTTTTACCACCGATATCATGACGCTGGAGGTCGCGTCCGGCGCGCCAGCCGGTCCCCTGCCAGCCGGGCTCGCCGAAGATATTGCTGTTCAGCGCGCTCTTAATCAAAAACGACAACGGCGTGCCTATCACGTGCGGCGCGTACTGCGGCGCCGGGCTCTGCGCGACCAGATCGCGGTTCGCCTGCTCAAGCTGCGGCATCGGCACCGGCGCGTTCTGCTGCTCAGCGGAGGTGGCGACGTTTTCTACGTCTTTATTCTCCAGCACGTCAGACTTCGGCGTTTCGCCGTAGATAACCGGAATATCACACTCCGGGCAGGCGATTTTCGGCTTCGCTTCAAACAGCGGCTCGCCCTGGTCGTTGGTGATTTTACTGATAAACCACGGGTCTACCAGGAAGCCGCCGTTCGCCATGACCGCATAACCGCGCGCGACCTGCAGCGGCGTGAAGGAGGCGGAGCCCAGCGCCAGCGACTCGGTATGCACGATATTCTGCGCCGGGAAGCCGAAGCGCTGTAGATATTCCGCCGCGTAGTCGACGCCCATCGCACGCATGGCGCGCACCATCACCACGTTTTTCGACTGTCCGAGGCCCTGACGCAGACGAATTGGCCCCGCGTATTCCGGCGGGGAGTTTTTCGGACGCCAGTCGGAGCCGGCACCCGCATCCCAGCGGGAAATCGGCACGTCGTTCAGAATGCTGGCGAGCGTCAGGCCCTTGTCCATTGCCGCCGTATACAGGAACGGCTTGATGTTGGAGCCCACCTGGCGCAGCGCCTGGGTGGCGCGGTTAAATTTGCTCTGGTTGAAATCAAAGCCGCCGACCAGCGCCAGCACCGAGCCATCTTTGGGGTTGATGGAGACCAGCGCTGAGTTGACGTCCGGCACCTGAGCCAGCCACCAGCTGTCATCGACCTTACGCACCCAGATCTGCTGGCCTGCCTGCAACACGTCGGTAACGCGGCGCGGCGTCGGGCCCTGCGCGGTGTCAGAGCGGTAAGGCCGCGCCCAGCGCACGCCATCCATTTTCAGCGAGACCGAGGAGCTGTCCGCCAGCAGGGCGGTAGCTTCGTCGGGGTTTGCTGAGGTCACCACGGCGGGCAGCAACGGCCCGTAGGTTGGCAGCGCCTTCAGCGAATCCGTGATTTTTTTGTCATCCCACGCTGCTTCGCCCACGCGCCACAGCACGTTAGACGGGCCGCGGTAGCCGTGACGCATGTCGTAATCCATCACGTTGTCGCGCACTGCTTTCTGCGCGGCCTGCTGAATACGGCGGGTAATGGTGGTGTAGACCTTATAACCGTCCTCATAGGCCTTCTCGCCGTAACGGCTGATCATCTCCTGACGCACCATTTCGGTCAGGTACGGCGCGGAAAAGGCGATTTCCGGCGCGTGATAGTTGGCGTTGATGGTTTCGCTGCGCGCGTCGTCATACTGCGACTGGCTGATGTAGCCCTCGCTCAGCATACGCGAGAGCACAACGTTGCGGCGTGCGGTGGCGCGGTCGAGCGAGTAGAGCGGGTTAAAGGTCGATGGCGCTTTCGGCAGACCGGCAATGACTGCGATTTCACTTAAGGAAAGCTGGTCGACCGTTTTGCCGAAATAGACCTGCGCGGCGGCGCCCACGCCGTAGGCGCGATAGCCGAGGTAAATCTTATTCAGGTAAAGCTCAAGGATCTCATCTTTCGTCAGCAGTTGCTCAATACGCACCGCGAGAAAAGCTTCCTTGATTTTACGCATCAGCGTGCGTTCCGGGCTTAAAAAGAAGTTACGCGCCAGCTGCTGCGTAATGGTACTTGCGCCCTGAGAGGCGTGGCCGGAGAAAAGCGCGACGCTCGCGGCGCGGAAGATCCCAATAGGATCGACCCCGTGGTGATCGTAGAAGCGGCTATCTTCCGTGGCGATAAACGCTTTTACCATTTCCGGCGGGATCTGGTTCAGCGTCAGCGGAATGCGGCGTTTTTCGCCGTACTGCGCGATCAATTCGCCGTCGGCGCTATAGATCTGCATAGGGATCTGCAGCCGCACATCTTTCAGTGTGGCGACGTCAGGCAACTGCGGCTCAATAAATTTATACAGACCGTAGATCGAGCCGGCTCCCAGCAGAATGCAAAAGACTGCAAGGAAGAATAAATACTTTACGAACTTCACCGAGGATTTCCCATTTAGTTTCTGTTGGGCAGTTTATAAACAACCGCGCGGTAGTATAAAGGCAAGCCAGAAGCATTGATATGGCATTTTCATTTGACGGGACAGGGAGAACCTCGGAAATGATCGGCAGACAATGGCAAATTGGCTTACATATTCAAACAGATAGCGTTATGGCGGTCGCGCTGACTTACGAGCGAGGCGGCTGGAAGCAGCAGCGCTGGTGGGCGCTGCCGCTCCCGCCGTGTCAGGATGACGAACAGCGGCGCGAGGCGCTGATTGAGACGTTAACGCCGTGGCGCGCGCAGCTGCCGCGCACGGCGTCGATCCGGCTCGGGTTTCCGGCGCAGCGCACGCTGCAACGGGAGCTTCCCCGGCCCGCGACGGCGCTGTGCGAGCCGGAGTGCGAGGCGTGGCTCGGCGCCGTCGCGGCGCGTCAGCTCTCCCTGCCGCCCGACGCGCTGGCTTTTGACTATGCCGAAAGCCCGAATGGCAACGCGTATGCCGTTACCGCCGCCCGCGCTGCGGAGGTGGCGGAGCTCATGAACTGCGCCCGCGCGTTGCGCTTTACGCCTGCCGCGCTGACGCCCGATGCCAGCGTGCTGGCTGGCTTTTTCCCTTACGCCGGCAACGCCTGTCAGGCCGTGGTGGCGCAGTCGGGTGCGCAGTGGCTCTGGGCGACCCGCGAACACTGGGGCGTGTGCGCCACGCCGGGGGCCGGAGGGCTGGCGGCGCTTGGCGCGCAGCTTGGCGTGCAGGCGCAGGAGATAGCGCTGTGCGGCGCGTTACAGGAAAAAGACGGCGGCTGGCAGACGTTTGATCCGTGGCAGGCCATTGCGCGGCCCTGTCCGCCAACGCCGGATGTCCCCTGGCGCTTCGCCGTCGCGATTGGCCTGGCGCTGGGAGCGGCGTAATGCGGCGGCATGTGAATTTGCTGCCGTGGCGGCATGTGCGGCGGCGCACGCGACTTATTCGGTGGGGCGGCTTTTTTCTTCTCTGCGCGTTCGCGGTAGCGCTTGTGGCGTGCATCGGTTATCGCGTTATCGCAAGGCAGCAGCTGGCGCTCCAGCACAAGCTGCAGGCCCAAACCCTCGCCATTAGCGCGCAAAAGGCACAGCTGCAACAGGCCCGGCGCGCTGCGGCGGCTTATGAGGCGCTGAATGCCCGCTGGCAGCAGCGGCAGCGTCGCCGTGAGGAGGTCGCGGCATGGCGGCAGCGCCTTATAACGCTCGCCGACGCGCTGCCCGAGTCGCTCTGGCTCACGGCGCTGCGCTTTCACGACGATCGCCTAGAGATAACCGGTAACGCTTACGAGCCGCAGGCGCTCGCGCTTTTTGAGGAGAAGCTGCGCGGGCTTGCGCCTTTTACCCGGCTGACGCCCGGCGAGACGCGCCGGGAACAGGAAGGCTACTGGCGCTTTAGCGTGTCGCTGCAGAAGGAGCCTGCCGATGCGCCTGCTCATTGACCGCTGGCTTACCGGCCCGGTGTCGCTGCGCGCGGCCTGCGCAGGCGGCTGGTTAGCGCTGCTCGCGGGCGTGGGTTATGGCGGTCTGGCGCCGCTTGTGGACGGCCTTCGTCAGCGGGAGGCGCAGTTTGTGCAGCAGTCCGCGGCGCTGCGTGCCTTGCAACAACAGCGTGCGGCGCTGCCCGACAGGCAACGCGAAGCCGCGGTGCTTGAGGCGCAGCTCGCCCCGACGCCGTTTTCGCCGCATACGCTCGACACCGGCGCGGACGGGCATCTCATCCGCTGGCAACCGCAGGGTGAAACGGGAGAGCTTGAGCTGGCGCTGGGCTGGGCGCACGTACCGGCGATATTCGCAAGGCTTGCGCAAACCGACATGCTGGCGTACGGGTTCGCGCTGCATGCCGACGACGGCCAGACGCTGCGCCTGACGTTACAGCTGGGGCGTGCCGATGAAAAGTAACGCGTTGTTCGCGCTGCTGTTGCTGACGTCTTTACCGGCTCTGGCCGGGCGCGACCCGTTTGCGCCGCCGCAGGCGCGCTGCCAGCTTCATCAGGTCTCCCTCTGGCGCTACGGCGGTATGGTGCAGAAGGGCGCGTCGGTGCGGGTGCTGTTGCAAACGCCGGCTAAAACGTGGCTGCGAGTCAGCCCTGGCGCGATGCTCCCGACAGGCTGGCAGGTGACCGGCGCGGATGCCGGTAAAGTGACGCTGAAAAATGGCGAAGGGTGTCGCCCTTCGTTTCTGGTATGGACACTTAAGGAGGCGCAACATGATAAGGAAATCCCTTCCTTTATTATTACTCGCAGCGAACATCACCTGCGCCGCGCCCGCGAGCCAGGGCGTATCCCTGATCGCGGATGAGACGCCGGTCGTGCAGCTTTTACAGGCGCTGGCGGAAAGCGAACAGCTGAATCTGGTGATCGCGCCGGGTGTTGAGGGCGTCGTCTCGCTGCATCTGCAGAATGTGCCCTGGCAACAGGCGTTTCAGATGGTGGCGGAGAGCGCGCGCCTGCGCTGGCAGAAAGAGAACAACATTTTGCGCGTCTACCCAGAGGCCTGGGAGCAGCAAAAACTCGCCCAGCGCGAGGCGTCGCGCCAGCAGCAGGCGCTGAATCTGCCGCTCGTCAGCGAGACCGTCACGCTGCGCTATGCCGAGGCGGCGGAGCTTGCCACGTCGCTCGCCGCGCTCGGCGATAAACTCATGACGCCCCGCGGTAGCGTCACGGTGGACAAACGTACCAATCGCCTGCTGATCCGGGATACCGCCGGCGCGCTGCGCCAGGTTCAGGAGTGGGTCGCAAAGATGGATATTCCCGTCGGGCAGGTGGAGCTGGCGGCGCATATAGTGACGATTAACCAGCAGAGCCTGCGTGAACTGGGCGTTAAGTGGAGCACGGCGGACGCCGAAGGCGCTACGAAGCTTTATCATCCCACGACTATTTCCGCCGATCTGGCGGTCGCCGATGCCACGACCCGGCTTGGCTTTAATATCGGGCGCATCGACGGACGTATGCTGGAGTTTGAGCTGTCGGCGCTGGAGCAAAAACAGAAGGTGGAGATCATCGCGAGCCCGCGTCTGCTTGCCGCACACCAGCAGCCTGCCAGTATTAAGCAGGGCAGCGAAATCCCGTATCAGGTATCGAGCGGCGAAAGCGGCGCGACCTCGGTGGAGTTTAAAGAGGCGGTGTTGGGTATGGAGGTGACGCCGACTATCGGACAGGGCGGGCGCATCCGGCTTAAGCTTCGCATTAGCCAGAATATGCCGGGACAGGCGCTGCAACAGGCCGATGGTGAAGTATTAGCCATTGATAAACAAGAGATAGAAACCCTGGTGGAAGTAAAAGACGGCGAAACGCTGGCGCTTGGCGGTATTTTCCAGCAAAAAAATAAAGCCGGGAATGAACAGGTGCCGTTATTGGGAAATATTCCGCTCTTCGGCAGTCTGTTTCGTCATGACGGGAAAGACAACGAAAAACGCGAACTGGTGGTGTTTATTACGCCACATATTATAAACGGCGCCTGATCCGTATGGGAGTTTTTAGCCATTATCGTCGCCGGATGTTTGACGCCGGGGTGGAATTAGCATACAAGGAGTACCGATTTGAGAGTCGGTCGGAGGCGGAGCATCCGTTGTTGTTTTTTCACTCCTGTGCGTCAGACGCGGTGATTTATTCGGTTGCCAAACTACCTTGAGTGTTGAGATAATTTTTGATCTGACTCTCGCACTATCGCTTAAGAGGTTTCAGTTCATTTCCCGCAGCTCAGGGTTATTGCTCGCGGGTTTATCATCAACGAATTGTCTTAGTAGTACCGAAAAAATGGCAGAGAAACGCAATATCTTTCTGGTTGGGCCTATGGGTGCTGGCAAAAGCACTATTGGGCGTCAGTTAGCACAACAGCTCAACATGGAATTTTACGACTCCGACCAGGAGATCGAAAAACGTACCGGAGCTGATGTCGGCTGGGTCTTCGATGTAGAAGGCGAAGAAGGTTTCCGTGATCGCGAAGAAAAAGTCATCAATGAGCTGACGGAAAAACAGGGTATTGTACTGGCGACCGGCGGTGGCTCTGTCAAATCCCGTGAAACCCGCAATCGTCTCTCCGCGCGTGGCGTGGTGGTCTATCTGGAAACCACTATCGAAAAGCAGCTGGCCCGTACTCAGCGCGATAAAAAACGCCCGCTGTTGCAGGTTGATACGCCGCCGCGTGAAGTGCTCGAAGCGCTCGCTAACGAACGTAATCCGCTGTATGAAGAGATTGCCGACGTCACTATCCGTACTGACGATCAGAGCGCAAAAGTCGTGGCGAACCAGATTATCCATATGCTGGAAAACAACTGATTCCGGCGAAATCCTTACTCACCTGCGGGTAAAAGCACAGAAGGTCACTGAACGTCATGGAGAGGTTAACGGTTACTCTCGGGGAACGTAGTTACCCTATCACCATCGCAGCCGGATTGTTCAACGATCCGGCTTCCTTTTGGCCTTTGCGTGCAGGTGACCAGACGATGTTGGTCACCAATGAAACGCTGGCGCCGCTGTGGCTGAATCGCGTTCGCGCTACGCTGGAACAGGCTGGCGTGAAGGTTGACCAGGTGATCCTGCCGGACGGCGAGCAGTACAAAAGCCTGGCCGTGCTGGAAACCGTGTTCAGCGCCCTGCTGGAAAAACCGCACGGTCGCGATACCACGCTTATCGCGCTCGGCGGCGGCGTCATCGGCGATCTCACCGGATTTGCCGCTGCCTGCTATCAGCGCGGCGTGCGTTTTATCCAGGTGCCGACGACCCTGCTTTCACAGGTTGACTCCTCCGTTGGCGGCAAAACCGCCGTTAACCATCCGCTCGGCAAAAACATGATAGGCGCCTTCTGGCAGCCCGCCTCTGTGGTGGTCGATCTCGACTGTCTGAAAACCCTGCCTGCGCGCGAGCTCTCCTCCGGTCTCGCGGAAGTTATCAAATATGGCATCATCCTCGACCGCGATTTCTTCCTGTGGCTGGAAGAGCATATCGACGCGCTGCTGGCGCTTGATGGCGCGGCGATGGCCTACTGCATTCGTCGCTGCTGCGAAATTAAAGCCGATGTCGTGGCGGCGGATGAGCGCGAAACCGGCATGCGCGCCTTGCTGAACCTGGGCCATACTTTTGGTCACGCTATCGAAGCGGAAATGGGGTACGGCAACTGGCTGCATGGCGAAGCCGTGGCTGCGGGTATGGTGATGGCGGCGCGCGCCGCGCAGCGTCTTGGGCAGTTTGAGGCGCAGGATGTCGAGCGTATTATCGCGCTTCTGAAACGCGCCGGCCTGCCGGTCACCGGCCCGGCGTCGATGACGGCTGAAGCCTATCTGCCGCACATGATGCGCGACAAAAAAGTTCTGGCTGGCGAGCTGCGCTTAGTACTGCCGCTGGCTATCGGGAAGAGTGAAGTGCGCGGCGGAGTGCCGCACGATCTGGTCTTAAGCGCGATTGCTGACTGTCAGCAGGCGTGATCATTAAAAAGTACTGTTCGCCAGCGATGGCGTTTTTACTATCGGGCAATAGCGTGGCGCAGGCCGCACTGAGCCTTCGAGTGGGGTGTTAAATGGATGAATTCAAACCAGAAGACGAGCTGAAACCCGATCCCAGCGATCGTCGTCCTGGTCGTTCTCGTAAACCTGCTGAGTTCGACAACGAACCGCAAATCAACATCGATGACGTTGATCTCGACGCAGAAGATCGTCGCCCGGCGCGCACGCGTCGCGCGCAGACGGAAGAAACTTACGAAGCGGATGAATCGCTGGCCGATGACGAGGTTCAGGAACGTCGCCCGCGCAAGCGTAAAAAAGCGCCCCCGAAAGGGCCCATTTCTCGCCAGCATCTGATGATGGCGCTCGGTATTCTGGTGCTCGTGCTGCTGATTATCGGCATCGGTTCGGCGCTGAAAGGCCCGGACGCTAACAAAGCGGATGACGCGCAGGCGCAGAATACCCAGAAAAACATCGATCTGTCCGGTAACGCGGGCAATCCGTCCGATCAGGCTAACGGCGCGCAGCCGCAGCCGGGCGATACGTCCGCCGCGAACCAGACTTCCGGCAATTCGCCGCAGGATATTTCGCTGCCGCCAGTCTCTTCCACGCCGACTCAGGCCCAGACGCCGTCCGCGCCGGAAGGCCAGCAGCGTGTCGAAGTGCCGGGCGAACTGAACAACGCCCTGACGCAGCAGCAAGGTCAGATTGATAACGCGGTGTCGGGTTCGACGCTGCCGACCGAGCCTGCAACCGTGGCGCCGGTAAACGGCAACACCGCTGCGGCGCAGCAGCCGCGCGACGCCGCTGGGGCCCAGACGCCTGCGCGCCATAACGCCAGTACCGCGCGTCCTGAGCGTAAGCAGATGGTAATTGAGGCTGAGCCGCGTAAAGCGCAGACCACCCAGAGCAAACCGCAGCAGGCGCCGGCGAAAACCGCCGCGGCGGAACAGAAACCGGCCAGCGCGCCGAAACGCAGCGAGCCTGCGACCGGCACCGCCTCCGCTCCGGTGAAAGCGCCTGCTTCAACCGCAGCGCCAGCCTCAAGCGCCGCAACGACGCCGAAGAGCAGCACGCCTGCGGCGAGCCAGTCTGCCGCTCCGGCAGGCGGCGCGAGCGCGGGTAACGTTGGCGCGCTCAAATCCGCGCCGGGCAGCCACTACACGCTTCAGCTGAGCAGTTCTTCGAACTACAACAATCTGAATTCGTGGGCGAAAAAAGAGAATCTGAAAAACTACGTGGTCTACCAGACCACCCGTAACGGTCAGCCGTGGTATGTGCTGGTGAGCGGCGTGTATGGCTCGAAAGACGAAGCGAAACGCGCTGTCTCTTCGCTGCCGGCGGACGTTCAGGCGAAAAACCCGTGGGCTAAGCCGATTCACCAGGTCCAGGCCGATCTGAAGTAATGAGTAAAGCGCAGTATGCTGTCGGAGCCTCCTCCACAGCGTGGGAAGGTATGAATTAATCAGGCAGCATGAAAAAATATCGCGCTTTTCTTAAATGGGCAGGGGGGAAATACCCCCTGCTCGACGATATCAAACGTCACCTCCCTGAAGGGGAGTGTCTTATCGAGCCCTTCGTCGGCGCGGGATCGGTTTTTCTTAACACCGATTATTCGCGCTACGTGCTATCTGACATCAACAGCGATCTGATAAGCCTTTACACCACGGTTAAAGATAAAACGGACGATTATGTCAGCGAGGCGCGTCTGCTGTTTACCGCCGAGCATAATCAGGCCGAAGTGTACTATCAGCTGCGCGAAGAGTTTAACCAGAGCCGGGACGAGTTCCGCCGCGCGCTGCTCTTTTTGTATCTCAACCGCCACGGTTATAACGGCCTGTGTCGTTACAATCTGCGCGGCGAGTTCAACGTGCCGTTTGGCCGGTACAAAAAGCCTTATTTCCCGGAGACGGAGCTGTACCACTTTGCCGAGCGCGCCCAGAGCGCGCTGTTTATCTGCGAATCCTATGACGCCAGCATGGCGCGGGCGCAGCAGGAAAACAGCGCCGTCGTGTATTGCGATCCGCCTTACGCGCCGCTCTCCGCCACCGCGAACTTTACGGCGTACCATACAAACAGCTTTAATCTGGAACAGCAGCGGCATCTGGCGCAGCTCGCGGAAGGCCTGCAAAGCCAGCGCATCCCGGTGCTGATCTCCAACCACGACACCGAGCTGACCCGCCAGTGGTATCAGCAGGCGAAGCTGCACAAGGTGCGAGTTCGACGCAGCATCAGCAGCAATGGCGGCACGCGCAGAAAGGTGGACGAACTGCTGGCGCTTTACGAAGCCTGAGCCGGTTCCGTCCGCCATACACACAAGACTTAATGGAGAAGCGGATGAAACAGTATTTGATTGCCCCCTCGATTCTGTCGGCCGATTTTGCCCGGCTGGGTGAAGACACCGCCCGGGTGCTGGCCGCCGGTGCCGACGTCGTCCATTTCGATGTTATGGATAACCACTATGTGCCCAACCTCACCATCGGGCCGATGGTGCTGAAGGCGCTGCGTGATTACGGCATCACGGCGCCGATTGACGTGCATCTGATGGTGAAACCGGTCGATCGCCTGATCCCGGATTTCGCCGACGCGGTCGCCAGCATCATTACGTTCCATCCGGAAGCCTCCGAACACATCGACCGCTCGCTGCAACTCATCAAAGAGCACGGCTGCAAAGCAGGCCTGGTTTTTAACCCGGCGACGCCGCTGAGCTATCTCGATTACGTGATGGATAAACTGGACGTTATTCTGCTGATGTCGGTGAACCCCGGCTTCGGCGGTCAGTCGTTTATCCCGCAGACGCTGGAAAAGCTCAAAGAAGTGCGCCAGCGCATCGACGCCTCCGGGCGCGATATCCGTCTGGAAGTAGATGGCGGCGTGAAGGTCAGCAATATCGGCGCTATCGCCGCGGCGGGCGCGGATATGTTCGTCGCGGGATCCGCCATCTTCAACGAGCCGGATTACCAGAAAGTCATCAACGATATGCGTAGCGAGCTGGCGAAGGTTTCTCATGGATAAGCTGCAATCGATTCGCGCGGTCGCTTTTGACCTCGACGGCACGCTGGTGGACAGCGCGCCGGGCCTGACATACGCCGTGGATAACGCGCTCTATGCGCTGGAGCTCCCGACCGCAGGCGACGCGCGCGTCATCACCTGGATTGGCAACGGCGCTGACGTGCTGGTGGAGCGCGCGCTCACCTGGGCGCGTCAGGAGAAAGCTGCGCTGCGCGCCGCCGCGGGCAAGCCTGCGGAAACGGACGCCATTCCCGAAGACGAACAGGCCCGCATGATGCGTCGGCTGTTTGACCGCTATTATGGTGAGGCCGTGGAAGCAGGCAGCGTGTTATTCCCGGACGTGTACGAGACCCTCGGCGCGCTGCGCCGTCATGGTCTCGCGCTTGGCCTGGTGACGAATAAGCCGACGCCGTTTGTCGCGCCGATGCTGGAATCGCTCGGCATCGCGGAGTATTTCAGCATTATTATCGGCGGCGACGACGTGCAGCATAAAAAACCGCACCCGGAACCGCTGCTGAAAGTCATGGAAGCGTTGCAGGTGTCGGCGCAGGAGTTGCTCTTTGTGGGTGATTCACGCAATGATATTCAGGCGGCGCAGGCCGCCGGTTGCACAAGCGTCGGCCTCAGCTATGGCTATAACTACGGCGAAGCGATAACGTTAAGCAACCCGGATCTCGTCTTTGACCATTTCCGCGACCTACTGCCCGCGTTCGGGCTACCCCACAGTGAAAATCAGGAATTGAAAAATGAGTAAGCCCATCGTTTTTAGTGGCGCACAGCCATCCGGAGAACTGACCATCGGTAACTACATGGGTGCGCTGCGTCAGTGGGTTAACATGCAGGACGACTACCACTGCATCTACTGCATCGTGGATCAGCATGCCATCACTGTGCGTCAGGACCCGGCCGCGCTTCGCAAAGCCACGCTGGATACGCTGGCGCTCTATCTCGCCTGCGGCATCGATCCGAAAAAGAGCACCATTTTTGTTCAGTCCCACGTGCCGGAGCACGCGCAGCTGGGCTGGGCGCTGAACTGCTACACCTATTTCGGCGAGCTGAGCCGTATGACGCAGTTCAAAGATAAATCCGCGCGCTACGCGGAAAACATCAACGCTGGCCTGTTTGATTATCCGGTGCTGATGGCGGCGGATATCCTGCTCTACCAGACCAACCTGGTGCCGGTGGGCGAAGATCAGAAACAGCATCTGGAGCTGAGCCGCGACATCGCGCAGCGCTTCAACGCTATCTATGGCGACATCTTCCGCGTGCCGGAGCCGTTCATCCCGAAATCGGGCGCCCGCGTCATGTCGCTGCTGGAGCCGACCAAAAAAATGTCCAAGTCCGATGACAACCGCAATAACGTCATCGGCCTGCTGGAAGACCCGAAATCGGTCGTGAAGAAAATCAAACGCGCGGTCACCGACTCCGACGAGCCGCCGGTAGTGCGCTACGACGTGGCGAACAAAGCGGGCGTTTCTAACCTGCTGGATATTCTCTCGGCCGTAAACGGTAAGAGCATTCCCGAGCTGGAGCAGCATTTCGAAGGCAAAATGTATGGTCATCTGAAAGGCGAAGTGGCGGATGCCGTGTCCGGCATGCTGACCGAGCTTCAGGAGCGCTATCACCGCTACCGCAATGACGAAGCCTTCCTGCAAAGCGTGATGAAAGAAGGGGCCGAGAAAGCCCGTGCGCACGCAGGCGAAACGCTGAAAAAGGTATACGAAGCTATCGGCTTTGTCGCCCAGCCGTAAGGTCACGCGAAGAGAAAACCGGGGTAATCCCGGTTTTTTATTGTTGCCGCTAAACCCCTCGCATGAGGGGTTTTTGCTTTTTCAGGCCTGCGCTTACTGGTCAGCCGCCGGGCCGCAGCCGCCAATCATTTTGGAAATCGAAATGGCCGGATGGAACAGGTAGTCGTAGCTGCAGGTTTTGTTTTTATTTTCGATATGGCCGGTGCAGGCGGTCAGTGATGAAAGCGCGACAGCCAGCATGGCGAGTTTAATCAGGTTTTTCATTGTGCATCCCTATTGATGATATGTCCTAAATTATTGATATGAATATCGTTAACGATGATTCATGCCGGGAGGATATATGCGGTTTTCAGGGAGCAGAGTCAATGTCGGCAAACGGACTTGCGGCGAGCGTAAGCCCGGAGCGGGCGCTGTGTGTCAGCGCCGCTGGTTGTCGATGGTCAGGGTGACGCGGTTAGCGCGGCAGAACAATTCGGAATAGTGCACGGGGCGCTGGTGCTGGTCGAAGGCGATTTTGCTGATGCGAAACAGCGGCTCGCCCAGCTCGCATTTCAGCCACTGCGCCTCGGATTTAGTGGCGGTGAAGATATCGATAGTTTTTTTATCGCTCACCACCTGCGTGTCGAAGCGTTCCTGAAACAGCTGATAGGTTGAGGCGCCCGCGGTATAGATTTCGTCAAAGCGCGAATAGCGGGCAAGCGGGATCCAGGAGCCGTCGATAAACAGCGGCTCGCCGTCGAGATACATCACCCGGCGCAGCAGGAACATCTCGCTGCCGCCCGGAATATTGAGCCGCTCGCAAAACGGATCGGCGCTGACGCGCGCCTGCTCAATCACTTCTTCTTTGGTCGGCTTGCCCTGCGAGACGCCGAAATCGGTAAAGCCGCTTACCGTCAGCAAGGCGTTTTCGACTTTCTTGCTTTGGACAAACGTGCCTTTTCCCTGCCAGCGGATCAGCACGCCATCTTTCACCAGATCGCTGATGGCTTTGCGAATGGTGATGCGGCTGACGTCGTAGAGCGCGCACAACTCGCTTTCCGTGGGGATCTGCTGACCGGCCTGATAGATGCCGTGCTCAATATCATCAAGCAGGCGCTGGCGCACGGTGGCATAAAGGAGTTGATGGGAGTAGCGCTCCGTAGCTGGCATGAATCGACCCTGAAGTTGGAGAAAACGTGGGGATGATTATAAGAGTCTTTATCGGGGAGTGACAGGACGTTGGCGTGAGCGACGTCACGCCAGCGTAGCCCTTACCAGGCACCGTGATAGCCGATCGTCTGCGCGGCGCATCGCGTGCCCTGTTTCATCGCATCAACCAGCGGCAAACCCTCCGCGACCGCGCAGAGGAAACCGGCGATGTATGCGTCTCCGGCTCCCATGGTATCGACGACCTCGACCGGCTCCGGCGGCATCCGCCAGAACTGCGCGCCGTCCCACGCCAGGCTGCCGTGCTCGCCGAGCGTGGCGATAGCGACGCCTGCGCCGCACTCCACCACCGTTTGCAGGCGGTCCCGCAGCCAGGGCGTCTCTTCGTGCGCGGAGGCGAACACGTAATCGAGATGTTCCGGCAGCGTGCGCCACAGCGGGCTTTCCCATTTATCCGCGAAATCAAACGAGAGGATTTTCCCGGCCGCCTTCAGAGCCGGAAACGCCGCGTCGGCATGGCCCCAGATGGCGGAGTGAATGATGTCGAAGCCGGACAGCCAGCGAAGATCGTCTTCACTCACCGTGAAGTCTGCCATTACGCCTTCGGTATAGTCGCCAAGAATGCGGTCATTGTTGCGAAGCTCGACCTGCGTCTGGGCCGTCACGCCGGGTTTGATAGGCAAATGCGAGATATCCACGCCGTGCTGCGCCAGGTCGCGTCTGAGCATCTGCCCATACTCGTCATCCCCGACCCAGCTGACGCAGGCGGGCTGCATGCCGTAGCGGGTGCTGTAAACCGCCACATTGACGGCGTTGCCGCCGGAATAGGCCTTACCGAGCTGCGGATAGATATCGACGCAGTTATCGCCGACCGTCGCCAGCTTTTTCATAGCGCCTCCTCTGGCAGCAGATCGCGAAAGCGCGCCAGCGCCTGTCGAGCATAAAGCCGCGGCTCATTCATATACATGGTGACCAGCTCGATAGTGCAATAGCCGTTGTAACCGCGGTCGATAATGTCGCGCATCAGCTCGCGCAGCGGCATTTTGCCTTCGCCGGGGACATAGTGGCTGTCGCTCGCGCCGTCGCTGTCCACTATATGCAGATGCCGCAGCTTATCGCCGAGCTTATCGAAGTAACTCATCACCGGCTCGCCCTGTACAAACGGCGCGCAGATATCGACCATGCTGTTGAGGCGCGGCGAAGGCACCATTGAGAGCGCCCGCAGCACGTCATTAGCGTTGCAGACCACGTTAGATTCATAGGGCGTGAGCGGCTCTAACAGCAGGTCCATGCCGATATCTTCTGCGAAATCCGCCAGCTCGCGCAGGTTATCGGCAAGGCGCTGCCAGATTGCATCCGGCGTGGTGAGGTAACCCGCATGGGCGGCGGAAATCATCGTAAAGCCCGCCTCCATCTCTTTCGCCATTTCCATCGCGAGCTTAATCATATCGAGACTTTCCCGACGCATCCGCTCATCGCCCAGCATCATGTTATACGGATAGCCGTTGGTTTCCGGCGTGTAGCCGATAATCGGCATTTGATACACCCGCGCCAGTTCTTTCACATGCTTAATGCCGCCGGCGTTGAGATCCGGCGCAAACGCGTGCGGCCTGCCGCCCCACAGCTCCAGCCCGTCATAGCCCAGTTCGTGCGCGTCGCGAAAGGCGTGCTCCAGCGGCAAACGCTGATGCCCGCAGGTAAACATACCCGTTTTCATAATCCTTCTCCTTGCATCAATGCCCGGCCCGCGCGCAGGCCGGGCGGGGGAATTAATACTCGACAATGCCGCCGTAGTAGCGACGGTCGTCCGGGTTGTGGTCTTTGTAGATAGAGAGGTAGTAGCAGAGCCACTCCATCGGCACGAACATCAGGAACGGCGCGAGCCACGGGTGCAGGCCTTGCGAGATCTCGGCGTAGTCAATAACGATGACATTATCGGTACGCTCGCGCACAAAGCGGATCGCGCGCTCGGTGGTGTGGCGGCTGTCATCATTGCCCAGCAGGAAGAGGAACGGCACGCCGGGCTCGACGATTTCCAGCGGCCCGTGGCGGAACTCGCCGCTCTCAATGACCGAGCCGTGGGTCCAGGTAAATTCCATCAGCGTCACGATCCCCTCTTTGTAGCCGAGCGGGCGCAGCGGGCCTGCGGACACGGTGTAGATCATCGGCCACTGCGACGCCTGTTCGCCCAGCTGGCGGCCTTTCTCTTCCCAGGTGCGCACCAGATGGCCCAGCGCCTGCGGCAGCTTGCGCAGATCGTTTTTGATTTTGCCGGTCTCGGCATGCGGCGCAAGGCGCGTGATCATCTCCAGCACCACGCTGTAGCAGAGCAGCAGATGAATCTCCCAGATGCAGTCCGCTTCATACGCCACCACGTGTTCGGCGGCCTGCACAATCGGGCTGTCCGGGCGTTTGGTGAACGCAGCGGTCAGCGCGCCGCAGGCGGCACCCAGTTCCAGCGCTTTGATGACCTCTTCCGTTTTGCCGTAATCGGAGACGCCAATCACCGCGCATTTTGAATCCAGGCGGTACGGCGTGTTGTCGCAGAACTCCCAGCCGGAGATCGCGTAAACCTGCAGGCTGGAGAAGCGGTCCGCGAGGTGCTTCGCCGTCTGCGCCGCGTTAAGCGGCGAGCCGCAGGCGACGAAGTAGATGCGGTCGATGCCGCGCTTAATCATCTCGTCGACGATGGCATGCACGCGCGGGACGTCCTTCTCCAGAATTTTTTCCACCTCCTGAACCATGTTTTCGGTAACCAGGAAATCTACGGTGCTTTTATCGATGTTCAGCATGAAACGACTCTCCAGACAGGGTTAAGAAATGTGAGCCAGACGGCGGTTGCGCTTTTCCCAGAAGGCGTAAGCGGGCAGGCCGGTGGCGATAACAATCAGGGCGCAGATAAGGCCCGGAACGGGCGCCCACACGAAGGTGGAGGCGACCAGGATGAGGCTTGATGCGATGGCGGCGAAGGTCATCAGGCCGAAGGCCGGGGTACGCCACAGCGGTTTATAGTCTTCGCGCTTGCGACACCAGATGATGGAGCCGAAGGTGAGGGTGTTTTTAAAGCACATCACCAGCGTGAAGTAGCCCAGCAGGCTGGTCAGGTCGGAAACAAAAATGAAGAAGATACCGAGCGCGCACTGCAAAATAATCGAGACGTCCGGCGTGTTGTATTTCGGATGAACGTGGCCGAAGCATTTGAAAAACAGATTGTCTTTCGCCATCGCGTACTCCAGGCGCGGCTGGTACATCACGCAGCTGGAGAGCGACCCCAGAATCACAATCATCGCGGTGACGGCGACAAAAATGCCCGCCACGCTGCCGAGCGCCGGAATATACGTCAGCGCATCGGAAATCGGCGTGCCGGAGGCGGCCAGCTTGTCGAACGGCATCAGCCCGGAAATTACCAGCGCCAGCAGCGAGTAGAGGACCAGCACCAGCAGGCAGGAGCCAATCAGCGCCCGCGGCATGGTTTTGCCGGGATTTTTGATTTCGCCGGTCATGTAGCAGATAGACGCCATGCCGGTGTAAGACCAGCTGGTTGCGGAGATGCCCGCCAGCAGCGCCATCACGCCCGCCGCCGCGCCGGTGGTGGCCGTCGTGGCGGGCGCGGTGAAGTTATCGCCTTTCAGCCAGAAAATGCCGACGCCGATAACAATGGCGAAGGGGATGATTTTGGCGATGGTAATGAGCGTCTGGAACGTGGCGCCGCCTTCCACCGAGCGCAGGTGCAGCAGCATAAACGCGAGTATCAGCCCGGTGGCGATAAGCTTGCCGGTCAGCGGATCGATGACGACCAGAAAACCGAGGTTACTGACAATCGCCAGCGCCATGATCGAGAGCGAGGGCGCGTCGTTGGCCCAGAAGCTGGCCCAGCCGGAGAGAAACGCCAGCGGTCGGCTACCGGCGTTTTTCAGGTAGACATAATCTGCGCCGTTTTCGGGGTAGGCGGTGGAGAGCTCCGCATAGACGCACATCTGCGGGATAACAATTAAACCGCCAATCACGAAAGCGAGCACCGTCAGCCACGGGGTGCCTGCCGCTTTCGCTACTTCACCAACCGAAACGAAAATACCGGAACCGACGGTCGTTCCGACGGAAATGGCCAGCACGGCCCAGAAGCCGAGCTTGCGTTGGAGTTCCTGGCCTTCCATATCGTTACCTTTTTAGTTTTCAAATGGAGTTGTAGGGGTTCAGAGCGCGTCGCCGGAATGAAGGCAGCAGGAGGCCGCATGACCCGAAACGGCGCGGGTCATGAAAAGAGTCGCTATGCTGTTTTCATAATGAGATGACGCATAATGAATATAACAACATATGATGAATTGTATTGGCGAGGCAGATCACAAAATCGCCGTATGTTAGCGATATGTAATATATTTATTGGCTATCTATTTGAAATATAAGAAAAGAAATTTTCAGGCCAGCGGTGCTGGCCTGAGAAGGGTTATTTGGACGAGAACCAGTTGAGCTTATCGCGTAGCGCCACGACGCGGCCCACGATAATCAGGCTCGGGCTTTCCACCTGCTGCGCCAGCACGCCAAGCCCCGTTAATTCGCCTGTCACCACGCGCTGTTTCACGCTGGTGCCGTTTTCCACCAGCGCGACCGGCATCGCCGGATCCATGCCGTGCTCGATGAGTTTTTCCTGAATCGCGGCGGCCTGGTTTAAGCCCATATAGAACACCAGCGTCTGTTTTTCCGCCGCCAGATTGTGCCAGTCGAACTCGCCGCCGTTTTTCAGGTGGCCGGTGATGAGGCGCACGCTCTGGGCGTAATCGCGGTGGGTCAGCGGCAGGCCCGCGTAGGCGGAACAGCCGGACGCTGCCGTAATGCCCGGCACGACCGAGAAGGGAATGCCTGCCTCGCAAAGGGTTTCGAGCTCTTCGCCGCCGCGCCCGAAGATAAACGGATCGCCGCCTTTAAGGCGCACCACGCGTTTACCGCGCTGGGCCTCGCGCAGCAGGATCTGGTTAATCTCCTCCTGCGGCACGCAGTGAAAGCCAGCGCGCTTGCCGACAAACACGCGATCGGCATCGCGGCGCACCAGATTCATGATGTCATCTGAGACCAGGCGGTCATAAACCACGATATCCGCCTGCTGGATCTGCTGTAATCCTTTGATAGTTAACAACCCTGGGTCGCCCGGCCCTGCGCCCACCAGCACGACCTCGCCGCGATCGTCGAGCGGTTCGTTGAGCAGCGTGTCGGTAATGCGGGTCACGGCCTGTTCGTCGTCGTTCGCCAGCGACTGCGCAAGGCGATCGTTGACGAAGAATTTTTCCCAGAAGCGGCGGCGCTCGCTCATGGCGCTGAAAGTTTGTTTCACGCGGCGGCGCAGCTGCCCGGCGTAACCGGCGACTTTACCGAGGTGCTGAGGAAGCAGCGCTTCGAGCTTTTCGCGCAGCAGACGGGCCAGCACCGGCGAGGTGCCCCCGGAGGAGACCGCCACCATCAGCGGCGAGCGGTCGATAATCGACGGCATGATGAAGCTCGCCTGTTTCGGCGCATCCACCACGTTGCAGAAGATACGGCGCGTTTCGGCGGCGTCGCTGACGGCGTTGTTGACCTCGTCATCATCCGTGGCGGCGATCACCAGCCAGCATTCATCCAGCAGGCGGGCATCAAAAGCGCCCGGTGCCAGCGTCAGCATGCCCTGTTCGGCCCAGGCTTCAAACTGCGGCGCAAACGCCAGCGCATTGACCGTAAGCGTAGCGCCTGCCTCCAGCAGCAGACGCGCTTTACGCTCCGCAACATCGCCGCCGCCGACCAGCAGGCAGGCGCGATTGCGTAACTGACAAAATATCGGCAGGTGATCCACGGCGTATCCTTCTTAACGAGCGGTTTCTGGTGCGGTCTGCGCGGCAGCCTGCGGGCGCTCTGCTTTCGGGGTAGCATACCAGTAACCCAAACCCATGAACACGGCGCCAGAAAGGGTATTGCCGAGGGTTACCCACAAGAGGTTATGACCGATACCACTGAGTGTGAAGGCCTCGTTGTGATGGCCGAACCAGGAGAGCGCGAACAGCGTCATATTGGCGACGGAGTGCTCATAACCTGAGGCGATAAAGGCCAGCAGGCACCACCAGATAGCGATGAATTTGGCCGCGCCTTCGGTGCGGATCGCCATCCAGATGGCGAGGCAGACCAGCCAGTTGCAGAGCGCGCCTTTGAAGAACAGCACGGCGGCGGGGGCGCTGGTTTTGGCGAGCGCGACGGTGTGCAGAAGGCTGGTGTCCACCGGCAGCAGGCTACCGCCGCCCCAGCGGTAAAGCAGGGCGACAAACACCGAGCCTGCCAGGTTGCCAAGCCAGGTTTGCGGCAGGATAGTCCACATCTGACCGTGGCTGATGGTGCCCGCTTTTACGCCGAGCGTCAGGAACATGGTGTGACCGGTGAAGAGTTCGGAGCCGGCGATAATAACGAGCGTCAGCGCGATGCCGAACGTCGCGCCCATCACCAGCGGACGCACGGCAGGCTCAAGCAGGTTGCCAAGCGTGAAAATCAAAATAATCCCGAGCCCCACGTAGGCGCCCGCCATCGCGGAGCTGACCCAGAAACCCAGAGGATTATTTGCCGAGAGGCGAGCGATGCGGGCCGCATTCGCCGCGCACTTGTTGATCGTGTCGGTAAACATAGTGGTTATCCTAAAAAGTGAGTGAAATCAAAAAAGTAAAAAGTTCGCCTGATGGCGGCGCGTCGGTGTCCCGCGCGCGTATTTGTTGTTGTCCTTAACAGGCGCCCCGGTAAGCGGAACGCCGATGGAACATTTTTTATGAGTGCTGGCGCGCTAAGCGCCGTGGTGGATGCGCTGCGCTTATCCACCCTACGATGTTGTGTATCGGGTTGCCGTGGTGGATGCATCCACCCAGGAACGTGCATCGGGCCGTAGGGCGGGTAAGCGCAGCGCACCCGCCGGAAACCCGGAAGGTTACGCCTTCACCTGTACCTGACCGTCCTTCACGCGTGCTTCGAAATGCGCCACGGAACGGCTTTCATCTTCCATACAAAGCCCGTCGCGCAGGCGGAAGCGCTGTTTTTTCAGCGGGCTTGCCACCCACAGGTCGCCCTGATGTTCGGCGATAATGCCGCGCGACAGGACGCTTGCCTCGAAAAACGGGTCGATATTGCTGATGGCGTAAACCTCTTCGTTAGCGCGCGGACGGAAAACCGCCACCTGATGTTTACCGACCAGCGCGCAGACGCCGGTTGCCGGGATAATATCCTCAAGCTTGCAAATGGTGTTCCACTGGCTCATACGGTTTCCTCCACGAAGGTGACGGGGATACGCTCATAAGGCGTGGCCGGACGATGCTGCTGGCGCTCCGGCACCACCTGCACGTTCGGGTCGCGGCGATCGCTGTTGACGAAGTGTTTAAAGCGGCCCTGCGCCTGCGGGTTGTTGACCGTTTCGGTCCACTCGCAAATCACTGCCTCGCGCAGACGGGTCATTTCGGCTTCCAGCTGGCTGTTGAGGCCCAGCTTGTCGTCGATAATGACGCGCTTCAGGTAGTCGATGCCGCCTTCCATGTTGTCCAGCCACGGCGCGGTACGCGTCAGTTTGTCGGCGGTGCGGATGTAGAACATCATGAAGCGGTCGAGATAGCGCACCAGGGTCTCTTTATCGAGATCCGCCGCCAGCAGGTCGGCGTGGCGCGGTTTCATGCCGCCGTTGCCGCAGACATACAGGTTCCAGCCTTTTTCGGTGGCGATGATGCCCACGTCTTTGCCCTGGGCTTCGGCGCATTCGCGCGTGCAGCCAGAGACGCCGAATTTCATTTTGTGCGGGGTGCGGATGCCTTTGTAGCGGTTTTCCAGCTCGACGCCGAAGCCCACGCTGTCGCCGACGCCGTAACGGCACCATGTGCTGCCGACGCAGGTTTTCGCCATGCGCAGCGCTTTGGCGTAGGCGTGACCGGTTTCAAAGCCCGCGTTAATCAGCTGACGCCAGATTTCCGGCAGATCGTCTTTCTGCGCGCCAAACAGGCCGATGCGCTGAGAGCCAGTGATTTTGGTATAGAGATTAAATTCGCGGGCGATGCGGCCCACTTCCATCAGTCCTTCCGGGGTGATTTCGCCGCCAGCGGAGCGCGGGATCACCGAGTAGGTGCCGTCTTTCTGGATATTTGCCAGGAAGTTGTCGTTGGTATCCTGCAGCGGCGTGTGCTGCGGTTTGAGGATGTACTCATTCCAGCAGGAGGCCAGCAGGGAGCCGACGGTCGGTTTACACACTTCGCAGCCGTAACCCTGGCCATGTTTTTCCAGCAGTTCGTCAAAGGATTTAATGCCTTCGACGCGGATCAGGTGGTAAAGCTCCTGGCGCGAGTAAGCGAAGTGCTCGCACAGGTTGTTGGTCACTTCGATGCCCTGTTTGGCGAGCTCGGCGTTCAGCACCTGCGTCACCAGCGGGATACAGCCGCCGCAGCCCGTACCGGCTTTGGTTTCCGCTTTCAGCGCCGCAACGGTGTGGCAGCCTTTATTGATAGCGGCGATAAGCGCGCCTTTGGTGACGTCAAAACAGGAGCAAATCTGCGCGCTGTCCGGCAGTTTATCGACGCCAATAGACGGTTTGCCCTGGCCTGCGTGCGACGGCAGGATCAGCGAGTCCGGGTTTTCCGGCAGCTCAATGGCGTTCAGCACCAGTTGCAGCAGGTTGCCGTAATCGCTGGTATCGCCTACCAGCACTGCGCCGAGCAGCGTTTTGTTGTCTTCGCTGACGATGAGGCGTTTGTAGACTTCTTTGCTTTCGTCGAGGAACACATAGCTGCGGGATTTCGGCGTGCGGCCATGCGCGTCGCCGATGCCGCCGACATCCACACCCAGCAGTTTCAGCTTGGCGCTGAGGTCTGCGCCCTCAAAACAGTTGCTGGCGTTGCCAAGAATATGGTCGACCGCCACCTGCGCCATTTTGTAACCCGGTGCCACGAGGCCGTAGACGCGGCTGTTCCAGCTGGCGCATTCGCCGATAGCGTAGATGTCCGGGTCGGAAGTCTGGCACTGGTCGTTAATCATGATGCCGCCGCGCGGGGCAATGGCCAGATCGCACTGTTTAGCCAGTTTGTCGCGCGGGCGGATGCCGGTGGAGAAGACGATAAAGTCGACTTCCAGCTCGCTGCCGTCGGCAAAGCGCATGGTTTTACGGGCTTCGACGCCCTGCTGCACGATCTCCTGGGTGTTTTTGCTGGTATGCACCCTGACGCCCATGCTCTCGATTTTACGACGCAGCTGCTCGCCGCCCATCTGGTCGAGCTGTTCGGCCATGAGCATCGGCGCGAACTCGATAACGTGGGTTTCGACGCCTAAGTTTTTCAACGCGCCCGCGGCTTCGAGCCCGAGCAGACCACCGCCCACCACCGCGCCGCGTTTGCTGCGGCGTGCGCAGGCTTCAATCGCGTTCAGATCTTCAATGGTGCGGTAGACAAAGCAGTCCTGCGTTTCGGCGCCTTTAATCGGCGGGATCCACGGATAGGAGCCGGTCGCCATAATCAGTTTGTCGTAATAGACGGTGCGCCCGGCGCTGGAGTGGATCACTTTCTCCTGGCGGTTGATGGTGATGGCGCGCTCGCCCACCAGCACTTTCACGCCGTGCTTGTCGTAGTAGCCTTCGCGGACCAGCGACAGCTCTTCAGCGGTATGATGGGAGAAGTAGGAAGAGAGGTGCACGCGGTCATAGGCGATGCGCGGCTCCTCACAGAAGACGGTGATGTCGAACTGGCCTGGATCGGCTTTATCGAGAAGGTCTTCGATAAAGCGGTGACCAACCATGCCGTTACCGATAATAGCGAGTCTGACTTTGCTCATTTTTGCCTCGATTTCTTTTCTATTACCGCCTACCTTAACGATTCAGCCCCCCCGCTTATTGATGTAAATCAATTACATCTTTATATACCTCTTAATGGGTATATCCTTGATTTTTGTGGGTTTTTATAAGTGCAGGAATTGATTAGGGTTTCGCGAGTGTTCGTTTTTTGAACCGTGGTGGAATGAATTTTCGCCAGAAAGGTTTACGGCATGAATAGCGGGTGTAACGTGAAAAAAGGCACAAACGAGGGCAGGACGAGAAGCGAAAACGGCGGGGAAAGATAAGGAAAGTTGTCCCTTCCCTGGCGGGAAGGGACAGAGGAGGCTTAGTGCGCCGCCGCGGTTTTCGCGTGCTGGCGATGGCGGGTCACAAAGCCCAGCGCAAAGCACATCACAAACACCACAGCGTAAAGGCCGTTAGCGGTAAACAGCGCCGCCTGCGGACCGTGATTCGCCACAATCGGGCCGGTCACGATAAAGGTCAGCATGGTGCCGACGGTGCCGCAGGTGAGGATAAAGTTAACCAGTTTCGGCGAGGAGACTTTGGTCTGCTGCGAGCCGAGCGTAATAATGGTGGTATAAATCGCGCTGGAGAAGAACCCGAGCGCCAGAATGAACCACGCCATATGTTCCGGCTTGCTGGTAATAAAGAAGTACATCAGCACGGTGGCGAGACCCGCCAGCACGGTCAGGATACGCTGCAAGTCAAAGAAGCGCAGAACGAAGCTGAAGACCCACATGCCAACCATGTAAGACATCCAGAAGTTGCTCACCAGCGTACCGGCGTCGTTCAGGTTCATGCCGAGGCCTTTGGTGGCGTACTCCGGCACCCAGCCAATAAAACCGAGCTGGCCCAGAATGTAGCAGAGCGCGGCGATGGAGAGGAACAGCACGCCCACGCCCCATTTTTCTTTGGCGACCGGCTGGTTTTCCTGCGGAGCATGTTTGCCAAGCACCGGGAAATCGCAGCCGAAGGTCAGGATGAAAATCGCCACGTAGACCAGGCCGATGCAGGCATAAACCCAGTACCACTCAATGCTGCGCGCCAGCAGGAAGGCGGCGACCATCGGGAAGATCATCCCGGCCATGCTGAAGAAGGAGTCGGTAAACAGCAGGCGGGAGCCGCGCTGGCGTCCTTCGTACATGTGCGTAATCAGGAAGGTCCCGATCGACATCGTTATCCCGCTCACCAGGCCGAGCACGAACATCGCGCCGGAGAAGAGCGTCAGGCTCTTACTGAACATCAGCGCGACGACGGCGAGCACCATCAACACAAAGCCAAAGCGCAGCTGGGTTTTCAGCGGCACGATTTCCATCAGCCAGGCGTTTAAAAAGATAGAGATCAGGATCCCGGCGTTCAGGAAGGTAAAGGTGTTACTCATGCTGGATACCGGCAGATGGAAATAGTCTGCGATATTGCCCATCACCATCCCGGTGACGATTACCAACGCGCCGGTGAGGGCGTAGGAAAAAAAGCTGATCCATGTGAGCTTAATACGGTTGCTGTTAGTCATGACTGGCCTGTGAATAGAAGTGTAAAGCGCGTTGACGGCGCCGTGAACGTGGGCATTCTAGGGCGTAATGTGATCCAATAAAACAATCATTGATCACATGCTGTGTAAAACGACATTGTTTATATGATGGTCGTCACATAATTTCACACGTCTGATCCGATGAGCGCGTTTTCGCTGCGCGCTGGTACGTAAAACCAGGTAAATCTCTGGCACGTCATGCGATCGCTATTTAGAATCGACCCACTTGCTTTTTTCTGCTTCGTAAGGAATTCGTCATGCTCAAATCCACACTGGCGGCTGTTGCGGCTGTATTCGCGCTTTCTGCCCTTTCTCCTGCCGCGCTGGCGGCAAAAGGCGACCCGCACGTTCTGCTTACCACCTCTGCGGGAAATATTGAGCTGGAACTGAACAGCCAGAAAGCGCCTGCGTCGGTGAAAAACTTCGTTGATTACGTCAACAGCGGTTTTTACAACAACACCATTTTCCACCGCGTGATCCCGGGCTTTATGGTGCAGGGCGGCGGCTTCACGGCGGATATGCAGCAGAAACCGACCAATGCGCCGGTGAAAAACGAGGCGGATAACGGTCTGCCGAACACGCGCGGCACCATCGCAATGGCGCGCACTGCCGATAAAGACAGCGCCACCAGCCAGTTCTTTATTAACGTCGCCGACAACGCCTTCCTGAACCACGGCCAGCGCGACTTCGGCTACGCCGTTTTCGGTAAAGTGGTCAAAGGCATGGACGTCGCCGATAAAATCGCCCAGGTGCAGACCCACGACGTCGGCCCGTACCAGAATGTGCCGTCTAAACCGGTGGTGATCCTCTCCGCGAAAGTCCTGCCGTAACCCTCTTCCTGACGCGGGCAGGCTTGTCCGCGTCGTCTCGCTCCCGGCAAACCGGCCCATTGCTGCTTATACTTGTGGCACACGGGGTTACGTTCAGGGAGGCAAAATGGCCAGAAAACTCACCGACAGACAAAAGTCCCGGCTCTGGGACGCGCAGAAAAATCACAACTTCCAGGCCAGCAACCGGCTGGAAGGCATTGAGGTGCCTCTGGTGACCTTATCCCGCGAAGAAGCGCTGGCGCGCATTGAAGAGCTGAGGGGGCACTATGAGCGATAAATTCGGCGACGGGCGCGACCCCTATTTCTGGTCCGGTAGCGATGTGCTGCGCAACCGGCTGAACATTCATGCCGCGCAGGATCTACAACACGCCGAGCGCGAGCTGACCTCGCTGCGCGCGGCGACGCTCGAACTCGGCCCCGTCCAGCGCGGGCTGCCGCACCTGTGTGCTATCCACCGCCAGCTGTTTCAGGATCTCTACGAGTGGGCGGGCGAGCTGCGAGAGGTGGATATCTACCAGGGCGAGACCCGCTTTGCGCATTTCGAATATCTCGAAAAAGAGGGCAACGCGCTGATGCAGGCGCTGGAAGATGAGGATTATCTCGTCGGGCTGGAGCCGGACGCGTTTGTCGCGCGTCTTGCGCACTATTACTGCGAAATCAACGTCCTGCATCCATTTCGTACCGGCACCGGGCGCGCCCAGCGCGTGTTCTTTGAGCAGCTGGCGCTGCACGCGGGCTACAGCCTCGACTGGCGGGATGTCGATGTCGACGAGTGGCGCGCCGCGAATCAGGCGGGTGCGATGGGCGACCTGGCGCCGCTTGAGAAAATCTTCGCACGCGTAGTGAGCGAGGCACGGGAAAGCGAGTAAACTGGCGCGGTTCTTTTTTTCGGAGCCGCCATGTTACTGCTTATCGACAACTACGATTCTTTCACCTGGAACCTGTTTCAGTATTTCAGCGAGCTGGGCGCAGAGGTGGTCGTCAGGCGCAATGACGAGCTGACGCCTGACGATATCGACGCGCTGGCCCCTGCGCATATCGTTATCTCTCCCGGCCCCTGCACGCCCAATGAGGCCGGTATCTCGCTGGAAGTCATCCGCCGCTACGCCGGGCGTCTGCCCCTTCTCGGCGTCTGTCTCGGCCATCAGGCTATCGGCCAGGCGTTTGGCGCGGCGGTCGTGCGCGCGCAGAATGTCATGCACGGCAAAACCTCGGCTATCCGGCACAACAACACGGGCGTATTCGCCGGGCTCAATAATCCGCTCACCGTGACCCGCTACCACTCCCTGATTATCGACCGCGCCACCCTGCCCGCCGAGTTTGAGATAACGGCCTGGACAGACGAGGGCGAAATCATGGGCATCCGGCATCGCCATCTGGCGCTGGAAGGCGTGCAGTTCCACCCGGAAAGCATTCTGAGCGAACAGGGCCATCAGCTCCTGGCGAACTTTCTGACGCGCTGAATTTTTATTGCCTTTTAGTGATTTTTTATTCATATTTTGTGCTTATCTTTTCATGTGCGATGGCACATTTACTGGATGGGCATGAAATGGCAACTGAAAAAACAGCAATTACGCGCGCCACCTTCGATGAAGTGATCCTGCCAATTTATGCACCGGCTGAATTTATTCCGGTGAAAGGCAAGGGCAGCCGCGTCTGGGATCAGCAGGGCAACGAGTATGTCGACTTCGCAGGCGGCATCGCGGTGACGGCGCTCGGCCACTGCCACCCGCGACTGGTGGCGGCGCTGAAAGCGCAGGGCGAAACGCTCTGGCACACCAGTAACGTTTTCACCAACGAACCCGCGCTGCGCCTGGGGCAAAAGCTGGTGGACGCCACGTTCGCCGAGCGCGTTGTGTTTATGAACTCCGGCACCGAAGCCAACGAAACCGCGTTCAAGCTGGCCCGTCACTACGCCATCACGCGCCACAGCCCATACAAAACCAAAATCATCGCGTTTTATAACGCCTTTCACGGACGTTCGCTGTTTACCGTCTCCGTGGGTGGCCAGGCGAAATACTCCGACGGCTTCGGCCCGAAACCGGCAGATATCATCCATGTGCCGTTTAACGATCTCGACGCGGTTAAAGCAGTGATGGACGACCACACCTGCGCGGTCGTGGTGGAGCCGGTACAGGGCGAAGGCGGTGTGACCGCCGCGACGCCGGAATTTCTGCGCGGCCTGCGCGAACTGTGCGACGCCCATCAGGCGCTGCTGGTGTTCGATGAAGTGCAGTGCGGCATGGGCCGCAGCGGTAAGCTCTTTGCCTATATGCACTACGGCGTGACGCCGGACATCCTCACCAGCGCCAAAGCGCTGGGCGGCGGCTTCCCGGTGAGCGCGATGCTGACGACGCATGAGGTAGCCTCGGCGTTCCACGTCGGCTCCCACGGCTCCACGTATGGCGGCAACCCGCTGGCCTGCGCGGTGGCGGGCGAGGCGTTCGATATTATCAATACCCCGGACGTGCTGAACGGCGTAGCGCACAAGCGCGAACAGTTTGTGCAGCATCTGAAGAAAACCGGCGAGCAGTACGGCCTGTTCAGCGATATCCGTGGTCTGGGCCTGCTGATTGGCGCCGAGCTGGCACCCGCCTTCCACGGCCGCGCGCGCGATCTGCTCTACGCGGCGGCAGCCGAGGGGGTGATGGTGCTTAACGCCGGGCCGGATGTGATGCGTTTCGCGCCGTCGCTGCTGGTAGAGAGCGCCGACATTGACGAAGGCATGGCCCGTTTTGCCCGCGCGGTGGCACGCGTGGTGAACGGCTAATCAGCGTGACTGGCTCAGGCGCCGCCTGAGCCAGATGCCGTGGTGGGGCCGCTGGCGCCACGCTACGGAGGAGATCGTGTGCATGGTGCGCAGATGATCGAGAATGCGCAGCAGATGATGCTCCATCACGCTGAGCGGCCCTTCCGGCAATACCTCTTCGCCCTCCAGCACCGCCTCGTTTTGCGTCTCGCCCGGGGCGTCATATTCCAGCCGCTGCTGACAGCGTTGCAGCGCGATTTCACAGGCCTGTAAGTAGCGCGCCGCCGCTTCCGGCGTCAGCGAGGACTGCTCGCGCGCCAGCGTCGTTATCGCGTTGATGTGCTCGACGATAAACTGGCTGTGCGTCACCCAGAGGCGCATATCCTCCAGATACCGGCTGTTAAAACCCGGCTCCTGCATCGCCTGATTAAGCGAGTTATAAAGCGCGTTATGCGCCTGGTTGACGCGCATCCGCTGCCAGGCGAGCGGCGCGGGCTGCGGATCGTCGCTCAGGATCAGGCGCAGCGCCTCCTGGTCGGCTTCCAGCGCGTCGTGCGCGTTCTGGCGCAGCAGGCCGCTTTGCCACTGCGGCCAGAGCCAGACCATACCCGCGAAGGCGATAAGACAGCCTGTCAGCGTGTCTATCAGGCGCGCCACGATGTACTGCTCGCCGTTGAGCGTCAGCAGCTGCAGCGAATAGACCGCCGTCACGGTGAAGCCAATCATCGCCCAGCCGTAATTGCGCCGGATAATGAGATAGCTGATTAACGTCACCAGCAGCATGCCGAGCAGCGTATAGCCCTGCGGCACGTTCAGATGCAGCGTGATGCCCGCAATGATAAGCCCGGCGAGCGTACCGCCCGCCCGGTGCAGAATGCGCACCCGCGTCGCGCCGTAGCCGTTTTGCGTAACGAAGAGCACCGTCATCAGGATCCAGTACGGCTTCGGCAGCTGAAAAACGCTCGCCAGCAGGCCCGCCGCCGCGAGCATCACGCCAAGTCGCGCCGCCGTGCGCAGCGCCGCCGATTTGAACGACAGATAGCTTTTCAGCGCGGGCAGGAGCGGCAGGCGGCGCTGGCCGTTATCCATTAAATCGCGGGCATAAAGCGGGCGCTGGGTACGCAGCACGCGGGCGATGCGGCTGAAGTGGTATTCGCAAAACTGCCCGACCGGGTTATCCGGATGCTGGCGGGCGATTTTTGCGAGCGCCGCGATCTGCTTGTCCATCGTGAAGCGGCGCGAATAGCGGTGATAGAGGATATCGTCGGAGAGCGAGCGCAGGCGCGTAGCCACGGTTTGCGCCGTCCAGCGCAGCACCTCTTCAGCGTGGCTGCGCTCCACCAGCTTTTGCACTTCACCGGGTTGATGCAGCGAGACCGAAATGTGCTCCTGGAGATCGAGCGCCACCTGAAAGGCGCGCAGCAGGCGCTTGTAGCCGTTCTGCCGGGTCGCGGCCAGCATCTGTAACTGCTGATAGCACTGGCTTATCTGATCCACCACTTTTTGCTGATGCACCAGCAGGGGCGGCAAGGCCTGCTCCGGGTCGGTATGGCGGGTCAGCAGGCTGTATTTGGCCTCGCAGTAGTCGGCGAGGCTTTGATAAATCAGGCTTAACGACTCGCGCAGCGGCTGTTCGCGCCATAGCCAGAACCAGAAGCCATTAAACGCGCCATACCAGAGCGTACCGAGCACATAGAGCAGCATCGGCTGCCAGACGGGCATATTCCCGGCGAGGCTTAACGTGAAAATCGCCGCGATAAGCGACGCGGGCAGCAGGCGCGCATGCAGCGGGCTGATTTCCGCCGTCACGCCGAGCAGCAGCGCCAGCATCAGCAGAATGAGCGGCAGCGGCACCGCCTGCAACAGCAGAAACTGCACGGCGAGGCTGCTTAGCGCAAACAGCGACGCGCCGATGATGAGCCGTTTGAAGAAGCGTTTATGCGGGGTATCGAGACCGGCGATGTTGCAGCACGCGGGCACCAGCGAGAACAACAGCCCCTGTTGTAAGTGACCCAGCAGCAATCCCACCGCGACCGGCAGGCTTAAGATCAGCGTTTGCCGCAAAGCGTAATTGATTTCAGGGTGATAGATAAGACGACGCCACATAGGGGAGAAGTATAGAAACAAAAACGGCGTGTTACCGAAGCGACACGCCGTTTTTTTCAGGAACCTTAGCGGGTTCCGTAAACCACGATGGTTTTTCCGTGCGCGGAGATCAGGTTCTGATCTTCAAGCATCTTCAGGATACGGCCCACGGTTTCGCGGGAGCAGCCCACGATCTGGCCGATTTCCTGACGGGTGATTTTGATCTGCATGCCGTCCGGGTGAGTCATGGCGTCCGGCTGTTTGGCGAGATTCAGCAGCGTCTGCGCGATGCGGCCCGTCACGTCGAGGAACGCCAGGTTACCGACTTTTTCAGAGGTGACCTGCAGGCGACGCGCCATCTGCGAAGAGAGGCGCATCAGAATATCCGGGTTTACCTGAATCAGCTGACGGAATTTTTTGTAAGAGATCTCAGCCACTTCACAGGCAGTTTTAGCGCGAACCCAGGCGCTGCGCTCCTGACCTTCCTCGAACAAACCCAGTTCGCCGATGAAGTCTCCCTGGTTCAGGTACGAGAGGATCATCTCCTTGCCCTCTTCATCTTTGATCAGCACTGCCACTGAGCCTTTGACGATGTAGTACAGCGTCTCCGCTTTTTCACCCTGGTGAATCAGCGTGCTCTTAGATGGATACTTATGAATGTGGCAATGAGACAAGAACCATTCAAGAGTCGGGTCTGTTTGCGGTTTGCCAAGCACCATGCGCGGTTATCCTCTGTTTTAAACTGGCTCCAAAGACAGGGCGCGTAACCCCTGTCTGGCTTTGCAATCATCATCTTCCCGCATCCAGGGAAGTTGGCTGTCCGTGGACGTCGCAGCCGATAAATTGTCTCTCCTCTGCATACATGCGTAACATCAATGTATCGCCGCTGCATCCAGACTGTTTTAGCATAGCTTTTCACAGGTGTCTCCTGTTGTCTCGTTTCAGCTTGACGCAGGTCGCCTTCCGTTGCCTCTTATGACGGGGCCGCGTAATCTGTCTGTAAAATGAATAGCCTGGAGCGATTATCATGCATGCACGAGTGAAATGGGTGGAAGGCTTAACCTTCCTGGGCGAGTCGGCGTCAGGGCACCAGATCCTGATGGATGGCAACTCCGGCGACAAAGCGCCGAGCCCGATGGAAATGGTGCTGATGGCCGCCGGCGGCTGCAGCGCGATCGACGTGGTCTCTATTCTGCAAAAAGGCCGTCACGACGTGACCGACTGCGAAGTGAAGCTCACCTCCGAGCGTCGCGAAGAGGCGCCGCGCCTGTTCACGCATATCAACCTGCATTTTGTCGTGACGGGTAAAGACCTGAAAGATGCGGCGGTTGCGCGTGCGGTAGACCTGTCGGCGGAGAAGTATTGTTCGGTTGCGTTGATGCTCGGCAAGGGCGTGAATATTACCCATTCGTACGAAGTGACAGAAGGGTAAGCCTGTGACGGCGGGCGGCGCTGCGCTGACCCGCCCAACGGCTTATCGATGCGGCGTTACTGTATCTGCTTGCCTTCCATCAGCCGCTGCACCAGCGGCAACATGATGAGTTCCATCGCCAGCCCCATTTTGCCCCCCGGCACCACCAGCGTATTGATGTGCGAAATAAACGAGCCCTGCAACATCGCGAGCAGCCAGGGGTAATCGATATTGTCCAGGTTGCGGAAATGGATAACCACGAAGCTTTCGTCAAGCGACGGAATGCTTTTGGCGGCGAACGGGTTAGAGGTGTCCACCGTCGGCACGCGCTGGAAGTTGATATGCGTGCGCGAGAACTGCGGCGTGATGTAATTGATGTAATCCTCCATCGAACGCACCACGGAGTCCATCACCGCCTCGCGGGAGTGCCCGCGCTCGCTGGTATCGCGGATCATTTTCTGGATCCACTCCAGGTTGACGATAGGTACCACGCCCACCAGCAAATCGACATGCTTCGCCACGTCGTTCTGCGGCGTCACCACGCCGCCGTGCAGGCCTTCATAAAACAGCACGTCGGTTGGTTCCGGCAGCGGCTGCCAGGGCGTAAAGGTGCCCGGCACCTGGTTCCAGGGCACGGCTTCATCGTAGGTATGCAGATATTTGCGCGACTGCCCTTTGCCGGTCAGGCCGTATTCCACAAAGGTTTGTTCCAGCAGGCCAAAATCATTCGCCTCCGGACCGAAATAGCTGATATGGCGGCCCAGATCGCGCGCCTTGCGGATTGCCATGTCCATTTCCGGGCGCGTGTAACGGTGAAAGCTGTCGCCTTCCACTTCGGCGGCGTGAAGATTCAGCTGGGCGAAGATTTTACGAAACGCGAGGCTGGTGGTCGTGGTGCCCGCGCCGCTGGAGCCCGTGACGGCGATAACCGGATGTTTGGCAGACATAGCGAGACAACTCCCTGAAGCGGCGGGGCAAGGCTCCGCCTGGCAACGTTAACCGCGAAACTGCGAGCGCGGCATGATATTGACCGTTTCGTGCAGTTCAGACCACACCAGAACGGCTTCGCCGCTTTGCAACTGACGCCGCACATCGGCGACCTTTTGCTCAAGCGAGCGTTCATGTTCACCATAATCGGTGCCTTCGCGCAAGACGAAGGCTTCAATCAGGCGCTCCAGCGTGTCGGGCGCGATGTCTTGCCAGGGAATGATCATTTATCGGTCCAGATAAGGGGTTAACCAGTCAGGAATGCGCTGCTCAAGCCACATTTTCGGCTGACGCAGCGTGCCGCCGACGAAGCCCACGTGACCGCCGTGCTCCGTCAGCTGATACTCAATATTAGCAGGCAGCGTGGTCGTGTCGGGGATCACGTGATGATCCATAAACGGGTCATCTTTGGCGTGGATAATCAGCGTCGGACGGGTAATCGCCGCGAGCCGCGGCAGGGCGCTGCACTGCTGGTAATAATCGACGGCATCACGGTAGCCGTGAATTTTCGAGGTGATGAGATCGTCGAAATCGCGAATGCGGCGCAGGCGTTTAAGCTGAGCGAGGTCGACGGGCAGCGTGCCAGGCCAGGCCTTCAGCTTGCGGGTCGCGTTGGCTTTCAGCAGGTTCAGCAGATAGAACTGATAAAAGCGCGAAAACCCTTTCTCCATATGATTGCAGCAGTGCTCCAGCATAAACGGCGCGGAAACAATGACCCCGGCGTTAAGCGGGAAGGCGGCGCCAATTTCCGCCATCAGGCAGCCGAGCATATTGCCGCCGAGCGAGTACCCGACGGCCGCCGTCGGCACCGTGCCGAAGCGCTCATCGAGCCAGCGCAGAAAAAAGGTGCCGTCTTCAGTTTCACCGGAGTGATAAATACGCTCCATTTTGTTCGGCACGCCGCTGCAACCGCGAAAATGCATCACCACGCCAAGCCAGCCGCGCTGTTTCGCCGCGTGGATAAGCCCGTGGGCATAGGGACTGTGCAGGCTGCCTTCCAGCCCGTGGAACACCACCAGTCGCGGCTTATGGCGCGCCTGTTCCGGGTTTTCGCTAAAGGCGAGGTCGACGAAATCGCCGTCCGGCAAATCGAGCCGCTGCCAGTGCGGCTCAAACTGCAACCGGCGGCGCAGAACGCGCGGCAGCATGGTTTGCAGATGCGGATTGCTGACTCCCGGCATTGGCTGAAAGTGTGAAGAATCGGTGTTCAGTGCAGGGAGTTCTGCGGGGGTAATGTCGGCCATGGCACGCTGTCTGTTGGTTAGTTCGCTAACTACTATAACGATTGTTATTCATTTTGTTGATGGTTTGATGCGGATCACTCAGCCAGCAAATTGCGCGAGAAAAGGTGAATATCCGCATCCGGCTTGCGCCGCCAGAGCCGGGCTTTACGCGCGCCGGTGGCGACGCTCTCGCCGGTCTCTTCAAACATGCCCGAGGCCTCAAAGCGGCGGATCAGGCTTTTGCGCTGGATAGGCTGGCCGAGAATAATCTCCGTCGCCTCCTGCAGCTGGCTCAGGGTAAAGCATTCCGGCAGGCAGTACACCGGCAGAAGCGAGTACATCGTCTTCTGGCGTAAACGGCGCAACGCCGCCTCGATAATCGCGCGGTGATCGAACGCCAGCGCGAGGGTATCCAGCGCCGTCACCGGCACCCACTGCGCGTCGCTGACCGACGCGATATGCGGCTGGCAGTCGACCCAGGCGATAAGCGCAAACCACGCGGTCGTCAGGCTCCAGCCGCGCGGGTCGCGATCCGGGCCGGAAAATGTCTCCAGCTGCTCCAGCCATGACGGACGCACGCCGGTTTTTTCGGTCAGCTTGCGCAGCGCCGTGGCGTGCGTTGAGGCGTCTTTTTGCATATCGATAAAGCCGCCCGGCAGCGCCCAGCGCCCCTGCTGCGGCTGTCGCGCGCGCTGCACCAGCAGGACGCAGAGCGCCTGGTCATGCAGGGTGAACAGCACGCTGTCCACGGTTACCAGTGGCGAAGGGAACCGCGCAGGATCGTAGCTTTCCAGATATTCTGCTTCAGTGGTCATGCGCCGCTCCGTTTAATTGTCTCAGAGACAAGTTTACCAGCCCGACAGAGCGGGGCAAAGCAAACCTTTATTGCTTTATTTTTCAGCAACATGCTATTTTTTAACCACGCTGGCGAATTTTTCGCTTGCTTATTAGTGTCTCTTGGACAATATTAAATGTGTCGCAAGGACATTAACTCATTAACCGGGGCGAACATGATGCAGACGCAACTGATGGTAGACGGACAAGAGATAGCAACACAGACCGGGCGTTTTCCTGACGGCGCCGTATGGGCGAAAGTGACCGGCGAGCTGCCTCGCGTCGCCTCGCTGATGCGTATTCGCGCCGCCGCCATGAAAACGATGGACGACTTTATGCTGCTGGCGCAGTTGACCGACGCGGTGCGTCAGCATTGCGATGTTCGCTTTAGCCATCTGGAACTGCCGTGGCTACCGTATGCCCGTCAGGACAGACATATGCAGCCGGGCGACAGCTTTGCGCTGAAAGTGTTTGCCCGCCAGCTAAACACGCTCGGTTTCGACAAAGTGCTGGTGCTGGATCCGCACAGTGAAGCTGCCGCGGCCGCCATCGATAATCTCGTGGCCATCCCGCAGGAGCGCTGCCTGATGCAAAGCCCGACGCTCGTCAGTGCCCTGAAGGCCGGTGAGCTGATGCTGGTCGCGCCGGACGCCGGCGCGCTGAAAAAAATCCACGCGGTAGCGCAGGCGGTCGGGGCTGAAGGCTTCGCCACGCTGACCAAACAGCGCAATGTCGCCACCGGCGCGCTGACCGGCTTTCGTCTGGTGGAGGGCGATGTGCGGGGCAAGGCGGTGCTGATTGTCGATGACCTGTGCGACGCGGGCGGCACGTTTATCGGCTCCGCCCAGGTGCTGCGCGACGCGGGCGCCCGCAGCGTCAGCCTGTACGTTACCCACGGCGTGTTTTCCAAAGGCGTCGAGAACCTGCTGAATAACGGCATTGACCAGCTGTATACGACCACCTCTTTCGCGCCCGCCACACTGGCGCAGGATCGGGTAGAAATGATTGATATCAATACTATTTATAACGCGTAAGGAGAAGGGAGATGAAGATGAATCCGATTCTGGCTATTGATGGCTACAAAGTGTCGCACCGCGAACAGTATCCGGCTGGCACCACCAAAGTGTATTCCAACTTTACGCCGCGCAGCGATAATCATTTCCACTCTCCGGTGGCGGACGGCAAGCTGGTGTTCTTCGGTTTACAAGGGTTCCTGCAGTGGTTCCTGGTGGATCTCTTTAACGAGCAGTTTTTCGCCCGCCCGCAGGCGGAAGTGGTCGACGAATATCAGGCAGTGATGGACAGCTATATCGGCAAAGGCGCGGTGAGCGCGGATCACATTCGCGCGCTGCATCAGCTCGGTTATCTGCCGCTGCATATCAAAGCGCTGGATGAAGGCAGCAAGGTGGCGATGAAAGTGCCGGTGCTGACCATCACCAACACGATCCCGGAATTCTTCTGGCTGGTGAACTACCTGGAAACCGTGCTCTCCGCGGAGCTGTGGAAATCGTCCACCAACGCCACGATTGCGCACCACTACCGTAAAATCTGCGAACGCTGGGCAGAGAAAACCTGCTCTGACGTAAGCCACCTGGATTTCCAGTGCCACGACTTCTCCTTTCGCGGGATGTCGGGCTTGCAGGATACCGCGCAGGCGGGCAGCGGCCATCTGCTGAGCTTTAAAGGCACCGATAATATTCCGTCGATGCTCTACGCTCGCGATTACTACACCCAGGGACAGGAATGTTTTATTGCCGCCTCTATTCCGGCGACCGAGCACAGCGTGATGTGCATGGGCGAGAAAGAGAGCGAGATCGAGACGTTCCGTCGCCTGATTTGCTCTCTCTACCCGAACGGCTTTGTCTCGATTGTGTCCGATACCTGGGATTACTGGCGCGTTATCACCGAGTATACCCGTGAGCTGAAAACGCAAATCATGGCGCGTGAAGGCCGCGTGGTGTTCCGCCCGGACAGCGGCGACCCGGTAGAGATCCTGTGCGGCACCGGCGCGGATGACGACACCCGCGCTGACCGCACGCCTGAAGAGAAGGGCTCGGTAGAAGTGCTGTGGGAGATTTTCGGCGGCACCGTGAATGATAAAGGCTTTAAAGTGCTCGATCCGCACGTGGGCCTGATTTACGGCGATTCCATTACGCTTGAACGCGCCGAAGAGATCCTGCGCCGTCTGGCGGCGAAAGGTTTCGCCAGTTCGAACGTGGTGTTTGGCGTGGGCTCGTTTACCTACCAGTACAACACCCGCGACACTTTCGGCTTTGCGATGAAAGCCACCTACGGTGAAGTGAACGGCGTCGGCCGCATGATTTTCAAAGAGCCGAAAACCGACAACGGTCTGAAACGTTCAGCGCGCGGCCTGCTGCGGGTGGAGCGTAACAACGAAGGGGAATATCAGCTGTTTGACGAGCAGACGCTGGAGCAGGAACAGCAGGGCGAGCTGAAAACCCGCTTCCTGGATGGCAAACTGCACGGCGTGGAACATCTGGAAACCCTGCGCCAGCGGCTGGCGGCGCAGCGTTAATCAAGCCAACCGGGCCTGCGGGCCCGGTTAGTCGTTTTGCAGCATCGCTTCCAGCTGCTCCTGGGCGTCCAGCCACGCCATTTCGCACTCTTCCAGCGCCGCTTTGGTCTTCGCCTGCGTTTGCAGGCATTCATTCATCTCCGCTTTGCGAGCCGGATCGTAAATGGCGCTGTCGCCGAGCTTCTCTTCAACGGCCGAAAGCGTGGCGTTGAGCTTTTCCATCTCTTTTTCCAGACGGGTTATCTCTTTGCGCAGCGGCTGCGTCTGGGTGCGCAGCTCCGCCTCGCGGCGCTTCTGATCTTTACGCGCCTGGGCGCTGTTGCCGTTGTCTTTCTCACGGCTGGCGTCGTCGCCCTGGTTCTCCTGCTTTTGCACGTCGCTCAGCCACTGCTGATAGTCGTCCAGATCGCCGTCGAAGGGCTCAACCTTGCCATCATGTACCAGATAGAGATCGTCAGTGGTGGAGCGAATCAGGTGACGGTCGTGCGAGACCACCACCAGCGCGCCTTCAAATTCGATCAGCGCGTCGGTCAGCGCCTGGCGCATATCGAGGTCGAGGTGGTTGGTCGGTTCATCGAGCAGCAGCAGGTTAGGGCGCTGCCAGACGATGAGCGCGAGCACCAGACGCGCCTTCTCGCCGCCGGAGAAACGTTCGGTCGCTTCCGTGACTTTATCGCCCTGGAAGCCGAAGCCGCCGAGATAGTCACGCAGCTGCTGTTCGGTTTCACGCGGGGCGATGCGCGCCAGATGTTGCAGCGGCGATTCGTCAGCCCGTAAAAATTCCAGCTGGTGCTGCGCGAAGTAGCCAAGCTTGATGCCTTTGGCGAGGCCGATATCGCCGCTGACCGGCGCCAGCTCGCCCGCCAGCAGTTTGATAAGCGTCGATTTACCCGCGCCGTTGCGCCCCAGCAGGCCGATGCGCGAGCCGGGCACCAGGTTGAGCTTGATGGAGTTCAGAATGGTGCGCTCGCCATAACCGGCGCTGACTTTTTCCATCTTCAGCAGCGGGTTAGGCAGGCTTTCCGGCGCGCGGAAGCTGAAGTGGAACGGGTTATCGACATGCGCAGGCGCAATCAGCTCCATGCGCTCCAGCATTTTGATGCGGCTCTGGGCTTGCTTCGCCTTGGACGCTTTAGCTTTAAAGCGGTCGATGAAGCTTTGCAGATGCGCGACGCGCTGCTGCTGGCTTTCGTAGGTCGCCTGCTGCTGGGCGAGACGCGTGGCGCGCTGGCGCTCAAACGAGCTGTAGTTGCCGGTGTACTCAAACATATTTTGCTGTTCGATATGAATGATTTTATCCACGACCGGATCCAGGAAGTCGCGGTCGTGCGAGATAAGGATCAGCGTGCCGTTATAGCTTTTCAGCCATTTCTCCAGCCAGATGACCGCGTCGAGATCGAGGTGGTTAGTGGGTTCATCGAGCAGCAGCAGATCAGAGCGGCAAATCAGCGCCTGCGCGAGGTTAAGACGCATACGCCAGCCGCCCGAGAAGTCGCTCACCGGGCGCGTCAGCTGTTCATTGCTGAAACCCAGGCCGTGCAGAAGGCTCGCGGCGCGCGAGCGGATGGTCCAGGCGTCGATGGCGTCCAGTTTGCCATGCGCCGTCGCGATGGCGTGGCCGTCGTTGCGCCCGGTCGCCTCGTTAAGCTCGCGCTCAAAGGCGCGATATTCGCGGTCGCCGTCAATGACGTACTCCAGCGCGGGCTGCGGGAGCGCGGGCGTCTCCTGATTCACCCAGGCGAGTTGCCAGGTGCCGGGGTAAGTGAAGCTGCCGCCGTCGGCGCTTATCTCGTTTTTCAGCAGCGACAGCAGCGTGGATTTGCCGCAGCCGTTTTTGCCCACCAGGCCCACTTTCTGGCCCGGGTTAATGGTGGCGGTGGCGTTGTCCAGCAGCACGCGGGTGCCGCGACGAATTTGTAACGAGGAGAAAACAATCATAAGGCGCCGTAGATTCAGACTATGTTAAATTGTCATTATATTCATGTAACGTGATGCTTTAGGGCACCGCGTGGGGCCGCCATGGTAGCCCAAAATAGTAACAATGACGACGCCCTGGAGGGGAATGATGTCACAGACAGCGAAAGTTTTGCTGCTGTATGCCCATCCGGAATCTCAGGACTCGGTGGCTAACCGGGTTTTGCTTAAGCCGGCTCTGCAATTACCTAATGTCACGGTGCATGACCTCTATGCCCACTATCCCGATTTCTTTATTGATATCAGCCATGAACAGGCGCTGCTGCGCGAGCACGATGTGATCGTTTTTCAGTTCCCGCTCTACACCTATAGCTGTCCGGCGCTCCTGAAAGAGTGGTTCGATCGCGTGTTAAGCCGCGGTTTCGCCAGCGGCGTGGGCGGCAACGAGCTTGCCGGTAAATACTGGCGCTGCGTTATCACGACCGGCGAGCCGGAAACGGCTTATCGTCCCGACGGCTTTAACCGCTATGCCCTGAGCGACATTTTACGTCCCTTCGAACTGACGGCCGCCATGTGTCGTATGCACTGGATGACGCCGCTGATCATTTACTGGGCGCGGCGTCAGTCGCTTTCTGAACTGGCGGCGCAGGGCCGCGCGTACGAAAGCTGGCTGGCCGCGCCGTTAACGCCGGGGGGCTTCTGATGGAAGGCTCGGACCTGCTGCTGGCAGGCATTCTGTTTCTTTTCGCCGCGGTGGTGGCGGTGCCGATTGCGGCGCGGCTTGGCATCGGCGCGGTGCTGGGTTATCTGCTCGCCGGGATAGCGATTGGCCCCTGGGGCCTCGGTTTTATCAGCGACGTCGACGAAATTCTGCACTTCTCGGAGCTCGGCGTCGTGTTCCTGATGTTCCTGATAGGGCTTGAGCTGAACCCGTCGAAACTCTGGAAGCTGCGGCGTTCTATCTTCGGGATCGGCGCGGCGCAGGTGCTGTTAAGCGCGGTGGTGCTGGCCGGGCTGCTGATGCTGACCGATTTCGCGTGGCAGGCGGCGGTGGTGGGCGGTATCGGCCTGGCGATGTCGTCAACCGCGATGGCGTTGCAGCTGATGCGCGATAAGGGCATGAACCGCACCGAAGGCGGCCAGCTCGGGTTTTCCGTGCTGCTGTTCCAGGATCTGGCGGTGATCCCGGCGCTGGCGATGGTGCCGCTGCTGGCGGGCAACGGTGATGAACATCCTGACTGGATGAAGATCGGCATGAAAGTGCTGGCGTTCGGCGGGATGCTGATAGGCGGACGCTATCTGCTGCGCCCGGTGTTTCGCTTTATCGCGGGCTCCGGCGTGCGCGAGGTGTTTACCGCCGCCGCGCTGTTGCTGGTGCTGGGCTCGGCGCTGTTTATGGATTTGCTGGGGCTGTCGATGGCGCTCGGCACATTTATCGCCGGCATCCTGCTGGCGGAGAGCGAATATCGCCATGAGCTGGAGATAGCCATCGAGCCGTTTAAAGGCCTGCTACTGGGACTGTTTTTTATCTCGGTCGGCATGGCGTTAAATCTGGGCGTCCTCTATACCCATATTTTGTGGGTGGTGATGAGCGTGGCGGTGCTGGTGAGCGTCAAAATGGCGGTGCTGTACGGTCTGGGGCGCTTTCAGGGCCTGCGGCGCACCGAGCGTTTGCAGTTCGCGGGCGTGCTGAGTCAGGGCGGCGAATTCGCGTTTGTGCTCTTTTCCAGCGCCTCGTCGCAGAAACTCTTTCATAACGACCAGATGGCGCTGCTGCTGGTGACGGTCACGCTTTCGATGATGACCACGCCGCTGGTAATGAAAGGCATCGACCGGCTGCTGGCGCGCCACTTCAACGCGCAGGATGAGCATGACGAAACCCCGTATGTGGAAGATGATAAACCGCAGGTGATTATCGTCGGCTTCGGGCGCTTTGGTCAGGTGATTGGCCGTCTGCTGATGGCCAATAAAATGCGCATTACGGTGCTGGAGCGCGATATCAGCGCGGTCAACCTGATGCGTAAATATGGCTACAAAGTTTACTATGGCGATGCGACGGAGCTTGAACTGCTGCGCGCCGCGGGCGCGGAATCGGCGGAGTCTATCGTCGTGACCTGTAACGATCCGGAAGACACGATGCGGATTGTGCATCTCTGCCAGCAGCACTTCCCGCAGCTGGAGATTCTGGCGCGCGCGCGCGGGCGTGTTGAAGCCCATGAGCTGTTGCAGGCGGGCGTGAAGCAGTTTTCCCGTGAAACCTTCTCCAGCGCGCTGGAGTTGGGGCGCAAGACGCTCATTTCGCTGGGGATGCATCCGCATCAGGCGCAGCGCGCGCAGTTGCATTTCCGCCGTCTTGATATGCGGATGCTGCGCGAGTTGATGCCGGTACATACCGATAACGCGCAAATCTCCCGCGTGCGCGAGGCGCGGCGCGAGCTGGAAGAGATTTTCCACCGCGAGATGCAGCAGGAACGACGCCAGCTGGACGGCTGGGATGAGTTTGAATAGAGGTTGAGCTATGGCGGTGCGTAAACGTTTTATTGCCGGGGCCGTCTGCCCGAAGTGTCAGGCGCAGGACTCTCTCGCGATGTGGCGGGAGAATCAGGTCGATATCGTCGAGTGCGTAAAGTGCGGGCACCAGATGCGCGAGGCGGATAAAGAAGTTCGCGAGAAGGTTCGCAAAGATGAGCAAGTCATAGGGATTTTTCATCCCGACTAGCGAGATGCCCCAGGTTTCTTTAAGCTAAAGGGTACACAGGCGTCGATTTGGGCTACAATCGGCGCCAGTCTTTTTTCCTCACTCAGGAGATATCATGAAAGTAGCAAAAGACCTGGTGGTCAGCCTGGCCTATCAGGTACGTACAGAAGACGGTGTGTTGGTTGATGAGTCTCCGGTGAGTGCGCCGCTGGACTACCTGCATGGTCACGGCTCCCTGATCTCCGGCCTGGAAGCCGCGCTGGAAGGTCACGATGTTGGCGATAAATTCGATGTGAACGTAGGCGCCAACGACGCTTACGGCCAGTATGACGAAAACCTGGTACAGCGCGTACCGAAAGACGTCTTTATGGGCGTTGACGAGCTGCAGGTTGGCATGCGCTTCCTGGCGGAAACCGATCAGGGCCCGGTGCCGGTAGAAATCACCGAAGTGGGCGACGACCACGTTGTGGTTGACGGTAACCACATGCTGGCGGGCCAGAACCTGAACTTCAACGTTGAAGTTGTGGCTATCCGCGAAGCGACCGAAGAAGAACTGGCTCACGGCCACGTTCACGGTGCGAACGGTCACGACCATGGCCACGATCACGACCATGACGGTTGCTGCGGCGGTCACGGCCACAGCCACGATCACGACCACGGTAAAGGTGGTTGCGGCAACGGCGGCTGCGGTTGCCACTAAGCCTGATAAAAAAGGGGCGCTCCGGCGCCCCTTTTTACTGCCCGCCGTTGTCTGTCAGTAATGCGGCGGCGGCGTTTCTTCCGCCTGCGACGCGATCATCGACGTCTGCGAGGCTTTGATTTTCTCCACCATGATTTTGAGCTGTTCGCGCAGTTTCGCGAGCTCCAGCTCATGCGCGGTAACGGACTGGTTTAACGCGTCAATAGTGATTTCCTGGAACGCCAGCCGGCTTTCCAGCTCAGCGATACGGTGTTCTGTCGATTCGTTTTGCATGATGTTTCCCCCTTTGCGTCGCGATTCTACGCAACTTTTCCGGATTCTGCCGGGTTGCTTCAACAGAAAGAAACTTATTTAAACAAATTAAGTCTGAAATAACGCCCGAAACGGAAAAGTGGTTATGTTGATTTCCGTTGCGACGTTTTATAGTACGACTTTCGTTTTTAAAGATAACCCCTGGGGTGAGAGGCCCCAACCCTGGAGATAATGGATGAAATCACTGTTTAAAGTAACGCTGCTGGCGACCACGATGGCTGTGGCGTTCAACGCTCCCCTGACTTTTGCTGCGCCAGCCGCACAGCAGCAGAACGCTGCTCCCGCTGATAGCAAAGCCGCATTCCAGAACGACGATCAGAAATCGGCTTACGCGCTGGGTGCTTCACTGGGCCGTTACATGGAAAACTCCCTGAAAGAACAGGAAAAACTGGGCATCAAACTGGATAAAAACCAGCTGATCGCCGGTGTCCAGGACGCGTTCGCTGATAAGAGCAAACTCTCCGATCAGGAAATCGAGCAGACCCTGCAGGCTTTCGAAACCCGCGTGAAAGGCGCCGCTCAGGCGAAAGTCGAGAAAGACGCGACGGAAAACGAAACCAAAGGCAAAGCCTACCGTGAGAAATTCGCCAAAGAAAAAGGCGTGAAGACCTCTTCTACCGGCCTGCTGTATAAAGTCGAGAAAGAAGGTACTGGCGCTGCGCCGAAAGAGAGCGACACCGTTGTGGTTAACTACAAAGGCACGCTTATTGATGGTCAGGAGTTCGACAACTCCTACAAGCGCGGCGAGCCGCTGTCTTTCCGTCTTGACGGTGTGATCCCGGGCTGGACCGAAGGCCTGAAAAACATCAAGAAAGGCGGCAAAATCAAGCTGGTCATCCCGCCTGAACTGGCTTACGGCAAAAACGGCGTTCCGGGTATTCCGGCTAACTCCACGCTGGTGTTTGACGTAGAACTGCTGGACATCAACCCGGCAGCGAAAGCCGACGCTGCCCCGAAGGCCGCCGCAGGTGATAAAGCGGACGACGCCGCGAAAGTGAAGTAACGCTTCGCAGACCGCCGCCTCAGAGCGGCGGTTTTTTTTATCCCGCGCACATATAATAAAAGCTGGCTAGTGTTGCACCCGCTGTATTACTTTAGCGAGTTACGTAACAACTGAATGATGAGTCTGCCCAGACCTTGAGAGACGACAGGCTCGCTGTAAAGGGTGGTATGTTTTCATGTCCAATTCGCTATTAACCAATGAGGCCAGCGAACTCGATCTGCTGGATCAGCGTCCCTTCGAACAGACCGATTTTGATATTCTGCGCTCCTACGAAGCGGTCGTGGACGGGTTAGCGATGCTCATCGGCTCCCACTGTGAAATTGTGCTGCATTCTCTGCAGGATCTGAAATGCTCGGCCATTCGCATCGCCAACGGCGAACACACGGGCCGTAAAATCGGCTCGCCGATCACCGATCTTGCGTTGCGTATGCTGCACGATATGACCGGCGCTGACAGCAGCGTATCGAAGTGCTATTTCACCCGCGCGAAAAGCGGCGTTTTGATGAAGTCGGTCACTATCGCCATTCGCAACCGCGAACATCGCGTAATTGGCCTGTTGTGCATCAACATGAACCTGGATGTGCCATTCTCCCAGATAATGAGCACCTTTGTGCCGCCGGAAACCCAGGAAGTGCCGTCGTCTGTGAATTTCGCCTCGTCGGTTGAAGACCTGGTGACCCAGACGCTGGAGTTCACCATCGAAGAAGTGAACGCCGACCGTAACGTCTCTAATAACGCCAAAAATCGTCAGATTGTCCTTAATCTCTATGAGAAAGGCATCTTCGATATTAAGGACGCCATTAATCAGGTGGCTGACCGGCTCAATATCTCCAAACACACGGTTTACCTTTATATCCGCCAGTTCAAAAACGGGGACTTTCAGGGGCAGGATCGCTGATGCGTTTTGCCCTAATGGTGACCGGGCCCGCGTATGGCACACAGCAGGCGAGCAGCGCGCTGCAGTTTGCGAAGGCGCTGCTGGCAGAAGGTCACAGCCTTGAGAGCGTCTTTTTCTACCGCGAAGGGGTCTATAACGCGAACCAGCTGACGGCGCCGGCGAGCGATGAGTTCGATCTGGTGCGTGCCTGGGAAGCGCTTCACAACGAAAATGGCGTGGCGCTGCATATCTGCGTCGCGGCCGCGCTGCGCCGCGGCGTAACGGATGAACATGAGGCGCGTCAGCAGGGGCTTGCTGGCGCGAATCTGCAGCCAGGGTTTGTGTTAAGCGGCCTCGGCGCGCTGGCGGAAGCCGCGCTGACCTGTGATAGAGTGGTCGAATTTTAATGAAACAGGTGGCTTTTGTTTTTACCCACGCGCCGCATGGCAGCGCGGCGGGTCGTGAAGGACTTGATGCGTTGCTGGCGATGTCTGCGTTGACGGAAGAGATTGGCGTCTTTTTCCTGAGCGATGGGGTTTTTCAGATTCTGCCAGGCCAGTCGCCGCAGGCTATTCTCGCCCGCGACTATATCTCCACGTTCAAAGTATTGCCGCTGTACGATATCGAGCGCTGCTATGTGTGCCGCGAGTCGCTGCGCGAGCGCGGGCTGAACGAGGAGCAGACGTTTGTGATTGATGTCGAAACGCTGGATGCCGCCGCCCTGCGCGAGCGTCTGGATGACTACGATGTCGTGCTGACTTTTTAAGGAACGCCATGCTGTATACGCTTTCTCGCTCGCCCTGGCAGACCGATCTCGACGCGTTGCTGCGTCTGGTGCGCCCTGGCGACGATATCCTGCTGATGCAGGACGGCGTGGTCGCCGCGCTTAACGACAGCCGCTTTCTGAGCGTGCTGCTGGCCTCACCCGCCCGGGTGTGCGCTTTAGAAAACGACATTGAAGCCAGAGGGTTGATCGCTCAAATTTCGCGCAATGTCGCAACGATTAGCTATACTGATTTCGTCGAACTCACAGTAAAACACGCGAGCCAGATGGCCTGGTAATGCCCGAACGCTGTATATTTCTTGACACCCTTAAAGCACAGCCCTAAAATTCCGCGTCCTCATATTATATGGGGACGATTTATTACGTGTTTACGAAGCAAAAGCTAAAACCAGGAGCTATTTAATGGCAACAGTTAACCAGCTGGTACGCAAACCACGCTCTCGCAAAGTTGCAAAAAGCAACGTGCCGGCGCTGGAAGCATGCCCGCAAAAACGTGGCGTATGTACTCGCGTATATACCACCACCCCGAAAAAACCGAACTCCGCACTGCGTAAAGTGTGCCGTGTTCGTCTGACTAACGGTTTTGAAGTGACTTCCTACATCGGTGGTGAAGGTCACAACCTGCAGGAACACTCCGTGATCCTGATCCGTGGCGGTCGTGTAAAAGACCTCCCGGGTGTTCGTTACCACACCGTTCGTGGTGCACTTGACTGCTCTGGCGTTAAAGACCGTAAGCAGGCTCGCTCCAAGTACGGCGTGAAGCGTCCTAAGGCTTAATGGTTCTCCGTTAAGTAAGGCCAAACGTTTTATATTACTGTCAAACTAAACTCGTAGAGTTTTGGACAATCCTGAATTAACAACGGAGTATTTCCATGCCACGTCGTCGCGTCATTGGTCAGCGTAAAATTCTGCCGGATCCGAAGTTCGGATCAGAACTGCTGGCTAAATTTGTAAATATCCTGATGGTAGATGGTAAGAAATCTACTGCAGAAGCAATCGTATACAGTGCTCTTGAGACCCTGGCTCAGCGCTCTGGTAAATCTGAACTGGAAGCTTTCGAAGTCGCTCTGGACAACGTTCGTCCGACCGTCGAAGTTAAGTCCCGCCGTGTAGGTGGTTCTACTTATCAGGTTCCAGTTGAAGTCCGTCCGGTTCGTCGTAATGCCCTGGCAATGCGTTGGATCGTTGAAGCTGCTCGTAAACGCGGTGATAAATCCATGGCTCTGCGCCTGGCGAACGAACTTTCTGATGCTGCAGA